>Ga0209655_10000768_pt1 | contig 12194 bp, 5 predicted proteins | sample BogFormECP03_OM2_FD_188236 | JGI IMG/M metagenome (GOLD analysis project Ga0209655, IMG submission 188236) | Bog forest soil microbial communities from Calvert Island, British Columbia, Canada - ECP03_OM2 (SPAdes) (version 2) | ecosystem: Environmental > Aquatic > Freshwater > Wetlands > Bog ...
TCCGCTACCGTCGGCCGAGGGGTTCCTCAACGCAATCCGGGGAGAATGAGCACAGATCAACTCAATGTGAAGACTGTGCAGAACTCGCTGCACTGGGTATCTTCATACTTCCCATATACTGTCTTCTCTTGTTGTTTTAAAAATACTGTGTTTGTCACTGTAATAGGCCAAAGGTTGCCCATAGGTCTGAACATGTCTCTTTACCAAAGGCATATATCCTAATGTGGTCTCCCTTTCCCTAAAAAGAAGGCCAATCAGTTTACTGGTTACATATCAATGAATACAAATAAACAGCACTTTGCTGCTCGTCCTTCAAACCAATCATGGTGCGACCCATCAATCTGAACCAACTCTCAAAATTTAGGACGAGAAAACGACTCTGATGAATTCAAACACTCTTACACGACCTTCCTTGCCACAAAGTTGCTCCCATCATCCATTGTCTCAAAGTCTCTTTACTAACCTTTATCCCCTCTTGCTCGCAAAGATTGGACCAAACCCTTGGTACTTGCTCTCGATAACCCTTAAGACTTTTTCTTTGAACTCTTTCTCAAAAGAACGATTTCCTCCTCGTCTCTGGGCCTTTATTCCAATCGCACCATCAAACGACGTATCTGTTGAGCCGTTATCCCAAGCCGTTTCCCTGCTTCTTTCTGGCTCAGCTTCCTCCCCTCAACTCTTTTATTATCATAATCTGTCCATTTCTGTCTCTTTTAAACTAATTTCTTTCATCCTTTCGATATTTTTATATCTCTAAGGTACTCTTTCTCTCTTCAAAAAGCGGACATTTATAACTTGCTTCAGGACATATCATTTTGCTCTAACACCTTAAAGTTTAGGCTTTTAAAATTGTCTATATTCATATCTTAAAAGTATGCTTAGAAATTTTGCGGTTATATAGAGTGCCCTTTGTGAGCTCGTTTGAGACTGAGCTTAAAGAATTTGCTAAGGTGCTCTGTTGCCAAAACGTTTGGAAGGTTTCTCCTCGACGGTCACGAAATGTGTTAACAATGTGCTAGGTATTAACCTTATTCTCTTCTACGTTATCCTTCATATGTTTATTTACTTCATATGTACAGCGTTAATACGTTGGAAGGTTTATATTGACAAATTCACCAAAGACTTTAAATATATTTTGGGCATTACTACTATCCTTTTCTATGTTGTCATTATTTGAAAGTAGTACTTTTTTTATTGGGTGTATTGGTGAGATTAACTTGTATGTTTTGAATGTTCTTATGGTTATGTCAACAGGTTTAACGATTCTGCTTCTATGTTTATTATTGACAAAACTACGAAACTCCTCCATAAACTGTTGGGCGTTAATTCCATCCTTTTCTAGGTTACCCTTACGTTTGATATAATATTTTTATCTCTTGTAGGTCTATTGTGAGAATGGTTTCGTATACTTTTAATGTTGTACAGTTGTATAGTAGTTTAACAATATTTTGAGTATTACAGTGTGTTTATCCATAAGCTCTACTTTACAGAGTGTTTTTTAATATTGTGTATATTCCTCACGGATTTATTCATGTTGTCCACTTTATGGGTAAAATTGTGCTATCACTATAGAGTTTTATCCACATTATTTTCTTTATTTGGTAATGTAACTGTAAATTCATCATTTAGACGGTTTCCCCGTAATTGCTTTGCGTATACCAGAGTTTACTTTATTTTCCACGTTTACAAAATAATACAATCTAGAAGATTTACCCACAATATCTTCTGTATTTTGGAGACATGTTTTCCTCTTTGTTGGTAGTATTTTGTATATATTGAAGAATTTTCGTGTAATTTATCCTTATGGACAATATTTTCATCTCTACTGAAAGATTTTCCCTTCATCCCGCTTTATTCGCATATTTACTCTGAATATCATCTCTGTGGGCGATATTATCAGGAGGTTTTACCTTATGGATGTATTATGTATATTGCTAGCGTGTGTATCCCCAACATCCTCTTTATTTGGATTCGTATTCGTAATTGGTTCATTATTGGAGTATATTTGCGCTCTTTCTTCTACATTCACCCCTTTGTGTTTAATAGTACGTGTGAGTAACGCGGCTATTTGGATATAAACTATCGTAGAAATGGTAATTGGTTGTTCCGATGGCCAGTTTACACCTTGTGAGCGGAAACCCATCGTTTTGACCTTTGTTGGCTACATAACTTATTATAAGAGTCTTGTCAGTATCGTAGGCGTATCTCCTTGTCTTTTACTTTGTTAAACACCCAGTAATAATATTAGAGTGTTGGCGGTATTATGAGCGTAAGCACCTTATTTTGTATTTTGTTAAGACACAGGGAATAGACTCGTTTTGTGAGTATAATTTAGTTAATGAGTAATATCTATAGATGAGGATTGTGTATTACTAAATATTGTTGTAGAATATTCGAAGTAAGATTTTCACCATAGGTATACCCATAATTTGTGAACTAATTTGATTTAAATACGCTTTGGGTATGTACACGTAAACTGCTTCTACTCCATGTGGAGGATTTCTTGTCCATGGTCAAAGGATTATATAGGTATATGTTTATCGCCTGTACAGTAAACCACTGAGTAATAAGCATATTCTCGCTAATAACAGGTTAAGAATAGGGTATGTATATTATTGCGTTATTTTGTACGTTGGGTGTAATATTAAGAACACCGTGTGTTTTCTATGCCTAATCAGTGTTATCTCCCTTTTGAGTGTTTATCCACAGGGCATAATTATCACAGTATAAAAACATCATTATATCTGTGTTTAGCTCTCTTTTTGGTCTATTGTAAACAATATCGTTATTCACAACATTAAGGGTATTTTCCTTGTTATTATCCACACGAAGAGTATAAGTTGCAACTTATTTGTCAGTTATGCCCATTTTTATGAGTCTATAACATTATAACCCCAATCTCAACATTTTGAACAAGATTATGTGACTTTTCAATATGTTTATTATAGTATAAGTATATGACCAAGTCAATCTTATGGGTATTTTTTGTATTAATGTTGTAGTAAAACAGCACCTTTTTCTTTGTTGCATCCTGAGTATCAATATACGTGTAAGAAAGGCTATACGATATGAAACAAGGGTAGAATGGAATGTTTTGTAATGAAAGCCAATTACACTTGTGGAACGAGAGTTTACACTTATGGTAAAAAGCGGGTGTATAATTAAACAACAATCTTGCTAGACATGTAATTATCAAATATGCATAGTTATACGAGTTGCGTAGTTACAGGAAAAAACGCGACATAATTTATTGCGGCTACGTAGAGTATCTGATAATAATAGTTGTGTTTATGGGAGTAATGCATAGGTATATCGTTGTAATCTATACTGTAGCTTATAGCATATTGCTCCGGGTACGGGGAAAAACAAAGTGTATGAGTTAATTGTATATGGAAAAAGGCTGTATATTTTAGTTATCGTCTAATTACGTTTGTAGGATATGTTTGAAGCTAGATAGTTGGAAAGCACTTCTTTGGTCTTTATTGTGGAACAATAGGCTCACTTTTGATGACGAAGACTCACTTAATACTCATACATATTGAAATGATCTACAGTACAAAAAGAGCCTAAGGTAAAAAAAAAAGTATACAGAATTTATTGACTATCATTGACAAAAATAGGAGAATTCTTTGGTCAATAGGTTGCAGATTTTCTTATTTTTAACGATTATTTTGTGATTAAATGCTATGATATTTTACAAAGATTCTTTTAGCTTTTTTAATCTCCTTTTAGTACATCGCTTAATATTAAAGTGTATGAGGTATTTTTTGCTTTTGTTACACAGGGTATTCCTTTTAGCCTCCCATATACTTGAGGATTTCTTTCCTTCTTTTGAATATGCTTACACATCATTGTTTATTATACATGTTAAACAGAAAACCGGACGTTGTTTTAAGACTAAAAGGCTTCTTAGTATTTTTTATGTCTAGAGGTATTGCCTTATAGTCACACACCAGTATTCTGAGTATTCTTGTTTGCTAATGCTCCCGTATACCAAAATAGATATAACAATGCAAATAAGAGTATATCATAATGTATAAAAAATGCAAGCTATACGATAGGAAAAATAACCGATAAAATATTAATATTGCCCGCAATAGGTCTAAGGGAAGAACAATTATTGCTACGAAGACAATGCACATAGTAATGAAAACGCTCCCTATAAAGGGGACAGAGGATAAAAATACTGCTAATGCTCATACGTTGCTAAAATGATAATGAGGAGAATAGCTACGTTGACAATGCTTGTGAAGATAATAAATACATTGATGTTAATAACAATACTGGCGATAATACAATAGTAATGAAAACTTTGCCAACAATAGGAACACAAGTAGAAATAACCTATATATTGCACAAAATGTTGACAATAGTAACAAAGCAGATATATTAACATGGTACCGCAGCGAAGGATAAGAAAATATTATAGCTATTCTCCCAATACTAATAATATTGATAAAAATATAGCTATATACATAATCTTGGGGTTAACTTCGATAATGACGCTGTTTCAGCTGAAAATGGTAATAATTTTGTGCACAATGTTGATAAACCACCAACGATTTGACTATGATAAAAATGGGGAGGAACTTGCACATATTACAATTTTCTTACCTTATGCTATTTGATATTCTAGCCAAAGAAGAAAAAGGAGAAAACCTTGCATTTATTGTGCCTGTGTGAGAATGTAGAAATTACGCCCAATCGTGGGGTTAACCTCCAAAAGGTAGACATTACGACAATATAGCTAATAACGTTGACATTCTTGCTATTGCTGTGAATGACATGCAGAAAATATTGGTAATAAATATCTTGATATTGGTCATATAACTGATAATTACGTTGTTCTTGTGCTAATAATGATGAAGAGGGAAAAGTTTGCAGTTATGCCAAGAACAATGCACACATCACATTACAATTGTTGATATACTGCAAAAAATAGTGATATTTACGTTATATTGCAAATATTACACATAATTACTATTTTCTTCGTGATAACGTTGCTCTTCTTGCTAAAGACGGAGAAATTGTCGTTATTACACGGAGATAATAATCACCCTACTCACGATCTCCTCGATATAGGGAGTATGTTCTACTGGGGAGGATTATATTGATACTGCCACTCAAAAAAAAATCTTAATAATAATACTATTTTAGATATAGCACATATTTACGAGGATATACTCATGTTTGTCTTACATACTAAAAATACGGATATTTTAGAAAAGCGGACGTATTCACGATTATCTTACTCCTCATAACGTTGAATATACAGAATATACACCTAATCTTATTCTATGGTAAATACGTTATAAATCTTTATCTTGTTTAATATCTAGAAATTACCTATATATAGGGTTAACTTCAATAATCTTGCTACATGATAACGTTGCTCGTTGATACTGCATGCAGTTTTCTCTACGACTATTAAACATGTGTAAGGGTATTTGTAGCGTTTTCGTTTAAGCAATCATGGTAACTCTTTGTGCTTTCCAAATTGTTGTTACCCATATGTTTCCGCACCGTTTTGTGTATATTATTTACATCAAGCGTAGAGGTTGTAATTGTGGCTTAAGAACCAACGTTGTTCTCATGGTTGTGTAGTAGTTGGAGAATTGACATATGCTTTATGTTGTATCATTTTTATTACTGTAGTGGAATTGTATTTAACCATAAGGTCTTCTACCAACACTTTTGTCTTAGGATCCTTATCACAATACTCGTGGGAATGTTTCAGACATTTAACCACTGACAAGTTGCTGTATGTCTGTGTAAAATCATAATCTTTTTGAATACTCTCAAAGATGCTTGAAAATGGGCTATTACGTATTTGGCTTCATGGTTGTTTGGGTTTTCCTTTTCAATTAATGTCTCAAGAATAGTTACAATCTATTTTGGGGGTTTTTTGCCCTCGGATCTAGAGGTACACCATGGTTCTGTATAGAAATACCGCTTGTAGCCCATGTATACTTTGTGGTGTCTTGGATATATTTTATCCTCAAAGTCATTGTGTCGTATACTTGTTTGCAATAATCTTTATTGTTAACTATTTCATTAAAATTTTCGGGATCACGATTAGGAATAAGAAAGATATTAGGTATCGTAATATTACTTTTAGAAATTGTATTTTCTGGTAGAGTTGTTTGGGACCTATAAATATTGTTCATCTTCATTGTAATTATATTCAAAATATCGGAAGCATTATTTTCTTTGTATAAAAGTTGTACGTATTTTTCATTTAGGCAAAGATAAGTTAGGATTCCATTGGTTAAGGAATTCGTTATAACCATATTTAATATTATATGTAAATATATTGCTTGGTATCGCATAAGAGGATCATTGTGGTTTATAATTTTATTGTCAAAATAGTTCAGCAATATTGGGATAGTGTTTTCTTCATTTCCAATGGTTTAAGAGAAGCCACCTATATTTTGTGTAGTATATTGATTAATTTGTCTAACACTATACATATTCGGTTATCTGTTTCTCCTTAGAGTATTAATATTGATGAAAGGGTATATTTTATTGCTAAGTAGTTAATAAAAACGTAGGATACTATCCATGTGTAGTGTAGAGGATAGCATTATTTTTTGTCGTATATCACTTTCCATGTCTGAGCCAAACGTTTCTTAACTCTTTCTGTATCTTGGGATTATTTTGACAAGATTCTATGGCTTTATGCGTAATATATGCAATACACAAAGTTTATTGTAGTGTAGAATACAACAATCTCATTAAAAACCTTATTGGTGTGAAAATGTTGCATTATCTCTTTATCCTTGTCTGTAGCTGCGTATTCAGTAAATCATAAGGCAAGAGAGTATGCTATGGAGTGTTTAGGGTTATTCGCCTCTATAACAGATTTACGCCACAAATTGTTTGGTATTATTTTATAGACACGGTTAAACCATCCATATAATTTACGCTTTTGGTATTAGATTGGTTTAGTATATAACTGGGATTTATAATGGGCATACCAGAGAAATATCGTGAATTATCTGATTTACATCAGAAGGTAAAACATACTCAGGTATAGCAGCTTTTTCAGCGCATTTTCGATATCACCTACCATATTTTTCACTGTTTGCAACGCCTCCATAACATGTTCATTTTTACAACATATTCGTATGGGTAGTGGTTAATAACTTTTTAGGGTGTTCATCGTTCAGATGTAAAACGTGTGCGTATCCAAGATATTTAAAATAGTTATAATTTGGATCATTGATACCGAATATCCTCTTCTGGGTGTATGACTAGTAATTGTAAAATAGTCATAAGTATGTTTAACGGACGCAATTTATTATTTAAATCGGTTTCAAACTTACTCCAGATGTCTTTTGGGATGTTGTATATAGGTTATCATACTTCTGAAATAGAGAATAGGGACATGCCTATAAAAATCCAAAATAACCAGTACAGCTTTAAAAAGCTCTCGGGAACAAAAGGAATACCAGAATCGATTTTTATACGAACACTAGCCTGATTTTTGATACTATGTGTAACTTATTGTTAACCGTGTACCTGTTGTAATACGTGGAGAAGTCCAAGGATCCGTAGGGTCACAAAAGTATGCTTTATTGTCTCGATAATTTACAATGAAAGCGTGCAGCTTTTCGTCTAGAAAAATATAATGAACGTCTACCGCGTTATTTGATAAGGGTGCAGGGAGGACGGTTCTAAACTATATATACCTCTAGAATTTACCAGATAAATGATACCATCCATGTTGTTTTTCACCATGGAGACATTGTTATATTGTTGAATGTAAGATTCTCGATCAGTGGACTGTTAGGTGAACGTCGGTCATTACGCTTACATTCTATGTTTGTTTTACACCTTTTACGGTATATACTGTTAACATATCCAGGCAAATTGTATGTGTTTTACTCCTTTTTACGATCAAACGTTCCCAGAGTTTTTTTAGAGTGAATGTAGCGAATGCGCTTACAATGGAACAGCTACACACAGGAATTGTCTACATTCAGTATTTTGTCTCGTGAATACACTATAAACGCGTCGTAACTTTTTGTTGTATAATTTGGGTAACCAGTTATCTTCTAAAAGATTTTATTTACTTCTTAGTTAAATTATGTACATAATGGTGTGCTAAAGGGCTCGTCTTTGTTGTCTCTTGTTGATAACGGGTAGAGTCATATTACTACATGCGCTAAGTATAATAAACATTTTTGTTCCATGTTTACGTGCTATCTGTTATCTCTAATACACACTGTGCAGGGGTATGACTATGCTTCAATTTTTGCATACATTAAAAAGGACTGATTATTTTATCCGTGTGTTGCATAAGTTAAAGAGCACCACACAACATATTGTGTCAATTACGTAATCATGTTGTACTTTACATACTCTGTACGGTTTACGACCAATCTTTAACATTGTTGTATTATTGTCATCATTACACTGCAAAGCTATCGTAAGATTTTTATCACACACTTTAACGTTATCGTAACAGCTTTATCACCACTCGCTTTGAACTTGTATATCATAAGCATAACAATATCTCCACTATTTTTTAATTGTTGTAAATGCTATTTTCTATCTACAATAATGTCACACGTTAAACGTTCCCTTACCCTTTCAATCTGTTATTGTCATAGAATAAAGATTTATTTCACTTCACATTTAGGTAACCCGTTATCGTCACAAATGTGTATGCATTTATCATGGAAGTCGTATACTATCTACTGGCTGATTAAGCTTATTTTTCATATGGAGTTATTTGTGTATTGTATTTTGTATTTTCACATTTTTAATGTCAATTGTTTAGGTACAGTTTTATATCACAAATATCTATTTTACTTGTTATTTATGTTGTGTAAAACAATATATGCTTAATTGGCTCGTAGCGCTTATTTATTATAAACTCTACTCGCCCACCATATGGTATTATATGCTTGTTTTCGCATATTTATTATAAGCTCTCGCCTAACAATATGGAAAAGGGTGTAAAACTATACGGTGTATAGAGAATTACGCATATTTTATGATATGTACAGGTAAAATGGTCTAACAAAAGAAAAACACAGCGTTTTAGCGCTATAGACTTTTAATAAGTGGATTCGCTATGTATATAGTATATGTAGATAATACTATGGTTTTTGTTCGCTAACTTTCGTAGCTTTCGGCTAATAAGTATATGGAAGTTACTAATTACACTGTGCTTGCGATTATAGGCAAGTGTGGTAAGGGCGAATAGGGTGACGTAGTGATAATACTAGGTGTTGTCATAGCAGTAAATAGAGCGTATTTATAGGCGGTTGTCCATATAACAAAAAGCCGTTTTTCTGTAGTATGTAAACAAGGTAATATGCCCTTTTTGTTAAATGTTAAAGCTGCATGATATAACAAACAAAGGCATCATGCAACACTATCATATGACGTATACTGCTATGCACGTCCTGTCGTATATCAAAGAATACACCATATAAGAAGTTGTCCTTGTCATAGTAGCTATTTTGTTAATGTTAAATAACGCAATTCCCACGTAGAAAATGGACGTTATATGCCGATTTAGATGTTAATGTAAATAGCTACATTTTGATTTAAACTCATTAGTAACAGGAATAACTTTATTACGATATAAATAATTCCCCTTTTATAGAATATTACTTCATAACCAAGACATAATAATCGCCAATATACATATCGTATGTACTTTCAACAACAAAAGGAGATTATCAAAGGGTAGTAAAATATTGACACTCCAAGGGTACGTGAATACATACATCTTTGAAAATTGCTCCTAGTTCTTGTTTCTATTTTATTTGTAAGGGGTAACCGATTTAAGCAAAGGGCCATTTTCTATGGCATTATTAGCTTTTTTGTCGCGTTTTTCCTGTTTTTCAAGTTTGTTATTTACCCCTATCAAGATGTCTTAAACCTGTTTTCTCCCGATGAAATTTTCTCTCTTAAAGCAAAGTATCCTTGGTTCCGATGGTTATTTCCTGTTTTAGGGTATTGGGGGTATAGCCTTTTTTATATTATTTCCGAGGGGCGCCGTTGTTTTAAGCTTGCTCTTTTGGCAGTTTTCCAACCAAGTCATCACCGTTGAACAATCAAGCGTTTTTACATGCTCTTTGGTATGTTTAATGTCTGGAAGCCTTTGTTTATTCTTATCATCTAGAACAGTAGATGGCATTACAGCTTACGCAACTAAACTGTATTTTCCTTTTGTCAAGGCAATAGACACAAAATTGTTCTTTAGTATATGCAGCTATTGTATAGAAAGAGAGTTTTTCTAGGGTCTTATGGAGGATATTATAAAATAATGCTTACAGTACATATGCAGATTACTATCTGACGAAAACAATGCTCAATATCAGATAACGTTATACTCTTGCTTTTACTGTCATGATACACACACAAAATTATTCTTTATTACATGCAGCCTTGTAGAAGAAGAGAGAGTTTTACACACATTAAAAAGTGTACATACTCAAAGTTACAAGTATAGACCAAAGAGTAATGGACGAACAAGTTTATAAGAAATAAACGATATAAGTCTTTACTAACGATGATAAAAGAACAAAATTGCACCGTAGAATAGTAAATACGATAGATCAGTGTTACAGCTGTACTAATAAGTAATTATTTACATCACTTTGTTGATATCATGCATAAACTCGTCAAAAATAGGCCTAATTACGTTGCCAATGATGATATTGTACCCAATTAAAATAAAGGGGATGAAAATGTACTTATTTTGATTATCTTTTCTACGCTATAGGAAATATTTATATTCCTTTTTCTCCATTTACACCAAAGTAGCTCAATTGCTTTTGTGATAAGCACTACTCACACGTATAACGTATACACCTAAATGATAAGCGTAATAAATATACGTGTGAAAAGATCTATATTACTATATGGGATAAAAATAACTAGTGTAATTATAATATGAAATGACCGTCACGTATACGCTAGAGATACAAACATCTTTCATGAGAAAAATAAGAACAATAACTATAGCACTATTGGGGCGAAAGAGCTTATTTGTTATAAGCATATGAGCCCACAATTATAGCTAATAATGCAGCGAGTGATGCGCTATAGCAATAACGAAAAAGGAGGGACAAGTCCAATTTATGCTAATAATGCTCATATTGGAGAAAAAGAACGTACCAAGTCGTTAAGCGAAATAAACTGTATTTTGGAATAATAGAGAGCGTTTTGTACCATGATCATTTTTAAATGGTATATGAAACCGTATAGGTATGTGATGGATACGGCCAATATAAAAAAACATGGTAAGTAAAAAGGACATGCTTAAAGATAAATTTTTATAGAGAACAAATAATCTAGATAGCCATATTTTTAGATTATAGCGCGAGTTTTATCTGAGTACATGTTGTGTCTTAAATGTAAGAAACATGGTATGACTATAAGATATACGAGTATTTTTCATTATCAGGAAGTATAATTTCTGTATAAGAAAAGGCTTATAGTTTGCTCACAAATAATATATACACCAAAATTACACAAAAGACTCAGAAAAACAAATCAACTTGACAAGGTAGTAGGAAAAAAAAACTTATACAGACTGTGTCTAGTATGTAAAATGGTTCTTTTTTAAGGGAAAAATCCACAAAGCAATTTGTATACGAAAAGTTAAACATACACGTAAACAAAGCAACAAAGGAGTATTATAATACTATAAGAACTTTTTAACTTCAAAAAGTGTTATATTACATATTCGTAAACTTGTGTGAAGTGTATTTCAACGTAATCTATTACCATCATATCTACTGATGTTCTCTTCATTGTTATAATCCTCATTGTGTAACAGTCAATTCTTACCATAAACAGAATTTGATGTTATTTTTGGTATAAAAAGAGCGTTCAATTATAGAAAACGTTACAGGAAAGAACTGATAGTAATTCTACGCTTTATCCAGACTATTAATGATTTATGAAGAAATTTATACAAAGAAATTAAATAGATATTATTTTCCTTGTATGTAGAGATAATACGATATATCTGCAAGAAACAATATCTTAAAAGTAACATCGTCTTTTCCTTATCCTCTTTTTCTTGTGAAGAAAGCTTAAGCTTTTACTTATCTGTATGGTGTAGGCACTTTGAGTGGTGGTCTTTATAATTACGGGAGTATCGTCACTATATTCGGTTTAATACTTTGTCCCTATGATAAACGAATATTACCGTATGTTTTCTTTGT
>Ga0209655_10000770_pt1 | contig 12178 bp, 7 predicted proteins | sample BogFormECP03_OM2_FD_188236 | JGI IMG/M metagenome (GOLD analysis project Ga0209655, IMG submission 188236) | Bog forest soil microbial communities from Calvert Island, British Columbia, Canada - ECP03_OM2 (SPAdes) (version 2) | ecosystem: Environmental > Aquatic > Freshwater > Wetlands > Bog ...
GGCCTTGGGGTCGTTGAGGTCCACCCAGGACGATAGGTTGAAGACGCCTTCGGACTTGAAGCGTCCGCGTAGATTTTGGATTACGAAGATGTAGCCGTCCTGCGCGAGTTCCTTCATGGATGGCGGTATTTGCGCCGGAGGTTTGTCGGGGACTCCGTAGGGCGTGCGGCGAAACAGGATGGGAAGAGGCTCCTGCTGGTCAACGGGAGTGAGAATTACGGTTTGGAGGTGAACTCCGTCGCGCACGGGGATCATGACTTCCTGAAGCTTGAACAGCGGCTTCGGTTCTGGTTGCGGAGGAGTTTGCGGTGCGGTGGCCGAGATTGCAAACAGCAGCGGCAAAACGAATAATGGGATTGATGAGCGCACTATTCGTCCTCCAGTGGACGTTTCGCAGTGGAGCTGAACACCGGACGTATTCGGCACTCCCCGTGCGTTTCCATCAGCCATTCGGAGAGGTGGTCTCTTTGGATGTGATCTCGTACTTGAAGTTGTCGGGGTCGAGGCTGTCGAGCCGGCCTTCGGCAGTTTCCGCCTGCGGATACATCAGGAAGCCGACCGATGCGCCGGTCGATCCGGGTAGAGCGACGTCGTGCGCGAAGTTGTACGCCATCCAGTTCATTTCCCACGATCCGAATAGGCGCGCGCGGGCGCGCTGCACCATGTCCTCGTCGAGAGGACGATTTCCGGGCGGTTCTTCGAGCACGACTTTGCGGACATCGGCTGGGTCAACTGGCACCCAGCCAAAGTCGTTCAGGTAAACCTCCGCGCGGCAGTGCTGGGATTTTGTCACGTTAGCTGACGAAGCACCCAGGCTCTTGTATCCCATTTCTGATTTGCCGACACGGATGCCGTACACATCGCGCGCCGGAAGACCGGCGGCACGCGCGAGGCCGACGTAGAGCGCGTTGAGATCCGCGCACTTACCGCCGAGATCTTTGGACTCCAACATGAAACGGATGTCGCCTACGCCACAGCCGCGCGTTTTCGGATTGCGAAAGGTGTTTTCAACGATCCATTCGTAGATGGCGCGCGCTTTCTCGACATCCGTCGTGGCGCTGCTCGTGATCTCGGTCGCCGTGGATTTCACGATGCCATCGGTAGGCAGAAGCTTGGTGGGCCGCAAGAAATGCTGCAAATCTGCGCGGTCGTCTTTTGGCGCTTTGCGGGGTGCGAACAGATCCACAGAATAGTCTTTCGTCGCGATCTGGCTTGTGAAGGTGAGGGCTGGCTTCATGCCAGATGAAAATTCCGCGACGATGATGCCGAGCGCGTCAGGCTGGTCTTTTGTGATTTTCGCAGTGCCGCCGTCAGCGTGGAACTCACTGGAGAGGGTTCTCTGAAACGGCGATTCGCGAATGAGCGGAGCAGGGAGCCAAATGCGGGTGGTCCCGGAAGTTTTAAGGACTTCGGCGCGCGTGGTGACTTCGAACGTGCGCCAATGTTCAACCGGAGTGTCCGCCGCAAAAAGCCGCGCGGGTTTCGCGAACGCGAGGCTTGCCGAAAAGACTCCTGTAGAGCGCAGAAAATCGCGTCGCTTCATACGTTAACCTTTCGTACCAGGAATTCTGCTCTTAGTCACCGAACAATTGATAGCGTACACGCGACTCGCTCGGTAGGCAACATACGGAGAGGGCCGGTGGAGTGCGAGATCGGCACGTCCGCGAGGTGCTTCTCGATCGAAATAAGGGCGCTTTACAGCGACTGTCAGTTATGACGATATGCGGCAGGGCAATTTGCATATAGACTTCGCCAACATGGGCTTGACGGGGCTGATACGACGGTCGAGAAACACTTTCGATTGGAGTGGTGAGACGTAGATGGCATGATTTTGTCGCACGCAGTGGTTCACATGTTGAGGTACAGCAACTGTTGGAGCGCATTCGAATGAGCTTCTTTAAGAACTTGAGGGTCCGCCGGAAATTGCTGGTTGGCGTGCTTCCGCTCGTTTTGATGGTCGTGGCGGCGGGGGTCTATTCCTCGTTTGAAAGCAAGATGATTGACACATGGTATAGCGAGTTGATCGCTAACCAAGTGGAAGCGCTCAGAAACGTCGGCGAGGCGCGCGCGCATACCAACCGATTCGGGCTGTTTATTTTTGAACTGGTGGACGAGACCGATCCAGATCGCAGACAGGTGATTGACGCACAACTGACACAGGTTGCCGAGGACTTCCACAACGTGATGGTAGCCGCGCTCAAACAAAGCCCCGAGCGCGCGGCAAAGATCAACGCCGCATCGGCTCTCTTCGCGCAGGCGGAGAGAGATGCTCGGCCGGTGCGCGCGGCAGCCCTGGCCGGCAACAGCTCGAAAGCGTCGAGTCTCCTGCGTGGAGGCGTCAACCAGAAGCTGCAGGCCGCGCGCCAGGCCACCATCGAAATCATGCAGGATCTGCAAACATATATTGACCAGCGCTCCGATCAATTGACCAGTAACACTCATCACGCGATTTTGATCACTTGGCTGGTGATTGGTTTCGGCCTGCTGGCAACGTGGGCCGCCGCCTTCCGCATCGTGGAAACACAAGTGGTGAAGGAACTGGTGGATCTACAGGGCAGCATCCAGGATTTAGCCGGCGGGCGGCTGGATCAGAACATCCCCTACCTGGAGCGCAAGAATGAAATCGGTGAGATCGGACGCGCGCTGCGCACCCTGCAACTGGGCGCGCGAGAACGTGAAACGCAAGGATGGGTGAAGGCGGAAGTGGGCGCCACGCTGGAGGCCTTGCAGTCGCCGCAAGACTATCCGGGATTTGGGAAAGCTTTATTGTCACGGTTGTCGCAATCCATTCCGCTGATTTATGGAGCGTTCTACATCGCGGACGAGAGTGGTAAGCGCTTTTCTCGCGCGTATTCGTTTGCAAACGCGGATCTGGGTAGTCCCAGCGAATTTGGGCTCGGCGAAGGACTGGCCGGGCAGGCTGCGGTGGAGCGGCACATGCTCGAAGTCACCACCGGGGAGCAAGTTCGAATCTCGGCGGGCATGGGAACTTTGACGGTTGGGAAAATCCACTTTATTCCGGTGGTCAATAAGGATGAAGTGGCCGCCATCATCGAGTTGGCGACGAATTCAGCATTGTCGGAGCGTCAACGCGCGTTGCTGGACTCGTTGCTGCCCTCTGTCGCTCTCAGCGCTGAAATATTGTCTGGCAACATCGCCACTCGGGAGCTTCTGGACCGCACGCAAGCGCAGGCTGAATCTTTGGCGGCTTCGGAACGGCAGCTGGGCGCTCGCAAGCAAGAACTGGAGAGCATCAATCAGGCGCTGGAGGCGTCTGGAGAGGAATTGCGGCGAGCCAAAGAGGTGGCGGAGGAAGCCACCAAGGCCAAATCTGATTTCCTGGCCAACATGAGCCACGAAATCCGCACGCCGATGAACGCGATTATCGGGATGTCGCACCTGACGTTGCGCACCGAGCTGAACCCGCGGCAGCACGACTACGTTAGGAAAATTCAACTGGCGGGGCAACACTTGTTGGGCATCATCAACGACATTTTGGATTTCTCGAAAATCGAAGCGGGCAAGCTGACGGTGGAAAATATTGATTTCGATCTGGAGCGCGTGCTGGAAAACGTGAGCAATCTGATATCGGAGAAGGCTTCAGCAAAAGGCCTGGAGCTGATTTTTGATATTGACCCCGCGGTGCCCACGCAACTGAAGGGCGACCCGCTGCGGCTGGGTCAAATCCTGATCAACTTCTGCAATAACGCCGTGAAGTTTACCGGACAAGGCGAGATCGTCGTTCGTGCGCGGATTCAGGAGAAAGACGATGAGGGCCAGCTGATTTACTTCGCGGTGCGCGATACCGGCATCGGACTGACCAAAGAACAAATGGGCAGGCTGTTCCAGGCGTTCGAACAGGCGGATGCATCTACAACTCGGCAACACGGTGGGACCGGGCTGGGCCTGGCGATCTCGAAGCGGCTGGCGAAGCTGATGGGTGGAGATGTCGGCGTCGAAAGCGACGAAGGGAAGGGCAGCACGTTCTGGTTCACGGCCAGGCTCGGAAATGGCGCGGCGACTCGACGGCAAGCTGTCTCACCCGATCTTCGCGGCCGCCGCGTTCTGATCATTGACGATAATCCGCAAGCCCGCGCGGTGCTTTCCAGCATGCTAATCGGCATGACCTTCGAGGCGGATGAAGCTGGTTCCGGGTTGGAAGGAATTGAAATGGTGCGCCTTGCCGCGGAGAGTAACAAACCGTACGAAATCGTTTATGTGGATTGGCAGATGCCAGGTCTCGATGGCTTCGAAACGGGGAAACGAATTCGGGCGTTGTCGAATCTGCGGATTCGTCCGCATCTGGTGATGGTAACTGCTTACGGCCGTGAAGAGGTTTTGAAACAAGCGGAAGAGAACTCGTTTGCAAATATTTTAATCAAGCCGGTCACCGCGTCCATGCTGTTCGATTCAGCCGTCCAGGTGCTCGGCGCGAACGATTCCAAGACGTATGAAGCCGCGGCGGGTCCGACCGTTGAACTCGGGCAAATACGCGGGGCGCGCGTCTTGCTGGTCGAAGACAACGAACTCAATCGCGAGGTGGCGCTCGGGCTGTTAGAGGATGCCCACTTGGCGATTGAAACAGCTGAAAACGGGCAGGTCGCCGCGCGGATGGTCGCCGAACATGAATACGACCTGGTGCTGATGGACATGCAAATGCCGGTGATGGATGGTCTGGCGGCTACCCGAGCGATCCGCTCGAAACCGCAATTCCGGTCACTGCCAATCATCGCTATGACCGCCAACGTGATGGAAAGCGATCGCGAGAAATGCACCGAGGCGGGCATGAACGACCATCTCGCGAAGCCTATCGATCCCGAGGCACTTTTCGTTGCGTTGTTGCGCTGGATCAAACCGCGAGCGGACGTCTCCGCGAAGCCGCCACCAGAATCCGCGGCAGCAACCGCGAGTCCGCGCTCGCCCGAACAGGCCGGCGTTGGCCAAACCGCAAGCTTACAGATTGAGGGTGTGGACACCCAATCGGCGCTGCGGCGGACTGGCGGAAATCCCAAACGCTACGAAATGTTGTTGCGCAAGTTCGCGGAGTCGGCAAACGTGGAAGAAATTCGCACGGCGCACGTTGCGGGTGACACCGCCACGGCAGCGCGTGCCGCCCATTCGCTGAAGGGCGCCGCCGCGAACCTGGGCGCGACCGCGGTAGCCAACTCGGCAGCCGACGTAGAAACGGCGATTAAAGCGGGACTGATTGTGCAGCCTCTGCTGGATGCGCTGACCACTTCCGTTCGCGCAGTTGTGCAGGCAATCTGGTCGGCACTGCCAAAAGAACAAGTAGCAGAGAGCGGCAGTGCTGCAACCGCTGACCCATCCTCGGTCGCGGTGCCATTGCGAAAATTGACGAAGCTCTTATCGAACGACGATGGCGACGCTGCCGATTTCATTTTGGAAGCGCAGCCGGACTTGGCGAAGGTGCTCACGGGATCGGAAATCACTACCCTGCGCGATTTCGTAAGCAATTATGATTTTGTTGGCGCGCTGAAGTGCGTTTCGGAGATTGCCGGTCGTTTAGGTCTGCAACTGGAGTGAAACCATGACTCTGCCCTCAGCCCAAAAGTCGATTTTGATTGTGGATGACACGCCCATCAACATTGGTGTTATTTCCGGGGCGCTGAAAGACTCGTTCGCGACGAAGGTGGCGACGAGTGGCGAAAAGGCTCTGGCAATCGCTGCTGGGAAGGAGAAGCCGGATCTGATTCTGCTGGACATACTGATGCCGGAAATGGACGGATACGAGGTGTGCCGCCGCCTGAAGGCAGATCCGGACACGCGTGATATTCCCGTAATTTTTCTTACCAGCCAGACGGAGGCCGAGGACGAAACCAAAGGATTTGAGGTGGGAGCGGTTGACTACATTCACAAACCATTTTCGGCCGCCGTGGTAAAAGCGCGCGTGCGAACTCATCTGATGCTGCGCGAAGCACACGCGCAGATCGCGCGACAACTCGTCGAAATAAATACGGAACTGGAAATGGCGCGGCAGATTCAGCTGTCCATTCTTCCGAGCAGCACGCCGAAGATCACGGGCATGGATATTGTGGCGCGCTACATTCCCATGACATCGGTGGCCGGCGATTTTTATGATTTTATCGTCGTGGACGAACGCCACGTGGGCATTCTGATCGCGGATGTCTCGGGACACGGATTGCCTGCGGCGCTTATCGCGTCCATGCTACAGGTTGCCCTCACGGCACAAGCCCGGCACGTTTCTGAACCGGGCGAAGTTCTGGCGGGATTGAATCAAGCGCTTTGCGGCAAGTTTCAGCATAATTTTGTCACCGCAGCTTACGTGTATGTGGATTTGGAAAAAAACATTATGAAATATGGCGGCGCGGGTCACCCGCCGCTGCTACTTTGGCGCAAGTCAACCGCGAGCGCCAGCCAACTGCTGGAAAACGGATTGGTGATGGGGCAGTTCGAAGAAGCCACGTACGATTCGTTGCAAGTGCCGATCGAGGCCGGCGATCGATTCTTCCTTTACACCGATGGAATCCTTGAAACGGCGAATCCAGCGCAGGAGGAATTTGGAACGGAGCGCTTCATGAGATTCATGGAAACGAATAACAAGCTTGCAGCGGGCCCATTTGCGGATGCGCTACTCTTTGAGCTGGCCCGCTGGCTGGAACAACCCCCGGGCGAGGGGCACAAAGACGATATTTCGCTGCTGGCCGTGGACTTCACGACTCGCGGGTAGGCAACGAGTGGTCCTGGAAGGCATTGGCGACTGCAATGGTGCCGAGGGCCAGAATCGGACTGGCTACGCCGGCCTTTTCAGGGCCGCGCTCTACCGGTGAGCTACCTCGGCACCGGTGCATCAAATGATTCTACGGAAAATTCGGCGGGGTGACAAACGAAAACGGGCGGAGGGGGAAACCGATTTTGGGGGCGTTTCGGCAGTCGCGCAAGGCGGGACCGCGATCGATCCGCGGCGCACCACCGATGGCGCGCTGAAGTGCGCCGCTACGAATTCAATGGCTTGCTCGTGGCAGCCGTCGTGGACGTTCCGACCAGGCCACGTCCCAGTAGCGGCCGAACTTGCGGCCGACTTCGCTGAAGATGCCTACGCGCTCGAAGCCGTAGCGTTGATGCAGCGCGGCTGAAGCGGGGTTGGGCAAAGTGTAGCCGGCGACGATGCGTTGGACGTCTTCTTGGGCGATGGCTGCAAACAGCGCGGCGTAGAGGCGGCTGCCGATCCCTTTTCCTTCCGAGCCTGCCGCGCAATAAATCGTGGTTTCGACTGTGGTGTCGTAGGCGGCTTTTGGGCGGAACTTCGTCGTGCCCGCATAACCGACGATGACGCCGTTTTCTTCGGCCACGAGCAGGCGGTGGCGTCCGGTGGTGCTGAACTGGCTGAACCATGCGGCGCGATTTTCGGGAAGATAAGGGTCGATATCAAAGGTGACGGGTGTGGTGACGACGTAGTGGTTGTAGATTTCGGTTAGGCGCGGAAGATCGAGGCTGGTGGCAGGCCGGATCTTGATGTCAGTCGTCACCCTCGGTTCCCAAGATTATTGCTACTTTACTGAATCGTCGTATTCCTTCATCCAGTTGCGGGCTTTTAGGACTTCGCGGGCTTTGGAGCCGTCCGCTGGGCCTACTATACCGTCTTTTTCCATCAGGTCGATAAGGCGGGCGGCGCGGCCGTAGCCTACGCGGAGGCGGCGCTGCAGCGTCGAGGTGGAGGCGCGGCCCATTTCGCAGACTACGCGGACTGCGTCCTGGTAGAGATCGTCGTCAACATCGTCGCCGTTGTCTGGGCCGCTGCCACTGGCGGAACCGTTTGCGCCGTTTTCGTCTTTTTCCTTTGGCGGCTTGAGGAGCTCTTCGTTGTAAATCGCTTGGGCTTGTTCGCGCCAGAAATCGCAGACGGCTTCGACTTCGCGTTCGTGGACGTAGGGGCCGTGAATGCGATGCAGTCTGGACGAGCCGGCGGGCAGGTAGAGCATGTCGCCTTTGCCTAGCAGGGATTCGGAGCCGTTGGCGTCGAGAATTGTGCGCGAGTCAACTTTGCTGGCGACGCGGAAGGAAATGCGCGCTGGGAAATTGGCTTTGATTAGTCCGGTGATGACGTCCACCGACGGGCGCTGCGTCGCTAGGATCAGGTGAATGCCTACCGCGCGAGCCATTTGCGCGAGGCGGGTGATCGATTCTTCGACGCCGTTGGTATCCACCATCATCAGGTCGGCTAGTTCATCCACGACGATGACGAGGTAGGGAAGCGGCTTGTGTTCTTCTTCCTCGGCGCCATCGAACAGCGAAAGCGATTGGCCTTTTTCGAACGAGCGATTGTACTGTTCGATATTGCGCACACCGCGGGATGCTAGCAGCTTCAGGCGGCGCTCCATTTCACGCGTGGCGTTGCGCATCACGTTTGCCGCGACTTTCGGGTCGGTGACTACGGGCGCGAGCAGGTGCGGGATATCGGCGTAGAGACCGAGTTCCACTTGCTTGGGGTCAATCAGGACCAGCTTCAGCTCTTCGGGCGTGGCTTTGAAGAGCATGCCCATCAGCAGCGAATTGATGAACACGCTTTTGCCGGTGCCGGTGGAACCGGCGATCAGCAGGTGCGGCATCTGAGTCAGGTCGCCGGCGCGAATGCGGCCGATTAGGTCTTTGCCGAAGGGCAGGCTGAGTTTTGATGGCGAATGGCTGAATTCCGGGGATTCAATTACGTCGCGCAGTGCGATGGTTTCGCGATGCACGTTCGGAACTTCGATACCCACTGTGGATTTGCCGGGGATGCGTTCGATCAAAATGGATTCGGCTTGCAGCGCGAGGCAGAGGTCGTCGCTCAGGTTGGTGATGCGGCTGTATTTGATGCCTGCTTCGGGCTTGAATTCAAAAGTGGTGACGACGGGGCCGGGATTGATCTGGGTGATATGGCCGCTGACGTCGAATTCCATGCATTTGGATTCAATGGCGTGGGCACGTTCTTTTAGCTCGTTCTCGTCCATTTTTTCGCCGCGCTCCGCATTCGCCAGCAGCGAGGGCGAGGGGAGCTTGTAGGTGGTTTTGCCCGTCGCGATTTTCGGCTCGGAGGATTTTTTCTTCGCGGACGGCGGTGCGACGGATTCGTTTTCGTGGAACTTGATGACCGTGGGAGCGCGGCGCGTGTCGCGGATGGCTTCCTCGGCTTCGCGGTCTTCCTCTGCTTCGTCCTCTACTGTGAGTTCTTTCGTGGAAACCCTCTGGCGCGGGACGGGCGGGCGTCCGGCGATTTTGATTTCTTCCACACGCTTGCGCAGGCGATCGGATTCGCGGGCCTCTTGCCAATCTTTCACACGCGCCCAGAGCTGGCCGAGGTAGCCGTCATTGGCCATCGGCTTTTTCATCCACGCCAGAGCTGCGCGGAAGGAAAAGCTCGTCGTGAGAAAAAGCGCGGTGAGCAGCGTGGCGATAGAAACCAGGTTCGCGCCGAGCGGATTGAATGCGGCGCGCAGGGATTCCGCTAGGATCGTGCCTAACATTCCTCCGGCGGGAAGCGCGCTGCGAACTTCGGGCACGTGCAGCAGGGCCAGTTCCGAGGAGAACGAAGCGAGCAGCATGGTGAAGCCGATCACTTTCGCTATGGGGGCATCGAGCAGCTGGCTGCGGAACCACTTCATCGCGACCAGAAACATCCCCACCGGGAACAGGAATGCCGCGAAGCCGCAGAACTGGAAGAACAGATCGGCCATGTGCGCACCGACTGGGCCGATCCAATTGCGTGCGGGGCCTGCGCCGGGTGGCGGCGCAGAAACGTTGAACGAAGCGTCGCGCGGAGAGTAAGAGAGCAGGCTGAGAGCGAGCAGGATCGCGAGGCTGAGGCCGAGGAAGCCGATCAGCTCGTTGAGACGCTTATTTTCTGTAGGTGTAAGGATCCGCACGACGATTTCCCCTTTTTTCCTGTTGGCGCGGCGTCGCTCACTTACGGCCGAATTATACGGCCAAAGCGGGCGACGTGGCGGCAATAGGGCGCCGAAGGATGCCGTTGTGGGCGTCCTCAGGCTGAACGGCAACGACCGGGCACAAATAGGGGAAGGCCGCCGCGTAGAAAACCCGGAGTGCGCGGGCGCTAACGCGCAAAGCCCAGGTGGAGGAACGCGAGCAACAAAATGACTATACCAAAGGCGATACGGTAGTAAATAAAGATTTTCAGAGTGCGTGTCTGCAAATACTGCAGGAAGAAAGCGATGACGATGAAGCCGACGACGGCCGAGACGGCGATGCTGGCGATTAGCGTGGATTGCGGGATGTCGAGCGCTCCGGCGTGATGGAGCTTCAGGAGCTTGGGGACTTCTTTCGCGGCGGCTCCTGCGATTAACGGCGTCGAAAGCAGGAACGAGAAGCGTGCGGCGGCTTCACGCGTCATGCCGCGGAACAGGCCCGTCGTGATGGTGATGCCGGAGCGCGACACACCGGGAAACAGCGCCAGTGCTTGCGAAGTGCCGATGGCTAGCGCATCACCGAGTGAAGTTTGTTCCAGGCGGCGGGTGAGCCTGGCGGAATATTCGGCATACCACATCAGCAGGGCGATCGCGATCATGGCGCTGGCGATGGGAACCGGGCTGCGCAGATTTTCTTCGATCCAGCGTTCGAAGAAAAATCCTACCAGGGCGCCGGGGATGGTGCCGGCCACCAGATACCAGAATAAGCGCTGGTTCTGCATGACCATTTGTTCGCTGGCGCGCTTGGGATAGTGGAAACCCAGACCGCAGAAGGTGAGCTGAATCCATTCGCGGAAGAAATAGAGCAGCACGGCGATCAAGGTGCCGAGGTGTAGCGCTACGTCAAAGGCGATGCCGGGATCCTGCCAGTGCAGCAGATCGGGAATCAAAATCAGGTGCGCGGAGCTGCTGATGGGCAGAAATTCGGTGAGGCCCTGCACGACTGCGAGAATGATTGCTTGCCACAGAGGCATCGGTTTTCAGTTCTCCCTGGTGACGGCTGGTGCCGCCGGAAATTAATGCGCGCTCGAAGTCTATATTGGAAGGGTCTTGGCCATCACGAACGCGTCGCGCCCGCCGGGATAATAGTCTTTCTTGATCCCGCGATTACGATAGCCATGCTTGGTCCAGAAGGCAACCGCGGAATCGCTGTCTGTTGCTGTTTCGAGGGTTACTTCGCGGACACCGTTGGCGGCGAGGCGGCGCTCGATTTCGGTGAGGAGCATGGAGCCTACGTGGTGGCGGCGGAATTGCGGCAGGACGTCTATAGTGACGATGTAGCCGCCTTCGTCGCGACGGGCGCTGATGCAGAAGCCGACGATTTGTTTTTCGGGCGCGGGCGCGTCGGCGGCTGCGGCTACTGCTTGGGCTGGTGCTTCCGCGACCAGGCAATCCGAGCCGCTGAAATGCAGGTAAGCGCGCAGCTCGCGTTTCGAATACGCGACTTCGGGTTCGTAGCACGCCTGATCAATTTCGTACAGCGTATCGAAATCTTCGGGCTTGAAAACTCTGAGAGTGATATTCACAGCGCGGTCTAGACTTCCAGGATCACCGGCAGAATCAGCGGGCGCTTGGCGGTTTGCTTGTTGAGGAAGCGCTTCAGGTCCTGGCGCACTTTTTCTTTGATTACGCTCCAGTCGGTTTTTTCTTCCTGCGTGGATTGCTCGATGGTGCGCAGGATGATCTCGCGCGCCTGATTCAGGATCTCGGCGCCGTCTTCGGAGGGTAGGAAGCCGCGCGTGACGATTTCGGGCGCGGTTTCCATGCGTCCGGTGTGTTTGTTGATCACCATGATGGGGACGACCACGCCGTCTTCGGATAAGTGGCGGCGATCGCGGATCACTACTTCTTCGATTTCCTCGAGCGAGCCAGAATCCACCAGCACGCGTCCGGCGGTGATTGGCTCGCGCCGGTGCGCGCCGCCGTCGGCTGTGAATTCCACGGGCTGGCCGCTTTCCAGCAGGAAGATCTGTCCGCCCACTGCGCCTAATTGTTCGGCGAGAGCGGAATGGCGGAAGAGCTGGCGGTATTCACCGTGGACCGGAACGAAATATTTCGGGCGCACCAGTTGCAGCAGGATTTTCATCTCTTCCTGGCTGGCGTGGCCGGAAACGTGGATCGGAGCGGAGCGTCCGCCCTCGTAATAGACCAGCACGCGGCGGCGGAAGAAATGATCAATCATGCGGAAGATGGCTTTTTCGTTGCCGGGAATGATGCGCGAGGAAAGAATTACGGTG
>Ga0209655_10000774_pt1 | contig 12129 bp, 11 predicted proteins | sample BogFormECP03_OM2_FD_188236 | JGI IMG/M metagenome (GOLD analysis project Ga0209655, IMG submission 188236) | Bog forest soil microbial communities from Calvert Island, British Columbia, Canada - ECP03_OM2 (SPAdes) (version 2) | ecosystem: Environmental > Aquatic > Freshwater > Wetlands > Bog ...
CTTGCCGCGTCCTTGCGCCTCGTGCACGGCGCGCCACACCAGGTCGGAGCCGACCGCGGATCCGCCGGGCGAATTTACGCGAAACACAATTGCGCGGACGCGTTCGTCGCGCGACGCCCGATCGATTTGCGCGGCGGTCGTGACACCGCTGATGAATTCTCCGGTCGCGGGACCTTCGCCCGACACGACCGGCCCGCTGGCGTGCACCAGCGCGATTCGTGCGCGGCGCCCGCGCTCGCGGGTGAAGATTGCGTGGCGGCGGTAGCGCGCCAGGTTTACGAACACTTCGCGCTCAGCCTTGGGATCGAATTCGGCGCGGATGTCTTCGATATAGCCTTCACGATCGATCAGATGACTCTCGACAGCGAACTGCGTGGTGACGAAGCCCGAAGCGATCAGCTCGCGCGTGCGCTCCGGCGTCATCTTGCGCGCCGACGCGACCACCTCGACAATGATCTTCTCCCAGTCGGCGACGATCGCCTCCATGCTCTCGCGCAGCGCCGGCGACATCGTGTCGCGGCCAAAGGTCTCGGCCGCGCCCTTGTACTCTTTCCATTGCAGCGTCTGGGCCTGGACTTTCAGCTTGTCGAGCGCGCTCTTGAGAAAGACGCCGCCGGTCGCGACGCCCAGCATCGTGAGCATCGTGTCGGGATTGGCGACGATTTCGCCGGCTCCAGCCGCGACCAGGTAATCGCGCAGGCCAGCGTCATCGCCGCGCAGCAGCGCGATCACCCGCTTGCCGTTCGCGTGCGCAGCGCGCAGCAGGCGATGGATTTCGTGCGCGGTGGCCAGCCCGGCGCCGAAGCCCGCGATTTCGACCACGATCGCGCGAACGTCTTCGTCGATAGCCGCCGACTCGAGCGCATAGCGGAGATGGTCGAGGCTCTGCGCGCCGCGCCGCATCAGCTGATCGAGCGGCGAACGCGTCACATCCTCTTCGATTGGACCCGCGAGGCGAACCATCAGTACGGCGTCATGCGGGATTCGCGCAGGTCTGACGACGGCGAACCAGAACGCAGCGACCAGGGCGGCCGCCACTCCCAGGATCGCGATCCCCGCTTTCCAATCGCCGGCAGCGCACGCAACCGCACCTACGGAACACAGAATCGCGACAACAATCCCGAGTCGAACCTCGCGGCTTATCCACAACCTGTCACGAATTGATTTATTCATTCTTCAACCAGTCGCCTTTTTCGATCGCTGAAAATAGGCTACCGCTTTTGGATGCCGAAGTCTGTCCTCAGTTTGATTCTCGCGCTGGCGGTCCTGAGCAGTCTTTCCGCGAACGCGCAGGCGCAAGCGCCGCAGGTGAGAGCAATGAAATTGATCGCGCCCGACGTCGGCTGGGCGCTGGCAAATCAGCGCCTCTTCTGGACTGCGGACAATGGCGCGAACTGGAAAGACATCACGCCTGCCCGCCGCGCTGGCTCTGACGAGCACATCGCGTACGTCTTCGCTCTCGACGCTCACGATATCTGGCTGTTGTATGCTCAACATGGCGACCCTGTTTGCAAATTCGATCTGGCTCAAAGCGTCGACGCTGGAGCGACCTGGTCGTGGATTCCCGTCACGCTACCGCCGGAGCTCCAACAGGGTCTCGCAGGGGGAAGTACGCTGGCCTTCGTCGATGACCGGCATGGGTGGATGATTCTAAACTCAACCAAGTTTGGCGCAGGCGCGTTGCTGGTGACGTCCGATGGCGGCCGCAACTGGCGCGATACACATGACGACGATCCCGGCGGACAAGGCCCCGTCGTTCTAATCACCCCCGAAGAAGGCTGGATGGTGGGCGGTGAACACGACGACGACCTCCATGTTACGCGCGACGGAGCGAAGAGCTGGCAAACGATTTCTCTGCCGGCGCCCAAAGAGATATTGCCAGCCAAATTTGCCACTGCCGATGTGCCCGTATTCGAGGACAGCAAGCACGGCTTCGTCGCAGTTACTTACACTGGAGGGCACCAATCTGCCGCCATCCTCTTTGCAACCGACGACGGCGGCCACAGTTGGAAGCAGGATCGGGTACTGTCGAACCTCGAGGAAACCTCCGAGGGCCACGGAGTACAGTCCGCCATCGTCGGCGACATCTGGCTCATCGCCAAAGTCTCAAACCGTCGACCGATAATCACCGCCCTGCGCCCAGGCGCCAGGATGCGTGCGACTATCGATCCCGCTTCACAGGTGTCGGGCTATTTCGGCGCCAATCAAATGAGCTTCTTCACTCCAACCCGGGGTTGGGTGTTGGTCGACGTCGGCGAATTGTTCTCAACCACCGACGGCGGCGCCACCTGGACCGACATCACTCCGAAGTGATCGGCGATTCTTCATTCGTCGAATCGGTCGCCTTTTTTGATCGGTCCAAATACACTACCGCTTTTCGATGCCCAGGTACGTCCTCATCTTGATTCTTGCCCTCACTGCCTTGGGCGTTGCGTCCTGCTCGACTGCGAACGCACCCGCGCCCGGCCCGCCGCCATTCGTCGCGCATTCGGCCACGCTCGCCATCACCAACGGAATCAAGGTGATGACCACTGTCCAGCTGCCGGCTGGATTCGCGCCGATCGCGACGCGGCCCCCGCTGTGGCTGCAGGAAGGCGCGGAAATCGGCGTGATCGGCACTCAAGACGGACACACGATCATGTACGGTCTCAGCGGCGCCGCATGGCGGACCGGCCGTATCCTCGCCGCGGAGACCGGAACAGCGGCCGCCGAAGAGGGAAAAATCGCGGACATCGCTGCGAGCCCCAACGGCCTCACGCTCGCGACCGCGATGGTCGTACCGGGCGCAGGTCGCGTCGACATGATCATTCGCGACCTGATCGCGACCGGGCCGGGCAACGTGCTCGCGAGCTTCAACGGCGACTACGATTCAATTTCGATCAGCTGGCTGAATAACGCGACCGTCGCAGTCGCCCTGCGGCGGCATCCGGAGCCGCTCGAGCCCGGCGACAACGACCAGCCGCCGAAATCCGACGCGGATCAAGCTGAGGTTGAGCAGCCGCCCAATAGCGCCGACGGCTTGCAGCTGCTCGTCATCACCGGCGCCGGCTCCGTGCTGCCGCTGAAGCTGTCGTGCCCGATGTCGTCGCTCAGTTGGAGCGCGCACGGCGTCTACGCGGTCGGCCAGGGCGACGCCAGTACTCGGCCGGTGATAATAGATCGGCGCAATGCCACCTGCACCAGGTTTCACGTGTCGCGTCCAATCCGCGTGCTCGATTGGGACACCGACGACGAAGGCTCGTTCCTGTACGTCGGCCCCGACCCCTCTGGAAATACGATTGGCGTGTTCAGGTACAACATCGCGACCGGCGCCGAACATCTGATGGGCGTATCCACCAGCGCGTCGTCGTTCGCCGCGGGCAGCGACACGGTCACGCTAGGGCATCAGGACCTTTCGTTCGTTGGCGCGATCGAACGTCCGCAGGAGTCGCTGCTCGCACAAATCGCAATCGCGCAATCCGACCTCAGCAAGGTCGATGTGAAGTCGCTCGGCTTCAACACGTGGCCGGAAATGTTCGCGCAGAGCACGATGGCCTATTCGAAGGGCGCGGACGAAGCGGCGATGCAAATCTTCGCGCCGAGCCTGCCGGTGCCGTGGCGAAAAATCGTCACCTACTCGCTCCACTACGACAACGCATTTCTGGTGGCCGAAGGCCCGGCCCGCGGCACCGTCACGATGAGCTGGTCGCTGAGAGGTCGATGGTTGGCGCTGGTGGACGGCGACGCAACGACAGGCACAGTAATGACGGTGCTCGAGCCGCCGCGGTAAGAATTTCAAATCACCGGCGATGCGGGATCCAGGCCGAACAGAACGCGGCCTATCACCTCGAATCGCGCCGTGTTCATCAGCACGTGCTGCGATGCCGTATGCACGTCGCGCCAGCATCGCTCGATGGGACACGACGTCTGCGCCGAGTTCATCCCGGCCGCATCGGCGACCAGGTCGACTGCCTGCACCGCCAGCTTCACACTCGTCACGACTGCGAGTCGCGCATGCGCGCGGTCTTCGAGGCTGAAACTCTCGCCTGCTTCGCCCTTGCGCCAAATCTCGTCGCTCGAGTTGTAAAAGTACGCGCGCGCCGCATTCAGCAGGCCTTCCGCTTGTGCGAACTGGGTCTGTGCGATTGGCCGCTCGCGCAAAGTATTGCGGGTAGCTGCCGGCACTTTAACCCTCGCGATTTCGTTCAGCGTATCGAGCGCGTGGCGCGCCGTGCCGAGCACCACCGACGCCAGATTGCCAGCAGCCTGCACTTGCAAAGGGATGACGCCCAACGGTCCGCGTTGCCATGACGATTTGGCGTTGAGCCAATCGAAGGTGAATTCATCCGGGACAAAGACGTTTTCGTACACGCAATCGTTGCTGCCCGTGCCGCGCATCCCGGCGGTCGACCAGGTACTCAGGATTTTCGCGTGCTCGATCGGAAACAAACCCGCGCGCAGCACCGGGGCGCCGTCGACGATTTGCGGCGCGCCGTCGCGCAGCACGAGGCCCGCCGCCATCAGGTAGGTTGCATGCGCCGATCCGCTGGCGTAGGTGGCCTTGCCGCTGAGACGCCATCCGCCGTCCACCGCGGTTATCTGCGTGGTCATCGGATTGAGCGAACCGGCGCTCACGCCGCGCCGATCGCCGAAAATCTTCTCGAACGCCGCGCGCGAAAGGCAGCGTCCGAACAGCGGACCGCCCGAACCGATCGCCAGATTCCATCCGACCGATCCGTCGACGCGTGCAACTTCCTCGCAGAGCCGCAATTGATCGGGGACCGTCAGGTCGGCGCCGCCCAGCTCGCGCGGGATGAGAATTCGAAACATCCCTGCTTCATGGAAAGCGTTCGTCACCTCGCGCGGCATCTGAGCCTCGCGCTCGGCGCGATCGGCATGCTCGCGAATTATCGGCGCAAGCTCTTGCACCTTCTCGAAATACGGTCGTGCGCGTTCGGATAAGCCGGCATCCATTTGATCACCTCTGGCTGCCAAGTCTCGGATTGAAGCGCGGTCGAGTCAACGCAGCGCACAGGACGCGCCCGCCAATCAACGCAGAATTTCGACCAGCAATACCCACGCATTCGAAACGCCCGCCATCATCGACAAAATGATGCCGGGAGCAAGCCAATAAAGACCGCCCAGCGCTTCGGTCGCCATCGAGATTCCCGCGAAGCAGAATAGAATCGTGGCGACTTGCGCGAGAGCTATCGAGATGAGGGGCCGCGGGAATTCCCGCGCGAATGCCCGGTACTGAAGGATCGTCACCAGCATCCACAGCATCAATCCTATCAGCGCTACTTCGACGCCGAGCACCAGGCTTGATAGACCGGGCACGAGCGCGCACATCGATATGAGCAGAGCGCCGAACATCAGCACAATCGATTCGGCCGCGCGGTTGGCGATACCGGGAGCTTCGAGGATGCGGCTCAGGTTGATCGAAACGGCGACGAAGATAAGTCCGGTCAGCGTCGCAGCCACACCCGCCGCTACCGAAAGGAACCCGGTCCAGTTCGCGATCTGATAGGCGTACACGGCCGCGCGCGCCCGCGCCTAGTTGCCCAGCCGCGCGCGATTTGCCCAATACTCGGCAGCCGTGCGGAAGGCCACCGCGGCGCGCTCGAAGCTGTCGAACACCACCAGTCCGCGCGCCCGCGCCAGCTCCTTGCCCCGCGCGACGATCGCCTCGACGTGCGCGGGATGCATGACGATTGCAAACGGCTTGGTCGAGCGCGCGGCGAATTCCGCCAGCTTGTCGAGCAGGCCGGTGATCTCATCCTCGTGCGTCGCCCATCGCGCCGCGCGCAGCCCCGTGCCGACTTCCAGCACGATCGCGTCGATGACGGCGTCGCGCTCGAGAATCTCCAGGATGCGATCGAGATTGCCCTGATGATGCCCCGCGCCGATCGTGCCGCCGGCGTCAAGAGGATTGCGGTAGCTGCCGCCGATTATGTTGAAGAACGTTTTCAGCTCGTCGTATGACGACTCCGACAGCGCGGGAATCTCGAGCCCCGCCGTCGCGAACGTATCGGTGATCACCACCGACTGCCCACCCGTCATCGCGACGAGGCCCATCCGCTTGCCGTTGAGGCGCTTGGCGCGCGCAAACAGCTCGACCACGTCGAGCATCGCGTCGAGGCTCGCCACTTCGACCGCGCCACTTTGCCGCACCACCGCGCGCCAGGTCGCCTCGGCCGTCGCGAGCGATCCGGTATGCGAGAACGTCGCGCGCGCTCCCGCCTCGGTCACCCCGCCCTTCCAGATGACCACCGGAAGCCGCTCGGCCGCGTGCCGGATACTGTCGAAGAAGCGCCGGCCGTCGCGCACGCCTTCGATATACATCCCGATGACGCGCGTGGCCGGGTCGGCCGCCATCAGATCGATATAGTCCGCAGCCTCGAGCACCAGCACGTTGCCGATGGACGCGGCTTTGTTCACCGTGATGCCGTGGCTCGGCGCCTGCAGGCAGAAGTTGATCGTGTGGGTGCCGCTTTGCGAAATGAAGCAGACGTCGCCCGCGTCGCCGACTTTTTCTTCGGGAAAATTGCACAGCCCCGCGCCCGGACTGTAGAGCCCCATGCAATTCGGACCGACCAGCGCGATTTCCGAATTGATCGCGAGGTCGCGCAGCTCGTGCTCGAGCCGGATTCCCAGTTCCTCCGAGGTCTCCGAAAATCCCGAGGTGAAAAATCCGATCGAGCCGACGTGGTTGGCGACGCAATCTTTCAAAATTCGCGGCGCGATCTGCCGCGGCACCGCGCTGACCGCGTAATCGATCGGCTCGGTAATCTCCGCCAGGCTCTTGCGATTCTCGATGCCCATCGCTTCGATTCCAGGTATCTCGTTCGGATCGATCTGCACCGAGTAGAGCTTGCCCTTGAGATTTTTCATCGCGCGCAGCCACATGTAGCCGCCCATTCGCTTGTCGCCGATGACGACCACGGAGCGCGGGTTGAACGCGCGCTCGAGATTCTTGAGCCGCGCCTCGCGATGCGGATCCGGCTGCGCCGCGCGGCCCGACTCGGCGGTGAGCACGATTCGCGCGTCGAGGATCGCGAGACCGTTTTCGTAAGCGACCACCGGATTGAGATCCATCTCGGCGATCTCCGGATGCGCCGCCGCGATTCCCGAGACGGTCTCCAGAATCGAAACGATCGCGTCGATGTCGACTCCGGCCTGGCCGCGGAAGCCCCGCAGAATCTGCACGCCGCGCAGCCGCGCAAGCATCGCAGCCGCCTCGCGCCCGCCAATCGGTGCAATCGCCAGCGCAGTGTCCTTCATCACTTCGACCAACACTCCGCCGAGCCCCACCATCACCATCGCGCCGAAGCGCTCGTCGCGAAACGTCCCGGCAATCAGCTCGACGCCCGCCTTCGCCATCGGCTGCACGGCCACGCCTTCGAAGCGCGCGTTGGGGGCTTTGGCGGCGAGACTCCGGCGAATTCGCTCGAACGCGTCGCGCACCGCCGCTTCGTCGCCAACATTCAGCTCGACCCCGCCGACGTCGCTCTTGTGACTCACATCCGGCGACAACACTTTCAGCACGACCGGGAATCCGATTCGCGACGCCGCCCGCACCGCGTCGTCCGCCGTCGCTGCGGCATCCGGCACGACCACCGGCAAGCCCAGCGAATGCAGAATTCGCTTGCTTTCGATTTCCGTTAAGACCGTGCGCCCGCTCGAACGAGCCGACGAGATTACCGATGAAATGATGGAGTCAGCCACGCTTGTCGCGTATAGCAGAGCCCAAGGACTATTTGAACCATCGGGGGACCTTCGCCGAATGCCGCATCCGGCCCGCAGAAAAGTATTCGTCACCCGCGCGATCGATCCCGCCGCGCTCGAGCGCCTGCGTACAGCGGCCACCGTCACCGTATGGCGTGACGAGCTGCCGCCGCCGGATTCGGTGCTGCGCTCCACGCTGAAGAACGCCGACGCCGTCCTCTCGATGGTGACCGACAAGATCGACGCGCGCGTGATAGCGGAGGCGGCGCATTTGCGAGTCATCAGCAACCTGGCCGTCGGGGTGGACAATATCGACCTCGACGCCGCGACCCGGGCCGGTATCGCCGTCGGGCACACGCCCGGCGTGCTGACCGAGGCCACCGCGGACCTGGCCTTCGGCCTGCTGATGGCGACTGCGCGGCGAATCGCCGAAGCCGACCGTCGTGTGCGCGCGGGTGGGTGGCGCACCTGGGGACCGATGACGCTGCTCGGCCGCGACGTGCATTCGAGCACGCTCGGGCTGATTGGATTCGGTGCGATCGGGCAGGCGATGGCACGCCGGGCAGCGGGCTTCGGGATGCGCGTGCTCTATCTCATTCATCCGTCGAGCAAGCTGCACAACGGCCGCGTCGCCGGGGCGGTGGGCGTCACTCTGCCGCGGCTGCTGGCCGATTCCGACTACGTGTCGATTCATGTACCGCTGACGGCAAAGACGCGGCACATGATTGGTGCGCGCGAGTTCGCTCTGATGAAACCCGGCGCGATTCTAATCAACACGGCGCGCGGAGCAGTCGTCGATCAAGCGGCGATGGCCGCGGCGTTGAAGTCCGGGCATCTCGGCGGCGCCGGCCTCGACGTGACCGATCCGGAGCCGATTGAATCAAGCGATCCAATGCTGCGGTTCGACAATGTGGTGATCACGCCGCACATCGGCAGCGCGAGCATCGCAGCGCGCGCACGCATGGCCGCAATAGCCGTCGAGAACATACTGGACGTATTCATCGGACGGGTGCCGCGATTCTGCGCAAATGAACAGGTCAGGCTGCGTCCTCTTAAAGACGCAACCTGACCTGCTTTCGCGAACGATTACTGTCGCCGCGCTCTATTACTTCGAAAGGCGCAGCAGAATCTTCGACGCGATAATCTGGAATACAGTCTTTAGATCCGCAGCAGTAGGTGCAAACACAGCCTCTCCCTGCGGCAGGTTTGGGTTGTAGGTCGCGGCGTTCTTGTCGTTGGCGACCTCCCGCAGGAATTCCTCAGCGACCGAGTTGTTCGCGCCCGTGATCGCGGTTCCCAGGCCGATCGAGTACACGAAGATATTGTTCGCCTGCATCGCTTGCGCCACCTTTACCGCGCGATACATCGCGTCGCTGCCCAGTGGCGATTGGCCGGGAGCCGGGCCACCGCAATAGTTGGTGTTCAGAATCGATTGGTTCGCACCGGTCTGTGTATCCGGAAAAACAGTTGCCGCACAGCCGCCCGCTAGTGCTGTACAGGTGTTGTTTGCGACGCAGCTGCTTTGAGTAAACCATTGGACAGGGGTACTGTTGCACAAATTCAGCGATTCGTCCCCCTGATCGCAGCCACAGTAAAGAACGTCTGTGAGTGCGGGGCCGTTCCCGCACTTCAAACTATCCTCGATTATATTTGGCCAGCCGTCGGTAAAGAATACTGCCACTCTAATCGTATTCGGCGATAAGACCTTCGACACAATCTGATTCTGGCCTTGCGTCAGTCCCGCGATTGAATTGGTGTAGTTGATAATGTTATTTGCCCAGAAGTTCGTGTTCATCACTGTGTCGACCGGGCCCATGAGGGGCTGGGTATTGACGAGGTTCACATTGGCGTATGTCCCAAATGTGACAACCGAGACCCAATCGACGCTGTCGTTGTTGCCCGGGTCGAAGTTTGCGATGAAGTCTTTGACGGCGGTCGGCATTGCCGTCGATCCCCCATTCTGGGTCATGGAATACGATACATCCAGAATCAACGACATGATGAGCGGATTGCGCTGAGCCTGCGCAGTTGCGCCGACGCTCAACGTATTGAAGTTGCCTCCAAACATGTCGGCGATGCGAATGAAGTAAGTATTGATCGAGGCCGTCGCACTGACGGCGATAACTGTGTTGTTATTGACGTCCTGGCTGAAGCATATGCTCGGTGTGGGAGTAGACACACTCAGGTTGGGGACTGAGTTGAAGTTGACGTTGAACGCCTCCAGCGCAGCCGCTCCTGCTCCACTGGTCGTGCTGCAATTGGGGAGAGAGCCGGTGCCCAGGTTAACGTTTTGCATCCCCTTAAGAGCTGCAGCATCGACTGCTTTGGCGAGCGTCGTTTTGGCCACGTAGGCGCGACCATAGTCTATGGAGAGACCAACAAACACGAGCAAGACCCCAAGGGCTAAGGCCATCAAAACCCAAACTTGCCCATGCTCGCTCTTTCTAAGTTTCCCCGGATACAAAGGTTTCACCTCGTTCTGGTGCCTAGAAGTATGCGATGTCATACAATTTTGCCGGTATGCCGATCGAGTTTCCGATTGGAGTGGCTGGCGTGAATCCGTAGAAAATCTCGGTAACGTACATGGTCTGGCCGACCTGGATCACAGGCGCTCCGGGTATGCGCACCGTCCCTGAAGCCCCCAGCTTGCTGGTCGCAGAATAGCTGCCCGACGATTCCTGTTCGCTGATCAAATAAGGACCGCCAGATGGAGCCCCGGTAGTTTGAGCTGCGGTTGGGGTAAGTGCCGTCATGATCACTTTGCCGTTACCTGACAGATTCAGTCCGGAAGATCCCGCTACCAGGTCGGCAATAGCAGTGCACATGGTGTCGCAAGAGGTCGTGCCTTCCCCGCGCATCGCGAGACTCGATCCCTGCCGGCTGAGTTCAGAGATAATCTGCAGCTGATAGAAAGCTCGACCGAAATCGATCGCCGCGCACAGGAGCGGGACTATGATGAGCATTGAGTATGCAAGCTCAGCCGCTGCCTGACCGGAGCTGTTAGCGAAGAGTTTCTTTTTCACGATGCTGCGTATCATTTTGATTTACCTGGATAATTTACTAGTCAGTTGTAGATGGATTGAAGGATTCGTTCCTAAAGGTTGAGCTTGATGTGAAAGTGTAACCTGAAGGGAAAATCTTCATCCCGGCGTTGTGTCCAAACAGCGGTCCGACAAAGTTCAGTGGCGCCAGCATCTTCAGGTTGGCGGTGAGCGAGATCGTAACGGTTGATGACGGGCCACCCGCGTCGCCGTTGCCGGAACTACCCTGGGTCGGAGCCGTGTTGTTCGAGGAGTAGCAGGAGCTGGTCGTCGATCCGGCCGGCACGCTGCAAATCGAAAGATTCCAGCTGTTTAGCGGCACCTTCATTTCGGTCTGTATGACGTTAATGATCGACGATATCCGGCTATTGGCTGCCGACTCCTGCCCGGTGGACGCATAGCGGCCGGCGTCATCCACCGCCTGTTGGACGTTCATTTGCGCGAACATGATCCATCCATAGTCCATGATCGCAAAGAGCATCAGGAAAAAGACTATCCCGACCATCGCGAATTCGACCGAGGACTGCCCCATGGCCGAGCTGAATCGCGACGCTTCCGACTTACGGGGCCGATTCAGGCCAATCTTCTTTAGACTATGCATTCGTTCTCTCCAGCCATTGCTGCCAACACAACCGGCTACGTCATTCACGGCTTGTCAGCGGGTTCCGTCCTGGACGAACGGCCAGGCTTCTAGAGCTGGGTGTCCACTGTGCCTAACAGAGTCGTGATCGTCGTCCCCATCGTCTGATAGGCGACATAAACGATGACCGCGACCGCTGCCAGGATCAGCGCATACTCAGCCATCGTCTGGCCGCGCACAAATCCGTCAGCTTTCACGAAATACTTTCTGACCAAATCCATTTCGCCCTCTCCACTTAGACCAACTGCACTTCGTTCGGGCCGCCTGGTTGATCTGTGGACCGGCGAGGGCTCGATGCCCCCGCCGGCCTAGAGTTTTGCCCGATGCTCGAATTAGAGCTGGCTGTCCACGGTCGTGAGCAGCGTGGTAATGGTCGTGCCCATCTTCTGGTAGGCAACGAACACAATGACCGCGACCGCCGCCATGATCAGCGCGTACTCAGCCATGGTCTGGCCCTTCTCGCGCTCGGTCACCTTTACAAACAATTTCGTCAGCTTATCCATTTTCCGTGTCCCTCCGGTCCGTTTGAGTTTATCGACCAACTAATGCCCGGGCGTCCTATACTCCTGGGCCCATTTGTGACCTTACAGATTGTAGGAAAATATTCTTCTTGAGTAGCAAAACCCTACTATTAGACAATATACTTGTCTCCTGTTGCTCTTGATGGGTTACGCTTGGTTCAAGTTGTGAATTCATATCTTTATTCAGCTTCGGCATTCTCTACTCTCGCGGCGGATATGTCAA
>Ga0209655_10000778_pt1 | contig 12083 bp, 9 predicted proteins | sample BogFormECP03_OM2_FD_188236 | JGI IMG/M metagenome (GOLD analysis project Ga0209655, IMG submission 188236) | Bog forest soil microbial communities from Calvert Island, British Columbia, Canada - ECP03_OM2 (SPAdes) (version 2) | ecosystem: Environmental > Aquatic > Freshwater > Wetlands > Bog ...
GCCAGCGCAATGGCCCCCGGTCCTTTTGCCAGTGCCGCGACGCCAAGCCAAGCTCCGAATAGAATAATCCCCGCGAGCCGCGGGCGCACCGATGTGGACGGACCCGCGGAAGATCGCAACGCGCCTTGCTCGCGCAAAACTCCCGCCGCACAAGCCATGGCGACCGTCAGGCTCGCGGCAAAAAGCATGTCCGGAGTCGCCGCGCGCGCGAACGCGAGAGTTCCGATCGTGCTAGCAAAGATCAGCACCACGACCCAGGCAGTTTTTTCGCCGTAATGTTTCAGCGCCAGCCAGGCCATCGCCAACGCCGCGCACAGCGCCGCGAGTACCGAAGGCATACGCGCCGCAATTTCCGCTGAGGCGAAAATCTTGAATCCAACAGCGGCGGTCCAATAGTAGAGGACGGGCTTCTCAAACCACGGCTGCCCGTAAAGCCGCGGCGTGACCCAATCGCCGCTTTGCGCCATTTCGCGAGCGATCCACGCGTAGCGAGGTTCGTCGGGACCGACCAAGCCAATCGACGCCAGCCCGGTAAAAAGCGCCAGCGCCAGCACCAGCGCCGCGAACGAAAACGCAAATACGCGCTGTTTGGTGTTGAATCCGCTCAAAGCGGCATGAGTCTAGCAGACCGGCAAGTGCTGCGGTGTGCTTACGTTTCTGCGTGTCGGCGGATGCGCGTGACTTCGTAGCGGCGGGCTCCAGCCCGGCACAATCCGGGATGCCGCCCGAAGCTGGGAGTGCCGCGTGACCGAGCGTCGGTTTGAGTGCCCTCCTCGGCGATCTGGGATGGTTCGCGTTGAGGTGCTCTGGCCGATGCGCGTGCGTCTGTGACAGAATGGCCGCGGATGCGCCAGACGCTCGAGTACTTGGCAGCATGGCTTGTGATCAAAGGAATGGGATTGCTCCCGCGGCCAGTAGCGCGCGCCGTCGGAGTAGCGCTGGTGCGCGTCGCCTATTTTTTCCGGCCCTCGCTACGCCGCGCCGCCGATCTAAATCTACGCATCGCGTTCCCCGACTGGACTGAAGCGCAGCGCCGCGCGACGATTCGAAAAATGCTGCGAAACATCGGCTGGATGGCCGGCGATTTTTCGCAATTTCCGAAATTCACGCGCGAGAATATCGAGCGAGTCATCGCGCTCGATGGCCATCAAAACTACCTGGACGCGTTGCACCGCGGCAAGGGCGTGCTGATTCTCACCGGTCACATGGGGCCCTGGGAACTCTCGAGCTTCGCCCATGCCGTCTATGGCTATTCGTGCTTCTTCCTGGCGCGGCCGATTCAAAACCAGCGAGTGGACGCGCTCGTAAATCAGTATCGCTGCCTCTCCGGCTGCGGCGTCATCGATAAAAATGATTCCGCGCGAACGGTGCTGCGCACACTGCACGCCGGCGGAGCAATCGGCATTCTCGCGGACCAAAACACGTCACTTGAAGAGGGCGTGTTCGTCCCCTTCTTCGGCATTCCGGCGTCCAGCACAGCGGGCCTGGCTCGCATTGCCTTGCGCACAGACGCTGCGGTGGTTCCGGGCTACGCGTTCTGGGACGAAGCCGCGCAAAAATACATTCTGCGGTTCGAGCCGGCAGTCGAGTTGGAGCGCACCGGCGATGAAACGGCGGACGTGCGCACCAACACCGCCAAGTTCATGAAGGTCGTCGAAAATTTCGTACGCGCGCATCCCGATCAATGGATCTGGATCCACAAGCGGTGGAAAACGCGTCCGCCGGGCGAGAAACCCATCTATCCGTCGTAACTAACAGAATCGAGGCAAAAATGGCCAGAACAGCGGGAGAACTCGCAGAGTATTTGCAAGCAAAGCTCGAAGGCGACGCGGCAGTGCGAATTTCGTCGGTCGCAAGTCCAGAATCCGCCGCGTCCGAAGATTTGATCTACATCGAGCAAGAGAAATTTCGCGAGCGCGCCCAAGCGTCCAAGGCGCTATGCATCATAGCCCCGCCAGCCATTGAGTTCACGGGCAAGACAGTGCTCCGCACAGCCGCTCCGAAGCTCGCCTTTGCCAAAGCATCCGCCTGGCTAACGCCGCCCGTCCCCGTTCCAGCCGAAATCCATCCGTCCGCGGTGATTTCCGCTTCGGCGAAAATCGGCGAACGAGTAGCAATCGGCCCATTTGCCGTTGTCGAAGATGGCGCTGTGATCGCGGCGCACACCCAAATCGATGCGTACTGTTTCATCGGAGCCAGGGCCAGCATCGGTCAGCACTGCCATCTTTATCCTCGTGTAACTCTTTATGCGGGCGTCCGGATTGGCGCGCGCGTCATCGTAAATTCGGGCGTCGTGATAGGCGGCGACGGCTTCGGCTATGTCTTCGGGGATGGCAAGCAATGGAAATTTCCACAGGTAGGCGGCGTCGAGATCGGCGACGACGTCGAAATCGGCTGCGGAACCACCATCGATCGCGGGTCCCTGGGCACCACGCGGATAGGCACCGGGGTCAAGATCGACAACCTGGTGCAGATCGGCCACAACGCGGAAATCGGAGAGCACACAGTAATAGCCGCGCAAACGGGGATCTCCGGCAGTTGCAGGATAGGCCGCAAGGTCATCCTGGCCGGTCAGGTAGGCATCGCCGAGCATTGCACGCTGGAGGATGGCGTCGTCGCGGGGGGCCAGGCGGGCGTCCCGTCAGGGAAAACGATCCGCGCAGGAGAGGTCGTCTGGGGCACGCCAGCCCGGCCGTTAGCGAGATTCAAGGAAGAATACGCATGGATTAGCCAGCTGCCCGCCATCGGAAAGCGGCTCCGGAAATCCGCAACGTGAACGCTTCGTTACAACCCATCAATGCGGAAGCCGGGATTCCGACTCCTGACAAACGCTCAGTCAGCCCACGCATAGAGGTTGCCGTAGTGCGGGCAGGCCTTCCGGAAGCCCTGCCACCCCACCCTTGAACCGTGTGAGCACTCGGCACCTAAGTGTCATTTTTTGTTGACCGAAGGGTCTTTCCTCGCCATAATCTAAGTCGGGTCTCTGTATCTGATTGTATCGTTTATAGATCGAGGAAATCATTTCGCGTTTTGATGGGCGTCTTCGAGGTTCGGCGGCACACCGCCGGAGATGCTTTGGCTCCATTTATTGGCAACGGAAGGGTGCACACGCTCATCTAGTCCAGTGGGTGGCAGCGGTCCAGATGCGACACTGGTAGAGTCTTGCCGCCCCGGCTAGTGAAATTAATTTCTAGAAGAATGTCGGCTAGGCTTCTTGGGGCGGTGACGTGGCCGGTCCGGGGAAAATCCATTAACGGGATTCTACAAATTCGATGTCCGAAAGCTTGATGACACCACAATTTAGAGCGCTTCCCGAGGGCAACGGCCAAGGGTTCGCAACTGTACCGGTACGCGATCTGGAAGGTCAGGTCGCGCAGGCAGTGGCGCGCGCGACTCGCTGGCTCTTGGGCGCTCAGGTGGAGGGGAGATATTGGTGGGGCGAACTCGAAGCCGACACCACCCTTGAATCCGATTACACCGTCTTCCAGTTCATTCTGGGGCGCTTGGATTCTCCCAAGGTTCGTAAGATGGGCGCCTATATCCGCCAGCACCAGCTCGAGGATGGCGGCTGGAACATCTTTCCGGACGGCCCGGCGGAGATAAACGCCACGGTGAAGGCGTATTTCGCGCTGAAGTTAGGTGGCGACGATGCCGATGCGCCCCATATGCGGCGCGCCCGCGAGCGGGTTTTGGCGCAAGGCGGGCTGGAAAGCACGAATTCTTATACACGCTTTTATCTGGCGCTGGTCGGTGCGATCGGCTGGGACCTGGTGCCGGCCATTCCTCCCGAACTGGTACTTTTGCCTACGTGGTTCCCTATAAACGTTTACGAGATGTCGTCCTGGACGCGGGCAATTCTTGTGCCGCTGGCGCTACTTTACGCCACCAAGCCGAAATGGTCGGTTCCGGAGCGGGCGCATATCGACGAGCTATTCGCCGAGCCGAATCGCAAGCGCAAAGCTTTCGAGCGCGACGCGACGCTGTTCACCTGGCGAAATTTCTTCCTCACCACGGATCGCTGCATGAAATTGTATGAGCGGCTGCCGTGGAAGCCTTTTCGCTCCCTGGCGCTCAAGACAATCGAGCGGTGGCTGCTTAGTCATATTGAGCATAGCGAGGGGATCGCAGCGATCTATCCCTCGATGCAGAATTCCATTCTTTGCTTGCTGGAGCTCGGCTATCCGATCGAGCATCCCATCGTGAAGCAGCAGTTGGCGCACTTTGAGGCGCATGAGATTGAAGAGGCGGAGACGCTGCGCATCCAACCCTGCGTCTCGCCGGTGTGGGATACGGCGATTGCCATGGTTTCGCTGGAGGAGGCTGGTGTTGAGCCGATGCATCCGGCGCTGGTGGAGGCTGCGACCTGGCTGATGGACATGCAGATTTTGCGCGGCGGCGATTGGCAGGTGAAGAATCGCGATGGCGAGCCGGGCGGCTGGGCTTTTGAGTTTCGCAACGATTGGTTCCCGGACGTGGACGACACTGCCTTCGTGCTGATGGCGTTGGCCCGCGTGGCGCATCCGGCTGCGGCGCGGCTCGAGAAGTCGATTCGCGTCGGCACGGCTTGGATGCTGAGCATGCAGAATCGCGATGGGGGTTGGGGAGCTTTCGATCGCGATAACGATCTGCAGCTTTTGAACAACATTCCTTTTTCCGATCACAATGCCATGCTTGATCCCTCGACCGCGGACGTCACGGCGCGAGCCATGGAATGTCTCGGCAAGTTAGGTTTTACCAGCGAGCACCCGGCGATCAAGAACGCGCTGAAATTCCTGCACAACGATCAGGCGCCCGATGGCGGATGGTATGGCCGCTGGGGCGTAAATTATGTTTATGGCACCAGCGGAGTTTTGCGCGCAATGGAGGCTGTGGGCCTCTCGAACGCTCCCGAATGCCGGCATTCTGCGGAGTGGCTGCACTCGGTTCAGAATCCGGACGGCGGATTTGGCGAATCTTTACACTCCTATAGCGACTCTAACTGGAAGGGGCGGGGTTTGAGCACCGCATCGCAGACGGCTTGGGGCTTGGTCGGTTTGCTGGCGACTGTGGGGCCGGACGATCCTGCTTCACTGCGCGCGGCGAAGTACCTGGTGGACACGCAGAATGAAGACGGAACCTGGGACGAGAAAGAATTTACCGGAACTGGATTCCCGTCCGTTTTTTATTTGAAGTATCACCTGTACCGCAATTCGTTTCCGCTTTACGCGCTGGCCCGCTTTCGAAATATGAAGAACGGCGCGACGGAATTTAGCGCGTTCCAGCCCGGGGCTGACGGCTTCCGGCATCGCAAGTTAAATTTGGGGGTTGAATGAGATTTCCGCTGAGCATGACGGCGAGCCTGACCGGGTATCTCGCCGGAAAAGCCATTCGCCGCGAGAAGAAATTTCCTTTGGTGATGATGATGGAGCCATTGCACGCGTGCAATCTCACGTGTACGGGCTGCGGGCGCATCCGCGAATATAAGCCAACCATCAACGACACACTGACGGTCGAGCAATGCCTGGCGGCGCTGGAAGATTGCGGCGCACCGATTGTTTCCATCTGCGGCGGCGAGCCGATGATTTATCCCGAGCTGGGGCGGCTGGTGAAGGAAATTCTGGCGCGAAAGAAAAACATTTATCTTTGCACCAACGGGATGTTCATTCGCAAGCGCTTGAATGAATTCCGGCCGACTTCCCGATTCTTCTTCAATGTGCATTTGGATGGCCTCGAGAAGACGCACGATCTGTGCGTCGAGCGCGACGGAGTATTCCGCGAAGCCATCGAAGGAATCCGCGTGGCCAAGGCTGCGGGCTTCCTGGTTACCTCGAACACGACGATTTACAAAGAAACTGATATCGAAGAAATTGGCGAGCTATTCGCTTACCTGCAAACGCTGGGAGTGGACGGGCACATGGTTTCGCCTGCTTATTCCTACGCCGCGGTGCAAACCAAAGACATTTTCATGTCGCGCGAGGAGATTCAACATAAATTCCAGCGCGCTTCCGAGCTTCTCGGCAGCTACAACATCATGACTTCGCCACTCTATCTTGAATATCTGCGCGGCGAACGCGAACTGGAATGCACGGCCTGGGCCACGCCGACCTACAACACGCGAGGCTGGAAAGGTCCGTGCTACGTGATGACCGACACGCACCATCCGAACTTCAAGGAATTTCTCTCGAACACGGACTGGACCAAATACGGACGCGGCAAGGATCCACGCTGCGAAGATTGCATGATGCATTCGGGCTACGAGCCTTCCGCAATTCTTGGCGGCAACAAGAAACTCGGCGACACCTGGCGCATGCTTTCGTGGCAGCTTTCGGGCCGCATGGGCGGCGCGAAGGGAGCTCCCAAAACAAATGGCCACGGAAAAGGCAACGGCCATTCGAATGGCCACGCCAACGGTCACTCAAACGGCGGCAGCAACGGCGACACGCCGGTCACCAACCCCACCACTCAGCCGGCTAAGGAAGAGGTCTTCCGAATTCTATGAAGACGCTCGTCACGGGCGCCACTGGTTTCGTCGGCAGCCACGTTGCGGGTCGAGTTCTCTCCGCAGGTCAATCGTTGCGAGTTCTCACCCGGCCCGGCAGTGATGTCCGAGCCTTGCGCGGACTCGATGCCGAACGCGTCGAAGGCGATTTGCGCGACGCAGCTTCGCTCGAACGCGCTCTACGCGGCGTAAATCGCGTCTTTCATGTGGCGGCCGACTATCGTCTTTGGTCGCGAAATCCTGCCGAGATTTACGAAAGCAATGTGACCGGCACACGCAACTTGCTGCAAGCGTCGAAGCGCGCTGGAATCGAGCAGTTTATTTACACAAGCACCGTTGCAACGATAGCGGTCGATCGACCTTCGCTGCCGAATGAATCCACGGATTCACGCCTCGATGAAATGGTGGGGCATTACAAGCGCTCGAAGTGGCAGGCGGAAAAAGAAGCACTAAAGGCCGCGCAAGATGGACTGCCGGTGATTATCGTGATGCCGACTACTCCGGTTGGACCTGGCGATTGGAAGCCGACGCCGACTGGAAAACTCATTGTCGATTTTCTGAATGGCAAAATGCCGGGCTATGTCGAGACCGGATTGAATTTCGCAGGCGTGGAAGATGTCGCCGCCGGACACTTGCTCGCCGCCGAGCGCGGCAAGTCGGGAGAACGCTACTTGCTCGGCGCTGAAAATCTCTCGTTGAAGCAGATGCTGGATATTCTCGCCCAGGTTACCGGATTGCCCGCGCCGCGGCTGAAAATTCCGCACGCCATCGCGCTGGGCTATGCCTACACCGAGAATATTTTCTCGCGTATGCTGGGCCGCGAACCGCAGATTCCGGTCGAAGGCGTGAAAATCGCGCGGCACAACATGTTCGTAGATGTTTCAAAGGCGCAACGCGAGCTGGGATATGCGCCAGGGCCTGTCGCCGCGGCGTTCGAGCGCGCCGTGCGCTGGTATGAGGAAAACGGCTACGTGCGGACGGGGGTCCGCCGCGCCGTCGCTGCTGCAGCCTAGAGCGAAATAATTTGTGAAAGTGCTGGTCACATTTGCGTTGGAATCCGAGTTCGCCCCGTGGCGCCGCATGCACGGTTTTGTCCGTCTCGCAAACACAGACTTCACCGCGTTCGATTCGAGTTACGGAGATTCAGACATCAGAGTTGTCATCACCGGCATGGGCTCTGAGCGGGCGCAGCGCGTTGCGAGCACTGTGCTCGACTGGCGCCCGGGCATCTGCATCGCAGCAGGATTTGCCGGCGGTCTAAATTCTGCCTATCGAGGCGGAGATGTTTTGGTGGCGTCAAAAGTTCGTGATGGCGAAACGCAGCGCACATTTTCAAGTGAGCCTCGACTAGTGAATTTGGCCGAAGAAGGCGGCGCGCGCAGAATCGGCACACTTTGCACATCGGCTTATGCGATCTCGAGCGTTGAAGACAAACGCCGCTTGGGCCGCACCGCAGACGCGGTGGACATGGAGAGTTTCTTTATTTTGAACGAGGCGCACGAACGCGGGATACCTGGAGTGGCCGTCCGCGCAGTTAGCGATGCGGCCGGTGAGCGCCTGCCGCTGGATTTCACCCAAGTTTTGGACGATCGCGGACGGGTTCGCATCGCCCGGCTGGCACGGGAGATTGCGCGATCTCCGCAGCGGATTCCTGGATTGATCCGACTGGGTTCCGCCAGCCGTCGCGGAGCGCAGAGGCTCGCGGAAATTCTCGAAACGACGATTGAAACGCTCGGTGGGGAGCTCGAATCACATTTACAGAGCGCCGCTGCATCCGTGACTGCATGAGTTCGCAAACTGCACAACTCGGCAAGAAATCCCACGCGCCACTCAGCGTGCGAGAGATGCGCGCGGGCGTATATCGCGGCAAAGGGCGCGTTGTCGTCGAGACGGTTCCGATCCCGCAAGTCGGTGAAGGCGAAGTGCTGTTCCGCGTGGCGGCTTGCGGCATTTGCGGCACCGACATCAAAAAAATCCAGCACGGCTTCGTCAATCCGCCTCAAATTTTCGGCCACGAGCTCGCCGGAACCGTTGTCGAAGTCGGTCGTGGCGTACGTAAATTTAAGACCGGCGACCGCGTAGTCAGTTTCCATCACATCCCTTGCGGCGACTGTTTTTACTGTGGACAGCAACTTTTCTCCCAGTGTCCGGGTTATAAAAAAGTTGGCCTGACGGCGGGGTTTGACCCCAACGGCGGCGGCTTCGCGCAGTATGTGCGCGCGATGCCCTGGATCGTCGAGCGCGGCATGTTGGCGCTGCCTCCGGACATTAGCTTTGAGGAAGCGACTTTCGTCGAACCGGTGAATACGTGCCTCAAAGCCGTGCGCAAGGCCCGCGTCGCGTCCGGCGAGACGGTTCTCGTTATCGGCCAAGGTCCAATCGGCATGTTGCTGATGCTTCTCGCCAAGCTTGAGGGCGCCACAGTTCTAACGAGTGATCCGATGACCGGCCGGCGTAACGCTAGCGTTCGCTTCGGAGCTGCAGAGTCGTTCGATCCTGCCAAAGTTGACCTGCGGGACGAGTTGCGCCGTCGAACTGACGGACGCGGCGCCGACGCGGTGCTGCTGGCGGTGCCGAATCCCGCGTTAGTCGGCGAGGCTTTGGCAATCGCGCGGCCCGGCGGCCGAGTGCTCATGTTCGCGCACAACGATCCGGTGATGCGCGTCGAATTTCCGGCGGCGACAGTGGGAGTTGAAGAGAAAGAAATTCTAGGCAGCTACAGCGCGTCGGTCGGCGATCAGGAAGAATCCGCGAAGTTGGTGTTCGAGCGCCGCATCCCGGCCAAGGATTTGATCTCCCACCGGTTTGCACTGGAAGAAATAGCGGAGGCCCTCGATTTGGCAGCGCGCCCCGCCGATGATACCTTAAAAGTGGTGATCGTTAATTCATGAGCACGCTGGACCTAACTCGCAACGGCCACATGACCGCGGCAGTCCTCTACGGACCCGAGGACTTGAAGGTCGAGACCATCGACATTCCGCCGCTGGCCTCGAATGATGTTCTCGTGAAAGTCGAAGTCGCGCTCACCTGCGGCACCGATCTCAAAGTCTGGAAGCGCGGCTATCACGCGCGCATGATTCGTCCGCCCTCGGTCTTCGGACACGAGCTGGCTGGTACGATCGAAGAAAAGGGCAGTGGCGTAAATGGCGGGTTCCGCAAAGGCATGCGCGTGGTGCCGGCGAATTCGGCGCCCTGTGGCATCTGTTTTTATTGCCGCAAAGGCCAACAGAACCTTTGCGAAGATTTGCTCTTCAATAATGGCGCGTATGCCCAATACATTCGCGTTCCGGCGCGGATCGTTGAAAAGAATCTTCTCGAGATTCCGGATAATGTTTCCTTCCGCGATGCGGCAATGGTCGAGCCGCTGGCCTGTGTTCTGCGCGGCGTCCACGAAATGAACGTACACGCCGGTGACACGGCTGTCGTAATTGGCTGTGGCCCGATCGGCTTGAAATTCATCCGGGTGCTATCGGCGCGCGGCATCCACGTGATCGCTCTCGGCAAGCGCAAGAGCCAGATGATCGCGGCGGAACGTCTCGGCGCGCAAGCCACCATTGATGTCGGGAAGGCGGACGATCCGATTCGGCGCGTGTTACAACTCACCGAGCGCGGCCTTGGCGCCGATGCCGTGATCGAAGCCGTCGGAGCGCCGACTACCTGGCAATGGGCCGTGCAAATGGTGCGCAAAGGCGGCACTGTGAATTTGTTCGGCGGCTGCCCGCCAGGATCGGAAGTGAAATTCGATCCGTCGGCGCTGCACTATTCCGAGATCACCATCAAGTCCACTTTCCACCACGCGCCGCAGTTCATCCGCGAAGCGCTCGATACGATTTCGCGGGGCGAAGTGACCGCCAGCGATTTTGTCACCGGCGAAGTGGCGCTGGATGAGCTGCCGCGTGTTTTCGAACAGATGAAAAATCGCAATGGCGAGTTGAAGACTGCCGTAATTCCGTAGGCGTCCCCACTAACGGGCCTCCATGCAAGAGAATCCGGTTCTAGAAATCGCGCGTAACCTGCCAAGCGCGGGCTGCTCGCCCGAAGCGGCGCGCCGCTACACGCGCTGGCTGGCGACACATCACTACGAGAATTTCAATGTGGTCTCCTGGTTGCTACCGCGGCGCTTGCACCAACATTTTTACAATGTCTACTCGTATTGCCGCTGGGCCGACGATCTCGGCGATGAAGTGCCCGATCCAAAGACGGCGCTGAAGCTGCTGGACGCCTGGGACGAAGAATTGCGGCGGACCTATGCGGGCAAACCGTCGCATCCGGTTTTCATTGCGCTGGCCGAGACGGTGACGGCGCTCGATATTCCCATCGAGCCGTTTCAGGATTTGCTCGTCGCGTTTCGCCAGGATCAGAAGGTGCATCGTTACGAAAATTGGAACGGAGTGCTCGACTATTGCCGCTTCTCGGCGAATCCCGTCGGGCGGTTGGTCCTCTATCTGACGGGTTACCGCGACGCCGAGCGGCAGGCTCTTTCTGATGCCACTTGCACCGCGCTGCAGCTCGCGAATTTCTGGCAGGATGTGGACCGCGATCTCGAAAAAAACCGGATTTATATTCCGCTCGATTTGCTGAGCGAGAAGGGCCTCACCGTCGAAGATCTCTTCTCGCGGAATTTTGACGACCGCTATGTGAAAGTGATGCAGTCGCTGATCGCGCGGACGCGCACGCTCTTTGCCGCCGGCGCCCCGCTCGCGGGCCGCGTATCGGCGTCGTTGCGCGTGGATGTGGAGCTGTTTTCTCGCGGGGGCCTCGCTGTTCTCGATCGCATCGAAAATATCGGTTACAACACGCTGCATCACCGCCCGGAAATCAGCCGCGCCACGCAGATTGGTTTGTTGGGCCGCGCTTTGCTCGATCGTTGCTTCACTTGGATTCTCCCGTCGGCACCGCCGGATAATCCGGACGGCGGACGTGACGGCAATTCTGGCGGCGCCGCCAAAGGCGCGGCAGCACGCGGGCCGGGAAATGGCGCTCACAGCCGCTCGGCGCGCGCGGGACGCCATGCCTGAGAAAATCTCCGTCTCGGCGTCGTACGACTATTGCCGGAACATCGCGCGAACCGCCGCTCGCAATTTTTACTACGGCTTTCGCTTGCTCCCGACTGCCAAGCGCGATGCTCTGTGCGCGCTCTATGCGTTCATGCGCGAAGTGGACGATATTTCGGACGAGCCCGGCGAACTAGCTGTGAAGCAGCGCGGATTGGCCGATCGCCGCGCGGAAATGGATCGCGCGCTCACGGGCGAAAGATTGGCGTCACCGGTCTGGTCGGCGTTTCGCGATACGCTCGAGCGTTACAACATTCCCTCGCGCTATCTGCACGATTTGATATCCGGCGCAGAGATGGACTTGACGGTCAACGTTTACGAAACGTTCGACCGCCTGCGCGAATATTGCTATCGAGTAGCCGGGACGGTTGGGCTCTGCTGCGTTCACGTTTTTGGCTTCACCGAGCCGTGCGCGCCGGAATTGGCCGAGCGCCTGGGGATCGCGTTCCAAATCACAAATATCCTGCGCGACGTGCCGAAAGATTTCTCCATGGGCCGCATTTATTTGCCGCTCGACGATATGGCCCGCTTCGGCTGCGACGCCCGCGATT
>Ga0209655_10000779_pt1 | contig 12078 bp, 6 predicted proteins | sample BogFormECP03_OM2_FD_188236 | JGI IMG/M metagenome (GOLD analysis project Ga0209655, IMG submission 188236) | Bog forest soil microbial communities from Calvert Island, British Columbia, Canada - ECP03_OM2 (SPAdes) (version 2) | ecosystem: Environmental > Aquatic > Freshwater > Wetlands > Bog ...
AGCCAAGCGAGAAAGGTCTTGTACCACAGCTCGCTGTTTTGAGGCTTCAACACCCAGTGCCCCTCGTCGGGGAAAATCAGGAGTTTCGAAGGCACGCCTTGCGTTTGAAGCGCGGTGAAGAATTCGAGGTCCTGGGTGTAGGGCACGCGAAAATCTAGTTCGCCGCCGACCACCAGCGTCGGCGTTTTATACTTTCCGAGCGCGGCGGCAAATTCGCTGGGCGACCATTTTTTGTAATTCTCAGGATTCGCCCACGGCGTTCCGCCAAACTCCCATTCGTTGAACCAGAGTTCTTCTGTGGCGCTCATGCTGACTGTATCGTATGGGCCTGCGTGGCTGATCAGGCATTTGAAACGGCCGGTGTGCGTGGCGATCCAGTCGATCATGTACCCGCCGTAAGAGCCGCCGGCAGCGCCGACTCGCGAGCCGTCGATAAAGGAGTATTTCGCAATGGCTGCGTCCAGGCCGTTCATCAAATCCTCGTAAACCTTCCCGCCCCAATCGCGGCTGATTTCCGCGGTGAATTTCTGGCCGTAGCCAGTGGAGCCGCGCGGGTTGATAGCCAACACGACGTATCCCGGCGCGGCCATTACTTGCTCGTTCCAGCGATAGCCCCATGCGTCGGTCCACGCGCCCTGCGGGCCGCCGTGAATCAGCAATAGCGTGGGGTATTTTTTCGAGGCATCAAAATGGGGCGGGCGGATAAGGATTCCTTCCACCTGAGTTTTTTCCGCGCCTTCGAACCAAAACATCTCCGGCTTGGGAAGATCGAGCTGCGAGAGCCGCGCTGCATTCTGATGCGTGAGCTGGCGGACATTGCTGCCGTCCGAATGCGCCGCGAAAAGTTCGGCAGGCATGGTCAAGCTCGTGCGCGCAAACGCCAGCGTTCGTCCATCTTCGCTGACGGCGAATTCGTCGTTGAAATTCCCGCTTACAACTACTTTCGGCGAGTTTCCCGGCGCGGCGGCGATCGAATAGATGGGCATTTCGCCTTTGTCTTCAGCGTTAAAGTAAATCGTCTTGCTGTCGGGAGCGAACGCGTAGGATTCCACGCTGCTGTCGAGATTTTCGGTCAAATTGCTTTGGTTCCCGCTCTTACGCGCGTACAGCATCAGCCGCCAGCGGTCGGACTCGTAGCCCGGCTGCATTTGCGCGCGATAGGCGATCCACTGTCCGTTGGGTGAATAGACCGGCCCCCAATCGTTGCCGGGATTCGAGGTGATGCGCTTCAGTCCGCCCGCGCCGGAAACCGGCACGGTGAAAAGGTCGCCATTGGTGCTGAACGCTTCGTCTCTATCGGTGTTCGCGGTGAAGCAAATCTCCTCGCTGTCCGGCGAAAAGGCGATCGGTTCGGGAGCGCCGAGGTTGAAAGGAGGCACGTCATAGTCCGCGCCCAGCGTAAGATCGCGAGGAATACCTCCGCTTGCGGAGACCACGAAAAGATGGCTGCGCTTGCCATCCGACCAGCCGGTCCAATGACGGTAGAGAAGCTTTTCGTAAATGCGCGCTTTCACTTTGCTCTTTTCTTTTTCGGTGTCGCGTCGCGCGTTGCAGGCCGCATCTTTGCAGTCGGGATACACGCTCGAAACGAACGCAATCGTTTTTCCGTCCGGGGACCACAGCTCGTTGTCCGCACCGGTGGAAAGGGATGTGAGCCGGTTCGGTTCGCCGCCTTGGAGGTTCATCCAATAGACTTGCGGATTGTTTTCCACGCGGCCCGAAAGAAATGCGAGCTTTTTACCATCGGGCGACCAGCGAGGGCGGGTATCGGTGCCGCCACGCGTCAATTGCCGAGGCTCGCCTCCCGCGGTGGCCACGATCCAGATATTGCGCATACTGCGGTTGGCATCGAGGTCCGGCGTGGACACGGAGTAGGCGATCCATTTGCCGTCGGGAGAAATCTGCGGATCGCCCAGGCGATGCATAGAGATCAAATCCTGAAACGTGATGGCGCGCTTGCGCTGTTCCTGGGCCTTCAGCGAAAGCGGCACTGTGAAAGCTATAGCCGCAACGACTATCCACGAGGCCATTGCGTTGCCGATCGTTCGCGTGCGCATATTCACTTTTCCTCCAGGGTCGTAACTCGCCGAATCTCAGGCAATTCCGTGTCTTTCCAGCAGAGCGGTCGGATCCGCTAATAAAACGCAAATCCGCGACATTCGTCCATCAGGCGCCCATCAGGTCTTTCGTGTGCTAAGAAAAATCAGCGAGCCGCCCGCGAGCAACAGGAGCACGCTGAAAACTTTTGGAAGTTCGACAATTCGTGTAGTTTCCACGATCGCTTTCTGCGAGTCGATCACAACTTCCTGCTTCTTTGAGGGCATGCTGAGATTGGGATGGATCAGAGCTGCAATGCCACAGCCGATCAGCAAGACCCCTAGCACCACGAACGGATGAATCTTCATGACGTCATTGTCCTAACCCACACGAGCATGGGAAGTTTCTCAGCATTTCCCAAAATTTCGCGCTGGAATGTCGCCGCAAAATGCCGGCCGCACAATCAGGCGCGAAAGAATTTCTTATTGTGCGGTTTGTGTCGCCACCGCAGCCTGCACCATCGGTTTCAGAATCTCACTCAGGTAATCCGGCTTGCTTTTGTCGCGCTCGAGGTGAGGGCTGCGCAGGCCGCCGTGGTAATCAACGGAACGAGTCTGAAACTGCGCGCCGTTCGCAACGATAAGCTGTATGGGCGCGGTTGCCGACTTCGACCCTGCAATCGCGCGCTTCATTTCCTCCGGAGAATACTGCTTTCCCGCGACAGCGACGATTTTCATACCCGGGCCGATTCCCGCGTTGTAGGCAGGCCCGCCATGAATTACGTCTTCCACCATCCCGTCATCGGATACGACGATGCCGATGGTGAGGGTCAAATCCAGCCGCTTCGCCAGCGCGTTTTCGAGCGCTTCGATGCCGTTCGGCTCTTCGTCGTACACGAGCTTCCAACCGCTGTTTTCGACGGCTTCGATCGGAGTTTTTGTTGAGGTTCCGTCCAGACGCGAGCGAAGGAATCCGGCCCAATCGTACGGCGCCAAGCCGTTCAGAGTGGCGACCACATCTTCAAACGTGTACGGCTTCATGGCGGGAGTGCCTCCGGGGCCGCCATGAAAGACCAGGCAAAAATCGTTCATCGATTTCTTGTCTTTCGTGAGGCTGCGCAGAGTGGCGTCCACGTCGAGCCAGAGCAGCTCGCCTTCTTCGTAGAAATCGGTACCGCGCCTCCAGTTCGACCAGTCCTCGGTTGCATTGTAAAGGAACGGCGCGGCGTCGGCGGTGTCCTGAAGAGGACGCCAGTCGCGTCCCGGACGGTTTTCATACTGGGCCACGAGCCTGCCGAGTTCCTCCATCGTTTGATCCTGCGTCAGCAAACCGCTTCGAGCGGTAAGAACGAAGCTGCCGAGATATTCCGTGAGGCCCTCATAAACCCAGAGGAGGTCGTCTTTCATGGGAACCTGATAATCAGGAGTGGCGAGTCCTTCCGGGCGGCGATATTTTCCATTCCAGGAATGCGTGTATTCGTGCGGAAGAAGTCCGGCGAATTCGATGAGCTCGGAATCATCGATCAAGCTGCGTTCGGCGGTGCGATCGTCGCTCGATTCGTGATGCTCCAGGCCGAAGTGAGCAACGTCGTCGCTGAGCGTAAGTAGAAAATGATAGTCGCGATAATGGCGCGATCCGTAAAGCGCGCCCGCTTCGACGACGAGCTGGTGGAGATGCATCTGGGTTTCGGGTGTCATCGCCAGCGCGGCTTCGCTGTCCGCCGCGATGTCGACGTAGTGGGGCGGATTTTGGCCAGGCGTAAGCTGGATTTCGCGGAAGTAGCGCCCCGCGAGTACTGGGGAATCAACCAGTGTGTTCAGCGGCACCGGCGCGAAATCAATTGTGTCGCCATTCTGCTTGGCGCCGGGCAGCGCCGTGCCATATTTCCATCCGGCGGGGAGTTTCAAGCTCGGCACGAAAGTGATGTCGTGAATGTTGAAACCTTTCGGATAAAGCAAAACCTGATTCCAGCTCAGAACGTCCAGGGAATTTGTTGCCGACGCGCCGGCTGAAAATCCACCCGCCGGAGCCGAAAGCAGAAAATCAAAATCGGCGTTCAGCGTGGCTACTCCGGGAGGAATATCCAAATGGAATGAAAACATTTCCACCAAGTCGCGGCGCCATGGGATCGTCTTGCCTCCGCCGCTGAATTTCATGCCGGCAACTTCGATGATCGGGCCGTCGGGCATGTGTTCGCCGGGAATCCATTCCGGGTAATAGAGGGTCAGAGGGCCGGCGGCAACGGGAATTTCCATCTTCACGTGCAGAATCTTTTGTGGCGCTTGCGAAGCATCAACGAGCAAACGAATCGGGCCCGCCGTCTGGGCTTGAACCCTCGCGCTCGCAATCGACATCACAACAGCCAGCGCGATCCCCGCCATCCACGTCATTCTCCGCGTCATTCTCAGCATTATTCCCCCTGTTTCTTTCGTGTTTACAATTTTGGTGAAACGTACGCGATTATTTTTCAGAGCCGAGAGTTTGCCTGAAGCAAAAGCTCTTTGAGATTCGCTCAGAAGTTTTTAACTCCGACTTCGGCGAACAGAAACTGCAGCACATCCGTGTCTTCTTCGATGATCTTGCTCACCGGGCGGCCCTCGCTATGGCCCAGCTTAGTGTCGTACATCAGCAGGATCGGTTTGTCTCCCCCTTGCGCCGCCTGCATTTCGGCGGTCATTTTGCGGGCGTGCAGTGGAGCTACGCGGGTATCGCTATCGCCCGTGAGAAACAGGACGGCCGGATATTTCGTGCCTTTCACCACGTGATGGTACGGCGAATAGGCGTAGAGAAAAGGGAACTGCTGCGGATTGTCGGACGATCCGTATTCGGTGACCCAGAATCGCGCCACCAAAAACTTCTGGTAGCGCACCATGTCGAGCAGCGGATAGCCGCACACGATAGCGCCGAACAAATCCGGCCGCTGCGTCATGGCTGCGCCCATCAGCAAGCCGCCGTTGCTGCGCCCGATGATCGCCAATCGCTCGGGCCGGGTATAGTGGTTTGCGATCAGCCATTCCGCGGCCGCGAAGAAATCGTCGAAGACGTTTTGTTTTTTCTCGAGCATGCCTGCGTGATGCCAGTCCTCGCCGAATTCTCCTCCGCCACGCAGTGCGGGCATGGCAAACACGCCGCCGCGTTCGGCCCAGAGGATCGCGTTGTCACTGAACGCAGGGGTTTCGCTCACATCAAAGCCGCCGTAGGCGGTCATCAACGCGGGATTCGATCCGTCGAGTTTGAGTCCCTTCTTGTAAAAAAGGAACATCGGCACGCGCGTTTTGTCTTTCGACTCGTACCAAATTTGTTTCACCTCGAACTCGGCCGCGTTCACCGGTACAGCCGGCCTGGCCCATTCGGCCAGCGCACGTTTCGAAACGTCGAAGCGATAAATCGTCGATGGGATGGCGAAGGATTGGAAGGACAGAAAAGCCTCGGGGTCCCGCCATCGGCCTGTAATTCCGTTCACATCTCCCAATGCGGGCAGTGCGATTTCTCCTGCGACCTTGCCGTCCGCTTCAAATACTTTCAGCTCCGAGGCGGCATTGTGAGAATACTGCGCGATGATTTTTCCGCCCGCCAATCGGAAAGTTTCCAGTCGCGATTCGCTCTCCGGAATCGTTTCCTTCCAGTTCTCCTGTGCCGGGCTGGAAAGCGGAACGGACAGCAGGCGCCACTTGGGAGCCTTCCAATTGGTTTGCAGGTAGAGTGTGTCGCCGGCAATGTCGCCTTGGAAGCAGGAGTTAATAGTTTTTACGATGGGTGTAATGAGTCCGCCTCGCGCGAGATCCTGAAAATAGACTTCGGATTTTTCACAGGCCGATCCATAGAGAACAGTCAGAAGCAGATAACGCCCGTTTTCGGACACCTCTGTGACAAGAATTTTGTCTGAGGCGTATCCATCGCCGAAGATCTTTGCGTCTTGTTCGGCGCTGGTTCCCATCGCGTGATAATAGGCACGCGGGCCGTCGTCAGTCAGCTTTGAATAGTAAAATCCGCTCCTATCGGCCTTGAAGGATGCCCCGGAAATGTAACGCGCGCGAGGCAGGGAATCGGGAATATCCTTGCGCGTGTCCGTATCGATGAAATGAATCGACACTTCATCCTCGCCGCCTTTGCGGACGCCGTAGGCGACGAGCTTGCCATCATTGGACAGCCCTTCGAAATTCACGCTGGTGGTGTGATCGGCGCTCAGCGAAGCCGGATCGATGAGCACCTCTTCCGGTCCGGTTCCTCGGCGCATGTACAACACGAACAAATCCTGGCCAGCGGCGCGCTTGGAATAAAAATAGCGGCCGCCGCGTTCGCTCGGCAGGCGAATCGTGTCCACCTTGATCAGTTCGCCCAGGCGTTTGGCAATCGCTTCGCTTCCCGGGAGCGTCTTCAGCAGGCTTTGGGTGCAGGCGTTCTGCGCATCGATCCAAGCGCGTGTTTCCGGGGCGTTCTGATCCTCGAGCCAGCGGTAGGGGTCGCTCACTGCGACGCCGTGAATGGTTTCCTTTACGTCTTCGACGCGCGTCGGCGGGGGGCAGTTCATCTTATTGTCCTGAATATTGTCCTGAGCCCGGGCGGGCGCAGCACTCGCGGCGAAAATCGCAAGCGCGAATAACGGGAGGTACTTTCGTTGAATTGTGGATCGAAAAAATAGGGAAAAAATGCGCGAGGTCAGTCTCATCGCGGCGTGTTCCGAAAAGCTCGTCTCCAAATTGTGCCTCCGTTGGCAAGTCTCAAACGACCGGTGTGGCCATCTTTCGCGGCGGATTGAAGAAAGGCAACTCCCTGGTTATTGCTCGCACCTTATGACGCACGGCTTCGACGGTAAGTTCCATTTGCAGCTCGATTCCGGCGGCGGCGTGTTCGCGATTCAGGCTCGCGAGCGCGATCATTTTTTTCAGCGTCGGCGACCAGGTGGTGGAAGTGGCTTTGCCGACCTGCAATCCGCCGCGATATACCGGAACGGGAACGCGCGAGGCCGTGCTTTGCACTTGCGGCCCCAGGCCCATGGCGTCGTAGAGGCGTTCCACGTCTTCCCAGTTGATCTCGAGCCCCATCAAAAGCCGCTTGGGTCCACGGCGGCTCTCTTCTTCCAACGCTTGGCGGCCGATGAAATGTTCCTTTTTCAAATCGACCAGACGGCCCAAGCCGATTTCGTAGGGAGAATATTTCTGCGATTCGATTAGCGCGCGCTTGCTGCTGAAATAATCCACTTCGATGAGTATTAGCCCGGCTTCGATTCGCGCTACGTCGAGGGCCAGCATTCCCGCGGGGTGCAGGTCGAATTGCCGACCATTTTCCATTAGAGCGTCCCACACTTTTGGGGCGTCGTGCCACGGAATCCAGATTTCGTAGCCCAGGTCGCCGGTGTATCCAGTGCGGGAGATGTCCACTTGCACTCCGGCGATTTTTCCGTGAGTGAAACGAAAATACTTCAAATTCGCAATGTCGGCTTCGGCTGCTTTCATCAGCAGCCGTCCGGATGTGGGTCCCTGCACGGCCAGCGCCGCGACCTTGTTGGAGATGTCTTCGATATTTACATCGAGGCCCAGCGCGTTTTGGTGAAACCAGCGCATGCTCGGGTCGGCGGCGGTCCACCGATAAACATTTTCCGCGAGGCGCGAAATGGTGCCGTCGTCGATTACTTTGCCTTCTTCGTCGCACCAGCAACAGTAAATCACTTGGCCCACGGCAACTTTGTTGATGTCGCGAGTAATGACACGGTTGACCAGCTTCGTGGCGTCTTTGCCGGTCAAAAGATATTTGTAGAGCGGAGAGACGTCGATCATCGCGGTGGCGTTGCGAATCGCGTTGTACTCGTGGTCGTGGTGCATTTCGTAAACGCTCACGGCGTAATAGCCCGACCATTCGCGATAGTTCATGCTTTCGCAAAGTTTCGAGGTTCTGTCGTGGACGGCGGTTCCGATCGGCAAAGAAGCTCCTGTCTTCCTGTAAACGGCCTGCAAAATGCCGCACAACTCGGCGCGTGATTATAGTGCGCGCCGCGCTAACTCTCGATAGGTCGTTTGCCGTACGAGTGAAACCAACCCGTCGGAAAGCCCTTTGGTTACTTCTGAACCATTTCGACATCGAGGGTGATGGTGATGTCGTCGCCGATCATTTCGTCCCCGCCGGGAAGCTTGTTGCTCAGGTAGGTGAGTCCGAAATCCTGGCGATTGATCTTCGTCGTAGCTGACGCGCCCCGGCGCGTTCCGCCCATCGCTTGGATGGCTTTGCTTGGCCCGGACACGTCGAAAGTCACTTCTTTGGTAACGCCGTGGAGCGTCAAATTTCCGCTCATCTTCGCGGTTCCTTCGCCAGTCTTCCAAATCTTCGTGGATTGAAAAGTCAGCGTGGGGTATTTCGCGACATCGAAGAAATGCTCGCTCTTCAGGTCGCTGTCGCGCCCCTGCGCGCGCGTGTCGATCGAGGCGACATCGATCGAGGCAGTAACGCTTGATTTGGAGATGTCCTGGTCGTCGAGCTGCACCGTGCCCGTCACTTTCGTGAATTCTCCCTGGACGTTGGAGATACCAAGGTGTCGCACTGAAAATTGCGCATTGGAATGAGCGGAATCAAGTTGCCAGCTGGCAGTTTGTGCGGATGCTGCGGTGACGCCGAGACTTACAGTGAGCCCAATCGCGATTAGCCATTTATTCATGCGAACCTCCTGAAGGTTTTGCGCCCGAGATCTTGTGCGCCGGGAACGCCGGAGATTATAGCAGCGGGCGCCAGGAATCGAAAATGGATGGATGCCAACCGCCGCCACTTGCGCGGCCGCAAATGCTCGATTCGCGATCACCCCGTCGCGCTTCTCTGTTGTGAGTCTGTGCTGGCGCTTGTAGAATGCAACGGCTTCCGCGGCGGGCAATTCCGCGCAAATTCATCGCGAAAACTTCATGGCGAAAAGATACGACGTTATCGTAATCGGCGGCGGGCATAACGGCCTGGTGAACGCGGCGTACCTCGCGAAAGCGGGCAAGAAAGTGCTGGTGCTCGAGCGGCGTTACGTACTGGGTGGGGCGGCCGTCACTGAAGAAATTATCCCCGGATTCAAGTTTTCTGTTTTTTCTTATGTGGTTTCGCTACTCCGGCCGGAAATTATTCGCGATTTGGACTTGCCGCGCCACGGCCTGGAAATTCTTCCTCTCGATGGCACCATCACGCCGATGCAGAATGGCGATTATCTGTGGCGCGAAAACGATCACGGAAGAACGAGGCGCGAACTGGAGCGGCACTCGAAATTGGACGCCGAGGCGTACGAGGAATTCGGCAAGTCGATGGTGGCGATGTGCCGGTTCGTAAAACCGATTCTCGGCATGATTCCGCCGGACCCGACCTCGCTCGACCCGCGCGATTTGAAAAAGCTGGCGTTTCTGGGCAAGCGTTTTCAGGACCTCGCGGCGGAGGACAAATACAACCTTGTGCAGCTGATGACCATGAGCGCCGCGGATTTTCTCGATCAATGGTTCGAGACCGACGTGCTGAAGGCCACGATGTCCGCGTCGGGGATTATCGGAACTTTTCTTGGGATTCGCTCGCCGGGTACCGCGTACGTCTTGCTGCATCATTACATGGGAGAAATCGACGGCGCGTTTCGCTCGTGGGGATTCAGCCGCGGGGGCACGGGCGGGATTTCCAATGCAATCGCCGGCGCGGCGAAAGAAGCGGGAGTGGAAATTCGCACGGAAGCGGCGGTGAATCGCATTCTGATCAAGAACGGCGTGGCGCAAGGAGTGGTGCTTGAAGGCGGAGAAGAAATATACGCGGACGTGGTTTCGTCCAGCGTGGACCCAAACCTGACTTTCCTGAAATTTATCGAAGAGCGCGAGCTGCCGGGAGATTTCCTGGAGGAAGTGCGGCGGTACAAGTATCGCGGCTCTTCGGGAAAAGTGAATCTCGCGCTCGACGCGCTGCCGGATTTCACATGCCTGCCGGGGCCGGGACATCATTTGCGCGGAGCGATGTCCATTTCGCCGTCGATGGAATACATGGAGCGGGCGTACGACCAAGCCAAGTACGGCGAATTTTCGCGGCGCCCCTATATCGACATGGTAATTCCGACGCTGACCGATCCTTCCGTTGCGCCGCCGGGAAAGCATATTCTTTCCTGCTTCGTGCAATACGCGCCGTACAAATTGAGCAGCGGGAATTGGGACGAACAGCGCGAAGCGTTTGGCAACACGGTGATCGACACCATCGCCGAATACGCGCCGAACATAAAAAACATCATCATCGGGAAACAATTCATCACGCCGCTGGATATTGAGCGGCAGACGGGCCTGACCGAGGGCAATATTTTTCAGGGCGAGCTTTCGCTGGAACAACTTTTCTTTTTGCGTCCGGCGGCGGGTTGGGCGCGGTATCGCACGCCGATTAAGAAATTGTATATGTGTGGATCGGCGACGCATCCGGGCGGCGGAATCATGGGCGCCCCAGGGCGGCTGGCGGCGCTGGAAATTCTGAAAGACACAGGCAAGGGGAAAAACTGAACGTGGCAGCGCAGCGCGAAATCGTGATTCTTGGCGGCGGGCACAACGCGCTGGTGACGGCGTTCTACCTGGCGAAGAAAGGTTTGAAGCCGCTGGTGTTGGAACGCCGCGAGATTGTTGGCGGCGCGGCGGTGACCGAGGAATTCCATCCTGGCTTTCGTTGTTCGACTGTGGCGCACGCGGCCGGGCCGCTGCTTCCGGGAATCGCGAACGACATGCAACTCGCGAAACACGGCTTGCAGATGATCGAGCCGAGCGTGCGAATGTTTGCGCCGTCGCAGGACGGGCGGGCGCTGATTTTACGGTCAGATGCGGATGCTACGGCGCGAGAAATAGAGAAATTCTCCAAACGCGATGCGGTGAATTACTTGGAGCTGGAAAAAGGGTTGGCGCGCGCGGGCGAAATCATCGCACAACTGCTGGCGCTGACTCCGCCGGAGATCGATAAGCCTTCCAAAGAAGATATTTGGAAGCTGCTGAAAATTGGGCGCAAAGTGCGCGGGCTCGGGAAGAAAGAAATGATGCGGCTGATTCGCTGGGGGCCCATGGCCGTGGCGGATTTCGTCGCTGAGTTTTTCGAGACGGATTTGTTGCGTGCGACGATTGCTGCGCGGGGAATTTTTGGCGCGGCGATGGGGCCTTGGTCCGCGGGATCGACCACACTTCTGCTGCTGCGCGCGGGAGCCGATCCGCATCCGGCGGGAAGCTCAGCGTTTCCGCGAGGCGGAATGGGTTCGCTGACGGCTGCGATGGCTGCGGCTGCGAAGCAAGCGGGCGCGGAAATTCGCACCGGCGCGGAAGTGAAGCAAATTCTGGTGAAGAACGGTCGCGTTACGGGCGTTGCTCTCGCGAGCGGCGAAGAGATCGCGGCGAAGCGGGTGGTCTCCGGAACGGACCCGCGACGGACGTTTCTTGGGCTGCTCGACCCGGTGCATTTGCCGCCGAGTTTTGTGGTGAAGATGCAGAATTACCGCAGCAACGGGACCGCGGCGAAACTGAACGTTGCGCTGGATGCGCTGCCGACCTTCGCTGCGCTGAAAAATGTTCCAGATGGAAATTCTGCGCTGGCGGGACGCATTCACATCGGCCCGGGAATCGATTATCTCGAGCGCGCGTTTGACGATTCGAAGTACGGCGAATTTTCGCGCGCGCCGTATCTGGATATTTCTATCCCTTCGATTTCGGATGCGTCGCTCGCGCCAGCCGGAAAGCACGTGATGTCCATCCATATGCAATTCGCGCCTTACAAACTGAATAAGGGCGATTGGGCGCAGCAGCGCGACGCGTTGCGCGATACAGTGTTGAAGACACTCGCCGCGTACGCGCCGGACCTCGCGCAGAAAATTCTGGCGGTGCAGACCATCACGCCGAAAGATTTGGAAGCCACATACGGGCTAACGGGAGGCCATCCGTTCCACGGAGAACTCGCGCTCGATCAGATTTTCACCATGCGTCCGCTGCTCGGCTGGGCGCGCTACGCGACGCCTATCGCCGAACTTTACCTCTGCGGCAACGGCACGCATCCCGGCAACGGCCTCACGGGCGCGTCGGGCCACAACGC
>Ga0209655_10000780_pt1 | contig 12076 bp, 9 predicted proteins | sample BogFormECP03_OM2_FD_188236 | JGI IMG/M metagenome (GOLD analysis project Ga0209655, IMG submission 188236) | Bog forest soil microbial communities from Calvert Island, British Columbia, Canada - ECP03_OM2 (SPAdes) (version 2) | ecosystem: Environmental > Aquatic > Freshwater > Wetlands > Bog ...
CCGATCTGGGCGCGCACCGATTCAGCCCAGCTGGTAGTGGATCATCCCGTCACGATCGGCACCCAGCAGTTGGAGCCCGGGACATACAATCTAAAAGCGAACGACGGCGATAAGCAAATCAGCATCGTGCGAGCCGACAATGGAAAGACCGTCGCGTCCATTCCGTGTGAATGGGTGCAACTCGCCCAGAAGGCCCGCCAAACGGAAGTGCTCTTCAATGCAGACCGCGTCATCGAGATCGATTTCGGCGGCAAGACGGAGGCTGTCGCAATTCGTTAGTGTGTAATTCATGGCAAACTGCGGAATGGCTCGAGGCGGACTTAGCATCCGCCTCTTTCCATTTCTACATCCAGTTCTTCGCGGTTCTAGCGCAGATAGCGTGCCAGCCAGTCGAGAAACGTGGCGTACCAGAGCTGGCTGTTCTGCGGCTTCAGGACCCAGTGACCTTCGTCTGGAAAAATTACCAGTTTTGATGGCACACCTTGCACCTGCAACGCTGTGAAAAATTCCAAATCTTGATTGTAGGGGACGCGGAAATCGAGTTCGCCTCCGACTACTAGCGTCGGCGTTTTGTATTTGCCTAACGCTCCGGCGTATTCATCCGGCGACCATTTCTTGTAGAGTTCCGGATGCGACCAGGGCGCGCCGCCGAATTCCCAGTCGGGGAACCAGAGTTCTTCGGTGGCGCCGTATTCGCTGACCAGGTCGTAGGGGCCAGCGTGACTGATTAGGCATTTGAAGCGGTCGGTGTGCGTGGCGATCCAATCGATCATGTAGCCGCCGTAGGAGCCGCCGGCGGCGCCCACGCGCGCGCTGTCAATGAAAGGATACTTCGCGATTGCGGCATCGAGGCCTTTCATGAGGTCGTCGTAAACTTTTCCGCCCCAGTCGCGGCTAATGTCGGCTGTAAATTTCTGGCCGTAGCTGGTGGAGCCGCGGGGATTGACCATTACGACCACGTATCCGGGCGCGGCCATCACTTGCTGGTTCCAGCGATAGCCCCAGGCGTCGGTCCAGGCGCCTTGCGGGCCGCCGTGGATTAAGAGCAGCGTGGGATATTTTTTTGCTGGATCGAAATGCGGCGGGCGGATCAACAGGCCTTCTACTTGTGTTTTTTCCGCGCCTTCGAACCAGAACGGTTCCGCGGCTGGCAAGTCGAGTTGCGCGAGCAGCGCTCCGTTCTGATGCGTCAGCTGGCGCAAGACTGTGCCGTCGGCGTAGGCGGTGAAAATTTCGGCGGGGAGCGTGAGGCTGGTGCGCGCCAGGGCGAGCGTGCGGCCGTCGCGGCTTAGATCGAACTCGGCATTGTAGCTATCGGCGAGCACAACTTTTGGCGCGGTTCCTGGTGCGGTGGCGATCGTGTACAAGGGCATTTCTGCTTTATCTTCCGCCTGGAAATAGATGCGCGCGCTGTCTGGGGTCCACGCGTAGGATTCGACGCTGCGATCAAAATCTTCGGTGCGATTGATGGATTTCCCGCTCTGGCGATCGTAGAGCATCAGCCGCCAGCGATCGGCTTCGTATCCGCCTTGGAATTGCGCGCGATAGGCTATCCATTTTCCGTCGGGGGAATAGGCGGGACCCCAATCGTTGCCAGGATTTGTGGTGATGCGCTGGGGCTCGCTTGCGCCGGACGCAGGGACGGTGAAGAGGTCGCCGTTAGTGCTTAGCGCCTCGTCCCTATCGGTGTTTGCGGTGAAGGTCAATTCTTTTCCGTCGGGTGAAAAGGCGATGGCTTCGGGCGCGCCTTCGTTGAACGGCGGGACGTCATAATTTGCGCCAGGAGTTAGATCGCGCGGGGCGCTGGTGTTGTCTGTTGCTGCCGCGGTTACGAATAGATGACTGCGTTTGCCGTCCCACCATTCGGTCCAGTGGCGATAGAGGAGCTTTTCGTAGATGCGGGCCTTCACTTTGGATTTATCTTTGGCGGCGTCGCGTTGGGAATTGCAGGCATCGTCCTTGCAGTCTGGATATACGGACGAAACAAACGCGAGAGTCTGGCCGTCGGGCGACCAGAGTTCGTTGTCCGCGCCGGTGGAGAGCGAAGTGAGGCGCGTGGCCTCGCCGCCTTCGAGGGCGATCCAGTAAATCTGCGGAGTACCGGAGCGCGCGGAGATGAAGGCGAGCTTCCGTCCGTCAGGCGACCAGCGCGGGCGGGTGTCGCTGCCGCCGCGAGTCAATTGGCGGGGTTCGCCGCCACTGGTTGGAACGAGCCAGATGTCACGGACGGAGTGATTGGCTTCGAGATCGGGAGTAGAAACGGTGTAGGCGATCCATTTGGCGTCGGGCGAGAGCTGCGGCTCGCTGAGGCGATGCAGCGAGATTAAATCCTGGAAAGTGATGGCGCGTTTTTCGGCTGATTGTGCCGAAGCGGTGACGACAGACACCAGCACTGCGACCGCTGCTGCTACGAGACGCGTTCTTTGCGTCATATATTCTCCCCACATAATAATGTCACCGTTTCGCCGCCGGAATCATCAAAGCGTGTGATGATTACACTTTCGTTTTGCCTTTCCAAGGGAGTAGTTTAGGCCAGCCGCGATTTGAGCTTTTGCGCCACGCGCTCGAAAAGAGGTGCCATGGAAGACGCACTTACCATACATCGCCTCCATTTCGCATTCACGATCACGTTTCATTATATTTTCCCGCAACTCACGATGGGGTTGGCGCTGCTGATTCTCATATTAAAAACCATGGCCTTGCGCACCGGCGACGAGATGTGGAACGACTCGGCGCGATTCTGGGCGAAGATTTTCGGGATCAGCTTTGCGCTGGGGGTTGTCACCGGCATCCCCATGGAATTTCAGTTTGGCACGAACTGGTCGCACTTTTCCAAGGCGGCGGGCGGGGTGATCGGGCAGACGTTGGGGATGGAGGGAGTGTTTTCGTTCTTCCTCGAGTCTTCGTTTCTCGGGATATTCATTTTTGGTGAGAAACGACTGGGGCCGCGTTTGCATTGGGTTTCTTCGCTGATGATGTTTTTGGGCTCGTGGCTTTCGGGATACTTGATCGTGCTGACCGACGCTTGGATGCAACATCCCGTCGGATACAGTGTCGGCCCTGGCGGCACATTTGAGTTGCAGAGTTATTGGGGGCTGCTGCTGAATCCGTGGGGACTGTGGCAGTACGCGCATACGATGGTGGGCGCGACACAGACTGGGTGCTTCACGATGGCTGCGGTGGGCGCTTACTACATTCTTTCCCGGCAGCACGAGGCGTTCGGGAAGATATTTGTTCGCGTGGGCGTTACTGTCGGGATCATTGCCGCGTGTTTGCAACTTTTCCCTACTGGCGACGGCCAGGGAAAAATGATGGCGCGATTTCAGCGGCCCACGCTGGCCGCGATGGAGGGGCTGTTCCAAACACAGGCGGGCGCGCCCATTGCTATTCTTGGCCAGCCCGACGTGCCCAACCGGCGCCTCGATAATCCGCTCACGGTGCCGCAGGCGCTGAGCTTTCTCACTTACCAGAAATGGACCGCGACTGTGGAAGGCCTGGACCAATTTCCGCAAGACGAATGGCCGGATAATATCGCGCTGCTTTATTTCAGTTATCACATCATGGTGGGGCTGGGGACGATCTTCATCGCGGTTTTATTTCTAGCCGCGTGGACACTTTTTCGCGGCACGCTTTTCGAATCTCGCTTGTTGCTGTGGGCGCTGATGCTTTCGCTGCCGCTGCCTTTCATCGCCAATACAGCGGGGTGGATCACCGCGGAGGTGGGCCGGCAGCCATGGCTGATTTACGGAATGATGCGCACGCGGGCGGGGATGTCGCCGCTAGTGTCCGCAGGAAGCGCTTGGTTCACGCTGCTGGGTTTTCTGGGGATGTACACGGTGCTGGGGATGTTGTTTCTGTTTTTGGTGTATCGCGAAATTGAGCACGGTCCAGGGTCTGACGGCTCGAGCGCGGCACACGCGAGCGTTGTGGTGGCCGCGGCGGATTAGGATTCAGGATTAGGAAGGGACGCCATGGGAACGATTTGGTTCTGTCTTGTCGCCGTAATGATCGCCGGTTACGTGGTGCTCGATGGTTTCGACATTGGCGTGGGCATTTTGCACCTGTGGCTGGCACGCACGGACGATGAGCGGCGGGTGCTGATCCGTTCGATTGGGCCGGTGTGGAATGGCAACGAAGTTTGGCTGATTGCCGCGGGCGGGACGTTGTATTTTGCGTTCCCGGTGCTGTATGCGGCGAGCTTCAGCGGATTTTATCTTCCGTTGATGATGGTGCTGTGGCTGGTGATTCTGCGCGGAGTGTCGCTGGAATTTCGCAGCCACGTTGGCGGGCACATTTGGTCGGTGTTCTGGGACGCGGTTTTTTCACTTGCGAGCATTCTGCTGGCGGTATTTTTCGGCGCGGCACTGGGGAACGTGGCGCGGGGCGTGCCGCTGGATGCGGCGGGAAATTTTTTCGAGCCGCTGTGGACGAATTTTCAGCCTGCGGGGCAGACGGGGATTCTGGATTGGTACACGATTTTGATTGGGGTTGCGGCGCTGGCTGTGCTGGCGTTGCACGGGGCTGTGTGGGTCACTTGGCGAACTGCTGACGAACTGCAGTTTCGCGCGCATGCTGCGGCCTCACGTTTGTGGTGGGCTGTCGCTGGACTCACCGTCGTGGTTACATTTACCAGCTTTCGTTTGTTGCCGCAGGGATTGCTCAGTTTTCGCGTACATCCGTTTGGATTTATTTTCCCGTTGCTGGCGATTGCGGGGTTGCTCGGCGTGAAATTATTTTTGCGGGCTGAGCGGGAGGGGCTGGCGTTTGGGGCGTCGGCGGTTTACATCGTTGGGATGTTGACTAGCGTTACATTCACACTTTATCCGAATGTGCTGCCCGCTACTACCGGGGTGGGGAACAACCTTACCGTGGCTAATGCCAAGGCTGCGGATTATGGTTTGGGGATCGGGCTGATTTGGTGGGTTATCGGGATGGCTTTGGCGGTTAGTTACACGATTTTCAATTACACGAGGTTTGCGGGGAAAATTCGGATTGAGGATGGCGACGGAGGCGGGGATCACGCGAAGTATTAGAGGGTGCGCGGCTCAGGTGCGGTTGGCGAATTGGTAGGCGCGGCGGAGGTATTGGGTTACTTCTGGGACGCGGAGGAGTTTTAGGAGGGCGATCAGGAGGAGGATTCCCGCGGAGGTGGCGACGGTCAGCAGGAGGAGGGCGCCGGGGATCTGTTGCCAGGGGATTAGATTTTCTAGCGCGTTTGTTAGGCGATAGCAGACATAGCCTGCCGCGCACGATGCTACTGCGACCTTCAGGAAAAAGATGACCAGGCTTCCCTCTTCCGGATTTTTTGTGCGGCGGGCTAGCAGGACAAAGAGAAGGATGGTGTAGGCCACTATGCCGATGGTGCTGGCTAGGGCCAGGCCGACATAGTCTAGGCGACGGACCAGGAGCCAATAGACGGGGAGGCTCAACAGAGTGGTGACGGTGCCGACTACGGCGGGAGTGATGGTGTCACGCGTAGCGTAGAAGCCGCGGGCCAGGATATTCTGCGCGCCCCAGGCAAACATTCCGATGGAGAAAAATGCAAGGGTGGAAGCGGTGGCCGCAAGATCCGGGCCGTGCAGACGGGTGTGCGAGAAGACGAGATAAACAAGCGGCAGGCTTTGCGCGATGGTTAGCGCGGAAATAGGCAGGAGCAAGAAAATCAGGGCGCGGAATGTAGAGTTGAGGATTTGATTCAGGTCGTCGAATTTTTTCTCGGAGTAGAGCTGCGCGAGGATGGGAAAGGATGCGACGCCGATGGCCTGACCGACGAGGCCGAGAGGGACGCGCATCAGAGTTTTGCCGTTGTTGAGCCAGGTGATGGAGGCGGGTTGGAGATAGGAGCCGAACCAGCGGATGATCCAGTCGTCAACGAACGAGAGTGAAAGGGCGAGCATGATGGGGACGGAAAGTTTCAGGAACATCCAGAAGCCGGGATGGCGGACGTTGAAATTGGGCCTGAAACTCGCGCCGGCGCGCCAGGCTCCGTAGATTTGCAGGAGGAAATTCCCGCAGATGGCGCCGCCGAGGACGCCGACTGCGAATCCGGTGATGCCGATGCGCGAGGAGAGCAGGACGCCGCCGAGGATGATGCCGATGTTGTAGAGGATGGGGGCGAGCGACGGGATGATGAAGCGGTTTTTGGCGTATTGCACGGCGCTGAGAATGCTGCCTTCGTAGAAACAGATTTGCGCGGGGAGCATTAGGCGCGTTAGGAAAACTGTTTGCTGGAATTCGGCGGGGGCGAAGCCGGGGGCGATGTATTTCACGATGTGCGCGGCGAAAATTTCGCCGAGGATTACGAGCGTGACCAGGACGAAGCCCATCACGGTGACTACTGTGGAGAAGACGCGCCATCCTTCGTCTTCGCGTTGTTCGGCGACGTATTTGGCGAAGACGGGGATGAAGGTAATGCTGAGGGAGCCTCCGGCGATTAGATAGTTGAGAAAATCGGGGAGGGTGAAGGCGGTGTAGTAGGCGCTGGTGGCGGCGTTGGCGCCTACTTGGTGGGCGACGGTCCAATCGCGGAAGAAGCCGAGAATGCGGCTGAGGAGTACGCTGGCCATGACGATGCCGGTGGCCGCGGCGATGCGGCGGTGGAGGTGAGCGTTCGTCATCACGGGAATAATGGTAGATGGATTGGGGAGGTTGGGGTAGAGAGTTTGCTGGGCGTGTTTCCGATTGGGAGAGGTGTGGGACGGTCGGGCTGGCAAAGTTGACGGCCCCGACCCGCTCAGACGCTGAGCTGTTCCGCAGAAAGCAGATCCCTCTCTACGTCCCGCGCCCGCCAAAGTGCGGCGGGAAAGAAAAAGCGCGGGACTTCTTTCGCGATGACATGTGATTGTCGATTTCGGCGAACGGTGAAAGGCCGCAAGGCGCTACAAAGTGAAAGGCAACGGCGCACAGCCAAGAGTGGCTGTGCCACGTACGCTATTCTTGGGTTTCGTCGTGCTCGGCTTTTGCACAGGGGTCGTCGGGGACTTGGATTGCCTCGCGGGGCGGGGTGCCGTCGGGGGCGGCGCGGAAATATTGGACCGGCCAGCTGACGTGGAAGCCCAGTTCGCGGGCTATTGCGAGGGGCCAGTAGGGTTGGCGGAGGAACTCGCGAGCGAGGATTACCACGTCGGCTTTGCCTTCGTTCAGGATGGCATCGGCCTGGCTGGGGTTGGTGATCATGCCGACTGCGCCGGTGAGGATTCCGGTGCGCTGGCGGATTTGATCGGCGAAAGGAACCTGAAAGCCCGGGGCGACGGGAATTTGCGCGTTGGGAACCATGCCGCCGGAGGAACAGTCAATCAGATCCACGCCGAGCGGGCCGAGAAGTTCGGCGAGGGCGACGGATTGCTCGATGTCCCAACCGCCGGGAACCCAATCGCTGGCGGAGATGCGAACGAACAGCGGGTAGCAAATGGGCCAGACGCGGCGGACAGCAGTGACGACTTCGCGAAGAAGGCTGGTGCGATTTTCGAAGGAGCCGCCGAAGGAATCGGTGCGTTGGTTCGCGAGCGGCGAGAGGAATTCGTGGAGCAGGTAGCCGTGCGCGGAATGGATTTCAATGACTTGAAAACCGGCTTGCGAGGCGCGCGTGGCGGCGTCCGTGAAATCTCTGATGATTTTTTGAATTCCAGCGGCATCGAGCGCGGCGGGTTGCGCGTACGTATCGGAAAAAGCGATGGCGCTGGGGGCGACGGGTTTCCAGCCGCCTTCGGATTCGGGGATGAAGCCGCCGGAGTGCCAGGGCGGAGGCGTGCTGGCTTTGCGTCCGGCGTGGGCTAACTGAATGCCGGGAACGGTTCCTTGCGAGAGCAGGAAGCGGGTGATGCGGGAGAGGAAGGCGATGTGATCGTCCTTCCAGATGCCGAGATCTTGCGGGCTGATGCGTCCTTCAGGGGAGACGGCGCAGGCTTCGGTGAAGATCAGGGAGGCGCCGCCTACGGCGCGGCTGCCGAGATGGACAAGGTGCCAGTCGCTCGCGAAGCCGTCGGTGCTGGAATATTGGCACATTGGTGAGACGACGATGCGGTTGCGGAGAAGGACGTCGCGAATTTGTAATTCATCGAATAGGTTCATAGCGGATTGGATGATGCGTGGGCGGGAAAAGTAGCAGGGGATACACTGCGACTAATGCGTCCGTGTGTGCACGAGCGGTATGGAGCAAAGGGCAACGGCAGAGAATTAGCGCAGAGGCGCGGAGGAAGCGGGAGAGATCCTTCGGCCGGCTTGAGGCCAAGGCGCCGGCCTCCCTTCGCAAAGTCACTCAGGGCAGGCAGGATGACGATGCTCATCGCATCGTCAGAGAAACGCGAAGGATTTAACGGAGAAGGCGCAGAGGTAGGAACGCGGAGCTCGCAGAGACCACGTGAAGCGAGACCCACAACCAGGAGTGGCTGCGCCACGAAAACGGGGCGCGGCGTTGCGACAGAAGAGCGCCAATCAGGAGATTGGCGTTCCCAAGTAACGCGACGGCTTGCGATTAAGCGTTGTTTGGGGGCCTTAGGTTCGCCGGCGCTAAAAGCGGAAGACTACGCCCGCGTGGGCAGTCGGGCTGAATTGGTGGGTGTTGAAGTAAGTCGTGCACATGGCGTCGGCGCCTAGACGCAGGGCCCAGCGAGGTTTGAATGGCAAGTCTACGCCGCCACCGAGTTCATAGGCGAAAGCGTGTTGATTGCCAGCGGGCGTCTGCGGCGTGAAGTGCGAATAACCGACCAGGGCATGCGCCCAGAGTTCGACGCCCCTTTTTGCGGACCAACGGAAGCGCGGGCCGCCGCCGCCGAACAAGAACCAGGAGCTAACGTTGTCTTGCGTTGCGTGCGTCGCGGCGAATTCGCCGTCCAGGCCGAACCAGTCCTTCCAGTAATAAACGACGCTGTAGTTGAAGCCGTTCATGCTCGGGGTGATGCCGGGCAATTCATAGAAATGCAGAAACGTGTAACCGCCGTACAGCTGCCAGGCGTAATTTTCGAAAACGCTGGTGACGTCTTGCGGAGGCGCGGCGGGCGCGGGCATCAGTGACAGGGATAGGGGCGTGGACGGGGCCAGGCCGCCCGGAGGCGTGTTCACCGGGGCCGCGGAGAATGGCGTGAGCGAGATGGCTGGGGCGTTCGCGGCGAGGTCCGGCGTTGCGGGCACGGCAAAATAGGAAGCAGGCAGTAAAACGGAATCGGAGGCGCTGGTCTGTGCGCTGGCGCTAAGGGATAGAAGAAGGACAAGCCCCAATAGGATAGCAAAGTATCGCATGGCGAATTTCCCCCAGATGACAGAAAAGCGTCAAAGCTACACCCATAATTTGACCGAGAAGGGGTGCTCGTGTCCACTCTAAATTGGAGACGGGGCGAAGATGTAAGGGGACGGAGGGGTAAGATTTATGAGTTTTCACTAATGTTCTGAGGAGAGGGCGGGCGAGCGGCCGTGGCGGCGCTGGGGGCGAGCAGGGCGGCTGTATTAATGATATAAGACTGGACCGCGGCTGGAATTTCTTTGCGGCGCCAGGGGACGAGGGGAGATTTTCGTGGCGGTGAAGATTTTATTTCTGCTGGGGTTTGCGTTGTGCGCGAGCGGATTGGTGTCTCCCGCGACGGCACTGGCGCTCGGACTTATTTTTGGATTTGGCTTCACGCACCCGTGGCAGACGGAATCGCGCACGGCAACGAAGTATTTGCTGCAAGCCTCGGTAGTGGGGCTGGGATTCGGGATGAATCTGCACGAAGTATTGCGAGCGGGGCGCAGTGGATTCGTGTACACGGCAGCCAGCATTGCGTTTGCGTTGACGGCGGGATTGCTGGCGGGGCGGATGCTCAGGGTGAACAAGACGGCTTCGATTCTGATCACGGTGGGAACGGCGATTTGCGGCGGGAGCGCGATTGCGGCAGTGGCGCCGATTATTCATGCGGATCAGGAAGAGACGGCGGTTTCGCTGGGGACGGTTTTTATTTTAAATGCGATCGCGCTGCTGATTTTTCCGCCGCTGGGGTGGCTGCTGCATTTGTCGCAGCAGCAATTTGGGCTGTGGGCGGCGCTGGCGATCCATGACACCAGTTCGGTGGTGGGGGCGACGGCGCGTTATGGCGCGCTGGCTTTGGTGGTGGGGACTACGGTGAAATTGACGCGGGCTTTGTGGATCGTGCCGGTGTCGGTGGGCGCGGCAGTGATGAAGCGGTCGGATAGCCGGATACAGTGGCCTTGGTTTATTGGGTTGTTTTGTTTGGCGGCTGTGGCGAATACGTATGCGCCGCGTGGTGCGGGCGCGTGGCATGCGTTGGGCGTGATGGGGAAATTGGGATTGACGGCGACGCTTTATTTGATTGGGACGGGGATTTCGCGGGCTACGGTGCAGCAGGTGGGGGTGCGGCCTATGTTGCAGGGTGTGGTGCTGTGGATTTTGGTGGGGGTTACTTCTTTGTGGTTGATACATGCGGGGTGGATTTCGCTGTAAGGATGGAGGCGAGGCTGGGGGCGGGTCTGAAACCCGCCCCTACTGAGGCCAAGTCAAAGGCGCCCGCCTGAAGGCGACCGCTACAAGTTCAAGGGCAACGGCGTAGTTCAAATTCAGGAGCAAATTCAACGTCGCCCGCCTAAAAAAGCACGCGGCCGCTACAAATTCAAAGACAAACTCAAAATCACAGGCAAGCGAGGCTGCGCTACGGCATTTGTTGCGCGCGTCCGCGTCGATGTGTTGGCTGAAAATCTAGTCGCCGGTTTCGGGGGTTGGGGGCGGGGGGACGCGGGTGGGGATGAACGTGGAGTAGAGGGCGACTACGGCGACGATAACGTTTGCGACCATTACTGGCTTGGAGTTGATCAGGATCCCGTAGGTTAGCCAGACGATCGCGCCGAGGGCTTGCATGATGCGGAGTGTTTTGTGATTGCGGAAAAAATAGGATGCGGTGACGAGGGCAGTGGCGAGCCAGCCGATTGAACTGATCATTGTGATAGTCCGTCCCCGGCGCGAGTTTCCACTGGCTCTTGCGTCGCGGGGCGCAGGGTGAGCCAGTCCGTGCGAACTTTGTCCCATTCTTGAATGAGAAAACCGTAGGATTCTAGGAACGTGCGGATTTGCGCGCGGCTTTTCCCGACAATTCTTTCCAGGATCGGGACGAGTACGCCCAGAGCGCTGGTGCTGAGAATGGTGCGCTGGGCGATGTGCGAAACGTGTTTGGTTTCGGAGACGGCGATGGTGAAACCGTCGCGGGCGTTGATGTGCAGCATGACGTGGATATCGGAGCTGCCGTCACCGGCGTAGATGACGTGATCGGGGCCGATTTTCATTTTAGCTTGTAGTTCGTCGAGGAAGGCGACTTTGCCGTAGCCGGCAGTGGCGCGGACGATGGTGTCAATTTCGCCGCTGCTCTTGTATTTGAATTCGGTGCCGTGAATGCGATCCGCCGGCAGGATGCCTTCGAGGGCGGATTGGATTACTTCGACGGGCGCGGCGGAGAGAACGTAGAAATCGAAGTGATAGCCCTGGATGCCGTGGTCGAGAATTTCATTGAGCAGGCCAATATTGGCTTTGAGGCGGATTTCTTTGCCGACTTGGATTAAATGTTCCTTGCGGACGCGCGAGCGGAATTCCGGATCGTGGAGGAGAAGATAGGCGAGTTCGGCGCCCTGTTGGACGAGATTGAGTTTGGCCATGCCTTCGGCTTTGCGCTCGAATTCGGCGGTGGGGATTCCGACGATTTCGCTGAGGACGTAGCCGGAATCGTTGAACGTGAGAGTTTGGTCGAAATCGCTGACGAATAAATAGGATTTTAGTGCAGCATCGCTCATGAAAGTAATTTACCTCCGACTGACTTTGCTGGTTGCTATTACTGTATTTTACATCAGTTTGATGCGACGAAGGCCGCGGTGGGGGCATGGATGGAACACATCCATAAGATGAATTTGCAACGAGGCGCGATGAGTGCAGCGCGAACGTCGGTCGCCGCCGGTGCGCACGATGTATAGTTACGGTGAGGGGAATTGTATGAGCAAACTACCGGGATACCGGCGCGCGCTTGCGGGAACGCAGCCGGAATATTTGCATCCGACTTACGTGTCGTCATTGAAGCGCGCGCCTTCGCAGCCGCTGGTTTACTTG
>Ga0209655_10000782_pt1 | contig 12066 bp, 10 predicted proteins | sample BogFormECP03_OM2_FD_188236 | JGI IMG/M metagenome (GOLD analysis project Ga0209655, IMG submission 188236) | Bog forest soil microbial communities from Calvert Island, British Columbia, Canada - ECP03_OM2 (SPAdes) (version 2) | ecosystem: Environmental > Aquatic > Freshwater > Wetlands > Bog ...
CCTGTCCGAATTGGAACCCAGCACCTGGGAAAATTATCTGCGCATGTCGGAGCTTTACCGCCGACTGGGAAAATATGACGAAGGCGAGTCGGCTTTGCTGCGCGCGAAGCAGCTTTCTCCGGGCAACCTGGAAGTTCTTTACAACGAGGCGCTGCTGTACGAAGAGCAGGGGCGCTATGACGACGCGGTGAAAATTCTGAACGACGCGATCAACGGCGTGAAGAATCAGACCGCGGGAACTGGGACGCCGGGCGGCGCCGGAGGCGAAGGAAGCAACGTAAGCGCGCTGGCAATTCTGTACGAGCAGCTCGGGCATGCATACATGGCGCAGGAAAATTATCCCGGTGCGATACGGACTTTCGAGGAGATGGGGAAGCTCGGCCCTGAAGTGCATAAACGCGCGGAGATTCTGCTGATCGACGCGTATCGGCAGAGCCGCGATCTCGATCGCGCGATTGCCGAGGCCAAGAAAGGGCTAGAGGAGTCGCCGAAGGATCAAGGATTGACCGTGACGCTGGCGATGCTTTACGGCGAGAAGTCCGATACGGATGCGGCGACAAAATTGTTAAACGGCCTGTTGCAGGGGAACGACGGCGACCAGGGAATTTATGTGGACATCGCGCAGGTGCAGGAGCGCGGGCGAAAGTATTCGGATGCCGAGCAGTCGGCGCAAAAAGCCGAGCAAATGGCGCGCGACGACGGCGACAAAGAGACCACCTGGTTCATGCTGGGAGCTATTTTTGAGCGGGAGAAGAAATTCGATCAGGCCGAGGAGCAATTCCGCAAAGTGTTGGCGGTGAATCCGAACAATGCCGCGGTGCTGAATTATTACGGCTACATGCTGGCGGATCGCGGCGTGCGCCTGGAAGAAGCAACGGCGATGATTCAGAAGGCGGTGACGCTGGATCCGAACAACGGCGCATATCTGGACAGCCTGGGCTGGGCCTACTACAAGCAGAACAAACTGGCGGAGGCGGAGGAAAATCTTCGCAAGGCCGCCGACCGGCAGAGTCACGATCCAACCATTCTGGGGCACCTGGGCGACGTGTACATGAAACTGGGACAAACGACCCGCGCAATTAGTTGCTGGGAGCGCGCTCTTGCGGAGTGGCAAAAAGTGATTCCGGCGGAGTACGAAGCTGAAAAAGTAAACGATCTCGACGCGCAGCTGAAGAATCTGAAACGCCATACCGCGCAGAAATCCAATCCGGAAACGGCCAAACCGCAGTAAGCTCCCCGCATGACTCGCGCGACAAATAAGAAGAGATCGGTGCGTATTCGTGCGTTTGCGAAAATCAACCTGTGCCTGCACGTGATGGGGAAGAGGCCGGACGGCTATCACGAGCTGCGCACGATTTTTCAGGCGATTTCGCTGCACGATACGTTGGAACTTTCCATCACGCCCGGTTCGTCAGGTACTGAACTCTTTTTGACGTCGAACGATAGGACCCTGCTTGGTCCGGACAATCTTGTTTTGCGCGCGATCGATGCTGTTAGCCGCGAAATCGGGTTTCAAGGCAGCGTCTCCGTCCACCTGGAGAAGAAAATTCCAGTGGCGCGCGGGCTGGGCGGAGGGTCGAGCGATGCGGCGGCGGCCTTAATTGGAATGCTGCGGCTTACGAAAAAAAAGATTCCGCTTGCGCGGCTGATGGAAATTGCGGCGGGGCTGGGCGCGGACGTGCCGTTCTTTCTCTTTGGCGGGCGCGCGCTGGCGGTCAATCGTGGCGATGAAATCTATCCGCTACCAAACGGGCCGAAGCAGACGGTCCTGGTTGTGTCTCCGCGAGAAATCGGCGTGAGCACCAAGGACGCTTACGAATGGATTTCTGCGGAATTGACAAGACTGAGCAAACCCAATAGAATTTGGGGGTTCTGCGCTCTGTGCTGGAGCAGGCAGGGGGCGGGCATCTCGAATGATTTCGAGGGGCCGGTCTTCAGCCGTTATCCGCGACTCGGAGAAATCCGGGACGCGTTGCTCGAGCGAGGAGCCGCAGATGCCGCGCTGGCGGGTAGCGGGTCGGCGGTGTTCGGAATCTTCCGAAACCCAGCGCAGGCGCGCCGAGCCGCTCGTGCATTCCAGGAAGATTCAGTTTTCGTCGTCGAAACCCTATCCAGGGAAGAGTATGGCCGATCGCTTGGGTGGCGTGTGAGCGGTTGAGGGGAAATCTTGGCTGACGACAAATTCAAGATTTTTTGCGGCACAGCGAATCCCGAGCTGGCGAAAGCTATTTGCAATTACGTGGGCGTTCCGCTGGGACAAGCGGAGCACGGGCGCTTCAGCGACGGCGAAACGCGCTATCAGGTACTTGAGAATGTGCGGGGCGCGGACGTTTTCGTGGTGCAGCCGTGCAGCTATCCGGTTGATTTCAACCTGATGCAGCTGTTGCTGATGATCGATGCGTTCAAGCGCGCTTCGGCTTGGCGTATCACGGCGGTGATTCCGTATTACCCGTACGCGCGCCAGGACCGCAAGGACAAGCCGCGGGTGGCTATTTCGGCCAAGCTCGTGGCCGACCTGTTGGAAACGGCGGGATCGAGCAGGGTGTTGACGCTGGACCTGCACGCGCCGCAGATTCAGGGATATTTCAATATCCCTGTGGATCACTTGTTCGCTTCACCTGTGCTGGTGGAATATTTTCAGAAGAAGAATTTGGGACCGATGACGATTGTTTCGCCGGACGCAGGGGGAGTGGAGCGCGCGCGTTATTTTGCGAAGCGCATGGACGCTCCGCTGGCCATCGTGGACAAACGGCGCATCGACGTGAACGTGAGCGAAGTGATGAATTTGATTGGAGACGTGAAGGGGCGGCCCGCGCTGGTGATCGACGACATCATCGACACGGCCGGAACGCTGGTAAAGACAGCGGAAGCGCTGCTGGAACATGGCGCGACGAAAGTTTTCGCGGCCTGCACGCATCCGGTTCTTTCGGGGCCGGCGGCCGAGCGCATCACCAAGTCCGCGATCGAGGAAGTTGTGGTTTCGGATTCGGTGCCGCTGCATGAAGCGGCGCGAAAGATATCGAAGATCAAAGTGCTTAGCGTGGCGCCACTGCTGGCTCGCGGCATTCAGTCGATTCACGAAGAGACTTCGATCAGCGAACTTTTTAATTGACGTACAGCGAGCTTTTTAATCAGCGAGTAACACCGGGTTTGAGCCCGGAGCCTTCGCCCGCCTGAGCGGGCGCGGGACAAGAGGACGTATGGAAACGTTTACAGTAGAAGGCCAAGTTCGCGAAGGGCGCGGAAAAGGGCCCGCGCGGCGCACGCGCCTTACGGGCATGGTTCCCGCAATTCTTTACGGCGGGAAGAACAAGGAATCGATTTCTCTGACGGTGAACGCGAAGCAAGTGGCGCGCATTCTGCGTTCGGAGACGGGTCACAACACTATTTTCACCGTGCAAGTGACCGACGGCGCGGCGGAAAAAGCCATGGTGAAGGACTGGCAGGTTGATCCGGTCAGCGGGAAGCTGCTTCACGTGGACCTGTTTCGCATCGCCATGGACGTGCGCATGCGCGTTCGAGTACCGGTGCACACATTCGGCGAGCCGCAAGGCGTGAAGATGCAGGGCGGCGTTTTTGAAATGGTCACCCGCGAAGTGGAAGTGGAATGCCTGCCGGCCGATATTCCCGAGGAATTCAAGATCGATGTGAGCGAAATGCTGATCGGCAAGCAGCTTCGCGCCTCGGACCTGCCGTTTGACCGCGACAAAATAAAATTGCTTACCGATCCGGTTCGCGTGCTGGCGCACGTCGTGATTCTGAAGAAGGAAGAAGAGCCCACTCCGGAAGCAGCGGTGGCTGCAGAGACGGCCGCAGCGGAGCCGGAAGTCATCAAGAAGGGCAAGAAGGAAGAAGAGGGCGAAGGCGAAGCCGCCGCGGAAGCTCCGGCGAAGGCAGAGAAGGGCGAGAAGAAGGGCAAGGAGAAGTAAATCGCCCGGGCTGCGCGGACGCGCCGGGAGAGTGGGATGCGAGCAGGGGCCAATTTATGAGAGTGATCGTCGGCCTCGGCAATCCCGGACCGGAATACGAATGGACGCCGCACAATTTAGGTTTTCTCGCGGTGGATGGGCTGGCTGAGCGCGCGGGAATCAGGGTTACGCGGCCGGAAGCGAAGTCTTACGTGGGGCGCGGCAAAGTGGCGGGCGACGAAGTGGTTTTGGCCAAGCCGCAGACCATGATGAATTTGAGCGGGGCCGCCGTACGGGAACTGCTCGAACGGTATGAATGCGCTCCCGCGGAAATGATTTTGCTGATCGACGAAGTGGATTTGCCGTGGGGCATGCTGAGGATTCGCGAGCGCGGCGTGGGCAGCACGCACAACGGATTCAGGTCGGTCCTCCGGGCGCTGGGCACGGACGAGTTCATCCGCATACGGATGGGATGCCAGCCGGAGCATCCGGTGGGTGACCGCGCGGATTATGTGCTGAACCCCATGCGCAAGCCGGAGCGGGAAATTGCGGCGCAGATGGTGGCGGACGCAGCCGAAGCGGTGGAGTTGATTTTGACCAAAGGCCCGAACGATGCGATGGCGCGGTTCAACCGCCGCGTGGGTCCGGCGGAATCGGAAGAAGATTCGCAGTAGAGATAGAAAGCAGGAATTCGCAGCCGCTTTATAGATAGCTGGAAATCGAGGACACATGGAAGAGCGCCTTTACGATTTGATTTTTATCTGCCGCCCGGATACGCCGGAAGCGGACATCGACAAAGTGATAACGACACTGGAGACCGTGGCCACCGAAAAGGGCGGCAAAATCGACTCGGTGAATAAATGGGGCCGCAAGCGCATGGCCTACCGCGTGCAGAAATTGCGGGAAGGATATTACGTTTACATGGTCGTGCGATCGAGCCAAGGCGAGGTGGTGAAAGAACTCGAACGCCGGCTGAAGGTTGCCGACCCGGTGATGAAATATTTGACCGTGCGTCTGGACGAGGAATTGAAGCGGCAAGACAAACTGAAGCGGCATCGCGAGCGCAGAGCCGCGCGCCGTCCACGCAAGACCGTTCCGGCTGCACCGCCAATGCCGGGGACAGAACCGCAAGCGGCAGCGCCGACGGCATAGCCGAAACCTACTCAGGATATTAGTCAGGGAGAAATCGAATGGCAGAAGAAAACGCACCGCAGCAGCAGTCTTATGGATCGTCCGGAGGCGGAGGAGGCCCGCGGTCTTCAGGGCCTGGCGGAGGTCCCGGCGGACGGCCTGGGGGCGGCCCCGCAAAACGCGGCAAGCGGAGTTTCGTTCGCAAAAAGAAAGTTTGCCGATTCTGCGTGGACAAAGCTGATTTCATCGATTACAAGAAGGCGGAAATTCTGGCTCCGTTCATTCAGGAGCGCGGCAAAATTCTTCCGCGCCGCATGACCGGAACGTGCTCGCGCCACCAACGCTGGCTGACGGTGGCGATCAAGCGCGCGCAGAACATTGCACTGCTGCCGTTCGCCGCGGAACTATAAAAAGCACACTGTTTTCCGGTGTGCCTTCGACACCCGAGCGTGGCGAAGCGAAGTTAACCGAGAAGGTTTGAGAGGACGCTATGCAAATTATCTTGCAGGAAGATGTGGAGAAGCTGGGCAATCGCGGAGAGCTGGTGGACGTGGCGGCGGGCTACGCACGGAATTTTCTTTTGCCGCGCAAACTCGGCATCGAAGCTACTCCGGGCAACATGAAGCGGCTGGAACGAATGCGCGTCTCGTTTGCGAAGAAGGAAGCGACCGAGAAGGGCGCGGCGCAGACGCTGGCTGATTCGTTGCAGGGTGTTTCGTTGGCGTTTACGCGCAAAGCGGGCGAGAACGAACAGCTCTTCGGGTCGGTAACTTCAGCGGACATCGCCGCAGCGCTCGAAGCGCAGGGCTATCACATCGACAAGCGCAAAATCACGCTGGCCGATCCTATCAAGATCGTCGGTGATTACGAAATTCCGGTGAAGCTGCATCGCGAGATCACTTCGAACGTCAAGGTTACGGTAAGAAAAGAAGAGTAGGCAATCGCGGCGCTTTCGAGGGCTTTACTTTCGCATTTTCGCAGAGGCTTCTGCGCGATTTTTCATTCTTCTTTCCATTTTTCCCGCCGAAAAAAACCTACGGCTACCGCAACAAGTTTTCCACTTTTCCGAAAGCGTCCACAGGCTCTGAGTCATTGACCTTCGCGCGATTACTGGGAACAATGTGTGTGCTTCCGTGCGGAAACATTTTGCATCCGACTGCGAACAGAAGCGAACAGCGAAGAGGCCTTGCGCAGGCGCGCGGCTTGAGTGAAACTAGGGGCGAATAAAAAGCGAATCATGGCGAACGACACCACTATCGAACGGCCGCTTCCGAATAATCTCGAAGCGGAGCGCAGCATTCTTGGCGCAATTCTCCTGGATAACCACGCGCTGAACGCTGCCATCGAAAAAATCCGCTCCGAGGATTTCTTCCTGTCGCAGCATCGCCAGATATTCGAGCGGATGATTCAGCTCGGCGAAAAGCAACAGGCTATCGATGTCGTCACACTGATGGAAGACCTCTCACGCCGGGGCGAACTGGAAGCGGCGGGCGGAATCGCATATCTCTCGCAGCTTGCGGACGGGCTGCCGCGTGTGACCAACGTGGAGCACTACGCGCGCATCGTGAAAGAAAAAGCCGTGCTGCGCAGTTTGATTTTTTCCGCGTCGGCGATTCAGGAACAGGCGCTGGCGGCGGGCGATGATGCGGACGTTATTCTAGATCGCGCTGAGTCGGTGATCTTTCAGCTTGCCGAAGATCGCGTTAAGGTCGGATTAATCGGCGTCAAAGAGCTGGTTCGCGATAATTACGAGCGGCTGGAAAAGATTTTCAGCGAAGGCCGGCGCATCACCGGGCTTACCACCGGGTATCCCGGGCTCGACAACGAAACCGCGGGGTTGCAGCCTTCGGAACTAATCATTCTGGCGGCGCGTCCTTCGATGGGGAAAACAGCGCTGGCGCTGAACATTTCCGAAAATGTTGCTCTGCGCCTGCGCGAGCCGGTGGCCGTGTTCAGTCTAGAAATGTCGAAAGAATCGCTGCTTTTGCGTTTGCTGGCTTCCGAAGCTCGCGTGGATGCGCACAAATTCCGCACCGGGCACATGGGCCGCGAAGATTGGGGAAAAGTCACCGGAGCGCTGACGAATCTTGCCGATGCGCCGCTGTGGATTGACGATTCGGCTTCCTCCACCGTGATGGAAATTGGCGCGAAAGCGCGGCGGCTGAAACGCGATCGCGGGCTTTCGCTTCTGGTCGTAGATTACCTGCAGCTCGTGGTTCCCACGCACACTGGGCGCGGCTCGAACCGCCAGGAAGAAGTTTCCAGCATTTCGCGCGGCTTAAAAGGCTTGGCTAAAGAATTGAAGGTCCCGGTTCTCGTTTTGAGCCAGTTGACCCGCGCCCCTGAGCGAGATGACCGCAAGCCGCAATTGTCTGACCTGCGCGAGTCGGGCGCGATCGAGCAGGACGCCGACGTGGTGCTCTTCATCAACCGGCCCAATTTCTACAAGACGGATTTGCCGGAAGAAGATCGCGCCAAGGCCGAGTTGATTATCGCCAAGCAGCGCAACGGGCCTACCGGCAGCATGAATTTCGTTTTCCTCGCGCGGCATACGCGATTTGAGGAAGCTGCGCCGGACGCGTGGAGTACTTCCAGCCGCGAAGAGTAGCGTTGCCGCAGGGCCACGAGCGTGTCGCGGCACCCGCGTTTCACGTGACACAGCCGGGCTCGCGGGTTTGATCGGGTCGCCGCAGAGCCCCTAACCTCTGCATTTTGCTTGTGATTCCCAGCTACTCGTTCCAAACGCTCCGTTCCGTGAGATGGCCCGCTACCTGCAATTACTCCTGCCAGGTGTTTACCTAAACGCCGCGTCCAAATTGGTTGATTCGGATTTCGTTCGCGCGGCGAATAAGGAGTCTGGCATTCTTAAGACGATGCCGAAAGCCATCCATTTCGAGGGCAGGCCGGTTTGGGCGGAGATTTCGCTCAAAGCGATTTTGCACAACCTGCGAGTGATCCGCCGCCATATCGGTGCGCAGCGAAAGATTCTCGCGGTGGTGAAATCGAACGCCTACGGTTTGGGCGCGGTGCCGATTTCCAAAGCTCTACAGAAAGCCGGGACGGAATGGTTTGGCGTGACCTGCGCGAATGAAGGCATCGAGTTGCGCGAAGCGGGAATTCGCAAGCGCATACTGATCCTCACTGGTTTTTGGCCCGGCGAGGAAAAGCGGCTGATACAGAATCAGCTAACGCCCACCGTCTCGCGCGTGGACGACCTGCGCTATATCGAACGCGCGGCAAAATCCCTGCGGGGCAAAGCACGCGGAAAATCTTCGCGAGTGCCTTTCCATCTGAAAATAAATACGGGGATGAACCGGCTGGGAATTGCGCCGGATGAAATTGATGCGTTCTGTCTGGCGCTTGCGGATTGCCCGCATATACAACTTGAAGGCACCTACACCCATTTTGCTTCGGCTGAAGATTTTACGGCGGAGCAAACCGCGGTGCAGGAGCAGCTTTTCCGCAATTGCTTGGACAGGATGCGTGCGCTGGGAGTTTCGCCGGGAATCGTGCACATGGCCAACAGCGGAGCAATCTGCGCGCGGCCAAGCACTTGGGGAGATATGGTGCGGCCCGGCGCGATTCTCTATGGGTATCATCAATCGTTCGACCCGCCGCAGAAAAAACAGGAAGTGATGTGCGCGATGCCGCTGGAGCCTTGCCTTTCGTTGCGAGCGCGGATTATTTCGCTGCGCGAGATTCCGGCGGGACAGGCGGTGGGTTACGGCGCTCGTTTCGTCACCAGCCGTCCTTCGCGGATTGCGGTGATCAACGCAGGCTATGCCGACGGGATCGTGCGTGCGCGGACTAACCGTGGATGCGCGCTGGTGCGCGGAAGACGCGTTCCACTGGTCGGTACGATCTCGATGGATTTAACCATGCTCGATGTAACCGATGTGGAGGGCGCAAAGCTTGGCGATGTAGTCACGATCTACGGCAAAGATGGACAGGCCTCGATTGACGTTTCCGAAGTGGCGCGCGAAATCGGCACGGTCACTTCTGATTTATTGTGTGCGTTAGGGCGTCGCGTTCCCAAATTCTACCTCTAAGCTCGGGTTACACTCGGTTCCTTCCGCGGCTTTTCAATCCACGCATCAATTGCTCGAACTTCGCCCTGGTGTTATAGTGCGCCTATAACTTTTCATATTTGCTTTCACTTTTATTTCGGCGCCTAAAAATTTCATAAAACCGAGCATTCGGAAGAGAACAGGGACCAATTAATAGCGCGTAACTATCTATTCATACGCTTCATAAGGTGGAACGATGCAAAGGCCTCCTAACGTACCTAGCCGTCCGTCGGCAGTTCCCGCCCCTGAGAATCCCGCTGTAAAGACGAACAGCCATCCTCGTGCCGGCCAGGACAGTGTCGGCAGCTTCTGGGACATGCTCGGCATCCGCATTATCTTTACGGCGATTTGTGTTGCCGCAGGCTTCCATTTTCGTCCGTTCAGCGTTTCCAAGGAATACGGCTCGGCCGTCGGGTTGTTGTTCGCCGTAGCCGTGATCCTGTTTGAGCTTCGGCTTCGGCGCGCGAGTTTGCGGCGGCTGATAGGCGCGGCTACGGGGTCGATCTTGGGAATTGTGGGCGCGTATTTCACCACGCTGGTTCTTTCGCACACTTCGATGCCGGAGAGCACGCGCTCGTTCTTCAGCCTGGCCACTTTTCTGGTGATGGCTTATATCGGATTGATCCTGGGCGCGAATAAAGGCGACATGCTCAATCTGCAGGCGCTTGGAGGGCTGTTCGGGAGCGAGCGCAGCCTGAAGCATTCGTTCAAAGTGCTGGATACCAGCGTGATTATCGACGGGCGCGTGGCAGACATTGCAGACGCGCAGTTTCTCGATGGCACGGTGATCATTCCGCAGTTCGTCCTGCATGAGCTGCAGCTTGTGGCCGATTCGGCTGACCCGTTGAAACGGCAACGCGGCCGCAGAGGTTTGGAAGTGCTGCAGCGCATTCAAAAAATGGCGCATCTGGAAGTGCAGATTGTTGACGAGGATTTTCCGCAGGTGCCGGAAGTGGATCTGAAATTGATCGAGCTGGCCAAGCGCTACGAGGCGAAAATCGTCACCAACGATTACAACTTGAACAAAGTGGCGACGCTGCAGGGCATTGACATCCTCAACGTCAACCAGCTGGCCAACGCGCTGAAGCCGGTGGTGCTGCCGGGCGAAACCATGCGCGTTTTCATTTTGCGCGAAGGCAAGGAATACAACCAGGGCGTCGCGTACCTGGACGATGGCACGATGGTGGTGGTGGACGGCGCGCGCAAAATGATCAACAAGACGATCGACATCACGGTGACGTCCGTGCATCAAACTACCGCGGGCAAAATGATTTTTGGACGTTACGACGAGCGCGGCGAGCAGATGGCGCCGCGTCCCGTTTCGGCTGTGCCGCAATCTCCGGCGGAGCCGCAGTCTGGTCCTCGGGCGGTGGAGGATCGTACCGGGGGCGAGCGCCCGCCGCGTCCTTTGTATCCCGAGCCGGGCCGCTCCTAGTTTTGCCGCGTCCTCGCTACGCTAATTCACACAAGCGCGTTTATCGGAACCAATTCGATGGCGCTAGTTCGGGATCGCCAGTCACCGCCCGGAAATCATATTCGGGTGCTCCAAGTGAAACCCCGTGGCCTCCTGGTAGGCGCGCGCAAAGGCCAGCAACTCCGCTTCGCCGTATAACTTTCCCAAGAACGTTAAGCTTGTTGGCGTGCTCGGGCCGCCTGCATTTTGAAAATCGCTGGGGACGTCGAATGGGAACTTGGGCGCATCGGGACCGCGAAGTCCGTTGGGCAATATCACTGCCGGGTGGCCGGTCAGGTTCGTGATTGTTAGCTGGTCGCTGCCGTCAGTGGGTACAACTATGACGTCGACTCCGTCGAAGACCTTGGCCATCGCTTCCATGGCGAGGGTACGGGCGCGCGCCGCCTGGATATACTCCACTGCCGGGACGAATCGCGCCGTGCGAAATGTATTCGGCCAGTCATAATCTTTTTGCGAGGTCAGCAGCTTGTCCCTGCCGGTGCGCGTGAGCTCGTCGAAGGCTGCCGCAGCTTCGGCAGTCAACATGACTCTGATCGCGTCATAAGGAAATTTCGGGAATTCCACCGGGATCAGATTGACTCCCATTTCGCGCAGCTTGGCCAAAGCTACGTCGTTGTATTTTCGGTCGTATTCCGCGCGAGCTTGGAACGCGTCTCGCCTTTTTTTTTGGTCTTCCGCCTTCGCCTGTTCCTCGGGAGTTTTTGGCGGTTCTTGCTTGGCCGGTTCTTGCGGCTGTGGTGGTTTCGGTTCGAAGGCAGCCTTCAGGTAACCAATGCGCAAGTTTTTCCATTCCAGATTCGCGTCCCAGTTAAATGCCGCGGAATGCACCGTGCGATCGTGTCCATCCGGACCATAAATCGCTTCTAGTACGAGCGCACAATCTTCCACTGTGCGGCAAATCGGTCCGAGCTTGTCCATGCTCCAAGAAAGCGCCATAGCTCCCGTACGTGGGACAAGCCCGAACGTGGGCCGCAATCCGGTACAACCGCAGCGTGACGAAGGGGACGAAATAGAGCCGAGCGTTTCGGAACCAACACTAAAGGCAACGCAGCCTGCGGAGGTGGCCGAAGCAGGTCCAGCCGACGATCCGCTTGATCCCTGCGAGGTGTTCCACGGATTTCGCGTTACTCCTCCAAACCAGACATCGCCTAGCGCGAGTGCGCCCAAAGTCAATTTCGCGACCAGCACCGCGCCTGCATCATCCAGCCTCTGCACCACGGTCGCGTCTTCGTCAATGGTTTGATTTTCGAATCCACCCGCGCCCCATGTGGTCCTGTAGCCTTTGGTCGCCAGCAAATCTTTTGCGCCCCAAGGTAACCCGTGCAGCGGACCGCGATATTGTCCTGCAGCAATTTCCGCATCGGCTTTCTTCGCTTGCGTCAGCGCACGCTCTTCTGTCAGCGTCACTGCAAATTTCAGCGTTGGGTCGTATTTCTTCAGGCGTTGTAAGTACATCTCCGTCAGAGCGAGCGAGGAGACCTTCTTC
>Ga0209655_10000783_pt1 | contig 12059 bp, 10 predicted proteins | sample BogFormECP03_OM2_FD_188236 | JGI IMG/M metagenome (GOLD analysis project Ga0209655, IMG submission 188236) | Bog forest soil microbial communities from Calvert Island, British Columbia, Canada - ECP03_OM2 (SPAdes) (version 2) | ecosystem: Environmental > Aquatic > Freshwater > Wetlands > Bog ...
TTCCTGCCCAGTGGGGAGAGATAAGATCCTCGATAGACCGGCCACCGGTCGTTGAAGATTCAACTCCCAAGCTGAAGTCGAATTAAAGCCTGCATTCGCAAAAGCGAGTGCTCGCAATATCTATTGCAGCGCATGGAGCGCTGGGCTGGGCCTATTTCTACACATTTTTATGGGCCCGAACCCGACCATGGCGCGGCGGCGGAGCACATTCCGCGAGGTTGCGTGGAGCTGGATTTGGGCGATTGCGGAAACGGTGCAACGAAAAATGCAGGACACCGCGACGCGACGGGGCCGAAGAGAATCAAAAACGAGGAAGCTGACGAGCTAAGGAGCACGACCATGAATTTTGCGACGAAAACGATTCACGCGGGGCAGCCATCGGAACCGGAGACCGGTTCGCTGATCGCGCCCATTTTTCAGACTTCCACCTACGAGCAGGACGCGCCCGGGCAAGACAAGGGCTTCAACTACTCGCGCACAAATAATCCCACGCGGCAGCGGCTGGAGACGGTGCTGGCCGAACTGGAAGGCGTACAATACGCCGCCGTTTTTGCCTCCGGGCTCGCAGCGGAGAACGCCGTGTTGCAGGCCTACCTGCGTCCCGGGGATGAAATCGTGATTCCCACCGACGTCTATGGCGGAACGTACCGCATCCTGAATAAGGTGTACGCGCCGATTGGCGTGACCATCAAGCAGCTGGATATCGCCAATCGCGCGGCGCTGCAAGCGGCGATCACGGAAAAGACGAAATTGGTGTGGATCGAATCGCCCACCAATCCGCGGCTGCTGGTTTACGACATTGTGGACATCTGTACGCTGGCGCACGCGAAATCCGCGCTGGTGGTGGTGGACAATACTTTCGCGACACCTTATTTCCAGCAACCGTTCGAGCTGGGCGCGGACATCGTGGTGCATAGCGTCACAAAATATCTGGGCGGGCATTCGGACACGATTCAGGGCGCCGCTTTGGCGAAAGAAGCGTCGGTTTTCGAGCCGATCAAATTCTTGCAGAACGCCACCGGCGCCGTGCCGTCGCCATTTGATTGTTGGCTGACCTTACGCGGCTTGAAAACGCTGGAACTGAGAATGCAGCGGCACGAAGAGAATGCCATCGCTATCGCCAATTCGCTGCAGGGGCATCCGCTGGTGCGGCAGGTTTATTTCCCGGGGCTACCGGAACATCCTGGACACGAGATCGCGAAAAAACAGATGACCGGATTCGGTGGGATGGTATCTTTTGAATTAGACGGCACGATCGAGGAAGTGGTGGCGTTCTGCTCCTCGCGGCGCTACTTCACGCTGGGCGAAAGTCTGGGCGGCGTGAAAGCACTGCTGTGCCATCCGGCGACGATGACCCATGCTTCGATTCCCGCGGAAACGCGCGCGGAACTGGGGCTTTCGGATTCGCTGATCCGCTTGTCGCCCGGTTGCGAGAACGCGAAAGACCTGGTGGAAGATTTGCTCGAGGGGCTTACATTGCTCGATCATCAGCGAAAAACACAGAAGGCGGTAGCGGCCAGTGCCCACTAAGACTGCGGGAGTGGAGCCAGCGGCGCGCGCGAGCGCGTGGCGACCGGGCTCCGCGAAAATTGACGTAGGAATTCTGGGCGCGACGGGAGCCGTGGGGCAGCAGTTCATTGCGTTGCTCGGGAATCATCCGTGGTTCCGCGTCACGTGGCTGGCGGCTAGCGAACGTTCGGCTGGAAAACGCTACAGCGATCTGACCTGGCGTTTGCCGACGGAATTGCCTGCGGATACCGCGCGACTTTCGGTGGAGGCGCTGAAGGCCGGGGCGGGTCCGCAGCTGGTATTTTCGGCGCTGGATTCTTCGATCGCGGGCGAAGCGGAAGTGGAATTTGCGTCGGCCGGACACATCGTGGTGAGCAATTCACGCAATCACCGCATGGACGCGCTGGTGCCGCTGCTGATTCCGGAAGTGAATCCGGAACATCTGGGATTGCTGCCGCTGCAACGGAAGGTGAAGGGCTGGAGCGGTGCGATCGTCACGAACCCGAATTGCGCAGCGATGCCACTCGCGATTGTGCTGGCGGCTTTGCGAACTTATCAGCCGAAGCGCGTACTGATCACTACGATGCAGGGACTGTCCGGAGCGGGATATCCGGGCGTGGCGTCTTTGGATGCCACGGCGAACGTGATTCCGTATATTGACGGCGAAGAGCAAAAGATCGAGACGGAGACGCGCAAAATCCTGGGGCGCTTGGTTGCGGATTCCGTCGAGCTCCATCCGGTGACGGTGAGCGCAACCAGCACGCGCGTGCCGGTGATCAACGGGCACACCGAAAGCGTATCCGTGGAATTCGAAAAGAGCGTGACGCACGAAGAAATACTGGCGGCGTTTCGCGATTTTTCCGGCGAGCCGCAGAAATTGGAATTGCCGACGGCGCCGCAGCCGGCGATTGTGTATCACGACGCGCCGAATCGCCCGCAGCCGCGGTTGGATGTGGAACGCGGCGGCGGAATGGTGACGCATGTGGGGCGCTTGCGGGCTTGCCCGGTGCTGAACCACAAATTCGTGCTGTTGAGCCACAATACGATTCGCGGCGCGGCGGGTGCGGCGATCTTGAACGCCGAATTGATGGCGGCGAAGAATATTCTCGGTTAGCCAAGAACGGCAGTGGCTGCGCGCGCGGGACTCGCCATGAATCGGTTGCGGAAAAAGGCAGTGGCTAGTGACGAGTGGCTAGTGGCTGGTACGGCCGCAGAGAGAGTCGCGAATCGGATGCCATGGCGTCGGAACTTATTCAGCGCGGCTGGTGGGCGGGTTCCGCGGTGTTTCTTACCAGAATTTGATTGAACTGCGCGAGTTGCTGTTCGAGCGTGTGAAAAATATCCTCGGCTCCCGTAAGTTCCCCCGACTTTGCCAGCAATTCCAGCCGCTGAGCGGTTTCCCACGGACCCGGCAGTGCGAAATTTCCCACGGAACCTTTCAGCGTGTGCGCCGCTCTCTCGAGTGTTTTCGCGTCGCCAGTGCGCAGGGCCTCGCGAATTTCGTCGAGCATTTTGGGGCACTCCTGCAGAAATATTCCCGCCAGCTCCTTCAATAATTCGCTGTCACCGTCGAAACGCGCCAGCAATTCGGCGTCGCTCGGTCCTTCCGCGATCGGCTCCACGGGAATGGCGGAAAGTTTCGCGCCGGCGGGAAATGCCGCCTGGATGGTAGCCGCGAGTTCGGCTGGATTGATGGGTTTGGTTATATAGGCGTCCATTCCGGCTGCGAGGCAGCGTTCGCGGTCGCCCTTCATGGCGTGCGCGGTGACGGCAATGATCGGAATGTGCGTGCCGGTCACGCGTTCTCTTTCGCGGATGAGAGTGGTGGCTTGCAGGCCGTCCATTTCCGGCATTTGTACGTCCATCAGGATGATGTCGAATTGGCCCGACTGATTTTGCTCCCAGAGCTGCAGAGCTTCCCTGCCGTTGTTCACTGAAGTGACGATGTGACCCTGTTTCTGCAGCAATTTTTGCGCTAACACGCGATTCACCGCATTGTCCTCCGCAAGAAGAATATTCAATTTCGGTTGCGACTCGTCGCGAACCTGGCGTGTGATCAAGGAACAGTCCTTGTGCGCGGCGCGAGGCTGGTGCGAGCGCAGGGCCGCCAGTTATTTTTTGGGTTTATTGCCGCGCGGTAGAGCGCAGCAGCAGGAAGGGGGAAGTACAATCCGATCCTAGGCTTCGCGGCGAAGGACGTCAATGCCCGCGATGCGCCAGTGTGCGGCACCGTTACGTTCAGGTACTGCGTGGATGAGAGTGAGCCTGGCGGCGGCTTCCCAGCGGGGCGCCGGCGAGACCTGATCCGCACGCATTGGGCGGTTTCGCAGCCCGCGCCTTACCCATTCGCCTGCTTGAGCGACTTCACATGCCCTTTTCGACACGGATGCCGTGGAGTCCCCGCGCGACGCAGCAAGCCGCTGTTACATTAATAGTAGGCGAAAGAATTGTCCTGCCAGAGGCAAATCCGCCGCGTGTGGCGGCTTTCCTGAGGGGAAGACTGGGTGCGGAAAGTTCGCTTACGGACGAAGTTCCTGCTATCCCTGCTGGCGATCACCGCCGGGCTGAGTAGCGCCACACTTCTGATTGTCAGCTACAGCGTGCAGCGGCGCGTGCGCGAAAATATTCGCGAAGACCTGCGCAACTCCGTGGACGTCTATGCAAGCTTCGAGCGCCAGCGCGAGGCTACCCTGCGGCGCTCCACGCAACTGCTGGCAAACCTTCCCAATGTGCGCGCGATGATGACCACCGAGGACTCCGCAACGATTCAGGACGCGTCCGCGGACGTGTGGAACCTGAGCGGAAGCGATTTGATGGTTTTCGCGGATCGCTCGGGCAAGGTGGTGGCGATGCGCGCCAATACCACGAGCTTCCAGCGCCCTGCGGCGCAAGAGTTCATGCAGCGATCGCTGAAGAAGCAGGAGCCGCGCGACTGGTGGTACGGCGGCGACAATTTGTACGAGGTGTGGATCCAGCCGATTTATTTTGGCGCGGAGTCGAAAGATTCGACGCTGGGATATCTGGCGGTAGGCCACGAAATCGATGAGCGCGCGGCCAGGGATTTCAGCAAGATCGCTTCGAGCGACGTGGCATTTCGCTGGGGCGATACTTTTGTGGCGAGCACGCTGACGCCGGCGCAGCAAGCCGAGCTGGAGCGGCACCCGCAGCGCGATTCCGCGGGAGCGCAGGAAACGCAGATCGGGAAGGAACGATATCTGGCGACGACGGTGGCGCTGCCTCCCGACGCGCAGCCGCGCGTCACTCTGACCGTGTTGAAATCGCTGGATAAGGCCACGTCGTTTCTGCGCGGACTGAATCGCACCTTGCTGGGACTGGGATTGCTCAGCGTGATTGCCGGAAGCGTGCTGGTGTTTTTTATTTCGGACACGTTCACACGGCCGCTCGCGAATTTAGTGGCCGGCGTTCGCGCGCTGGAAGGCGGCGACTACGGCTTTCCACTGGAGAGCTCGGGTGGAGATGAGGTGTCGGAGGTGACGGGCGCGTTCTCGCGCATGCGCACCAACTTGCAGAAAACGCAGGCGGAGCAACAGCAACTGGAGGAGCGGCTGCGTCAGGCGCACAAGATGGAGGCGGTGGGCCGGCTGGCAGGCGGCGTAGCGCACGACTTCAATAATTTGCTGACGATTATTCGCGGCAACAGCGATCTGCTGATTGACCGGGACGGCGCCGACGCATTCCACAAACGCTGCATTGAACAAATACAGAAAGCCTCCGGCCGCGCCGTGTCCATGACGCGGCAATTGCTGGCATTCAGCCGCATGCAAGTGCTGCAACCGCGCGTGCTGGATTTGAATGCGGTGGTGGCGGAAATGAGCAAGATGCTGCCGCGGCTGATTGGTGAACACATCGAACATGTGTTTGTGCCGGAGCCCAAATTAAAACTGGTGACGGCCGATCCGGGACAGATCGAACAGGTGCTGATGAATTTAGCGGTGAATTCGCGCGACGCGATGCCTGACGGCGGAACACTCACGGTGCGCACCGCAAACGTGGAGATGACGCAGGTGAACAGCGCGCGGCATGGATCCATGACGCCCGGATCGTACGTGCAGCTCTCGGTGAGCGACACGGGCATCGGCATGGACGAAGAGACTCGTACGCATATTTTCGAGCCGTTCTTCACGACGAAAGAGGTCGGCAAGGGCACCGGACTGGGCCTCGCGACGGTTTACGGGATTGTGAAGCAGAGCGGCGGATTTATCTGGGTGGAAAGCACACCTGGAAAAGGTACAACGTTTGAAATTTATCTGCCGTTGGCCTCCGGACCCGCATCCAAGGCAGAAGCGGAAGCCAAGGCCACGGCGCTGCGCCGCGGCAGCGAGACGATTCTGGTGGTGGAAGACGAAGCGGGCGTGCGCGAGCTGGCAGGTGAGTTTCTGAAGGCGCATGGCTACACGGTGCTGGAAGCAAAGGATGGCATCGAGGCCCTGGAAATTGCCGCGCGGCATGAGGGACCAATTCACGTAATCCTGACGGACATGATCATGCCGCGGATGAACGGCACGGAAGTAGTGCGGCGATTGAAAGCAATCCGGCCGGACATTCGGGCGGCGTACATGACCGGCTATGCCGAATATGCAACCTCTGGCAGCGAAACGTCTTCCAATCAGCAGGATTCGATACTTCAGAAACCATTTTCCTCGACTTCTTTGGCTGACATGATCCGCACCGTGCTCGCGGGGAAAGCCAGCGAGCAGGCGAGCGATGCCAAGGAATGCCGCGTCCTCTAGGGAACGCTGAGAAATCTACAGGCGTGCGGCGCGGCCCGGGGCGAGCAGACAGGCCCTACCAAAATCACCAAGGAGGCCCGCCATGCCAGGCAACGGGCGCCGAAAATTATTTGTGCAGGTGTTGCTGACCGCCAGTTCTTTGCTGCTGCATTCCCCACTCGCCAAAAGTCAAAACGCAGGTCCGCCCGCCGCTGCCGGTGCGGTGCCGGTGGAGGCTGCGCCGGACGTCCGGGCGCTCGCCGATGCGGTGCGCGCGCTGCAGGCGCAGGTGCAGAGTTTGAATTCGCAGGTGGGCGAGCTGCGCGCGGCGGAAGAACGCGAACATGCGGAGGCGCGCGCGCTGCGCAGTGAGCTGAATCGCGCGAGCGCGAAATTGGTGGTGACGCCTGGCGTGACGCCTAGCGTGAATCATGACGCGTATGCTTCGGCGCCGGCCGCGTCGCCTGAGAACACGGCGCCGAACGCTGTGGCGGCGGTGGCTGCTGCGGGTCCTGCGCCTGCGGGCCCGGTGGGCCGCGACGAGGGAGCGACGATTGCGGAGCGCGTCACGAAGCTCGAAGACAGTCTGGAGTTGACGGACGCGAAAGTGCAGGAGCAGAGCCAAACGAAAGTGGAAAGCGGGTCGAAGTATCGCGTGCGCCTATCGGGAATAGTGTTGTTGAACGCTTTTGAGACGCGCGGCGCGGTGGATAATCTCGACTTCCCCGAAATCGCCACGGCGCCTGAAGTGCCGGGGACTTCCGGAGCGTTCGCGGGATCGCTGCGGCAATCGCAGATAGGAGTAGAAGTGTTCGGGCCGGACGTGGCCGGAGCGCACACCAGCGCGAATGTGAAATTCGATTTTGCGGGCGGGCAGGTGGACACCGGGAACGGAGCGGTGATGGGCGTGGTGCGCTTGCGTACCGGGACGATCCGCATGGATTGGGCGGACACTTCGATTGTGGCCGGACAAGACACGTTGTTCATCGCGCCGCTGCTGCCGACTTCGCTGGCTTCAGTGGCGATTCCGGCGCTTTCGTACTCGGGAAATTTGTGGGTCTGGACGCCGCAGATACGCATCGAACACCGTGTGGCGCTCTCGGACGATTCGAGTTTGCTGTTGCAGGCGGGAATTTTGGACTCGCTCACGGGCGATTATCCCGACCCGGAAGACCGCGTGCCGAGCGAAGGTGAACAATCGGGGCAGCCGGCGTATGCTGCGCGGGTGGCGTGGAGCCATCGCGCGTTTGGCAGAGATGTGACGGTGGGAATCGGCGGCTACTACGGGCGGCAGAATTGGGGATTCGGGCGTGGCGTGGACGGATGGGCGGGCACGACGGACGTGACTGTGCCGCTGGGAAAATATCTTGATTTCACTGGAGAATTTTATCGCGGGCGCGCGGTGGGCGGATTCGGCGGCGGCGTGGGGCAGAGCGTGCTGCTGTCCGGGCCGGAGACGGATCCCACGACAACAATTCGCGGACTGGATTCGATGGGCGGTTGGGTGCAGCTGAAATACAAGCCGCGGGCAAACTTCGAGGTGAATTTTGCGCTGGGGCAGGATAGTCCGTTCGCGGGCGAGTTGCGGAATTTTCCGGCGACGGAGGCGTATTACGGCCAGCTGATTTCGCGCAACCTGACGCCGTTTGTGAATTTTATCTATCACGCGCGGTCGAATGTTTTGTTCTCCGCGGAATACCGGCGGTTGCAGACGTACAATCTGGACAGCAGCCTGGAGACGGCGAATCAGATTGGGCTTAGTGTGGGGTACATATTTTGAGGTGGATGGTGCAAATGCGGCGGTTCGTCGGAGCGCTGGGCTGGCTCGTCGCGTGGTGCGCGTGTGCGTTCGCAGGTGCGCTTCCGGCGGCGGTTGCGGCGCAAACGTCCGCCGTTACCGCGGAGGTGTCGGTGTCAAAGCCCGCGCCCGCGGGACATCAGCACGGAACCATCGGCAACCGCGCGGATGAATCGCAGGTGGTGGTGTGGCTGACGCCATTGGATGCCGCGGCTGCGAAGGATCCGGCCACGCCTGCGCCGGCGAAGACACCGGAACTGGTGCAACGCAACAAGACGTTCGAGCCGCACCTGATTGTGGTGCAGGTAGGCTCGCTGATTCAGTTTCCCAACAAGGATCCGTTCTTCCACAACATTTTTTCGATGTACGACGGCAAACGATTTGATTTGGGGCTGTACGAAGCGGGCACGAGCCGGTCGGTGCGATTCGACCGGCCGGGAGTGAGCTTTTTATTTTGCAATATTCACGCGGAGATGAGCGCGGTGGTGGTTGTGGTGGACACGCCGTACTTCGCACAGTCGGACCACGCGGGGCATGTGACGATTCCCAACGTTCCCGATGGGCGTTACCAGATGCACGTGTGGTATGAACGAAGTTTGCCGGAGAACCTGAAAGGATTGAGCCGGGTGGTCACGATTTCCGAGGGAACAAGAGCGCTGGGACCGATCCACGTGGTTGATAACCCCAATTATACTTTCGCGCATAAGAACAAGTACGGAGAGGATTACGTCCCGCCGCCGACGCAGGGTTACGAGCATCCTTGAGCGTCGCGATATCAGGCGTGAATTTTCGGTAGCGAGTCAGTTTGCGATTACGCGACGCTGGAACTTCCCAGACGCGGACTTCTGGAAAGTCAGCGGGATTCCACTTGGCCGATTGAAATTGCACCGCGAAGTCACCGTGACCGTAAAGCCAGCTGTCCAAAAGCAGGAGTAATTCCTGGGAACGCCAAACTTGTCCCGAGCAACGCCGAGGGATCTCCCGATGAGCGTTTTGAAAATCTAAGTGTCGCGCTTCTCGCCGGCTTCCGTCGGCAGCGAAGCGCCGACCCAGCCGCTGATTCCCGCGGACATTACGTCAACGTTCCGGTATCCCATGTCCTTCGCGCGGTGGGCCGCGTTCGGCGCCTTTCTACACATGAAATTCGAGCAATAGAACACCAGCGTGGAATCTCTGTCTGCTGGGAGATCGTTCTCGTCGTAGCCCATCGGGTCGAGAGGCCGCGCACCCGGCACACGCGCCGTGAGCCAGCTCTGTCGCGAGTTCACATCGAGGACGCTCACGGGCTGCTTCTGCATCAATTGCTGCAGCTTGCCGGGCGAGATGACGTTGAGGCCCATCAATCGGGCGAACATGGTTGCTCCTTAAGCTCCGCGGCGCTTCAGAGTGCGCTCGGCTTCGCCCGTCGCGGCCAGACCACTTGCCCAACCGTGACGAGGATGGCGCTCGGCAGCAAGAGGAAGGACATCGCCTCTGCCAGATTGATCGGCAGCGTGAGCCATGCAATCGCAACCGCGAGACCCGCCAGCGCCCAGATCCAGCCGGCGAGACGTTGAACGGCCTGAACCTTTGCGGGGTCGCAATGCAGCGCCGCCAACGGCGTGAGGGTTTTCGGTATGGCGTTCCCGGTCACGGCCAGGAAGGCGCCCCCGATCGCCATCGTCACGCGTAGCCCGATATCGCCGGAGTGGACCGCGCCGAGCGCCACGGCAAGTTTCGCGCCAAGCGAAATCGCGAGAATCAGACCGGCTGTCACGATCCCACTTCGGACGGAACCCCCGGCATCGCGGCGCGCTGCTTCTTCCTTAGGCTCGCGAGAAACGAGGACAAGAGCCAGCGTCATCCCGATGAGAACAAGCAGGACCACGAACCAACTCCTCGCGCTCTGGGGACGCATGTACCAGTTCTCGGCGAGGAGCAGAGTGTTGAGCGCGATCAACGCCGGCGGAAGGTAGTTCCAGATCGGTTTGGCTGCCATCGTTAGCCCTCCTGCTTCAGTGGACGCAATCTTGTCCCGCTCTTTAACGCGGCCCGGCGCGCACCGCCCTGTGCCTTCATGTCCCAACCCACCGTTTGCGCGAAGCCGAGCAGCGCCTCTTCGAGGACGGACATCTTGAGCCGGTAGACGATTGTCCGGCCGTTTTTTTCGGCTTCGATCAGCCCCGCATTCTGGAGCACGGAAAAATGGGCGGACATGGTCGGCTTGGAGACGGCAAAATGGTCGGACAACTCACCGGCCGACATCGGCCGCTTGCGCAGCAGTTGCAGCACGCGGCGGCGCGTTGGATCGGAAAGAGCTTTGAACACGCTGTTCACGAGTCTATATTTAGCTAATCATCGAACTATTGTCAAGCGCCAATTTCGAAGTACCAGCAGTCAAGAATGGGGATGATTCCGACGTGGATAACGTGATTGCGTTTGGTTTCGACTGGAGTCGCCCGGCGAAGCTCCCGGATTGTCGCCTACGCGGAAGCTATCCCACACGGGGTTCGAGGAGATCAGACTCCGCGGTCAGCGGTGAATAACATCGCATTTCCTCGAAGCGGACTTCTGGCCCGCAATAACTTCCGGTTAGCCCGTAATTCGGTGGGAACTACCTGCTGCCACGCCCCACGCAAACCTTCGTTTTCCTCGCGCCCTACAGGCTAATTTGACAGTGTTTTCGAGTCAGCATGAAACGAAATCTGATTTCTCGTCACTATAACTAAGGTGATATTCACCAGACTTGTAAATTAACGTTCAAGGAATAGCTGAAATTTGAGGCGAGGTAGCTTCACCAGGAGAATTGATCGCGTTTCGATCCGCTCTCCTGGTGCAAGGCTGAATCAGAGTTCGCCTCGCAAGGGGCCGCGATGAGCGTCGTCAATCATGTTACCGGCAACTGTGCTGGAGCCAAACCGGGCGACATACCGAAGCGCTTGCTGACACCTTTCGGCCGAGTACTGTGCAGCGGCGATCCGGCAGAAACTATAGATCGGTTATTTGTATCGAAACATGTAAAAGACCTTCGACTGATCATCGCATTTGCACTAATTGCCGTACTGGCAGTTTTCTTTTTCGGACTCCCCGGATCATTCGGATATGCATGGTTCGTTCGAGATAACGATTGGAGCTCTCAGCGGGCTGTTTTTTCTGCTTTACGTGGCTTTGTGGCCTTTTGCGCCCCGGTGCTTGGCATTTTCGGAGCCGTTCTCGCCTGGGCTTATCAGGCGGGCAGCGCAAGACTTGGTATCGTCGATCTATTTGCCTGCGAAATAGATACACTCTGCCGCGTTGCCTTGGTCGTGGACAGCGTACCCCGGTCGATTGGAGTGTTCCAGAATGGTTTGCCAGGACGGAACGGTGCGGGCAATCCAGCGTCACCTACTCGCCACTTTACTTCCGAGGAGAATTATTTCCCAGTCTTCGAGAACAATACACGCGACCTGCAATCGTTGGAGGCGCGGGTCGTGGTCAATATCACTGCATTTTATACCTACATGAAAGCGGTTCGTGATTCCACGCGCGCCCTGATGGACATGCCCGTATCTCCGGGCCAGCCGGAACCGCGACCGGAGAAGGCCTCATCCTCCCTTCCCTGGCAGGAGGCGGCGCGGAATGTGATTTATATGATGTTTCTTGGCCTTGAGAGCGCACGCAAGGCTATGAGCGACCTGGTCGAGTTCGAACCTGAGCAAGCGGAACGCATCATTGTAATTCTGATTAGCGAACTGGAAGCATATCGTTTTCTCTGTGAACAATTTGCGGACGAGCAAGACATACGACACCAACGGCTCCAGCTTCGTGAAGGTGTTTACAAAAAACTTGTGCCATGCCTCTGCGATCTTGTCGCAACAAGGCGGGCATCAGAACCTTCAGACTGGGAGCCCGCCTGGCGATTGGTACCTGATCTGGAGCGCAAGTACCATGCGGCAATGAGCCGGACCTCCCAACCATCTCGTTTTGCTGCCACCGCGTGAAGCTCGGATCCTTGAAGCAACGTCCACACTCTGGGTCGCTCTTCGAGTCCACCGACACCAAGT
>Ga0209655_10000784_pt1 | contig 12038 bp, 14 predicted proteins | sample BogFormECP03_OM2_FD_188236 | JGI IMG/M metagenome (GOLD analysis project Ga0209655, IMG submission 188236) | Bog forest soil microbial communities from Calvert Island, British Columbia, Canada - ECP03_OM2 (SPAdes) (version 2) | ecosystem: Environmental > Aquatic > Freshwater > Wetlands > Bog ...
TGTAGTAGGTCGTGCTCGGCTCGGAAGAGGGTCGAGCGCTGACAGATGCACGATTCTCGGCAAACCGAGTAAGGTGCAGAAAACGCACTGACGAAGGAGCCGAACGAGGATGTCTTCAGTTGCCACCACGGCGGCCCCGCGACGCGCCAGCTTGTTGGCGAGCGCGGAGTCAAGCGAGTTGTTCGTGCGCTGGCAGGAGCAAGGCGATGCGACCGCGCGAGAGGAGCTCGTAGAGCGGTTCATGCCGCTCGCGCGTAGCCTCGCTCGCCGCTACGGCCGCTCGGCGGAGCCATTTGAGGACCTGTTGCAAGTGGCATCGTTGGGTCTGCTGAAGGCGCTCGATCGCTTCGACCCCGAGCGCGGCCATGCCTTCCCCTCATTCGCGGTGCCCACGATTCTCGGTGAGATGCGCCGGTACTTCCGCGACTACGGCTGGGCAGTTCACGTGCCTCGTGGCGCCCAAGAGCGGGCGCTGCTAGTACGTGATACACAGGAGCGTCTGACCAATGAGCGCGGCGGAGCCCCTACGGTGGTCCAGCTAGCCGAATATCTCGAGCTCGACATCGAGGAGGTAGTTGATGCGCTGCAGTCACTCCTCTCCTACGAGACGCTGTCATTGGACGCTCCGCCCCCCGGCGCCGAGGTTGAAGCGGCGACCTGTGGGGAAACACTCGGACACGAGGACGAGCGCTACGAGCTCGTGGAGTTGGATGCGATCGTGAGCGATGCGCTGCAGCATCTTTGCCCGCGCGAGCGCCTTATCCTCCGCATGCGCTTTGTCGATGATCTCACTCAGGCAGAGATCGCCGACCGTATCGGCATCTCACAGATGCAGGTCTCGCGATTGCTGCGCCGCTCGCTCGATCGGCTGCGGGCACTGACCGGGGTCACTGGAGCGCCGTAGGAGCAGGAACGCGGCCTCGCCAGGATCGCCTGGCCTGAGGACGCCCGTCAGGTATTCAAAGGCTGCCGACGTGCAGAGGTCCGCCGAGGTGCAGAGGTTCGATTTGCGCCCCTGCGCCGGTGCGTCTCACCGTGGTGTCGACGCCCTGCAAGCTCCTGCCCGGCCAGCATGCCGCCGCTCTCCTCAAGCTCGCCCGCTGCCGTCTCGACAGCCTGTGGGTCAGCGACATCCCGAAAAATCAACTCGAGCGCCACTGGGTTCTCACGCAGGGATAAGCTAGGCGGCGATTATGGACTCGGGTAGATGAGCAGCCGTGCGGTGACGGCGCGGGCGACTGACCCACGCTACGACGCGGGAAGTGAGCGGGCTGCCGCGGAGGGCGAAGCTTCGCTCGCCAGGCCGGAGCGCTCGCTCTCGCGGTGGCGACCATCCTGGGTGGCAGTGGCCGCGCTACTGACGGGACTCATCGTGACGGGGGCGCTGGCGCTGACGTCCGCGGCTGTATACAACCGCAACGAGCGACGGCTGCTCAATCTCCGTGTGCGCGAGTTGAGCCTCGTGCTGGCGGCCACCGCCCCTTCGATTCAGACGCCGCTGGCCTCGGCCGCCGAGCTCGCTGACGCCACGGCGGGCAATGCACAGAAGTTTCGCGCGTTCATGGCTCCTTATGTGGGGCCTGGCCGCCAGTTCAGCTCGGTATCGCTGTGGCCATTGGGAACATCGCAACTTGCGCCGAGCACTGTGCTCGGCAGCGCTCCTGTGCTCGCATCGATGCCGGAAAGAGCCGAGCAGTTCTTCACACATTCCACCCGTCCTGGCGTGTTGAACCTGACGAGCTTCCTCGGCTCGCCGCATCCGGCGCTGGGTTTCGACTTCAGCGTCCCCGGCCGTGCGGACGGCTTCGCGGTTTACGCCGAAAACCCGCTCCCCGCGAACAGGCGCTCGACACTGGAGAAGAATTCTGCCTTTTCAGACCTGAACTACGCGCTATATCTGGGTCGATCTCATCGCACGAGCGACGTGCTGGTAACCAGTCTGAAGCGCCTTCCGATCAAGGGACGCCAGGCCTTGGACATCGTTCCGTTTGGCACCGGCGTGCTCACGATCGTGGTGAGTCCCAATGGTTCACTCGGAGGTGCGTTCTTCGAGCACCTTCCCTGGATCATCGCCTTCGTGGGTCTATTGGTCAGCTTGGCCGCTGCGCTGATGACCGATCGTCTCGTCAGCCGCCGGCAACGGGCCGAGCAGCTTGCAGGAGTGCTCGACCGGGTCGCCGCGGAGAACCGCGAGATGTACACCGAGCAGCGCAGCATCGCGCAGACGCTCCAGCACGCGTTGCTGCCCGAGCGGCTGCCCGAGTTCGATGGACTAGACGTGGGCGCGCGCTACGTGCCGGCTGCTTCAGGCATCGATGTGGGGGGCGACTGGTACGACGTGGTGGCGGCGGGCGACGGGCAGGTGCTGGTCATGATCGGCGACGTCTCAGGTCATGGGCTTCGAGCGGCGACGACGATGGCCTCGCTGCGCCACGCAGCGCTCGCGTATGCAGCGCAGGACTCCGATCCCGCTTCCGTGCTTGGTCAGCTCTCGGATTTCGTCAACAGCGCGCCCCATGACTACTTCGCGACAATGCTCTGTGCCCTGGTCGACGTGGGTGCCCATCGGCTGACAGTGGCCAGCGCCGGTCACATCCCGCCGCTCTTGATCGACGGCGCCGACGGGCAATTCGTCGAGTTCGACGCCAACGTCCCAATCGGCGTTGCCCGCAAGTCGCCCTACCTGCAGAGCACAGTGTCTGTGCGGCCAAACACGACGCTGATCGCCTTCACCGATGGTCTTGTAGAGCGGCGTGGCGAGGTTCTCGACATCGGCTTGGCGCGCTTGCAAGAGGCCGCCACCAACATGGTGCTCCCGCTCGAAGATCTGCTGATCAAGCTCGCCAATCGCCTCGCATCCGAGGACCACCACGACGATACGGCGATAGTGGGGATCCGATGGCAGAGCTAGAGCCTCAGCCCCCGACGCTACAGATCAACATCCAGCTCGACCCAGCTGGCACGCAGGTCGTGATCCTCTCGGGTGAGCTCGACAGCTCAAACGCCGAGTCGCTGCAGGAGCAGGTGGCGTCGATCCCGCCACAGCCCACGCGGCGGCTGATCTTTGATCTCACCGATCTGCGATTCATGGACAGCGCCGGGATTGCGGTGCTGATCAGCGCTGCGGCGAATGCAGGCAGCGTGTCGCTACGCAACCCGTCCCCGATCATTCGGCGCGTATTGGAGGCAACTGGCCTCTCCAGCGTGTTCCCCATCGAGCCATGAGGCAGGCGCGCCGATTTCCCTGCCAGCCCGAGTCTGTGGCTGGCGCACGCCATTTCGTAAGGGATGCCCTGAGCGCCCAGCCGCGTGAGATCGTTGAAGCCGCGGAGCTGATGACCTCAGAGGTTGCCACCAACAGCGTGAGACACGCTCAGAGCGACTTCGAGCTCGCGATCCTCCTCTCGCGACGGGAGATCCGCGTGGAGGTGAGCGATCAGGGTCAAGGTCAGCCTGTCCCGCGCTCCCCGAGGACAGAGGAGCGGTCAGGCCGAGGACTCCAGATCGTCCTGGCGCTCTCTGACGCCTGGGGAGTCACCCCTTCGGCCAACGGCAAGCTCGTCTGGTTCGCGTTGCAACTGCACACGCCGGCCAGGGAGCACGAATCCCAATCGACCGCCTCCAGAGGCAAGGCCGAGCAATGCCATGAGCTCGAACAGAGACATGACGCAGACCCGGGCACCTCCAACTCTCCGATTGCTGAGGTTTGGCGGTCTCAATGGACCTTTAAGGCCTACGCGGAAACGTGGGGACAGCCAGAAATGGCTATCTCGGTCCGGCCGCCGAATGGAGATGTGGCCTTCCAAGGGATTCAGCCCGGTTTTGAAGTTCAAGCGAGCGTGCGCGGTGGCCGTCATACGCTCCTTCTGAGCGGCGAGCTCGACTTTGCCGTGGCCGCGGGGCCGGAAGCGACGATTCGTGGCTTGTCCGGCGAGGGCGTCAGCGGCATCGAGCCCGACCTGAGCCAACTGACTTTTATGGACTCAAGTGGTTCGCTGGCGGTGCCCACAGCGAAGGGGCTGTGCGGAGCATGGATACGACTTCCGAGCCTACTTCGCCTGAGGGTTGGCTTGAATTGTGTTTGTCGGTCGTCAGGGATGGGTATAAGGAACTCGGCGCAGGGTTACGTGGAGGCTGATCGCGGCCCTGTGAACAGAGGTCAAGCAGCGCTCTGTCCGAGAGATTCTCGGAGAGAGGGATGAAGAGGTATCTCCGCCGGCTACGGCGCGCTCGTCCCCTCCGAGCGCGCCGTTAGCCACAACTCTGGGGAGCGGCGTACCCGGATGCGGCTCCTCCGGCTCGGGCGTTCGGACCAGGTGAAGGTCACAACGCATGTGAACCCGTGGGCACGCGCTGGATCGAACCGCTGATCGGCTCGCTCAGGGGTGCCGGTGTACCCGAACGCGACTGGCGAGGAACACGATGCCTTCGATCTCGAGAAAGCGATGCAGAGGGCCGGTATTCGCTAGCCCACTGCCCGCATGGGCGAAGGTCGGGGTCGCGCACGCTGAGCCGGCTACAAGCCTCGAGCCCAGCGCAACCGCCTTCGGGCCACTCAAACGGTGGTCCGTGACAGGTCAAGATATGGTTTCAGTCTCGCAGGCGCGGGAAGCTGGTGCGCATGATGCCCGTCGAGTCCGTCGAGCCAGATTTCAAAACATCGCTGCGCCTCGATTCCCGCGCCCCTCGCGCAGCCCGCCATCACGTGGCTCAGGTCGACCGTCTCGCGCCGGACTTGCGAGATGCCGTCGTGCTGCTCACGAGTGAGCTGGTCACGCGTGCGGTCGCGCAGTGCAAGTCTGGTCCGGAGGAGGTCGAACTGCGGGTATGGATGCCCCACGATGTTGTGCGAGTCGAACTGCGGGCACGCAGCGAGCTCCTCCGCCTGCCTCTCGACGACCGCAACGCACCCTACTACGACGTCATGCTGCTCGGTCAGGTTGCAGATCGCTGGTCGATCGACACCGATCAGAAGCCCGCCCGCATGTGGTTCGAGATTGATCGCCATGTTCCCAAAGCCGATCCGAAGGTCGAGCCCAGCGCGCATGCCCAGTCCGCGCCACAACGCAGACGGCTTGTGAGGCGGCGGCGCAGTGCCGATCGCGCGCGTTAGACCGGTCTGCGCATAGCAGTACAGCAGCACGCTGGAGTTCGGGTGGATCCCGAATGTCAACGGTGCTGCCCTACGATGCGTCGATGACTGCGAGGCAGAGCGCTGGGATCCTCCTCTTTCGCCGTCCGATGGCGGCCAGCGAGCCAGAGGTCCTGCTCGGTCACCCAGGCGGCCCGTTCTTCGCGCGCAGGGACGAGGGCTACTGGTCGATCCCGAAGGGCGAACCGGATGACGCCGATGAGGATCTGCTGGCGGTTGCGCGGCGTGAGTTCGACGAGGAGGTCGGCCATCCGGCGCCTTCCTGTCAACCCGACGGATCGGCGCCGATCCCGCTCGGCACGATCGTCCAGAAGGTGGAAACGGCCACTTGCACTGGCCCCACCGCGGAACTCTGAACTGGCCCCACCCCGCGCTGGTTGTTGGTGTCTGTAGATGATCCCTGATCGATCCCTGCTGTGGAGTCACGGCGAGCTCTGAGCGAAGCGAAGCCCGTAGGGCGAGTGAAGCGAAGAGCTCGCCGGCGCGTCATCGAGCGACCCCCTTTCCCTTGCGCTGGATGCCGTGGCGAAAGCGCCATGACTCGGTGCCGGTCTCGATGATGTGGGCCCGGTGGGTGATGCGGTCGACGACGGCCTTCGCCAGGCGCGCATCGGGGAACACTTTGGTCCACTCGCCGAAGGGCAGGTTGGTGGTGACGATCAGGCTGGCCCGCTCGTTTCGCTCTGAGATGACCTGGAAGACGAGCTCGGCGGCGCCCTCGGGAAGCGCCAGGTATCCAAGCTCGTCAAGCACCACAAGCTCGGTGCGCGCATAGCGGGCCACGACGCGTGCGAGCTCTCTTTTGCTCTCGGCTTCCTGCAGCTCGTTGGCGAGGCCCGCGAGGGTGGTGAAGCGCACGCGGCGTCCCTGCTGGCAGGCGCAGACCGCAAGGGCCGTGGCCAGCATCGTCTTGCCCGTGCCTGATTCACCGATCAGGATCACCGACTCGCGGTCATCGATCCAGGAGCACTCGGCCAAGGCGGCCATCGTGGCTTGTGAGACCTTGGGGTTATCAGCGAAGCGGAAGTCCTCAAGACGCTTCATCACCGGGAAACGGGCTTCGATCAGCCGTCGGCGTTCACGGCGTTCAGAGCGCTCTGCCATCTCTGCTTCAAGGAGCGCCGCGAGGTAGGCGACCGGCGTCTGCTGCTCGCGCAGGGCCTCCTCGGCGAGCGCCTTGAAGCGCCGGCGGACGGTGGGGAGCTTCAGCTCGATCGCGTGCGCCTCGATCAGCGCCTCCATCGCCTGGGTCTTGGCCGGCGCGCTCATCGGCTCATCGCTCCTTGGAGCAGCTGGTCATAGTCGCCGAGGCTCGGCTCGGGGCCGCCGATGCTCAGGAGCCTCTCCTCCAACTCGATGCTGGCCGGCTCTGCTCGCTCAGAACGCCTGGCAAGCAGGGCGACCGCACGCCCGTCGCTTGAACCGGCGGCCAGAGCGCCGCGGACGGCGAGCTCCACGCGTGCGGGGGTGAGCTCGCGGGCGAGCAGGAGCACGTCGACCATCTGCCGGGCGGCCTCTGAGGCGCCATAGCGCGACTCGATCTGAGACCACAGCTCATCAAAGGAAGACGGCCATGCGCCCCGCTCACGCTCCTGGCGCAGGGGCAGCGATGATGCCAGCGCTCCGGGCTTTCTCCGCAACAGCTCGAGGTAGTGGTCGAGCTTGCCTGAGACGCCATAGCGGCCCTGCAGGCGCTCGTGGACGGCGATCAGCTGATGCTCGGAGAAGACCTCGATCTCCCTGGCGCCGATCTTCACGAGCACCTTTCGCCCGACGAGTGAGACCGGAACCGAGTAGCGGTTCTGGCGGACCGTGATCAGGGACTTTGAGTCGACCCTCGGCGTCGAGGACTCGCGCGCGTCGAAGGGTTCTGCGGGCAGCTCCCGCAGGAAGGCCATCTCGCCCGAGAGCGCCTCACCGACGGTCACTGCGCGGCCGATGATCGTGCGCTTCAAATCCCCGATGCAGCCGGCGGCGATCAGCACGTTCAGCTCGGCGATGCTCTGGACTTCGGGCAAGGGGACGAAGTGGCGGCGGCGATAGCGCCCAACCTCGCCCTCGACGCCGCCCTTTTCATGGGCGCCCTGCTCGCCGGGCTCACAGAAGGAGGACTCGAACAGGTAGTGGGAGCGCAGCGCGATGAAGCGGTCAGATTCAACGCGCCTGCGGCCCTTCAGGATCTTCACGACCGCAGACTTCAGGTTGTCATAGCGGATCCTCTGGAAGACCCCGCCGAACCAGTCGAACGCCGCGGCGTGGGCCTCGAGGAACGCCTGCTGGGTCTCGCGCGGGAAGGCCATCGCGAAGGCGCCGCCTGAGTGACAGGCGCGCATGTGGAAGATGAACACCTTGGTGGGGACGCCCCTGAGGATCACGACCGCCTCGCCCCAGTCGACCTCCGCCTCTGAGCCCCGATCGTGCACAAGCGGCACCATCGCCGCCGGCGGTTCGCCCAGCTCCCTGCGCCGATGAGCCACCCACTTGCGCACCGCCCGCTCAGAGACCTCGGCGCCGTGCTCCTCGGACAGGCGCTCCCAGATGCGGTGGGCGGTGTGGCGCTGCTTTCGCGGGGCCTCTCGGTCGGCGATCAGCCACTCGTCGATCAGCTCCCGGTATGAGCCGAGCTTCGGCGCCGGGCGGCGCTCAGGTCGCTTGCGGGGAGGCGGCAGCGGCGAAGCGAGCGCCTGGCGGACGGCGCGGCGATGGACTCCATGGCGCTCTGCCAGAGCCCTGATCGACAGGCTCTCGCGGTCGCGATCTCTTCTTATCTGCTCGAACGTCTCCACTCGTGATCCCATCCCTGTCTGCCGCCTTCCGCTCGAGCTCCATGAGGCTCGAACAGTCGGTGGCGAGTCGGACGGGGTGGGGCCATTTCAAGGTTCCGCAGTGGGGCCAAGTGAGAGTTCCGTTCCCAGGTGCAGCTGAGCTGGGCGAAGCTAGGTGCCTCGGGCACGCTACGTCGGTGGCACCGAGCCGGACACATACCGGAAAGCCGAGGAAGCGGGGCGTGTCGAATCCAGACCTCGCAACCGCGAGCCTCAGCTACCTTGGCCGTTAGCTCGAGCCCCATCCCAACGAACCCGGCGTGAGCACGGGCCAGCGCCTGAAAGGAGCAATTGTGAGCAACCAGCTTCCCGATCCTCACCTGAGCAAGGTCTACCGTCTCGAGGCCACCCTCGCACAGCCGCTGGATCTCGGTGACGTCGCCCAAGGTCGCCGGCGCATCGTGCCCCTGACCGGCGGGACATTCTCCGGTTCTGAGATCAGCGGCAGGCTGCTTGCAGGCGCCAGCGCCGACTGGCAGATACTGCTGCCGGACGGGACGGCACTCGGCGACATCCGCTACACCCTGCAGACCGACGGCGGCGACCTGCTGTACGTCCAATCGCGAAGCGTGCGCCACGGCAGTGCTGAGGTGCTCGCACGTCTCGCTCACGGAGAGGACGTGGACGCCAGCGAGTACACCTTCCGCACCTCAACCCAGATCGAGACCGCCGCACCCCAGCTCGACTGGCTGAACAAAGGCGTCTTTATCAGCGTCGGTGGCCGTCAGGCCGCAGGTGTGATCTATGAGACCTACCTCGTCGGATGAGCCGAGGGGGATTGACGGGTAGAGCCCGCCAACCCATCAGCGCTCGATCAGCGCACGCTTTGGCGCGTAGCGACTAGTAGCTTTGGCCGCCACCACAATGATGCTGGACGGTCAAACAGAAGTAGCGCCCGGACCACCGCCAGACGGGGCAGCGCCGGCACACCACACCCGGCGAGCGCTGGGCTACGCGAAGGGCCTTCTGCAGAAATCGGCCCTGAGGCTGGTCGCCTACCTGCTGATCGCCTACCTGGTGCTCAAGCTGATTCCGGCCCTGGAAGAAGCGTTCAGCAGCTTGCAGCATGCAAGCTTGCCGTGGGTGCTGGGCGCGCTGGCGCTCGAGACCGTTTCCGAGATGGGCTTTGTCGTCTCCTGGAGCGCCATCGTCGACCCGCAAAATCTGCTCACCGCCGAAGGCCGTGGCAAGCGAATGGACACGCGCGTCGCCTGGGCACAATTGGGAGGGGGGACACTGATCCCAGGGGGCTCCTATGGGGGCCTCGGAGTAGGAGCCTGGCTCCTGCATCGCCTCGGGATGCCGTCGAAGCTGATCGGCGAGCGCGAGTTCAACCTCAGCTTTCTCAATACGGCTGTCGACGGGCTCGCCCTGGTCATCTTCGGCCTGGCCCTCGCGAGCGGGATCCTGCCCGGCTCGCGGAATCTTCTGCTGACGCTGCTGCCGGCGGCCGTAGCTGCCGGGGCGATCGCGGCAGCCCTGCTGATCGCCAACCGTGCGGCGAGGCATGTCGAGCGCAGGCCGGTGAAGCACGCGCGGGTCGCTGTTGCGATCGACACACTCGCAAAAGCCGTCGAGGACACACAGCAACTGCTGTTTCACCGCGGGAGGTACAGGGCCGTGCTGGGGGCGTTCGTCTACCTCATGTTCGACGTGCTGGTCCTCTGGAGTGCCTTCATCGCTGTCCACGCCCATCCGATGCCCAGCTTCGCCGTTGTTGTGATGGCCTACATAATCGGCGCGCTCGGCGGTTCGATTCCGCTGCCGGCCGGCATCGGCACGATCGGTGGCATGGTCGGGGCGTTCATCCTCTATGGCGTCAACCACGACGCTGCGTTCGCCGCCGTGCTGCTCTACCAGGCGATCGGGCTGTTGGTGCCGCTGGTGGGCGGTGGGATCGCCTACGCGGTCCTTCGCGTAGACCTCAGACGGACGTCTGACGCGCGCGCCTGACGTGCGGATCCGCCACGGCGAGCAGCTGATCCGGCGTCAGGCCGGGTCCACGCTGCTGTAGGAGTCGTCCTCGCCGCGCAATTCCCGGTAGCGGCGGTCGAAGAGGCCGAGCACCGCCGTAATGTCCGATGGCCCGTGGACGCCATGGCTGACCGCCTCGGGCATCGAATCGGATGGTTCGGCATCGCCGTGTTCGACGAGCTCGTTGCGCTCGGAATCGGAGAAGCGCAACTCTGCCACGCCACGCTCGCGATCGAGCACGCCCAGCTCCAGCTGCTCGTAACGCACGATCGCGGCACTCTCCGACACTCGCTCGATATGCACACCGGGCCAGCTGCCGAGCTCGCTGGCGATCTCATCGACGAGTGCGGTGGCGCGGGACATGACGCGCATCGTACCCGTACTATTCGGTCATGAGCGACGAGAGCATCGCCGAGCGAATCGAGCGGCTGGTCAAAGAGGAGCACGAGCTGCGCGACCGTGAGGAGAGCGACTCGGCCGAGGCGCTCGACGCGGACGCAGAGCGCCTGCGTGCCGTTGAGGTGGAGCTCGACGTCTGTTGGGACCTGCTGCGCCAGCGGCGGGCGCTCAGGGATGCGAACGTCAATCCCGATCGAGCCACAGCGCGCGACCCCAACACCGTCGAGCGCTACTGGCAGTAGCAGGTAGAGCGGTGGCGCCTGCGCAACTGTGGGTCGCACGCCACGGCGAGACTTCATGGAGCCGGTCGGGGCGCCACACCGGGCGCACCGACATCCCGCTGACCTCGCTTGGCGAACAACAGGCGATGCTGCTGGGCCAGCGTCTGCAGGGCATTGACTTTGCAGAGGTGCGCGCCAGCACATTGCAGCGCGCGCGACGTACTGCCGAACTCGCAGGGGTCCGCGCGACTCCCGACGAGCGGCTGGTGGAGTGGGACTATGGCGCCTACGAGGGCCGCACGACCATCGACATCCAGCGCGAACGACCGGGCTGGGACATTTGGAGAGACGGCTGCCCCGACGGAGAGACGGCGGACGATGTCGCCGACCGACTGCGTCCGCTCAAGCAGGAGCTCGACGAGGGAACGACGGGACTGGCGCTGTTGGTCTCCCACAGCCACGTGCTCAGGGTGCTGGCTTCGATCTGGCTGGAGCTTTCGCCGCAGGCGGGGCGTCATCTGGTGCTCGGTACCGCCGCGCTCGGCGTGCTCGGGCAGGAGCACGGCTGGCCGGTGATCGCGCGCTGGAACCTGCAACCCATCGAGGGGGGCGCCTCACCGGCAAGCAGCGAGGCAGACGCGCAACTCGCGGCCGAACGACGAGCCGCATCAGCGGCGACCGCCACAGCCTCATAGGCGTGCTGCTAGGTTTCGCCCGAATGGCTCCGACGGAAGGCCAACAAGAGACCGGCGCCCTCCTGGCGGACATCCCGCAGAGCGCGAACGCCCTCGGCTCAGCGGCCGCCCCGGTCACCCTTCAGTACTTCGGCGACCTGCAGTGCCCTTTCTGCAGGGACTTCACACTCGAGGTGCTGCCCTCGATAATCGAGCGATGGGTGCGCGCCGAGGATCTGCGGATCGAGTACCACGCATTGGAGACCGCGACGCGCGAACCCGAGGTGTTCGTGGCCCAGCAGGTGGCGGCCCTCGCGGCGGGTAAGCAGGACAGGGCCTGGCACTTCATCGAGACCTTCTACCGCGAGCAGGGAGAGGAGGGCTCGGGCTACGTCACCGACAGATTCCTCGAGTACACCGACGCTCAACTGGAAGCGTGGGCCGCCGGCGTTGTCGAAGGGCTCTGTCCCGAACTTGCCGGCAATCGAGAGTTGTCGGTGGTGACGCGCTGGCCACATGCGGGATACCTCGCGGACCCGGGCTTCTGGGACGCCGGCCTCGACCTCGTCGACGCGGAAGGCCGCCTTCTGGGTGACCCCGGTCTTGGTGTAGAGCTCGAGGAAGCGCTTCGCCAGCTCGGCGGCCTGCGCGTTCATCGCCCGGCGCGCGCGCTTGTCGTCGCCCTCGATGCGCGGTGCGATGAGGTCGCGGCTGAGGTCGGAGCGGTTGCGGTTCATGAAGGCGAGGGTGTCGTTGACCACCTTGTTCTCGCCCAGGCCGAGCGAGAATTCCA
>Ga0209655_10000785_pt1 | contig 12029 bp, 7 predicted proteins | sample BogFormECP03_OM2_FD_188236 | JGI IMG/M metagenome (GOLD analysis project Ga0209655, IMG submission 188236) | Bog forest soil microbial communities from Calvert Island, British Columbia, Canada - ECP03_OM2 (SPAdes) (version 2) | ecosystem: Environmental > Aquatic > Freshwater > Wetlands > Bog ...
CGCTACCGCCACAAGAGTCACATTCGGACTCTGCTACGACTCAGAGGGGTTTTTGCACGACGGTTGCCACTGCGCCGAAGTACCACAAAATTCCTATATGTATGAACCAAAACGCCTTATTTCTGGTATTCCGCGGGACATTGCTAGATCCGGGTGCATTGAGTCGCCTTGTAATGAATATTGCTATCCCAGAGTTGCAATTGTTTTCCTTGCCGTAAACTACTTAAAATAAACGCAATATTGAAACGGGTCAGAATCTCACGCGCTCTCTCGTCTGGCGGAGCTTCCTGGACTGGATCTCCGTAGCGTGAATTCCCATCAGGAATCAGAGGCTTTCGAGTCGGCGCCTTTCCCGTTGCCATAGCCATATCCATAACCCGATGAGTAATAAGACCCATACGCGTCCTGCGAGCCGACCGCGTTCAGCACCACCCCTACGACGTTCCGTCCCTCCAGCTCCTGGCAGGCTCGCTGTACTGTTTCCGAAGGAGTCTCTCTTGCTCTCACGACGAGCAAGACGCCTTCGACCAGGTGCGCCAAGACGGTGGAGTCAGCAACAGGCAGCAACGGTGCAGAATCCAAGATGACCCAATCGAAGACAGGTGTCACGCGATCGAGCAACGTGCGCAAGCGGCCATTCGAGAGCAGTTCGCTCGGATTGGTCACTTGATTTCCGCCCGGGATGAAGCAAAGGTTCCCATCCAAACCATGTTGAATGATCGCCATCTCGTCCACTTCGCCCCGCAGATAATCGGTCAGTCCCGGCGCTGGAGGCGCACCCAGGGGCACATGCAAACGAGAGCAGCGCAGGTCCGCATCGATGATGAGCGCGCGGCGGTCCGGCTGGCGCACGATTGCCTGAGCGAGATTGTTGGTCACAAACGTCTTGCCCTCGGCCGGCAGGGAACTGGTGATCAGCAAGGTGCGCAGCGACTGGGATGTGCGCATTTGGTATAGACGCGAACGCAGAGTGCGAAATTGCTCTGAACCGTGTGCCGTCAGGTCGGGATTGATGAAGACGTTCACATTGGGATCCAGATGCCACTGCGGATGCGCACAATGTTTTCGCAGGTCCTCGAATCGCAAAAAACCGCCGGGGTCCGCAACCACCGGTTCGGCCAGGCGAACACGCCCCGCCGTGTTCTCCGGTGCCAGGAAAGTTGGTGGCTCTGTAACGACGACCGGCGGCGCTGCGTTCGCCTGCGGCGCGTCGGTAAAGTGCCCAGCGGCTCGGTCCTGTTCAGCTTTTTTTAACGCTTCATGAATGCGACTCATGGTTTCCTTTCGCGCAGGGAAGAAGCAGGTACGATATTGGCTTCGCGCAAACGACCGAGCAATTCGTCCAGATTCTGCAGTAAGGCCTGGGTATCCAGAGCTTGGCTGGTCCCCTGGGGGTTGCGAGCCGCTATAATTGGCTCGATTTCATCAAGCTGGAATTCACGCGCCACTTCCTCGACCAGATGTGCCGGGACGGGACGAACGTGATCCACGTACGCGTTGATCAGGGCATGCTCGCACAACAAGTTCACCACACGGGGAATGCCGCGTGAATATAGATTTACGGTCTCTATCGATTCCTTCGAAAAAATGGCCTCACCATTGGCACCGGCGATTCGCAACCTTTCGGCGATGTAGCCGAAGGTCTCTTCCAGAGAGAGTGGGGTGGTGCGACAGCGGAGCGTAATTCGCTGGCGAAGCTGGCGGAGCTGCGGAAGTTTCAGTTTCTCTTCTAATTCGGGCTGACCCGTGAGCACGATTTGTAACAGCTTTTCCGTCGAGGTCTCGAGGTTGGTCAATAGACGGATCTCCTCCAGAACCTCCAGAGAAAGATTTTGCGCCTCATCCACGACCAGGACCGCCGTCTCTCCCACGCGGTATCGCTCGAGGAGCCAGTGGTTCAACTTCAGTAGCACTTGGCTCTTGATCCGCGATTCGACTGGAATTTCAAAATCGGCCATCATAAAGTCGAAGAGCTGGCTCACGTTGACTTGGGAATTGAAAACGAAGGCCGTTTTGACGCGCTGGCCGTGCAGCCAGTCCAGCAGCCGGTTCAGCAGAGTGGTTTTGCCGGTGCCCACTTCGCCCGTCAAGAGTATGAAGCCCTTGCGATTTTGAATGCCGTAGGTCAGACCGGCCAGCGCTTCCTGAATTTGCTTCGTCAGGAATAGATAGCGTGGGTCCGGGTTGACGTTGAACGGGCTTTCCTGCAATCCGAAGAATTTTTGGTACATGCTGGTTTCAGCCTCTCGCTCTAATTTCTAGGTTCGCGTTCTTCTTCCCGTTTTTTGCCAGCAATGGTTCGATCGCAGGCACCATCGCGAGCACCGGCAGATGCAAGGCAAACTCCACGTCCCGCTCTGTTTTGAAGGAGGAGTCCTTGATCTCCAAGAGGTAGGCAATTCCCAGTCCCAGCGCCAATCCGCCGAACAATCCACCCAGTGCAAAAAGAGGGCGGTTCGGAAAGCTAGGCTTCTCGGGCAAATTGGCAGGATCCAGTACGCGAAATTGTTCACCCTCTTGTTTGCGTTCTAGGTTCGTCGCCATCGCCGAGTCATCACGCTTTTTCTGCAGTTCGTTGTACGATTCCAGCGCCGTCTGGTAACCGCGAGTCAATTCCTTGTACTGTTGCTCAACCGCCGGACTGGATTGCACGCGATCCTGATACAAATTGATCTGTTTGCGGATTTGTTCTTGTTCCTTTGTTTTCGCCGCGATCATCAGATCATCGTTGTGGACCTGAGCTCGGAGCTGCTGGATCTGGGCTGGCTCGACAGATTTTTTCCGGCCCTCGCTCTCTCCGGGTGACTGGTACTGTCCTCCACTGTCGGCGATTTTCTTCTCTAGGGCGGCGATGTCGTTCTTCATGCTGATTACGTCCGGGTAATCGTCGGTGTAACTGGACTGCAGTGTGGCCAGGCGCGCCTGCAAAGCGCTGAGTTGTTGTTCGAGCGTGTCGGGATCGTGCCCGGTCTGTGCAGCCTGCCAGGCGGCCACTTGCTGGGAAAGCAGCGATTCAGAAAATGTCTTGTCCTGTTGTGCGCGTACCATGGCTTGTGTTGAAGCATCCAGCTGCGACGTTAGTCCGGTGAGCAGATTCAGATTGGTCTGTTCGTCATCCGGCAGTTCACCGATGTGATGGCTCTTGAAGGCTGCCAGTTTCCCGTCCTGCTCGTCCAAACTGGCCTTAGCACTGGCCAGCTCTTGCGCCAAAAATCGCGTGGTGACTTCAGAGTTTTCTTGTCGCACGCGCAAATTTTGTTCGATAAACATTGACGTGAGCGCGGTGCAAACTCCCTGTGCGTTCTGTGCATTGTCGAGGGTCACGGCAATATAGAACCCAGGCAATTGTTGGGCCCTGGTCTCCGCCATCGGCAGAATCGGTGTCACTTCAATCGCTTTCTGTAGACGCGCGACGAGATCGTCCATGGATTCTCGGTTCACCTGCTGTGGATACAGGTTGAATTGATGGACGATCGGTTCCAGCCGCGACCGGCTCAAGATTTGCGATTGCATGCTAGCGAGTCGCTGGTTGATGTCGGTCGTATCCAGCGATTCCACGATCTTGTTGGAGACCGACGGCTGTTCGATCAAGACCAGAGTCTGCGACTTGAATCTTTCGGGAAGAAGACGCGACACGCTATAAGCGAGGAGTGGTCCGCCGATTGCCAGACTAAGAATCAAGACCCAACGCCGTCGCAGCATCACCAGGTAATCTGCACCAGTCAATTCACGCTGAACCATTTCTTCCTCTTTCGTCGAATCTCGACGTGGTCATGATCTGTTAAAACGGGATCGGCTGTTTATGCAGATTCACACCAAGCGCAATTTGATTGCGCGTCGCGTTGTTGCTGCAGGCTGCACCAACGCATCCACTCGTACTGTTGTCCTGATATTGAAACTCGTAATTCATAAATATATCCAGGGAGCGCCCGATCGTACGGCTCAGACTCACACCCGTAAACCAGTAGTTATAGATCTGCGGGGCCGCGGTGGTTCCGATCGCGAATCCCTCGTTCCGGGAATATCCCACATTCCAAATGGCATGAACGGTTCGTGTAACTTGCCCACTCACGGCCCCTAACGCAACATTGGTCTCCGCTCCGGCGAGTACGCCTGAGCCGCCGGTCACGGAGTGGCTGTAACTGGCGCTCAGCAACGCGTGACGAAGCTGATACAGCAGCGAAGTGTTCAAGGCCAGGTACACCCCCGTTGCCGAACTGCCAGTTAGAACCGACGAAGAAGCAGAACCTGTGATCAGACTCGTGGACGACGTGATTTGGGGACCCGCAGCGATCTGGAATGCCAGACGCCCGGTGACGCGCCGAGCGTAGGAAGCCTGAATGGTATTCAAGTTCAGGGATTGAGCTGTATTGCTACTGTATCGATCCGCAGCGAACTGGTAAGAGACTGCAATCGTGTCCTTCGGACTCAGCTGATAGTTATAGCCGGCCTGAAAAGTGGCATCACCATAATTCGTTAGGCCGGCCGGAATCGTGGAATCACCAGAATTCGTTGGGCCGCTGTCGTAATAGTGCAGCAACGCGTAGCCTCCCACGAAGGTCAACGAGGTTCTCGGCGAGAGCCGGGTATCCCACTGCACCGCCGTCGAACTGGTAAGGGTTTGACCGCGAGGCGTCAGGATTGATTGACCCGCAGTAAAGCCGGTTCCCAGTCCCGTCCCGCTCTCACCAGGTATGCCCGCCCCCACCAGGCCGGCGAACCCGAGCGAAGATTCCGGAAGGTAGCCCAGTTGTTCAATCACCGAAAACGTCGAGCGCCGAAATGAAAACTTGTCGTTGAAGCTGAGTCGCTGAATGATTCCATTTTGCGCCGTGCCACCATTCGAAAACATCCCACCGCCGATATAACTCACAGACAGGTCAGATATGCTGGAAGTCTTGTGTACGTCAGCTCCGCCGAAGAAAGACGTCCACGTCCCCCAATCGCTGCCAGTCGCGTAGTCTGGATTTGAATCCACCGTTTCAGAGAATGAAAGAAAAGGTTGCCAGTAGCTATGGGTCAGAGGTTTGGATCCGAGCGACAGATCCTCGGCGCCCGTGAGAGAGCGGGTGTCAGGGGTCAGTTGTTGCGAACCGGGCGTTTCGTCTTGGTCGCCATTGTCAGCTGCAGATGCCAGCGGCGAGCGAATGGCCGGGATGGGCGCCAGCGGCTGCTCACCCTGCTGGGAGTCCGAGGGTTGTTGCTGAGCCCGCAGGGGTGTCCAGCCGAGCGCGAGGGCGCCGATCGCCATGACCGAAATGTATTTCAATGCGCGGATCATTTTCACTATGGCACCACAATCGTGTCGCCCGCTCTCAGCAATATGTCCTGTGCAGCGTTTTTGCCGTTGACAGCGTCTTTGTAGTTGAACGGATATTTCACTTTCTTACCGTTCTCTTCACGCAGCACGTAAATGCTTTTCATTTTCGCGAAGGGCGTAAAACCGCCTGCACTGGAGAGCGCTTGCATCACCGTCATTCCCGGAACCATCGGATACGCGCCCGGTTTCAGGGCCTCTCCCAAAATATAGAATCGCTGGCTGTTGATGGTTGTAACGATCACAGTTACCTGTGGGCTGGTCACATATTTCTTCAGACTTTCCGTGATCTGCACTCCGAGTTGCGCCGGCGTCAATCCCGCCGCCTGCACATCGTTCAGTAGCGGCAGCGAAATCTTCCCGTCCGGCCGTACCGGCACCACGCGAGAAACTTGTGGCTCCTTCCAAACACTCACATCCAGCACGTCTTGCGGACCAATCACGTAATTGGGGTCCGTCGTTGCAGCCTTTTTGGTTTCATCCTCAGCCGTCGCCAGAACCGCCGGTGGCGCGGACTGTTTGGGGCTCGATTCGTTTTGCGCTCTCACCGGAATGGCCCACACCGTAAGCCAAAGAATCATCAGCACTTGCAATCGTTGGGACATCTGATCTCCTGCTACGCTAGTCGGCTTCGGAATCCTGCACGCCGATCTGCTTTAATTTGTAGAGCAGCGATTTATAACTAATCTGTAATTCCTCCGCGGCGCGCTTTCGATTCCATCGCGTGCGCTCCAGCGCTTTTAGGATCAGCTCCCGCTCCGCCACGCGCGAAGCCGCGCGCGATGCTGCCTTCAGCGAATAACCGCGAGACGTGGGCGCATGGGCACGTGGTTCTGGCGTAGCCATGCTCAGCTCGGAAACTGCGAGGTGCTCATCGCCGAGCGCAATGATTTTCTTCACAACATTCTCCAGTTCACGAATATTTCCCGGCCACGAATGGTCCAGGAGCATTCGCACCGTGCGAGGACTTAGCGAGGGACGCGGGCGGCCCAATTGCGCGGCATGCTTACTCAAGAAATGTTCTACGAGAAGAGGGATATCCTCCCTACGGTCTCGCAGCGGCGGTAAACGCAGGCAGATTCCATTGATGCGGTAGTAGAGCTCGGTGCGGAAACGTCCCGACCGTATCTCATCGTCCAAGTTCCGGTTGGTGGTCGAGATCACCCGCGCCCCGAGCATACCCGGCCGTGAGTCGGTAATCCCGTCGGGAAGGGCATGCAGAAGATTGCGCTGGCTGGCGGAATCCAGTTCGCTGATTTCATCGAAAATGACACTGCCGGCAGTCGGAACGCTTGCCTCCGCATTGCGCGCGGGTCCCAGTCGCAGCTCGATAGAAAGCTGCGCCGAATTCATTGCGGCGCAGGAAATGGTCACCAGTGGTTCTTGTGAACGCGAAGACAGCCGGTGAACCCACTGTGCGAACATCGCTTTCCCGGTGCCGCTGTCGCCGATAAGCAGTACCGGAATATTCGTCGGCGCGATCTCCGCGACGACATTCTCCAAAGTCTGCATCGCGGGACACATGCCCGTCACGAAGCCCCAATCTTCACTCAGTAGTGTATTTTCGCGCCCGTCAGTAGTCACGGATTCATATGCCTTCGCCAGTACATTTTCGTTCCCACTTCGATCCAAGCTAATCGATTTAGCGGCACATGGTGAGAGAGCAACGCAGTTGCCAGCCCCCGGTCCATTGTTCGGCATTGATCGAAATCAACTAAGCCCCTTACTTTCAGTATCTAGGTACGCATTTTTCACTGCGACGAACTGCCTTCACCCCGGTTCTATCTTTTTGGAAATACCGGTTACATTCCTTCATTGAGCAAAATACTTCCCCTTTATTCCCTTTCACCGGAGGTTTGCCTGTCGGCTGAGGCACACGAGGTGGCCCATCGGGCATACCCACATAAGTCCATTGTTATCAGTTGATACTCGCAAGGTGCCAGGATTCGCAGTTGAAGGGTGACGCGCGGCACCCACCGAGGGGACGCAGAGATCGTTGTAATCCGGTTTGGCGCTGCCTGCGGTGAGCAACTCGAGGAGCGTCAAGGAAATCGATATGCGGAGTTCGCCCACATCTTTCTGGTAGACCACGCCTAGGAGCAGAATCTTAGAACCCTTCACGCATTTTTCATGGCAGTTCGATGCACTTACGGGCCCTTCGACGACGTTGTAAGGCATGGCGGATTGATTTCAGCGGCTAGCTGGATGAATCGCGTGGAAAGACCGTATCCGCGTGCGTTTCAGGAACGATAATAGAGGCCACTCGGATGCAGTGTCCGCCTAGGCCGGGATGATAAGACACAAAGTCGAAGTGCTTGGTTGTGGCGCTGTCGATCACTTCCCAGATACCAGGATCCTTGCGCAGCGAGAACCGCTTGAGCTCGTTGACCAGCGCGATGTTCAGACAACACCGAGCGATACAGGAGGAGACTCCGCCTGTTTTTGAGTGAAGGTGTTGGCCATCGGCGCAGGGGCAGTTGTAGTTTCTGCGCTGGTATAGATATTAGGCCTCTCGATTGCGATAATCGAAGGTGCAAGATTTTCAAGCCATTACGCGGTCCTTTTCACCCTGCGAGGCGCAATGAAAGTAAGCGACCATTCCAATTGTTGGCTCGCTCTGCTCATAGCGGCCTGTATCGTGACCGGATGCTCCCGAGACCCGAACGTCCTAAAGCAAAAACACTTCGCCAAGGGCCAAGCGTATTTTCAACGGGGAGAGTATCCCGAAGCGTCTATCGAATTTCAGAACGCCATCCAGATCGATTCCTTCTACTCTGAGGCACATTACGAACTGGCGCAAGCGTATCTGAAACAGGGCGACTGGAGGCATGGATATCAGGAACTGATGGCGACGGTCGAAATTAGCCCCGACAATCTGAAAGCGCAGCTGGACCTAGCCGACTTGTTGCTGACCGCGGGCAAGATTCCCGAAGCTCGAACCCACGCCGAAATCGTGTTGCAAAGCGAACCGCAAAACGCGCAAGCGCAAACCATCATTTCCCGCGCGGACGCCGCGCAGGGGGATTTCGCCAAGGCTTTGACGGAAGCGCAACAGGCCGTTCAAATGGATCCGAATCGTGCGGAGACCTTTCTGAATCTCGCGGTCATGCAGGAGCGATCGAAGGACATAGACGGCGCCGAGCAAAGCTATTTGAAAGCTGTGTCTCTCGACCCAAAATTGTTGCCCGCCCTGCTCTCCCTGGGAACTTTCTATCAACGCCAGAAGCACTGGCCGGATGCGGAAAAACAGTTTCAAGCCGCGATTGCTCTGGATCCGAAAAACGCTTCGCCACGCGCGTCACTCGCCGGTCTCTATCTGAACGAAGGAAAGCCGGACGCCGCCGAGAAGACCCTGCAGCATGCCAAAAGCTCTCTCACGGACAATCCCGCGGGCTATCGTATGCTCGCCGAAATGTATTTAGGGCAGAAACAGTGGGACAAAGCGTTAGCGGAACTTGGTTCACTTTACTCCGAGCATCCGAAAGATTCGATCGTTGCCAAAATGTACGCCGAGCTCCTGCTCCAGGAAAATCACCTGGATGACGCGTCCAAGGTGACCGACGCTCTGCTGAAAAACACACCCTCCGATCCCGGAGCATTGACGTTGCAAGGGCAGCTTTTGATTCGTCAGGGAAAAGCCACGGACGCCGTTCACGTTTTGGAGCAGGTCGTGAAGAATTCTCCGGACAGCGCGGCGGCTCACTTTCAATTGGGAATGGCCTACGCTGCCACGCAGAATATTGGTCAAGCCGAATCCGAATGGCGACAGGCGTCCAAGCTGCAGCCGGGAATGGTGGAACCACTGCGCGCTCTTGCCGCAGTTGCCATGCGCCGCAGCGACCAGTCATTGCTGGAAGAAACCGGCGGAAAGCTTATGATGCTCGAACCGCGATCTCCAGAGGGCTACGTCCTGCACGGTGAAGCTCTATTAATGAAGAAGGATCAGGCAGGCGCAGAAGCGGATTTGAAGAGAGCGATCAGCGTCGCCCCGGACAACGCCGCCGCCTATGTCCGTATGGGAGATCTGCGCTCCTCTCGAAGAAAACTTGACGAAGCGCAGAAATACTTTTCCGAAGCTTTGCAGCGAAATCCGTCCGCCGTTGATGCGCTCACGGGTTTGGTAAACGTAGCTATCGAACAGAAACACTCCGCGAGTGCGTTACGCATTGTGCAGGATCAGATTGCGAAAGTCCCCGACAATAGCAGCTTCTACGCCCTGCTTGGTCAAGTCGAGCTTCGCAATCAGGATTCCGCCAAAGCCGAGCAGGCATTCCAGAAAGCTGTAGACCTCGACAAGAACAACGTCAACGCGTTCCTGATGCTGTCCAGCGTGCAGATTTCCCGTGGCTCGGTAGACCAAGCCATTGCCGGGTACCGCAGCGCTCTGCAGTCCAATCCTCGTGACATTCGCATCTACGTCGCCCTAGGTAGCTTGCTCGAAACACGCAATCAATGGGAAGAGGCCAAAGATCTGTATAAAAAGGCGCTCCAAATCCAGCCTGATTATGCTCTGGCGGCCAACAATTTGGCCTACTTGATGCTCGAACACGGCGGCAGCGTAAACGTTGCGCTCTCCTATGCGCAAATCGGCCGCAAAGGAATGCCCGATTCGCCGAATTCCGCCGATACGCTCGGTTGGGCCTACTACCACGAGGGCGTCTATAGCGCCGCTATCGATCTGTTCCAGGAAGCCATCAAGGCTCAGGACACGGTCAAGGGAAATCCCGAAAATCCGACCTACCACTATCATCTGGGTATGGCCTATCTGAAATCCAACAATCCCGACATGGCGCGGAATCAGCTGCAGTACACGCTGCAAATCAATCCGAATTACAGCCAGGCTGGCGAAATCAAGAAAATCCTCGCGCAATTGTAGCTGCAAAACATCCTGCCTGCGCCGATCAAATAAAGAATTTCCCTCGAACAGAGCCCATTCGGTGCGCGAAGCGAGGATCTAGAAACCCGCTGTGCGGACGCATCGTCACTTCGTTCGAGGGTATTGTTACGCGGTGTGGGTTGGAGTGAACGCTGTCGGTATTGCAGGAGGCGACTGCGATACGACGGAATATACGCTTGGACGTTGGCAACCCTGTCATTCGAACAGGACGCATTTGCATCCGCCGAAGAGTTCATCTCCGCGTTCTGTCGATCTGGATTGCGACCTGCGAAGCAAAACGCATTCCGTTACTATCGACCTGCTTCTTGCTCTGCCATTGCCCTACTTCTGAGTAATTTCACGCGGCGACGCATGCCGACGTTTCAGCGAACGGCGTGGCAATCTCCATTTCTTCTTTCCCGCCCTGTTTTCTTCAATTACAAGCAACACCATTTCGCTCAGCTCAAGCCTGGCAGCGCAGTCACTCGAACCGCGCTTGCGAGCTCAGAAGATACTTGGGGCGACAAATACGATGAACGCGCAGACGACTCCCTGAGCGTACAACGGTGAAGCGGCCATTCAGAGGGCCGAGGTAAATGCGGCCTTTCGGTTTTCCTAATACGGTCCACTTTCGGATGTTAGCTGGTCTGCCGTCTCAGGCTGATTTGCCAAAGCGCGGGAGTTGCTAGTCGGGCATCGCACCAATGGGTTTCCTGAAGTGATAATTCGGATTTTCGAGTTGTACGTGTCGGAGCTGAACGAGATGGCAAACACTGAATACCCACGAGGGAGACGCGTTGGCGCTAAACTTGCTTTGGCCCGCAAACGTTTATATTGTAGTTAGTTACGAGCTTTGGTTTTCCTCTCGATCGCGGTGGTATAATACACTTGGCTTAATGCGTCAACTGGGCGCCAGAAGTCGCCGGGCGATGGCCAATGAACCGGCCCCGAGTTCCGGTCCGCACAAGTCCGTCAGGGGTACAACCCTAGGAAGACTCGAAATGCCGAAACCACAGGTGACATCTGGCGTGAATTGCAGGCTCGCGAAGCGAGTATGGGGCGAGCCCTCCAGAATCGCAATACAGACCCTCCTCCGACTGACCGAAGCGTACGGAGTGTCTGTGGCTAAAGGAGATCCACGAGCAGCTGCCCCGGCAGACCCATCGCGATATACGGCAGGTGGGGAGGGCGAAGGTAGCGGAGTTAGCCAAAGTCGCGCGGCGGGACGGGCAGAAGTTCGACTGTGCAACCCGGTTGCACAAAACGCACGAACTCCCGAAGGAGGAGTTCAAGCGAGAGGTGGAGCGACATCTGACAGGCAAGGAGACCGAGCCGTGGGAAATGCTGTGTTTCAAGTTCTACAAGAGCCAACTGGCCGTCATCGAGCAGGCGCTGGAGATTGCTTCGTTGATTCTCGGTGGTCAAAAGGCGCGGGTCTATTGTCTGGAGATGATCTGCGCGGATTTTCTGGCCGGCGCGAACCTGAACGCCTCCGGCAGCTCGGGCTCCCTTCTCCTGGCACTCAGTCGGAGTTACTTGCTGCTGCCGAACTCAGGGCGCCAGGAGTTCTTGCTGCGGATTCCGAAGGCCTCATGAATCCACCAATCCGAAGACAACCCAGGCTTCGCTTGGACCAGACCAGGATTCCTATCGGGGACTATGTCAGCGGGTTATTCAGCGCGATGGTGGGCGATGCCAACGATGTGGGAGTTCGACAGATCTGCAGGTTCATCATACGCAGCCGCGCAGCCTGTTGGGAGGGGATGTGGAAGAAAATCTCATCACCCTTTGCAGTGCCTGCCATCAGCAGGTCCATCTCGGTGCCGAGGCAGCTTC
>Ga0209655_10000786_pt1 | contig 12027 bp, 11 predicted proteins | sample BogFormECP03_OM2_FD_188236 | JGI IMG/M metagenome (GOLD analysis project Ga0209655, IMG submission 188236) | Bog forest soil microbial communities from Calvert Island, British Columbia, Canada - ECP03_OM2 (SPAdes) (version 2) | ecosystem: Environmental > Aquatic > Freshwater > Wetlands > Bog ...
GTACACAACGAGCGGCTTCACCTTTTCCTACACGGCTGTGGGTGCTTCGGTTACGGGGACTCCAGGTTGCTCCACGCCCGGCACCAATGCGTACCTGGTTACCGCGATCCCCGTAAATCGCTATGTTACGGGTATACGCAGTTTCTGCAGCGACGAGCCCGGAACGATTCACGTGGATATTTCTGGCGTGCTCGCCGCCAGCCAAAACGCTTGTGAGGCGCTGCCAATTTTGCAGTAATTGTCCGTGCCTGCTTCCACCTTCACCTTTACAAGAGACGCAATCTTATGAGCCTTTCAAAAATCGCCGCCAGCATGCTCCGTCTTTGGACGGCTCGCTCGCGTTATGAAAAAATCCTCATCGTTCTATTTCTGTTGACCACCCCGTTTCTGCAGCCCAGCGTCCGCATGGACGGCACCGGCTACTACGCGTACTTGCGTTCCCCGCTTATTGATCACAACTTTGCTTTCGCCAGCGATTGGCATAATCCGCCTCAGCCGTTGTTCTATCAGTGCAGAGTTTGTTCCCCCGACGCCAAGCTTTACTGGAACCATCCGGCGAACCAATTGCTCTTTGTCTACCTGAACGCACACATGTACACCAATCCCATCACCAAAACCGGCCATTTACCGAATTTCTACACCGTGGGCCCGGCCATCCTCTGGCTTCCGTTTGCGGCCACGGCGCACCTGGCCGTGTTGGCCGCGAATCGCCTGGGATTCGCAGTCGCATCCGACGGTCATTCCTGGCCATACATCGCCGCCGTATCTGTAGCCAGCAATCTCTACGGATTTCTTGCAATTTTTATTTCGTTCCGTTTGGCCAGGAAATTCGTCGCCGAGATTTGGGCGTTTTGGGCCGCCGTCGGCGTCTGGTTTGCCAGTTCCTTGCCCGTGTACATGTACCTGGAGCCTTCCTGGTCGCACGCGCATTCGGCCTTTTGTGTCGCCTTGTTTTTGTGGTATTGGCAACGAACTCGCGTAGCGCGCACTCGCAATCAATGGCTGCTGCTCGGTCTGCTGGCGGGTCTCATGGTCGACGTGTATCTTGCTAACGCAATTTTCGTACTCGCGCCCGCCTCCGACTGCCTGCTCGGTTACTTGCGCGCTTGGCGCGAACGCCGCGAAAATCCCGGCCTGTGGTTGCGTAATCTGCGCCTTCACCTGCTGTTTTCTGCCAGCGCTATCATCGCCTTTTCGCCCATGTTGATTTCTCGCCAGATCGTCTACGGCACTCCCTGGGCGCTGGGCATGTACGCCGACGTCGCCTGGAATTGGCATTCCCCCAATTTTCGCGCCGTACTTTTTTCCGCGAACCACGGCCTGTTTGTCTGGACTCCCATCCTGATTTTGGCCGTACTTGGTTTGCTCGCACTCTATCGTCAGGACCACCAAATCGGCGCCGTCTGCATGGTCACGTCGCTCTTGTTTTACGGCCTGATTTCAGTTTATCCGTGGTGGGACGGACGGCTGGCCTTCGGCAACCGCTTCTTCGTTTCGCTCACTCCCATTTTCATCGTGGGTCTGGCTTCGCTGTTTTCCTGGTCCGTGCGCCTGTGGGGCAGCCAACGATCTGCTGCCCGGCGCCTCATACCCATCACCGCGATGCTGATTCTCTGGAACCTCGGGCTCGTTTATCAATTCTCTGTAACTCTGGTTCCCCATATCACGCAGGTTTATTGGGACCAAGTCGTCTGGAACCAATTCCGCGTCGTCCCCCAGCAAATTCTCAGTGACGTTTCCGCAAAGGTCACGCGGCATCTATAGCCCACGCCCCGGTTCCGCTGCCGCGCCGTTCGCGCACGCGCGGCCGCCCGGTAGCTCCTCGCGATTCCTGTTAGACTCAGAAGATGCTCGGAATAATCCTGGTGATCGTCTCCGGCTTTTCGCCGCCCGCCCGCGACGCTCAGTCGATCCTGCGCGCGCTCGAAGCTCGCTATCATCACGCGCAAACTCTGAAAGCCGCTTTCTACGAACGTTACAGCGACGCCGGCACTGCCGACAGCGGCTCCGCCGAATCCGGCATCGTTTATTTTTCCCAGCCCGGCCGCATGCGCTGGGAATACGAATCGCCCGAGAAAAAACTTTTCATCGTGGACGGAACCAACGTCTGGTTCTACGTTCCCGCCGACCGCACCGTCAGCCGCGCCAAAGTAAAAGAAAGCTCCGACTGGCGCACTCCGCTCGCGCTGCTAACAGGGAAGTCCGATCTCTCGAAACTCTGCAGCAGCATCGAAATCCTCGACCCTGCGAAAGCGCAAGACCCCGAAGACCGCCCCACTGCGGCGGAAAACTCCGTCCTGCGCTGCGTTCCTAAACGCGAATCCGCCGATGCCGACCAGGAAATCCGCGAAGTCCTGCTCGAATCCGACCCCGAATCCCATCTTGTGCGCCTAATAATCCGCCAACCAGGAGATCTGGAAACCGAATTCCGCTTCGCCAACTGGCAAGAAAACCTCCCTCTCGCCGAAACCATGTTCCATTTCGCCCCGCCGCAAGGCGTCACCGTAGTAGACGAATCCGCCCTGGCCAACCAAGTTCATTGAACGCAGTTGCGACGCTCGCCTCACCGGAATTCGCGCGCCACGTCCTCACGTTAGCGTAGGTACGGGCGCTGCTTGCTGCGCCCCAGCTTGCCCGGGCCTCAACGTTTCCGCGGCGCCGGTTTTCTACGCGCCCACTGTATCTCAGCGGCAAAAAGCCGTTGCTGCACGCTTTTGCTTTTTACTGTTAATTATCTTCTCTTAACTCCGTCGCTCTCCGATTTTTCTCCACCTGTCCTCTGTGGCTTCAGTGTTAAATCATTTGCCTTTATCTGCGTTCATCAGTGATGAGTTTGAACTCCCGACCCCAACCCGCACCCCGCCCCTGTTACTACAGTATTAATTCTAAACACCTCGTCTCGTGTCATCCCACCACTCTCGAAGGGGTATGCTAAACTTTGCAAGAGACGTCCCACCCCCCGGGCCGTCTATACACTCGTGGGCCAATATGTATGTAAAGTCGGAGACACTTCCGGCCGCATCTTCCAACAAGTGGAGACGGCTCAGTCCGAGGGCGAAGCGCGTCAGAAGCTCTCCGAGCAGGGCTATCACGTCTTTTCCGTCCGCATTCATTTTGACTTCCTCTCCCAGCTCAGTGGCAAGACCCGCGCCAAAAAAATCGTCCTCAACGACTTCCTGATCTTCAATCAGCAATTCAACACCCTGGTAAAAGCCGGTCTGCCCATCCTCAAAGCTTTGGACCTCCTCGCCGAACGCGCCGCCGCCCCGCGGCTCCGGCCCGTCCTGCAAGATGTACGCCAGCGTGTCCGCGAAGGCGCGTTGCTTTCCGAGGCCCTCGCCGCGCAGGGCTCTTTTCCCCCTGTATACGTCACAGTTATCGCCGCCGGTGAACGCAGCGGAAATCTCACCGGGGTTCTGGATCAATATATTTCCTATCTGCGGATCAGCACTGGCTTCAAAAAGGAGCTCATCACGGCGCTGATTTATCCCGCCATTCTCGTCTTCGCCGTCATCGTGACGATGACGTTCCTGGTCACCTACGCCGTCCCGCAATTCGCCAAACTCTACCAGGATCTGGGCGTCCAGTTGCCCGCCATGACCCAGATCATGCTCAACGTCGCAGTGCCGCTGCGCGATTATTTTCTCGTGATCCTTGGGGCAGGCGCGATCGTCGTTGCGGCAATTTTTGTATGGACGCGCTCGGACCAGGGAGCGCTAGCCATTGACCGCCTCAGGCCCAAGGTTCCCGTATTCGGGGACATCTGGCTGAAATCGCAAATCTCGCAATTCCTGCGCACTCTTTCCACTCTGCTCGCCGGCGGCACACCGCTGGTGGCGGGCCTGGAAACCTCGTCTCAGGCCATCGGCAGCCGCCTCATCGCCACTTCCGTGCAAGGCGCCGCAGGGAAAGTGCGCGAGGGCCGCACCCTCCATGAGAGCCTCGCCGAAACGCGTCTCGTTCCAGACCTCGCCCTCGAGATGATTGAAGTCGGCGAAGCTTCCGGCGCGCTCTCCGCCATGCTCACCAGTGTCGCCGAATTTTACGAAGAAGAAGTCAGCACCCGCCTGAAGCGCACCTTGATCTGGATTTCACCCGTCATTTTGGTGGTCATGGCCGTTGTGGTAGGCTTTATTTTGATATCCCTTTATCTGCCGCTCTTCTCCCTCCAAGTGGGCTCTGGCGGCTAACACGTTATGGCAACTACCACCAACAATCCGGTTGTTCCCGGCGGCAAAGACGATGCCGCCGAACGCGACCAGGCTCGCAAACTAGCCGAGCGTTATCGCTGCCCCTTCGTGGATCTGCGCGAGCAGCGCATTGATCCCGACCTTTTCCGTAGTATTCCCGCGGAGTTGATGTTTCGCTACAAGTTCGTCCCGCTTGAAGCGCATGACACGACTCTGGTCGTTGCCCTCGCCGATCCCAGCCAGCTCCATCTCACCGACGAACTTTCGCTCCTCCTCGGCAAGCGCCTGCAAATCAAAGTCGCCACCACATCGCAAATTGACGACCTCCTGAAGCGCACAGAGCAATCCCAGCGCGTTCTCGATCAAGCCACCGAAGGCTTCACGCTGCAGGTTGTCAGCGAAGATGATGACAGTGATGAAAATATTTCCATGGACAAGCTCACGCGCGATTCCGGCGTCAGCCCCGTCGTCCGCCTCGTTGACACCGTCATTTTCACCGCCCTTGAACGCCGCGCCAGTGACATCCACATCGAAACGCGCCAAACCGAAGTAGTCGTCAAATACCGCATTGACGGCGTCCTGCAATACGCCATGCAACCCCTCGCCAAGGAATGGCACGCCACCATTCTTTCGCGCATTAAAGTCATGAGCGAACTCGATATCGCCGAACGCCGCGTCCCGCAGGACGGTCGCTTCCGCGTGCGTTACAAAGGTCGCTTCGTGGATTTCCGCGTTTCCATCATGCCCTCCGTCCACGGCGAAGACGCGGTCCTCCGCGTCCTCGACAAAGAAACTCTCAGCGAGAAATTCCGTAACCTAACACTCGACGTAGTCGGTTTCGACGGCCCGGACAAAACCCGCTTCCGTCGCTACATTCAGGAACCCTACGGCATGGTCCTCGTCACCGGACCCACTGGCTCCGGCAAAACTACGACGCTTTACGCCGCCATCAACGAGATCAAGAACGACGAAGACAAAATCATCACCATTGAAGACCCGGTCGAATACCAGGTCCGCGGCATCACTCAGATTCCCGTGAACGAAAAGAAGGGCCTCACCTTCGCCCGCGGCTTGCGTTCCATCCTGCGTCATGACCCGGACAAAATCATGGTCGGCGAAATCCGCGACCAGGAAACCGCGCAGATCGCCATCAACTCCGCGCTCACCGGCCACTTGGTTTTCACCACCGTCCACGCCAATAATTGCACCGACGTCATCGGCCGCTTCATCAACATGGGTGTCGAACCCTACAATTTCGTCTCCGCGCTGAATTGCATCCTCGCGCAACGCCTGGTCCGCGTGATTTGCGAAAATTGTAAGAAACAAGTCCAGTACGCGCCCGAAGTCCTGAAGGAATCCGGCCTCGATCCGGCCGAATGGTCCAAAGTTCCATTTTTCGAAGGCGCCGGCTGCCTGGAATGTTCCGGCAGCGGCTATCGCGGCCGCTCCGCTATCACCGAGCTGCTCGATCTCTCCGACCATATTCGCGAAATGATCATCAATCGTCGCCCCACTTCCGAAATCAAGCGCGTCGCAAAGGAAGAAGGCATGTCTTTCCTGCGCGATTCCGGCCTCGCCAAAGTCCGTGGCGGCACCACCACACTCCGCGAAATCAACAAGGTGACGTTCCTTGACTAGCTCCACCAGCTTGGCCAGCCAATTCTTCGAGCTAGCTCCAGTGCAGCGACTGGAGCGCTGGCTCAACGCCATGCCGCATCCCTCCGTCGTCGTGGAAATCACCTCCACGCACGTTGCCGCGGCGCATTGGTCCGCCACTGGTCGTCATCTGGAATCGCACGCCATCGAACCGTTGCCTCCCGGTGCGATAATGGTTTCGCCAGTGGATACCAACGTGGTACAGCCCGACGCCGTTCGCTCCATCCTGCGCAAAGTTTTGAGTCGCGTTCCAGCGCACGGCTCGCCGCTCGCGCTGCTAATCCCCGATCCCGTGGTTCGCGTTTTTATTCTCCCGTTCGATACTTTGCCGCGCCGCGCCGATGAAGCGCTCCAGTTATTGCGTTGGCGCCTCAAGAAAAGCGTTCCATTCGATGTGGACGAAACCGCCGTCTCCTGGATGCGCCAGACCGGCCGGCAGGGCGCGCTCGAAATCGTCACCGCCGTCGCACGTCAGCGCATCGTCAAGGAATACGAAGATATCCTGCAACCCTTGGGCTCCAGCGCCGGCGTGGTTCTCAGCTCCACGCTGGGCACTTTGCCTTTGCTCGGTGACGAGGGCTCCACGCTCCTCGTCCGCATGTCCGGCAAAACACTCACCACCGTGATCGTCAGCGCCGGCAATCTCTGCGTCTACCGCTCCACTGAAATGTCCACCGAAGCTGCGATGCTCGATCCCCAGTCCATGCTCGATGAAATATTTCCGGCCGTCGCTTATTTTCAAGATACGTGGGGCGGCGCCCCAGACCGCGCCCTCCTCGCCGGATTTGGCGCGCGCGAAGAAGTTTTCCGCCGCGCCCTTTCCGCCGAACTAAAATGCCCCATCGCCTCTCTTGCGGAATCAGACAAAGCCCATGAACTGGGCGCCAGCGCCAAGGATTTGATCCATCAGGATCTCGACGCGCTGGTTGGCTGGATGCTCAATGGAGGTTCCTGAGCGGCCCGCGCGCCGCGAGGAAGCATGAAACTTCGGCTCAATCTTTCCACCACGCCGCTCGACAACAAGCGGCCGTTCCTGGCCGCCGCGGGCGTTCTGGCCGTCGTCGGCCTGCTCGTATTCGTCTTGCTGGGCCACGCCGCCTACACTTCTTGGCGCTCCAGCCGCGACCTCCGCGCCGAAATTTCCCGCTGGCAAGGCGAAATTAAGGTCAATCGCGAAAAGCAAGCTGCGCTCGAGTCCTATTTTCAGACCGCCCAGGCCAAGCAGGTTCTCGATCGCGCCGCGTTTCTGAATTCTCTCATCGGTCAGCGCAGCTTTCCCTGGACCAAAGTCTTCATGGATCTCGAACAGATCCTGCCCCCCGGCGTGCGCGTCGTCAGTATTTCTCCCAAGCTCGAGAATGGCCGTGCCCAGGTCGAGCTGATGGTCGGCGCCGAATCCGACGAGTCCAAAATTAAATTCTTGCAGAACCTCGAACGCTCCAAAGTTTTCACGGACATCCAGGTGAAGGACGATCGCCACGCTGATCAGCAGTCCACCGGCGACAAAATCACCGTGCAGTTGACCGCCTGGTATTCCATCACCTGACCATGAACATGACCTGGACAGTTTGGAAAAAAACGATCGCCGTCGCTCTCGCCCTGCTCTTCGCGGCGGACCTGGCCCTCGTCTATCAACTCTGGCAATCTTCGCGCGAAGGCGCCGGCTCCTTGAGCGCCCAGCGCGACCGCCTGAAAACGCAGGCGGCCCTGCTCAAGGGCGATGTCGCCCGCGGCGAACGCATTCACCAGGACCTTTCCGGCGAAGGCCGTGAGTACGACACTTTTTATCACACCGCTTTTCTGCCCGCGGATAGCGGCTACTCCACCATCGAAGACGACCTCGGCAGCATCGCCGCCAAAGCCAATCTGCGCAGCTCCGGCATTAGCTTCAAACAGAAAGAGCTGAAAGGCCGCGACGTCACTGAAATTGACATCTCCGATACCGTCGAAGGCGATTATCCCGCCATCATCCAATTCATCAACGGCCTGGAGCATTCCAAAAATTTCTATCTCCTCAGCAATTTGCGTTTGCAGTCGGCCAACACTCCCGGCGGTGGAATCCGCTTGCAGCTCGATTTGCAGACCTATTTCAGGACCTGAGCGATGTCTAAACAAACCCAAATTTACGTCTTGATCGCTCTCGTGCTGCTCGCCGCTTACGTGTTTTACGCCGAGCGCAGTACAGGCCCCGGCATTTCCGGTGTGCTGGCCTCCGATACTACGTTTCGCCCGCTCGATGTCGAGGAGCCGCACCTCCGCCTCGATCTGCTCGACAAAATAAAAAAACTCGACTATTCCGGCTCGCACCGTAACATTTTCATTTTCGGTCCTCCACCGCCTCCGCCGAAATCCCCGGAACAGATCGCCCGTGACAATTATCGCGCGCAGGGCCCGCACCAGCCGCCGCCTCCGCCGCCCGTCACGGTTCCGGCGCAGCTTTTCGGCTCTGCTCTGATGTCCAAGACAGGCAAGCGTGTCGCATTTTTTCTCAACGGCGATGAAGTTCTGGTCGTCCAGGAAGGCTCGGAATTTCTGAATCGCTACCGCCTCGATAAAATCGGCAATGATTCCGCCGACGTGGAGGAAACTTCCTCCGGCCGCCACGCCATCGTGCAAATGGTTCAGCCAGTCGGCGCGGACTCCGCCCCAGGCGCCCCGAATCAGAATTTTAATCAGAACCCGAACCAATGAGCGCACGCCTCATTCTCGGCGCTTTCCTTCGCGGCCCGTTTCCTTCGCGCACCCGCGCGAACCGCGTACCCCGCCGCCGCAATCAGGAATCCGGCTACGCCTTCCTTTTTGTCTTGGGGCTGATGCTGGTCATGATCGCTGCCAGCATCACCGTCCTTCAGATGGGCGCCACTATTCGCCGCCGTCGCATCGAGCAGGAAACCATCTGGCGCGGCAATCAATACGCCCGCGCCGTTCGCCTCTACTACCACAAGCTCGGCCACTACCCGCAAACGCTCGACGACCTGCTGAAAGGCGCACCTGATCTCCATTTCCTCCGCCAGGCCTACAAAAATCCCACCAATCCCGGTGACGGCTCCTGGCGCTTCATCTACGTCAACGCCGCGGGGCAAATTATCGGCAGCACGAAGTACGCGAACCTCCAGCAAATGGCGCTGCTGGACGCTAATGGCGGCCAATTGCCCACGATCCCAGGTCAGGTCGGCCAACCGGGCCAGCCCGGCGTCCCAGTCTCCAGTCTCGCTGATTCCAGCTCCAGCGGCGCAAATTCGCAACCGCCGCAAAACACCGCGCCGGTCCTCAACGACAATTCCACAGGCTCCACGCCCGCTGGTTACACGCCGCCAGGTTCCACGCAGAACGGCTCAACGGACGCATCCGGAAATCCTTCGTCCAACCCGCAAAATGGCCAGCCTCCGAACGGCGACAATTCTCAGAACCCCTCGAATTCCCAAAATCCCCAAAGCGCTCAAAATCCGTTGAACACGCTGAACTCCGGCGCGAATTCCTCCAGCCTGAATAATCTGGGCCTGCCCCAGAATAATCAGCAAGGCCTCGCGGGCCTCGGCCAAGCGGGCCTGGCCATCAATCAAGCCACGCTGGCCGCCATGGCCCTGCTCAAACCCACTGGACCAGTGGACGGCCCGGTGCTGGGCGGCTTCCTGACCGGCGTGGCCTGCACCCAAGACACCCCGTCGCAAAGGGTCTATCACGGCGGCAAGAAATACATCAATTGGGAATTCATCTGGAACCCGCTCGAAGACGCCGCAGCAGCCATGCAACAACAACTCAGCGGCGCACAAGGCGGCGGCCTGGCTGGTGGGCTACCCATAAGCGGCCAACCAGGAAGCGGCCCAGGCCAAGGCGCCACCAGCCCGTTCGGCAATTCCCAAGGGAGCAACAACCCCAACCCGCAAAACCCGGCGTCGAGCAATCCATTTCAACAGCAACCGCAGCAACCCCAACAATCGTCGCCTCAACAATAAACCGCAGTCTCAGCGAGAGCCGCAGCCGTTCCTGGGAACGCGCCAATCCCTCACTTGACTCAGTTGCCTCTCGTAGAACCGGCGTCCCGCCGGCTTGCTTTAGTGAAACGCACCCAGTCTGTTCAGTTGGACCTGCCGGTAGGGGCGCTGCTTGCTGCGCCCCAGCTCGCCACGATTTCGACCCCGCGCCCGGTCGTCGCTTTTGTTTTCGTAGCGGCCGCCTGCTTTTTCTTTTTAGGCGGGCGTTCTTGACGTTGCTTCTGAATTTGGGCTTTTTGAAGTGATGTCGTGCAGAAAAAATCCGCGGTGCAAAACGTAAACTAATTCTTCGCCACCAAATCCTGTTCCCGAGCAGCCATATGCCCCGTAATCACCCGCACATACTTCTGCGTCTCCGGAAAAGGCGGCACTCCCCCATAACGTTCCACCATCTCCGGCCCCGCGTTATAAGCCGCCAGCGCCAATCGCAAATCCCCGCGGTACCGGGCAAGAAGATCCTTCAAATAACGCGTCCCCGCATCAATATTTTCAGCCGGATCAAAAATATTCGCCACGGAATAAACCGCCGCAGTAGCAGGCAATAGCTGCATCAACCCCTGCGCCCGCTTCCGCGAAACCGCCCGCGGATTAAAATTCGATTCCACCGCAATCACCCACCGGATCAGACTCTCATCCACGCCATGCTTCTCCGCCGCCGCGTGAATCAAATTCCCAAAAGGTCCCGGCGCAATCACCGCCGCCGGCGCCGCCGCGAAATGTTCCTCCGGCTCCACAGCCACCAAATCCGCAGCCGCCACGCTCACCGTCCCGCCATCCACACTCAAACGCACCCGCTCCCCATCACGCTCATACCCCGTAATATGCAAACGCGCCCCTGACCGCAAAACCGCGTAATCCGCCGAAGCCGCAGCAGGAAAAATCCCCGCAGCGCTGACCAGCGCCACAACGAAACCCGTCGCCGAAAATAAAGTTCGCACTCTCAAAATTCGTCCGCCACTTTTAACTTTTGACTTTCAACTGCTGACTCTGAACTCCACCCTCAATTCTCGTTCAACGCATAATTCCGAATCGCCGCCGCCACCCCATCCTCATCATTCGACAAAGTAATCGGCCATCCCAGCTCCTTCAACTCCGCAATACAATTTCCCATCAGCACCGGACTCCCCGCATACTCCAGCATCTGCCGATCGTTCCAATTGTCCCCAATCGCCAGCACATTCTCGCGCCTAAACCCGCGCTGCCGCGTCCACTCCGCGAGCGCAGTGCCCTTAGTCACATCCCGCCGCAGCACATCCAAAATTGAAAAATCGCGATCCTCATACTCCGTCAAAGCCAAAGTAAAATCCCGTGCCCGCGATAGCGCTTCCAGGCTCTTCATCGCCGCCCGCATCGGCGCGCAATTTCCCGCATACATCACCTGTATCGGATCCTCGCTCCCGCTCAAACAATCTCCCAAAGGCGCGACCTCCGCAATATATTCCCGATTCCGCCGGAAATATCCCCCGCGAAACGGGTCGTCCCAATCCACCCGCTCCATAATCACTTGCCGCGCCCCCGGACGGTCGAAAATCACCGCCGCGCTCCCGCGAAATTCCGGCGTAGCAGCCAAAACCTGCCGCGCCGTTTCCGCCGGCAGCATATACCTCAAATGCGTCGTCCCGTTCCGCGACTTCGCCAGTGCTCCATTATTCACAATCAAATGCAAATCGCAGGGCAGGGCATTGGCAATCGGTAAAGCAAAATCGAATCGCCGCCCGGTCACCAACACGATCTCAATCCCGCGCGCCGCCGCTTCCGCAATCGTCTCCGAATTTCTCTCCGATATCTCGGACTTGCTGTTCAGCAAAGTTCCGTCAATATCCATGGCAATCAGTTTGATGGGCACGTCTAATTCTACCGCGTCCAGCCGCTTGGCGTCACAGTCTCTATGTTATTCTTGCCCTGCATCAAAAGGGAACTGACCTGACGGACAGGCTCTATTACCACGACTCTTTCCTCCGCGAATTCGACGCCACGGTCGTTTCCTGCACGCCCGATGGCCCCCGCTGGAAAGTCATCCTTGACAAGACCGGGTTCTACCCAACTTCCGGCGGCCAACCGCACGATCTAGGCACGTTAGGCGATGCCCAAGTAGTTGAAGTCGTCGATGTGCCAAACGCCGGCGCCCCGGACGCCGCCAGGTCAGACGTCTCCAGTCCTGGCGACCCGCATCACGTGGTCCACTA
>Ga0209655_10000787_pt1 | contig 12025 bp, 13 predicted proteins | sample BogFormECP03_OM2_FD_188236 | JGI IMG/M metagenome (GOLD analysis project Ga0209655, IMG submission 188236) | Bog forest soil microbial communities from Calvert Island, British Columbia, Canada - ECP03_OM2 (SPAdes) (version 2) | ecosystem: Environmental > Aquatic > Freshwater > Wetlands > Bog ...
CCTGTTTCTGATCCTATTCCCCCTGTTTCTGATCCTATTTCCTCTCTTTATTTACCACCAGGCGTCGATCTTGTTGATTATCTTCATATTAATCTTTCTTCTACTTATACTAGAATAGAGATAAAAATGATTAGATGCTTTGTGGAACTAATTGCACAATATGAATCACCATCTACTAGCTTAGCAATAAAAGAGGAGATAATGGAACTAATTGCTAATTTCACTGAGAAGCAGTTCGTATTATATGAACGAGCCAGTGACATATATTACTTACATAAGTAAACTGCAAGGTTTTCTCGAAATTCTATAACTTAATTCTACTTGATTCGCTTTCAGTGTGTTTAATTGTAATTTTATTTGTAGTCTTCCTTCCATTTAGTTTAATCCAGTACATTAGTATTGTCGTCAACAGGGGATCCAGTTGGTTTTTTCAAAGTAGAAGTGGAACTTAAAGGGTGATTATGCACGCCCAAAGCTAAATTTCTTATATTCGGTGATATCTTCTGTGGTAAATAATCTTCGCTGACCTTCTTTATTTGTGTGGGATTAGCGCTTTTTGTTAGTTCATTTTCATGTGCTGTTATTTCTGCTACACTGTCTAGGTGCTTCCTTGCGTCTACCAAGTGATTTTTTGCTGTCTCTAAATTTAGGCAAATAAAAGACATCTACCTTACTTTTGGGAGCGTTGACTTTAAACATAAAGAATTTACATTCGTGTTTGGGAACCTCAGACGTTATCGAAATCGATGATACGAGCTTTTCTATTATAGAATTAGAAGGAACATTTAAAAACTAAGGATCACGTATTTTACTATTCGTTATTGGATGGCTGATAGGAAACGTTTTCTCAAGAATCATAGTCTTTTCTTATCCATGATATTATTTCCTATATTGCTTGTTATATTTAGAGTATACTCTTCAAGAATTAAAAAAATTAGTTATATGATATCAAATATAAAGGTTACAAGAAAATTTAAATAAACTAGCTGATATACTATAGATACTATCAAATTGTTTTGTGCAAACAATTAACTAAGATCTAATAAGTTGCTTAGAAATTATGATGATTTAATCACAAGTATAAGAAAATAAATAGATAGTTTTATCTAGTTTGATGATGAGTTGCTAACTACAATATATGTTTAGTCACAATCCCCGTACAGAATACCTATGTTTAATGCATATTTATTTAAACATTTGAAAAATATTGTTTTATATCTTTTTCAACATTTGCTTCAATATTGAAAAAACAGAGATTCTTTAAGTAATATATTCTTGAAGCTTATTTAAAGGTCATTACGATTATCAAATACTACAGTTATACTTCATCCTTTAATAACTTATGTTACCTAATATTAAAAATATTATCAGTTTAAGCCTATATATCTTAATAAGATAACAAAGTCATTTATAAAAGATAGAAGCCCTTTACTTCCTTTTCACTTTTTCATAAACCAAGACCTCTTTTCAAACTTCATACCTTTCAATAAATCCAAATAAGATAATGCTAACTTGTTTTAGGATTAAATAGCTTTGATGTTTTCTTTTAAGGAAAATAAGTAGAAATATTTAGAACGCTGTTTATATTACGTTTACTTATAAAGCTATAAAAACGAATTCTTAGTTCTTCTTGAAAATACAACAACTCTATAGAACATGCTTTATATTATTATTACAAACGATTATATTATTTAAATTACCCTATAAAACGTTACTAGCTTATCATAGTCCTCTAGGAAACACTATAAAATTATGGTCCAGATTTCATATGAACGAGTTTATCCTCATTACTAGAAATGAGATCAAATTTTAAATATAGCTTATACATAATACAAATTCGTAAAGCATTAAATGCTATTTTCACCGTGTGAGGTATGGTTCGAGTTTTCTAATATATTCGTCATCTTCCAAAGCATTGAAAATACACCATGATTCGGTATTTACATTTGTTCAAACGTGGGTACCAGGTATTATATCTAACTATCGTAGAGTTATACGATCAATAATAGTACACAAACAATTTAACAATAAACCTTCTTGTTTTCCAGGTAAACGTCCTCAACTTGATAAAACGTATTCTACTTTAATTAATAATTTGCCTACTAGTTTATCGATGAAAAAAAAACTTAAATATCGTTTCCGTTTTCCTGCAATTTCATTAAGTACACTTGATAACTATCTTTGGTTAAATGAGTGTCAGTCTCTTGCAATTCCTTCAATACAAGTTTGTGATACCCAAAGTTATTTCCATCAAGTTACTTATCCTATTATCGCTAACCAACGTTCTATTAATTTTTCTTATTTTATAATTCATTTAGCAGCAGAGATAAGTAATACAAGTCTTCTTAACCCACATCTAGAGTTCCTCTCATTTTATAAATATCATTGTCATACTAAAAATCTATTATCTTATGTTCAAATAACTAAACGTGTTCCTTTAATAAATATCGTAAAAAGAGCTGCCTATAAAAGTACTTCAAAAGACCTGCAGGAGGCGCTTGCTTTTCCGCATATTTTTCGTAACCCGTGGGAAGTATTTGCTAAAAGAGTCAAGAAACGACAGGTTAAATATATATTCTCTCCTTATACACGAAGACAACTAAAACTAAAACGACAACTTTTAAGAAGATCTGAAAAAGTTCGTGGAATAATAAAAAACAAAGCTTTGCCTTTAGTTTCAAATAAACGAACTTATATCTTTAATAAGCGTAATTTTACTTACCAAATTAAAGATTTAATTAATAAACGTAAGGAATATCATTATGGAAAGACTACACAATATTATAAATCATTTAGAAATTATTTGTGTAAATGCTATCTATATATCAGGAAGTTATTTAAACGTTTAACTTTTTTATACAAAAGAATGAAATTTTGGCGATACCGTCGTGCAGGTTTAAATAAACTGTTTAAAGTTCTTATGCCCATATATCACCGTTTAATTGTTATGACTATTGGGCTACGAAAAGCTTTAACTCGTAAAAAAAGACAAAGACGACGTTTTATAACCCTAGTTTCTTTTACTAAACAAGATATTAAATCTTTAGTAGTTTGTAGTTATATGATTACGGGGATAACACAACTCACTTTATTAAAAAATATAGCAAAAAAGGTATAATTCTTTTATTAATTAAATAGATCTCATAAACTGGTGCCTTCTTTTTTCACCCTCAAAGTTGCGTGAAGGATATTAATACTTTTTCTTCCTTGTGTATCTCGCATTAACATACTTATTATCTGTAATCCGGAGCTGGTGGCATCTTGTTGATATTTGAGGTGCTCATAATCACCCGTAGAACCGTGATGTAATAATAATCTTGTGTAGTAAATTGTGTTCTTGAGTCTAAACAAGGTGCTTCTTGTTTAGGGAACCTATTACTAAAAAGTTCTTTAATTGTTGCATAATCACTGTCTTGTAAAGCTTTTTGTTTCTTAAAAATGATAAAGGCTCTGGCAAGTTTATTTCCTTGCAATTGTAGAAAAAAAGGACGACTAAATAGTCTTCCTGTTGAGGTTACATATTTTGGAATAGAAAAGTGATCGAAATGTTGATAAATATTAAGATCATTAAGTAAGCCCTGTAACAAGCTAAATTATCTTTTACACGCAAAGCTAAAGTCTCATTGAAAGAAACCTTAAGAGACAAACCATAATTTATTAGATCATGCACTAAAGCAGTATCTGCGTTATTCTCTATTAGTAATTTGAAATTGATATCGTAAATCATTGCCAAAAAGGTGATAGTAAAAGGGATCATCTACTTTCAGTGTTATTGCTTGTTGCAGTAGCTGTAAAAAATCCTTTATTTGATCTTTATCGAGACTCATGGGCATGTTAGTATACTCGTCTGCTAGCTCCGACAAATGTGTTGTAGTTAATGAGACCTTCTTAAGGGATTGTACTTTACTTGTAGCAATATTTAGTATTATTTTTACATGATCTCCACGTGTTGTAGAATATAAGGTATCTATATTTTTGGTAGTAATTAACGGTTTGTAATAAGAGGCTACAGCTAACAGATCAGTGCTTATTTTTGCTTTCAGTGTAATATAAGGTACTTTACGGGAATTTACAAAGGTGTCAAATAAGCCTATATTTATGAGCCAGTGTACTAGGACATTACCGAGAGTAAAAGTATAGTTTAATAGGATTTTATTATTATTAGCTGCCTGATTCTTATTATCAAGATTTAAATTATTAATCTTTAAATAAGATATTATTGCATGATATAATTCGGGATTTTCTTCCAAGTTTTTATACGTAGGATGTTGCTTATTCTCTAAAGAATGTAGACTCTTTGTTATCTCATCAATACTGTATTTATGAACTTCGTATACTTTATTACTATCTGGAGTACTGTCACTTTCCGGGGAGTCCTCAGAAAGGTCACGGTAAACATACAGTTTATTAATATAAGCTTCGAAAAAGGTATTGCCTAGATTTTGTATTACGGTACTTTGCTGAAATTCAAATTTAGTTTCCTTTTCAAAAGATAATTTATGACTTAACATGAAGTTTAACACTTTGGTAATTAGTGATAATACGGTGGACTCGGTTAACTCCAAGAGAACGCTAAGTTGAGGCATTTGTATCTTATCTGTGAATAAGGTGTCTTTTATATTTTGAAAGATATTGGGTCTCCTGTTTAAGGTATGTTCCAAGGTTGGGTATCCCAAGAAAACTGATTAGTTGGTTTTTTATCCATTAGTGAGTATTCAGTAGGTTTTTCGGGTATGCTGTGTTTTTTCTCCGTAGTTGAGGCCTCTGGTGGTGGTGTTATTAATGGGTCTATTATTTTAGTTGTCATAGTGAAGTACACGCTGTAAATCTTGTGTCGTAGGACGCTTATGTTTTACTTTGCGAAGATATTCCGCAGCTAATTCAAAATACAATGATGCATTCAAATCGTTAAATTCGCCTATAAGGGGTGTTAATTTCGCTTCTATGGATTCCTTTTTTAACTGGGTAACAAAAAAAGTGTTATATGCTATAGAGGCACCCATTATTGTAACTAAATTTCTTTACAATACCATTAAAGAACGTATAGTGAGTCCTAAGATTTATATGACACAATTACAGGAATATTATTCTTGGAGAACTGATAAAGCATTATATCAACAAGCATGGACTGTAATCACTTATTATCATCAATATCTCAAAGCGAATAAAGAAATTGATCACAATGCAGGTAATCTACGCCTCCCCTATGCTCATATCATAGAACAACACTGCCAAGAGAAGTTGGAAAATCTGAAAGAACACAGAGAGCTGTTAACAGTATACAATGCTCCATTTCTCATGGAGCAACGACAGAATCTCATAGAACAATACGATAATGCCATCTATACTATAGAAAGGATGACCCTACCTCATATACGAGAAACTATTAAATCACTAAAGGTTAGCTCCTCATTAAAGATAGCCAGAAAAGAGACTGAGGATCGGGCTTTACAAGAAAGGGAGTCTCACATAGCAGAAGTCAACAAGCTTTTGACGATAGTAGCTCAGGGAAAAGCAATTGAGCAACAGTTGACCACAGCTAATGAACAATTACAAAATAACAATAAGGATTTGACTTTAAAGATAACCGAGTACGAAAAGGAACTCCAGGCAATGACCTCAACGGTAAAACAACTACACAAAGAACAGGACAATAACAACGATATAACCAAAAAATACCTTCAAGAAGTTAATGCCCATAAAGAAGCAGACCTATATTACACAGAACAATTGGCCAAGTTTACGCAGGATATGAATAAAGCTCACTTAGCAAATATAGAATTAAAGGACCAATTAGCTGATACAACAACGAGGCTTAACTTAATAGTAGACGCAACAAAAGAAAAATATGACAAACTGTTCGCTGAGCATCACCTCCTAGAACTGGCACATGCAGAATCTATGAAGTCTTGGACTCAAGCAGAGTGTACAAATGTAGAACAAATTAAAAAAGGAACGGTTGAGTTAGCCCAAGCAAAAGTAACCATTGTAAAGCTGAAATTAAGCGAAAACTCGTCTTACAAAAAACTAGAAGAATATAAAGGCTTATTACAGGCAGTGCAAACAGAGCGTAATAATTTAAAATACTTCAATGATGCTCTTACCAATAATAAAGGTAACATTATTAAGGAACTAGAATACAATTTAAAAAAATGTACTACACATTTACAGCAAAGTTACGATACAGTCTTCGAAGATGTCGTCAAAGTAAATAATAATATGACAGCTTTATTATACGTCACTACAGAATTAGATCGCCTGAGTCAAACTCAATCAAGAGCAGAAGCCCGTACCCATCAGTAAGAGCTTTCTTTGGTTTTTTAATCAGCATGAACAAATATATACATTTCCAAAGAGATGTTTATACTATATCAAAAATAACACTTTACTAGTCAATATAGTAAGATGTTATTTTTGTTTCTTATTCGGCTTACGCGCCATATTTGCTATAGAATCACCAGTAACATTCCCAGTTTTAGCTACATTGCTAGGATTTATACAGTATGTTGAGATGATTTCAACACCTCTTGAAATCATATATCTTTTTACAGGAATCTATATGATGTTTTATGACAAGCTTGGTTCATATTTCGCCGAAATCTTTGAAAATGATACTGTTTTAGCTAGTATATTCCTAATTGTACCTTTTACTAATATACCTCTAAAACGGTTTTATAGTAGTAAAGCTTTTTTCTTAGGAAAAACTGCTATGACTTCTACAGGGAAAGCTACCATCATAGCAGCTGTTTTTATTGCAAGTACCAGCCTTGTTAACGCTCACTTTGAGCGTGGTGCCATGAATAGTCGTGCCAAAGCTGAACAGGATGCTATGAATGCTCGTGACGAAAGGAATCGTGCATATCAAAATGCTCAGGACGAAAGAAATCGTGCATATCAAAATTATCAGGACGCTCGAAAAGATTATAATTCTACCCCTTTATATAAAAAAAGAGGCAAAGAGCCTTCTTGGGATGAAGCTACATGGAAAGACTGGTCGAAGACTAAATAATTTATTAGCAACAACAGGAACTATAATTTTAATAATCCCTTTAACAATAATAATCATTTCTTTCTTATTTCCTACAAATATGTTATTTAAGATAATGAGTGCTTTCTGGGGAGTAGCAGGTACACTCACAGTATTATTCTCTGGAATTTTTACCGGAAGTACTATTACAAATAGTTATAATTTGCGTCTATTTTTAGTAACTAAAATACTAACTTTAGAAGAAAAACGAGAAATATTTAAAACAACCTTTGTAAATATAATTAATAAGGAATATCAGAAATCCTTAGATTTATTCTACAGTCTACAAGAACATATTTTAGAGAAATACTTTATTGTGTATGATATTAATTTAAACTTAATTGATGACGTACCTGCAATTAAACGATATGCCTATGACCAAATACTCCTGATTGTAACTGCTTATCATAAGGCACACGAGATGGAACAAATAAAACAAATAAAAAGCGAAGCATCCATGCTAAAAATTGTAGTATTTGTGACGGTGATTATCCTCGCCCTCTTTCTAGGTTTTTCAATAATTAGATTTTTCCTTGAGTCTTCTAAAGTAACTGAAGGTTTCCAATTAGTAAAAGAGTCCGCTATTATTGCAGCTAACACGACCACAAACCTTGGGGATACACAAGAGACTGTTCTTGCTGTGGTTGAATATCTTAAAAAGGAATCCGTATTAGCAAGTCTACTACCAGCAACCTTAGTAAGTAGAGCAGCAGAAGAAGGATTTAAGCTGGTAAAAGCTGATATGACTGCGATGACTGCTCGTCAGGATCGTATAGAATTGAATTTAGGTAAACTTACTGAAGTAGTAAAAAAACTGTCAGATAATGATAAAATTAACTAAACACATAAAAAGCCTTTATATACATAAAATGGGAATGCAGACCACAAATACCGGAAAAAGCGAACAGGAACAATCACAAAATACTGGTCAACAAAATGCACAGAATCAGCCACAACCCGTTATTGAGACAACACCAAATAATGCACAAAATCACACCCAAAGCAAACGACAGCGCAAGATTACGGACGAGATACAGGAAGACCCTATACAAGAAATGCCATATCAGGATGACCTTGTATACTATGAGAAAAGTATTAGTGACTTACATGCAAAATATGTTAAAGCAAAAGCTGACGATTTGCACGCAGCAGCAGAACTGGCAAAACAACAAGCAAATGAAACATGCGAGGCACCTCGAAAACAAGAATACTATGCACCACCTGATTTATCCCCAGAAACTCTAATGACAGATGTAATATTTAAAACATCAGTAGCACATCTTGATGAAATCGGTACACGTCTGGGCGTACAGATACAAAAAAGTGCCGAGTTGGCCTTAGATTGGAAACAACATATACACGCCCTTGATGTTTATATCAAGTCCTTATCAACATTACCTTGGAGAAAGGTGTTAACTTATGGGGCTTGTTTAATAACAACAGTTGCTTTCTTGTGGAAAATGGGTGTTTTACGCCAAATACCTGATTTCTTAGGAGGTTTGCTTATCTACGTACCTGTACCTAAAATGTCTACTGTTTCACCTTTAACAAATGAAGTTAATATCCCTAAACCTAACATAGAGTCAACGCTAAATGCATTTATGGAAAACCACTAACACCTTTAGCTATAATAAGTGGTATTGGTCTACTTACTATAGGCCTCGGGTCCTTAAAAATAATTTTATCGTCATTTAGGCATGGGGTTCCTAGGTTTCGTTGCCCTTTTCGATACCTGAGTTTGTTTACCCTTACTCTTATTTATTGCAGATTTAGATTTCATAGACTGTTTAGTATTTTCAGTTACTTTTAGGAGGAATTATGATCCCAAATTGTGGCTTTTTAGACGATGTTTCTCATGCTTGTTTTTGTTCCTGGTCCTGCACGTGCTCTTGTATTTGTTTACTCAAAGTCATTTTTATAGTGTAAGGAATCTCTTTGATTTTAATAAACTCGTAATTGGACCTGAGCCTCTTTTGCTGCAAGCCTCGTATGCCGCTTGAATGAAGATAATACATAAAGAAAGATTATGCCAATAAAATAACAGAATAAAAGAACCATACGAATAGGTTGCTGTTCAATCTGTAACGAGCTATTATAATATAGAATAAAGCGTATAAAGTTGACATAATTGTAAAGACTTTAAAGCCTTTATAAGTTAAACAACCAGACCAAAACTGGTAAATAAAAAAGAACTACTCTTTTGTCCCTTGTTTCTGTAATTCCAATTTACAACATGTTATATAAATCTAACATAGAAGCTTGTTTTATCGTTTACTCTTTTTTTATTATACAATATACTGTTAGCTGTGTTTTTCTAAAATAAGCTAATACATTACATGATTGGTTACTCAATAGTTTAATCTTTTAGCCATACTAACTGTTTGCTTTGTACTGGAAATAAAACAATGATGTACATAATTATTCCTCGCAGGTGCTTTACTATTTTTATTGTTCTATAGCATTGTTATATACACTCTCAGTATATCAATTACACAGCAACTAATTAGTTGTTCTTGTATCTTTCCATCATTTGTAATTACTTATCTTGTATGTTGGACTATATATAATAATATATATTATATTATCAACTTTCTAATATGTATTGTTGTCTTGTTACAAGAACAATAGAATATGACTTAAAGAAAAATATATTTAATATTTTTTACATTGTACTATTAATCAACAGCTTTACTACAGCGAGATATTAATTTCTATATTTTTTTTGAAGCTTATTAATACCTGTTTTGCTATTATAGGGATATGGGGTTACAAATAGCCAAGGTTCTGCGGCCAATAATTTTTTATATATACGTTATTGGTTCCTTTTTTATGTTAACGGTATTGTTATAATACTTATTTAACAGGAACTACTAATATATTAGTTATTAAAGGGTATCTCTTGAGGATCATATAGAGAAAATCCTTTTTATTTTATTTTTCATAGGAATTAGATTAAGATCCCGATATTTCCCTTTCATTTGTGGCTCCCAAAAGCTCATGTTGAAGCACCTACACAGGAAGTGTTTTACTTGCAGGCATTTATTAAAATTAGGTTCATATGCCTTTATACGTTTTTCCTTATTTTTATTTCCTAAAGCTTCAGTTTATTTTCTTCCTCTAATATTAGCAGTAACTGTTATTTCTTTATTATTAGCCTCTTTTACAGTGTTAAGACAAACTGATCTTAAGCGTATAATTGCCTATGCCTCTATAGCACATATGAACTTTTTAGTTGCAGCCCTTTTTGTTCAAGATGTTATAGCATTAAAGGATCTTTATTACTTCAAGTAGCTCATGGGCTTTCATCCGCAGGATTATTTATAACAGTAGGAATATTATATGATCGATATAAATCACGAAATATCTTTTATTATCGTGGACTAGTAACGATAATGCCTTTATTTTGTTTCTTTTTTTTCATAATGTCTCTTGCCAATCTAGGGTTTCCTTCTACGGTTAATTTTATTGCAGAAATGTTAATATTTTTAGGTATTTTTCAAACAGTCCCTTCGATAGCTATTTTAACTTTAATAGGTATTTTTCTTTCTGCAGTATCTTCTTTTGTTTTACTTACTCGTATAATTTACGGTTTAGGCAGTCGTTCTTTGACAACCTATCATGATTTAACTCGACGTGAATTTTATATGTTAATTCCGCTTGTATTTCTTATCGTATTTCTGGGTTTCTTCCCTAAATTGGTTATTTCCTACTGGACTTTTGGATTAGTTGCATGGTTTAATATTTAATAACTTTATAATATATTTTAAGCAGATATTGTTGGCAACTTGTTTAACTTTATCTTGTGGTTTTTCTAATAAAGTGGTAAATTCTAGAGAACACCTTTTATTGTTTTCTAAACGATTTTTCTCTCTTTCTTGAGCTTCAGTCTCAATAGCTTCCGCGTCGCAGTCTTGTTTCTGTCAGATGATCACCAGCTTCCTTTTGTGCTTGTGCGTCATAAACATCTAAAGCTTTTCATACAAGAGTTTCTGTTACAAGCACGATAGCTGATTGTACTTGAGCATTTGTGGCGAGCTCAGTTAGTACTTTAGTAGCATTAGACCAAATACCTCCTATTAAGTGAAATGTGATCGTTTCTTTAACATCATAGAACATTCTATTATAAAGCGCAGGATCACTTTGTAATAAGAATTTAAAATGATTATAATTAACATTAAGATCATATGGCTCAGCTATTATAGAAGGTAGGAAGCTCCTATTTTCACATATCAGATAACCCTCCTCTAATTGGCTATGATGAAGCTGAGATAATGTTAAGTTGATGATTTAATAAATAAATTAACGCCTAGGTGGTATCATTAGTAAATTGTGTCTGATACTGTACCACCTGTAGGTAAAAAGTGAATACATTAAGTATCTGTCTAAAATTTGCTGTCTATCAGAAAAAGTAGGGAAAGTCGCTAATTTTTCTAAAGTTAGCTCATGGTCTAACATCAAAAACTCCTCATGTTCTGCAAATCTGAGGCCATTGTTTACAAGGTCAAACGCCGTAAGCATATACTGGATTATGTGTAATTCGGTGTTATTAGTTATCTCCGTCAAATGTTTTAACGTAGCATCAAGATTAAGGAATAATAGATAATAAATGTCATTTGGATTTATAGTACCGTGGTTATCTCGTAAAAATGCCGCAGTTTTATAAGAGCCAAGTATGTGGGTTTCGTACAAGGCCATATTCAAGTCAAGCGTCTTGCACTTAGCTTTTAAGATATCGCAACTTACTAAAGCATTAATAGGACCTTTACCCGAAGAAGGGACACGACCCGGGTAAAAACGTTTAAAGAACAATAAGGAATGATTAAGGGTTAAAGGTAATATTAAAACACCGTGATTAACTGTTAATAAATTGTTATTGTTTTTTAGCATAAGATTAATAAAAGTTTAGTTAGAGTATGTAAACCGTAATAGTTAATCAAAATGATTAACCCTACAGCAGTATCTAAAGCAGCAACTGAGAATAGAATTAAGGTTATAAAT
>Ga0209655_10000788_pt1 | contig 12005 bp, 15 predicted proteins | sample BogFormECP03_OM2_FD_188236 | JGI IMG/M metagenome (GOLD analysis project Ga0209655, IMG submission 188236) | Bog forest soil microbial communities from Calvert Island, British Columbia, Canada - ECP03_OM2 (SPAdes) (version 2) | ecosystem: Environmental > Aquatic > Freshwater > Wetlands > Bog ...
ATCTCTATGGTGATATAGTTACAATATTTCCAAAATTACTATAGGCTTAGTGTACTCGCCGATGTATATATATATTACAAAGTATATTGGCATTTTACACACAATGTGGATGTTTATAATACCTTAGGGTTTACAGCAATAAAAGAGTTAACAAAACTATCCCGTTTACATCGTATACAGAAAGATAAACAAACAATCTGACCATAGAAGAAAGTATATGTGTGTTTTATAATTACAAAAAAGAATTTGATTCTGAAATAGTCTTAGTCATTGTGTGCAAGAATGGTTGTATTTTGAGAAAATATTGGATATAATTAACGCGATATCTTACACGTATACACAGAGTATAGATATAGTAAATATTTCAATAACTGTCTTACACCCAATAGCTTGGGGTACTGTGTTTATCTGTTACATGTCTTATTTCCAAGAAGCATTTAAATTGTTCTTTTTTTACCATAATTCTTCCTCTCTTTTCCATATTCTTTTCCTTTGGATATCCCTCAACTCTTACATAATAAAATAATATTTATTACGATATTACAATACACTTTGTATCATATACCATATATAGCTATTTTTTATATACGAACTAGCTCAATAAATAATATGTATTGCTTTCTCATTAATCACGGATTTGTGTAACTATTAACCAAGGAAATAATAGTACTTATAGTTTCATTGAACTACGTGTTGTTTTCTAGAAATAATCAGCTAGGCCTTGTTGTATGGAACTATGTATGTTACAAAATATCTAAATCTTGTACCACTATATTGTTCATAGGATTAACAAGGGAATATGGGTATTTCGTAGTACCTAATTCTAAAATATTAAAAACCAATAGAAAGACAATACACATTTTTACACTCGATGTAAGGATAATTTGTCTTGATTTAACCCAGGAATACTTATATTTTTAGGTACCAAATATGAAAATATTACATTATAATATCATAGCAATACACTTTTTTATATGTTTAAACTAAATAAATATTTTCCCTTGGATATCACTGTAATAGTGCAGGTATGTTTCCTTATTCTATAATATACAAGCCAATAGAAAAACAATACGCTTTTTTATACCTATTAACAAATAACGTGTTCTTGACATTACACTTTAATATTGATGGGTAGAATTCCCAAAGATTAAACTATTTATTTATACGGTAAAAACAATAGCTTTTATTACACGACGCGAAATATCGCTCTATTTTGTATATTTTAACGCTAAAGAAAGAATATGTTTTGTTTTCTCCTTGTATTGCTTATTTTGATAGCAGTAAAACCAGGAAATAAGATGACTTGGTTTTTCACTGTATATGATAGATAGTTCCTTAAGCGTAAAATAGTCATGTAGACGCTAAAAGTAATACACTTTGGTATATTATACAACGTAGAGAGCTTTTTTTGTATACTTAATAACATAATAAATAATATGTATTGTATTTTCAATGTATAACTTCTTTTTGTGGATATAATACCTAGGAAATATTATGCATAGATTTTTCACTATATATGAATGGGTAGAGTTACCATATTGGAAAATATATAATCCAATAGAATACAATACTCTTTTTTATACCTATAGCAACATAACATTTTACATTGAATTTGCACTTTAATAGTGATAGGTATGTTCCCAAATAGTCACATATTTCTTTATACGGTAAAAACAATACACCAAGTAGAACGATGTTTTGTATATGTTATATAGTAGATTCACGAAGATAATTAGGCTAAGACGTTTATATTCTATTAGCAACTCTGTCTTTTTACATTGGCAAACGACAACGTTCTATGGTTAAACAGGGGATCATTTCTTTTCTGTGTCTTTTTATATTATTGGACCAAGGACGTACTATTATGAGATTCACGAAGTTTATCGAGGCGATTACATTTCAGCAAGAAGCCTTACTGAATATAACCATTTAAAGAATATCAATAAGTACAATATGCAAAGGTTTATGAGCCTAGATAATTGTAGGATTGTGATCAATGTTAATAGTGGTGTAAAAAATATAATTGACACTTTAGCTCAAACAGCACAAGTGTATTTGACAACAAATACATGCGATTTAGATACTAAACTTGACGAACAAGCTCGAGAAAAATTAAGCAAGTCCAGCATACTGGAAGAGAATGTACGAGATTATTTTGTATATATGCAAGCGGAAGATAAAAGAATATCATATTTAGGTAGTTAACATCAGCTCCACTTAAGAGTAAATTATACTCACTTGATTTATATTAAGATAGTGATCCTGTGACTAAAAGAAATAATAGAAAATACGGCATAAGCAGAAAGTTAGGCGTTAACCTTTGGGGGCGTGCTAAAGATCCGGTTAATACAAAGAATTACCCACCACGGCAACATGGGCTTTCGGGTTATAGAAAACGTAAAGATTTTGGTATTCAGCTAGCTGCCAAACAAAAACTTCGCAAATATTATGGTGATATCACTGAGAAAAAATTCAGAAGAATTTTCCAAGAAGCAGTCAGACGTAAAGGAGATACTAGTGAGAACTTAATTGGTATTTTAGAGTCTATGTTGCTAGCAGTTGTCTATCGTTCGAATTTTGCCAAAACCGTATTTCAAGCACGCCAGCTAATAAGCCATGGTCATGTATATGTTGATGGTAAGAGAGTTACTATTTCAACTTATTCTTTAAAACCTGGTCAAGTTATTGAAGTGAGAGAAAAATCTCGGCAACTATTGATTATTCAAGAAGCTATTTCGGTAAAAGAACGTAGCGTGCCAGAATATATTGAAATGGACGAAGCTAAATTAACTTCCAAATATTTAAGAATTCCTCAATTATCGTTCCATGATAGCCAAACTTAGTGGTAGAGTTTTATTCTAGGTAGAGATATACCATTTTCGAAAATAGTATTATATAGGAAGCCTTTGACGAATATTGATGTTAAAATTTACTAATTTTAGATTTGCAGAACATAAACTGATCTAGCATTTTCTTGCATTTCACAAAACATATCATTATAATATTACAAATTAATTATTGTATGAATTAAAATATCAATTAGTCATAACGCACCCGCAAAGCGGGGCTGCCATTGTTATTTAAAATCACCTTGTTCATAGCACCCTCAATTCTCTAAAGAAATCTAGGGCTTCGGGGTTGAGGAGGGCTTCTGTATGAGTCACATCTTTACCGTTCATGATATCGCGCACGGCCAGTTCCACCAACTTCCCGTTCTTAGTTTTGGGAATATCCGGCACCTGGATAATAAGGGCAACACATGGCGGGGGCTGGCATTTTGACGGATTTTCTTCTTAATATGGTCGCTTAATTCAGGGGTTAAAGTATATCCCTCTCGCATCTTCACAAACAGAAGAATGCGTACGTCGTCCTGATAATTTTGGCCCTCTGGCATGGTTTCTATCTGCCGGTAAATCTCGGCCGTGCCAATGCGCACACCGCCCGGGTTAAGGACCGCGTCAGATCGTCCATGAATGATGATGCCCCCTTGGGCGGTGATCTCAGCAAAGTCCCCATGATACCAAATAGACTCTTTGGAGAAATGGCTAAAATAGGCCTGCTCGTACTTGGTATGGTGGGGGTCATAGAGGGGAAAGGTTTCACGCAAACTAATTCTCCCTTTTGCTGGCGCACTGGGTTGCCGTGGAGGTCAAAAACTTGAACTGTCATGCCAAGGCCCGGCGTTTGAATTTCACCGCTATAAACGGGCCCGATGGGATTCCCCAGCACAAAGCAGGAAATGATCTCAGTGCTGCCAGAAATTGAGGCTAAGGCAATGTCTTCCTTAATGTGTTCATATACATACTCGAAGCCCTCGTGGGAGAGGGGAGAGCCTGTGGATGTCATGGTTTTTAAGGTGGCTAGGGAGTGGGCCTGCCGCGGGGATAAGTTTTCCTTCCGCAGGGATTCAATGTACTTGGCAGACGTTCCAAAAAGGGTCATCCCCACCGCATCGGCGTAATCAAATAAAATAGAGGGGGTGGGTCCAAAGGCATATCCATCATAAAGTACTAACGAAGCACCAGATGCTAGGGCGGATGCTTGCCAGTTCCACATATCCACCCGCAGGTGGTAAAATAAAACACTCGGTCTTTGGCGTGAATGTTGCAGTGCAACTGATGTTCTTTCAGATGTTGGAGGAGCGTACCCCCTGCCCCATGAATAATGCATTTAGGAACGCCCGTAGTACCCGACGAAAAAAGAATGAAAAGGGGGGTGTTAAAGGGGAAATGCTCGAAGGAAATGTCCTGGGCCTCAAAGGTATTTTGAATCATAACCATCCCATGGTTTGGAGTAAATCATTGGGATGGGGAGCGCCCCCTGTGTAAGAAAACACGATGGTTTGCTCTAGAGAAGGTAACTAGGCTTGCACCCCCTGTATTTTTTCCATATAGGAATGGGCTTAGCCTTTGTAAATGTAGCTATCAGCCACAATAAGGATTTTGGGTTCGATTTGTTGAAAACGATCTAAAACGCCTGACACCCCGAAATCAGGAGAGCACGATGACCAAATGGCAATGATAGCTTCGGGCGTGTTGGGCACATAGGCGGCTACCCGATCACCCTTTTTAAGACCCATTTGTTTAAAATGTTGTACCAGACGGGAAACTTGATCGTAAAGCTGGCGAAAAGAAATGGTGCGCTTGACCTGATCTTCTCCCCAGAAAAAGAGAGCGGTCTCATCATCGCGACGACGTAATAAATTCTCAGCATAGTTTAAGGACCCCTGGGGGAAAAATTGAGTCCCCCACATTTTTGCCGAGGGGATCATATAAGGTGGGGGGCCTTTGTGACCAATAACCCCACAATAATCCCACACACAGGACCAAAAGGTTTCCAGGTCATTAATAGACCATTCATATAAATCCTTAAAAGAAGATAAAGAAGTGCCCGTTTCAGCAGCAACCGCCCTCATGAACCGCGTCATATGGGCTGACTGAATGGCTTCTTGAGATGGGGCCCATAAGTGAGTATTAGAGTTGTTAGTCATTACAGGGGTTTTGTACTATAAAACCTGAAAAAAAGAAAGGGCCAAATGGGATAGCGGTGGTGAGCTAAATGCACTGCTCAATATTTGTATGCTCTTAAATGCTACCAAGGAAAAGAGGAGTAGAAGATTCAAAAGAAGCCCGTATTTATTTCAGCGCGCTGCAGACTTAGGTCAGGATATGGCTTCATATCCCTATGCTAGAATGTGTTACTATAGTGAGGGAGGATCCCAGAATTTATTTGAAGCTTGGAAATACTTTACTCTAGCTGCTCAGCAATGGCCTAAAGAAGAGGCTCGACAAAGGTGTGCTGAAATGTGTGAAAAGAAAGAAGGGTGCCCCCGTGGAAAACCCCCAGTATGCCTCTGTGGTTATTGGGGAACATGAGGGATGGGGCTCTGGTTTTGCAGCCTCTAAAACCCAAGAAATTCTGCTAAAAACCCAACAATTAATGATGAAAAAGCAACCCTTGCCTCCAAGCCCCAAAAGATAAGTGTCTTGCGGGGACCTGCCATGGAAAGCCCCTCCTCCCTATTTAAACAGATCTAATTTTCGCTATATATGATTACAAAAAAGAGGAAAATATGCCTTCACATTTTTTAAGAATTTTTGCTACTGTTTCAGGTGAAACTTTTTGTGCCCTATAAACTATTCAAGCAGTGTAAGTATTGCCGATAGACTCTGGATAGTTATCCCCAGAGTTGTAGAAAATTATTTGACAATAATAGAAAGATTACGCATTCTTTTAAAGAGGTATTTGAAGAAATAAAAGTTCCAAAACCCCCCCACGATCTTTTAGAAGCTTTTAATCTGGTACAAGGAAAAACGGACAAACTTTATACCTGGCTGCGGAAAGGAGAACGGTTTGAATCTCAAACTGAGGATGGCTTGAAACTCACGCTAGAGCAAGCTCAAAAAGTTATAAATTTTTGCGTAGAGTTAGGATTTTTTCAAGCATATTCTATTCCAAATAATCGCCTTATAAAAGGGATTCTCATACAAGGATCTACCCTTAGCCGCATACGGGCTCAGATAGCTATGTTAAATGAAGAAGTTGCTCAAAAGCCGTGGCTTAAAAATATTCCTGTTATTTTCATGGGGGGAGAACGTATATTAGCCCCTCAAGCAGGAGAAACCCAAGAGAGTTTATATGACCCTGCATGGATAAAGAATTCTGCCGCCCACAAAGAGGAAAAAAAGAAATTACAGATGAACGTGAGATGATTAAGCTTGTAAAAGAGCAATTATTATCCCCTGACTTTAAAACTGTAAAGTTCATCCTAGCTGAAAAACAGGTGGCGAAGGAACGGGCAACTACCATGGATGTTTTTAAAGTATGGTTTTCTCACCATAACCCTGAAGCTGGGGCTTATGTTCTTATTTCGTCTAACCCTTTTATTACCTATCAAGAGCGTAGCAAAAGAGGCTCCTAGTATTAATAAGCGGTCAGATGTAACTTTTATAGGATGTGGCCCAACCATTGATTTGAATACCTATAACGCAAGCCCCATAAAGCTAAAAGCTTGTTGGATAATTTGGCCCGTATAATCTATGAAATGAAGCAATTGGGTATAGGACAGACAGGAACCTAAAGACAAAAACTAGTCTAGGGACAGCCAATAACGGGTTGATTTGCGGGCCCCTGTTTGGGTAAGAATTTTTTTCTCTACCAAATCTTGAAGGTCACGGGTAGCAGTTGATGTAGAGGCTTGAGTAATAGTCATATAATTATGGGCACTTAACCCGCCTTTAAAACCATGGATTCCCTCTTGCAACATGCGTGTAATAGCTTTGTGTTGACGGAGATTAAGGTGATTTTTAAATGTATCAAAAAATTGAGCTTTTTTAATAATAAATCCTATTTGTGCCAACGTATATTTTTGGGCCTGTAAAATAGTCTGGGCAAAATAGATTAACCATTGTGTAATATGGGTTATCTTTACTCTGTTTTTCCAGAGCAGTGTAATAGTCTTTTTTATGATCTTTAATAGCTTGAGAAAGGGCGCTAAGGGTAGGCTTTTTTAAATATTGTGCCAAGATTTTTTCCACTAAAGCCCGCCCAATACGGCCATTTCCATCTTCAAAGGGATGGATTCAAAATATAAATGAGCAATTCCACTTCTAATCAAGGGCAAAAGAGGTTGTTTTCCTGTAGGAGAGGTTGAATTAAACCAAGAAATAAATTGGTCCATTTCAGCATAAACTTTTTCTGAGGGAGGGTGGTGATATTGATAGTTATGACGTTGGGTGGGCACCAATGCTAATGTGATGACTGTTTCTATATTTACGATCATGAATGTAGTACTGCTTACAAACACTTATTCAATACTACTCTTTATGTTCAAAATAGATCGATTGCTTCTTGTGATAATACAACGATTTTATTCCTTTTGCAGCCAACAAAAAAGAAAAAGGAGAGAATGTTGCTGCTAATCATCGGGATCTTCCAACTGTTTTTCACAATTAACACTATATTTCACATCTCCTATTATTATGCTTAGCTACAATGTCACATGTACGTATTTTTATCCACGGCAACATGATTATCGTCAGTGTGCGTACTATAATATAAGTATATAAGAAGAATTCGAATTAGCATCAAAAGTCTTTCGGTTAAGAGGAGTAAGAGAAAGCGGGGAGTCTAAATGGTTAAGAATATGTGTATTATCAATGTTATTGGTCTGATTGGCAAGAATTTCGTTACCATTTGCAGTCTAAGTAAGAGAAATAACAATTATTTTATACCACGCTAAACGCCGTACACTCCATGGGAAAAAGCATGGTATAGGCTTCAGTAGAATTTCCTCACGATTTTCTATTGTCATTGTCAGGATTTTTACGCCTTCTTTTGTGTCTTTTTTTGATGATTTCATCCAACTCATTGTCAAGGGTCTTTTTTTGAAGCTTTTCTTTAAGAATGTATGTCGAGAATTTCTCATATGATAAACATATTGACAATACCTATATACATACAAGAGGGCTTGTACCACTACTGTGACTAGTTTTATCACTTTGTTTATCCATATACTTATCATCGTTATCGTCATTAGCGATCTTTTCTTCTTTTATCGCAGGTCACTTTCTGTCCTCTACCAAGTTTGTACGGTTTATTCATGAATTTTATGAATGGGTATAATGCTCGTCATGGAACTCCTTATCACGCTTTTCCTTATCACGTTGTTTTTCAGTCTGCAAGAAGTTATTCTTAGAAGTTCCAAGACTTAAAGAATAAGCAGTGTATTTGTAAACGTATGCCACTTTTCTGTTAATTGGACAGTTGTGGGGTATTTCGTGTTTTGTTTAACTTTAACAATACATGGTATATCTGAAACAACCTAAGAATACATGGGTTTAAACACATCAGATCTGTTTAATTTACAAGAGTTATGTGTAACATATAAGACATACTAAAAATAAGAAATATATGGTCTTTGTTAAGCATGTTTTGTAAAAGGTTTTTTTAATTAAAAAAACCTATGTAACAATACAATCTCTTTATTGTTGAATATAAGAAGCATGAAATACTATTCTTTTGTGTATGAGTCTTCTCTATCCTTTACTGGCGTTTCTACTGTCCTTCTTCTTGGGTCGTTTCGTGGACGACAGTCTGTCTTGTTGGTTGTATATGTCTTTCCACATAGCATGTGTTACTCTATATATAATAGTTATTATATATTTTTGAAGGAAATATTTATCTATAACCATTGGTTCATGGCTAAACATAGGGGCCTTAAACATTAGTATACTCTATTATAGATCCTTTATCTATAACTTTGCCACATTAATGCTTTTATTACTCTATTAATCTTATTTATTCCTATGATACTTATATGAAGATCCTCATTGGTAAAATTTTTTAGTTATTTAGTTTTTTCTCCTTTGCCATGTTACATTGGTTTTGTCCAGTAATTTTGTATGATGTTTTTAGGTTGGGAAACTGTGGGTTGGCATCATATTCTTAATTAATTTTTGGTAACACGTAACCAGGCAATCAAGCAGCAATGAAAGCAATCCTTTTCAATCGTATGGTGATTGCTTCTTTATTTTGAGATGGGCTTAATGTTTTATGTTTATGGTTCTTTGATTTGGAAGATATTACTACACTCATACTTTACAAACAAATAAAACTATAATCTTTTTTCTCAAGTATAAATGCAAATGAATTTTTGGTCTATCTCTCTTCTTGCTGCTGTGCTAAATCCGCACAATCTTTTTACATCCATGGCTTCCGGCGGCGATGAAGGACCTAGTAGTGTCTCCGCTTTATTACACTCTGCTACATGGTAACAGCAGGTATTTTTTGGTGTTACGTTCACTATGGTTTTTACTTATGCGCCAACAATCTCAATATAATAACAAGTATAGGCTTAATACGGCAAATATTTCTTCTTTAACGGGTTATATCAATACGACATTAAAAGGATTATGCCTTTTCAACATGCAGTAATTAGGTTTTATGATGTTTGCCGTGGAATAGGCAATTATACTACGCCATTTTTCACTTATTTAACATGCGTTTTTTAAAGCATTACTCTTTTGTGTGCAGGATCTATAATACACGCTGTTAGTGATCAAGATATACGACGTATGGGAGTCTGTTTAAAGTCTTCCTATAACATATAATGCCATGCTCTAGGATCACTTTCATTACTCGGTTTTCTTTTCTTAGTGGTTTCTATAGAAAGATTTTTCTTTGGAAGTAACCTATAATATATATGGTAATTTGCATACATTATTTATATAATTTCCACATCTCCGCAGGATTAACCGCGTTTTATACCTGTAGACTGTTATATACGTTTTTTTCAATAGTACAAGTGTATCCCGAAGTACTTTGCCTAAGTAAAAGAGGGAGCACCCGTTTTATATTTTCCCTTGGTTGTTCTAATGGGTTTTCTATATTTTCAGGGTTTTTGTTGAAGGATCTTTTCACATGTAATAGTGATTTGTTTCATTTTACTATTTCCATCGTAAATAATAGTACCATAGACAAGATTACTTCAAGGATCTAATCAAAATCATGCCTAGTATTGGAGCCATATTGGTGTTATTTTGCTGTATGTTATTTGTTTAAAAAAAAAAATAATATATCAAAAAATATACTCTCAAACAGTGTTAATAGCATATCTTGTAATATCACAATTTTTTATTGACGGGTTTAATAATTGGAACTTTTCGTCTGGTGTTACGGCAATGGGTTTGAAGATAACATATAAGACAATAGATAAGGCGTATTAGAATTGGTAACAGCGTCTGGACTGTCAGCTTAATTGAGAGAACAGTTAAACATATTTGTACAGAAAAAGGTTCCGTATATTCCATGATTTTGTCTACTATATGGGTTTTACTAATTTTATTGGTGTTTTACTTACACAAAATTATACTAATCTTTTTTTTCTATTAATACTGTTGGTTTTTGTTCATTTCCCTCGTGTTCTTTCTAATAATAGCAGTACCCTTTTTTTATAAATCTTCGTTATTTACATTGTTATATTGTAGAAATCTTTTGAGGTCTGTTAGGTGATAACGGGTTTATAGTGATTATTTTTAGTATTTTTCTTTGTAATGTATTTATACTCTTTATTTCTAATATGTTTCGTTATTAGTATCTTATGGATAAGTTCCATATGAGCAAGTGGTCTTGTTGGCATTTCTCCTACACTTATGGAAAGTGTACCTAGAGCTTTTGAAACAATATTTTCCGTTGTTAAAGGCTCTTCTATTTTGTATGAACATCTTTTTAAGTTAGAATACTGAGTACTCAAACTCACACCCAGTGGCAATCCTTGTTTTAGAGTCCATGGCGACATAGTGAAACTATTGTGAGGACAGATAATAAAGTTGACTATAGGCCACATAATGAAAATATTGAGCGGGCACTTGTCATTTATTTTAACATTTGAGTCCTTGGTCCCATGTTCCTGTTTTAATATCATTTTATACTTATATATCCACAGGAAACTTATTAGCAGTTAATGAAGCTTTATTATTTTTGTGCAATAGAAGAAAAACAACAATATTTTGTCCTTTAATAAATGTTGTCTAAAGAGAGAAATAAAATCGACTTTCTACACAAAGAATATAACATAAATACTTAAGTATAGAGAAAAAAGTATGTTAATACGTGTAAAAGGAAAAATGATGTAGAATGACGAGAGAATAGAATATGTACATTTTGGATTTCTCATATAGAAGAGCGCTAAATTATATGTGGGAATAAAATCTTTTATCTAATTTAACGTTGTATATATTGTTGTTTTATGTTGATTGTCTTGTGTCTTATTTCTCGTTCTTTGTTTAAAAAGGTGTTACTTTTGTTGTGGGATAGTTTACAAGTGTATGTTACATCCCTAACAACATTTCAAGATATACTTTTTTGTTTATTCACGTTTCTCCTTGTATTTGTCTTATAGCTGCTCTTGTATCATATTTATGGCATTATCTGTCGTTGTAGTTACTTATAGACATGATTATGTGTGGAATATGGTAAGTAATTTACGTATCTGCTTCTATGTAATATCTTATGATGGAAGAAGGTAAATTGTTTTCTTTAAAACAAAGATATTGGGTATTGCTATATAAGAGCAAGTAACTGTTTAGAATGTAAAATAAACCAGTTAAACTCTTTCATATATTAGCGAGGATAAAAGTCAACGTTGTCTACGTAGAATGCTTAAAAAGTTTCTTTGATAACACAGTGAAGCTATACGGATAAAAGAATTATTTTATTATAAGTAGCCTTTTCGTTAAGAATAATACTTATGTCGTGACTTTTTGTATAGTGTATCTTAATTATATAAAATAATGATATCTCTTTAGAGTAAGCTGATTTAACATCCAATGAAAGCAAGTAAAAAACAATAAAGAGTAACCGTATAGTTGGATACACGAAGGTATCGTTTTCAATACCATTACTGTGAGAAAATCTTTAAAGAAATAGCGGTTATTGTGTCTGTGTGGATATATAAGAGGCTTATAACAATAAAGGTATTACACGCAATAATGTTCAAAATACAG
>Ga0209655_10000791_pt1 | contig 11988 bp, 12 predicted proteins | sample BogFormECP03_OM2_FD_188236 | JGI IMG/M metagenome (GOLD analysis project Ga0209655, IMG submission 188236) | Bog forest soil microbial communities from Calvert Island, British Columbia, Canada - ECP03_OM2 (SPAdes) (version 2) | ecosystem: Environmental > Aquatic > Freshwater > Wetlands > Bog ...
TGGGTGACACGCGCAAACCCTGACCGATCGGAGCGCGAGGTATGTCGGCCCTTCTATTGGGCAGGACGAAGTCGAAATGACCTTGTCCTCTTGCGCCGGATTTCTTGTGACCGTCACGCTTGGCGATACATGACCGAAGTTCAAATTCATTGCGCCAATAAATCGGATCGAATCACAGCCAGTAACATTTTTACATTTCCCTTATTCCTGGCAGCTCCCTTCGATATGGATTTTTTATGACACTCTTTGCTACGGGTTCGGTTCGGGATGATTGCCCCGTCCCGGAGGTCGTCATGTTCGGGAACATTCTGGGCGCAAGCGCGAGTTCGCGGCTGTCGGCCGTCGAGATGGATTTTCGCAGGCGGTCGGCGAGCGAAATCGCTTTGATCGTCCTGCGCGTCATTTTCGTCGGCGTGACCGTAGCGCTGTTCTTCGCGTGGCTTTCGTCCGCGAACACCGGGAGCCGGGGGTTATCCGCGGATGCGGATTGCGTGAGCTTCGGCAGAGGCGGCGCTCGCTGCGTCAGCCATTCCGATGGCGGATCCAATAGTGTCGCCGATGCGAGGAGCGACTGCATAAGCGCCGGTCGCGGGGGCCTGATCTGCGAGCGGAGCGCTACGAAATGAGAGGTCCGCCCCGGTTTCCTTTTCGAAACGCTCTGGCTCGATGACGCCATTTCCCGTCGGGGTTCTGCGACTCCGATGGGAGAGCGGGAGACGCGCGCGGACTCGCCCCCCAAACGCGTCTCCCGTCGCGGGGTCCGAAGCGAGGCGTCGGATGCGTAACCGGAGGCGGCCTCGCCGAATCGGCTTCTGCGCTTCAGCCTTATGTTTCGCTTGCGGCGAAGGCTCGCATTCCGTCTCGATCGCTTACGTCCGCGCGGGATAATTTTCCGACCGGATGAGGACGAAGAGCGATTTCGATGCACAATTTTCCACGCAAGGCGCTGCGCATCTACCGACCCCGATATCTCAGGCCCGTGATCGACCGAGACGATGATTCGTTCCGAAAGTATCCGACCCCGGCGGAATTGTTCTCCAGAATTGGCGCGATCATTCTCATTGCCCTGTGCGTCGGGCTGGCCGGGGACTTTCTCGCCAACGCGCTGATCCACTGACCGCGCGCCCGCCCTGGACGGGGTGGGCGGTTGCTCCCTGCCCCCTTGTGGGGGAGCGCTGGAAGGAGTTGGCGCGCCGCGCCCCAGCGTGCCAGGATATCGGGATGACCTCCCGGACGCCCCAACCGCCTCAGATCGTTGCGGTCGATGGAAACGGCATGATTATCAACCGCTAACCCGTTTGTTTCTTTCGACGACCAGTCCAGCGGCGCGGATTGCCTTCCGAAAACGATTGATCCTGCATCGAATTGCCGCAACGATCCGGGCGGGGCATTCCTAACCGCCGTCGAGGTCGTCCGTCATGCGCGAGCGCTTATCCCTTTGGCTGCGCTCGGTGCTGTATGCGCTTCGCGGCGGATTCCTCATCCGCCCGTTTTTGATCGCGCTGTTTTTTGGAACCGCGGGAGCGGTATTATCCTTCGCCGAAGAATATGCGCACGAACTCAACGCCTGGGTTCCCGAGGTGCTGTTTCCCGCGCATCAGGACCCACAGGTCGCATTGGCGATCCTCTCCGGCATCGCCGGCTCGATCATGACGGTGGTGTCGATCGTCTTCGCGATCCTGCTGATGACGCTGACTCTCGCCTCGACCCAGTTTTCGCCACGCATTCTCGTCAGCTTCGTCCGCGACCGAGCCACCCAATGGACGCTCGGCATCTTCCTCGGCACCTTCTCCTACTGCATGGCGGCGCTTCCGGCCGTGCGGTCCTTGCCGCAACCGTTCGTGCCGGTGCTCACGGTACTGATCGCCATGCTGCTCGCTCTCCTCTGCGTGGGCTGGCTGATTTTCTTCATCAATCACATCGCGCGGTCGATCAGCGTCAACCACATCGTCGATCGCATCGCCGGAGAGGCCGAACTCGTCATCGACGAGCTCATGCCGCATCCTCGCAGTACCTACGAAAGGCCGGAGCAGGCGCCGGCTTCCCGCGAGGGGCGGGAGCGCGTCATCGTCGGACGTAAATCGGGATATATACGCTTTGTCGATGTGAACTTTCTGTTCGATTGCGCCAAATCCTTCGGCGTTCAGATCACGCTCGACCGGCGGGTCGGTCACTTCGTCCCGGCGGGCGTTCCCTTGGTGCGGGTCGTCGACGCGGGTCGGGTGACGCCGGAGCGCGAGGCTCGGCTGCTGAGCGCAATCGACATCGGCCCGACGCGCACGATGCAGCAGGACGTCGAATTCGGCATCATCCAGATCGTCGATATCGCACTCAGGGCGATCTCGCCGGCCGTCAACGATCCAACCACGGCGATCAACTGCATCGATCAGCTCGCCCGCGTCATGATCCTCTGGGCGAGCCGCGCCGCGCCGGAGTCCTATCTGCACGCGCCGCCGCACGTGCTGCGCCTCGCCATCCCGTGGATCGGTTACGACGGATTGCTGGATACCGCGTTCGAGCAAATCCGGCATTACGCGAAGTCCGACATCGCAGTGAGCCTCAGGTTGTTGCGCGCGTTCGACGACATGTTCGTCGCGGGGACTTCGCCGATGGCGCGGCAATCGCTGATCGAACGGGCGCGACGCGTGGTCGAGGGGTGCGAGCGCCATCTGCCTGCGAATGACGTCCTGCCGCTGCGAAAGCGTTTGACTCGATTGGAGGCGCGCTGGCGCGCGCAAGGCGGCGGCGGAGAAATCAGGGCGTCGCCGTCGTGAGCAGGCGCGGCTGGGCTGGCGGAGGCATTGCGAATCAGGGAACTTCGACCGTCGCGCCCGTGATCATGGACGGAACGTCAGCCTGCGTGTATTGAAAGTGAATCCGGCCAAGGCGCTTTACGAACGCTTGGGGTTCATCGTGGTCGGCGACGACGCGGCAACCTATGAAATGCGAGCGCGCCCATAGAGGCGAGCGACCTCGGGTGGATTTCAGTCGCGAGTCGTTGCGCCTCGCACGTCAGGGCGGAAATCTCGGGAGGAGAGCGATGGCTGACTGCAGGCCCTTTCCGTTGAACGCTTGGTATCCCGCCGCCTGGAGTCACGAGATCCAGCGCGAACTGTCGGCGCGAACGATCTGCGGCAAGGACGTCGTGCTCTATCGCCGCACGGACGGGGATCCCGTTGCGCTGGAAGATGCGTGCTGGCATCGGCTGCTGCCGCTTTCGCTCGGACGGCTCGTCGGCGATCAGGTCATGTGCGGCTACCACGGTCTGGTCTTCAATTCGGCGGGACGTTGCACTTTCATGCCCGCGCAAAAGACCATCAATCCATCGGCCTGCGTGCGCGCCTATCCCGTGGTCGAGCGGCATCGGCTGATCTGGATCTGGCCCGGCGATCCCGCGGCCGCCGATCCCGCCGTCCTGCCGGACTTTCACTGGAACGACGGCGCCGAATGGAAAGGCGAGGGCGGCACGTTCTACAGCCTCGCGTGCGACTATCGCCTGGTGATCGACAATCTGATGGATCTGACGCACGAGACCTACGTGCATTCCGACAGCATCGGCCACGACGCCATCCTCGACACGCCGTTCGAGGTGACGCACACCGAGAACACCGCGACCATGACGCGCTGGATGATCGACATCGATCCGCCGCCGTTCTGGGCCAAGCAATTGGGCAAGCCGGGCCGTGTCGATCGATGGCAGATCGTGAATTTCCAGGCGCCGGCGGTCGTGGTCGGCGACGTTGGGGTGGCGCCGACGGGGACCAGGGCGCGCGAGGGCGACCGTTCCCAGGGCGTCAATGGCGCCTTCCTCGCCGCCATCGCGCCGGAAACCGAGACGAGTTGCCATTATTTCTGGAATTTTGTCCGGACCTTCAAGACCGACGACGAGCAATTGACGCGCGATCTGCAACGAGCTCATGTCAACAACGGCAAGGGCGTATACGATCAGGATCACGTGGTGCTGGAGGCGCAGCAGCGCGCCATCGACAAACACCCGCGCCAGCCCTTCTACAATCTCAACATCGATGCCGGCGCGCTCTGGGCGCGCCGGATGATCGATCGGATGCTCGCGCGCGACCAGGTTCGGAGCGCGCCCGGCCAAGCCGCGGAATAGGCGGCTCACATGCCTGAGTTGATCGAGTGGCGAGACGGCGTCGTGCGCGCGACGCGCGACCTCACGCACGATATTCGCACGATCGAGATCGCGCCGTCGGGAGAGTTCGCAGTCCCGGCGCCGGGCAGTCATATCAATGTTTCCGTGCTGATTCGGGAACGGCCGGACGTACGATCCTACTCGATCGTCGGCCCTTGCACCGATGGCCTCTACCGGATCGCGGTCAAGCTCTTGAAGGACACGCGGGGCGGCTCCGCCTATATGTGGAGCTTGGCGCCCGGCGCGCGGGTGCAAATTTCCGGGCCGGCCAATTATTTCGAGCTGGGCCTGGGCCGGCCGGAATACCTGCTGCTCGCCGGCGGCATCGGGATCACGCCCATTTTCACCCACGCGCTCGCGCTCGCGGAGGCGAAGGCGCGATTGCGCGTGGCGTACGCCTGCCGAAGCCGCCACGACCTCGCGCTGGCGGAGGAGTTGCGAGAGCGGATCGGCGACCGGCTGCAAACCTTCCCCGCCGAGGATGCCCGCGTCGACTTGCCGGCGGAGGTAGCGAAGCTCGACCGGCAGGGCGAATTCTACGTCTGCGGTCCGATCGCACTGCTCGAGGCGGCCAAACGCGCTTGGCGCGAAAGCGGACGACCCATGGACAAACTGCGTTTCGAGACCTTCGGCAGCAGCGGCCGCTACCCCACAGTTCCGTTCACCATCGAGATTCCGCGGCTCGGCATTCAGGTCGCGGTTCCCGCCGATCAAACCATGCTCGAGGCGCTCGAAGAGGCCGGCGTCGGCATGATTTGGGATTGCCGACGCGGCGAATGCGGCCTTTGCGCGCTGCCGATCCTGGAGGTCGACGGGATCGTCGACCATCGCGACGTGTTCTTCAGCGACGCGGAGAAGGCGGGCGACGCCCAGCTCTGCACCTGCGTTTCGCGCGTGTATGGGAATGCGATCACGGTGGACACCGCCGACAGGTAATCTCGCCGCAAAAGGCGCTCGGAACCGGCGCCACACCCGTCTCAGGGCGAGGCGCGATCCACGGACGAGTTACTTCATGTCGGGATAGATGTGGAACGCGTTCCAATCCGGTTGCGCGGGAACCCCGCGTTTCGCGGCTTCGGCGATCTTTTGCAGCTCTTCGCACGCCAAATTCAACAAATGCGCAACATAGGGCATGTCCCCGAGTTGCGCATCGGCGCGACAATACATGAGATCGAGATACAGTATCTCGGCGCTCAGACTGAGTTTACTTTCACGAGGATTATTGCTCATGTTACCCGACCCCGCGTTGCCTACACAAATTGATTTTGAAAAAAGCACGAACTAGGTATCTTTATATCGTTTGATCAATTCAATCCTCCCGGGAGGATGACACACGAACGCCACAAAGTTGCCCTGCCACCGCCTCAAAATTACCCTGCCACGGCCTTACTGCAAGCGCAAGATGTCTGTGGCTATTAGGTTCCGAATTTTTTGAAGGCGCACAAGTTGGTATCGGACGCGATCTCTCATTTCGAGCCGCCTTTTGGTCTCAACGCGGGCTCGTCGAGGCGCACATAGCTCGGCATGACGGACATTTCGCGGACCTCGAAGACTCAGGGGTTTTTTTACGCTACGTCACAAACTTTAGAGAAAGTTAATTTTTCGGCGGTCACCTCGTAACTGAACCGAAAAAATACCTTTAGTATTTACTTTCCCCATCGGGAAGCACTGTCTTGAACAGCCTATGTTCGCCGATGAACAATTGGGCAAGGGTTTCTCCGCCGGGGCGACCTGGATCGCCGCGCTTCTCCGGCTGCGGAGATGGATGTTCTCGGCGATCGCTTCAGGAGCCGACTTCGCGCGTCGCGCGCAGACGCTCGGCGTAGATGTTGATGACGAGCGCGACCAACAAGATGATCCCTCGAATCAGAATCTTGAGGAAACTGTCGATCTTCACGTAGTCCAGACCGTTGTTGAGCACGCCGAGGACGAACAATCCGACGATCGTGTTGCCGATGCCGCCGCGCCCGCCGAACAGGCTGGTGCCGCCCACGACGACCGCCGCGATCGCGTCGAGCAGGAACGTGTCGAACTCGTTCTGCTGCGCGCTGCCGAAATAGGCGACGCCCAGCATCCCCGCCATGCCCGAGCAGACTGCGGAAATCGTCATCACCGATCCGATGATGAGTCGAACGTTGACCCCTGAATATTCCGCCGCCTCGCGGTTGCCGCCGACCATGTAGACGTAGCGTCCGAAGCGGGTGTAGCTCAGCACGAAATGCGCCACGGCCAACAGCAGCGCCGTGAAGATGATGATCCAGGGAACGCCGAACAGCGATTTGGAGCCGAGCGTGAGCACGAGCGAGGGCACGGAATAGGCGATCTGCCCGCGCACAAGGACCGCCGAAATGCCGGCGCCGATCTGCATCATCGCGAGCGTCATTATGAACGAGGGGATGCCGATCCTGGTCACGCCGAACGCGGTGACCAGCCCGAGGCCAAAACAGGCTGCAAACCCCAGAATGATCGCGAGCCAGCCGGGCAGGGGAATATTCGCGATGTTGACGTAGTCCGGCTGCAACGTGAAAAACGTCAGCACGATCGCCGTCGCATTGGCGATGGCGCCGACGCTGAGGTCGATCTCGGCGGTCAGGATCACGAACGTCAGCCCGACGGCGATGATTCCCGTCACCGAGGCCTGCTGCAGGATGTTGACGAGATTGCCGAGCGTCGCGAAGGCGGGCGCGGCGAACGAGAAGAAACCCACCAGGATCAGCAGTGTCGCGAACGGCGCGATGTTGCGCAACTGATCGCGGAGAATCCGGCCGAGGCTGAATCCGTTGCGGCGCGGCGCGGCGTCGGGCGAATCCATTCCCATCGCTCCTAAGCCGCCGCCAGCAGGCGGTCCTTGCTGATCGCGCAATCCTTGAATTCGCTCGCCAGCTCGCCCTTGCGCATGACGAGCACCCGATCGGCGAGCGAAAGCACCGTCTCCGGCTCGGTCGAGAGGACAATCACCGCCATTCCCTCCGCCGCGAGCGATTTCACGATCCGCACCACGTCCTCCTTCGCGCCGACGTCCATGCCGCGGGTCGGCTCGGCCAGCACCAGCACCTTGGGCGCGCGGGTCAGCCATTTCGCGAGCGCGACCTTCTGTTGATTGCCGCCGGAAAGCGCACCCAATCTCGCCTCGACGCCCGGCGGCCGAACCCCGAGGCGCTGCGTCTGCGTGCTCGCCTGGGCGCGCTCGGCGCTCGGCTTCAGCAGCCAGCGCGAAATTCGTTCGAGAATGGCGATCGACACGTTCTTGAAAACCGGCTCTTCGGCGAACAGCATCGTGCGCCGGCTTTCGGCCGAAGGCATCGCGGTCGTATTCGTCAGCCACCGCCTCGCGGAGGTGCTCGAAGTGTGCAGCCGGGTGACGGTTCTCCGCGATGGTCAGCTCGTGGGCACGTTTCCGACCAAGGGCATGACCCAGACGCGGCTGACCGAACTCATGACCGGAAAGACTTTCGACTACGCCGTCAGCCGTCGTGACCTCTCGGCCCATCGGCCGGTGCTGGAGATCGAGGGCCTGTCCCGCGCCAATCAATATGAGGACGTGTCGCTGACGGTCCGCGAAGGCGAGATCGTCGGGCTCACGGGGCGGCTGGGGTCTGGGCGCACCGAGCTTGCGCTGAGCCTGTTCGGAATGACGCAGCCGGACCGCGGCGCCATCCGGCTCAACGGCAAGCCAGTCCATTTCGCGAGCAACCGCGACGCGATCCGCGCGGGGGTCGGCTACGTCTCGGAGGACCGGCTGACCCTCGGGCTCATCCAGCCGCAATCGATCGAAGACAATGCGGTGATCGCCGTTCTCGAAAGCCTGCTCGATCCGAAGCCGCTCATCTCTTTCAAGCAGAGAGATTCTCTGGTCAGCAAATGGATTGTCGATCTCGGCGTCAAGATCGGCAAGCCATCCAACGCCATCTCGACCCTGTCGGGAGGCAACCAGCAGAAAGTCGTGCTGGCCAAATGGCTCGCGACAAAGCCGCGCTTCCTGATCCTCGACTCGCCGACCGTCGGAGTCGACGTCGGCGCGCGGGCTGGAATTTTCGCCATCGTGCGCAAGCTCGCCGAAGCCGGCATGGCGATCCTGCTGATCTCCGATGAGATCCCGGAGGTCTATTTCAACGCTGACGTCGTCCTGCACATGCGCGACGGCCGCATCGTCGGCCAGTACCGGCCGCGGGACGTCGCAATCGACGCAATCGAGGAGGCCGTCCATGCGTAGCTTGGGCATTGGCGCGACGGAGCGCTGGCTGATCGTCGTGATGCTGCTGATGGGCGTCGGCCTCAGCCTGTTCACCTCGACGTTTCTCACCCTGCCGAATCTGTTCGACCTCCTCAACGCGAGTTCGGTCAATATCATCTTCGGCGTGGGCCTGCTCGTCGTGCTGATCGCGGGCGGCATCGACATCTCGTTCGCCGTCGCCGCATCGGTCGTCCAGTACCTGACGGCGTTGACGCTCGGATGGATCGGCGGTGGAGACTGGGCGCTCGGCCTCATCCTCGCCGGCGGTTTCGGCGCGGCGCTCGGGTGCTTCAACGCCTTCTGGATCTACCAGTTCCGCATCGTCTCCATTGTCGTGACGATCGCGACCTACAATCTCTTCTTCGGCCTTCTGATGTTCTTCTCCAGCGGCGTCTCGCTCTACGACCTGCCGGACTGGCTGACCACACGCATCGCGATCGTCAGCGTCGAGACGGCGAATGGGCGCGCGGATCTCACGATTCTCGTGGTCGCGATGATCGCCTGCGTCGCCGCGACGTGGCTGCTGCTGCGACGGACGAGCACCGGCCGCCAGCTCTACGCGATGGGCGACAACATGGAGGGCGCGCGCCGCATCGGCGTCAGTCTGGGCGCGATGCACTATCTCGCCTTCGGCTGGCTGGGACTCATGGCGGGCATCGCCGGGCTCATGCAGGCTCATTACGCGCAGGAGGTCGTTCCGAACGCGCTCTACGGACGCGAGCTCGACGTGCTGGCCGCGGTCGTGCTGGGCGGCGCGCGGCTCGGCGGCGGCCGGGGCTCGATCCTCGGCGTGCTGCTCGGCATCATTCTCGTAGCGATGACTCAGAATGGCCTCAACCTTCTCGGGATCTCGCCCTACGCCTTCAAGATGATCGTCGGCGTCATCATCCTCGTCGCGATAACCTTGTCGAGCGAGGGCGTCGGAAAGCTCATCGGATCCTGGCGCGGCGCGCCAATGCGGCAGAGGACAGCGCAATGACCATCCAGGCCCTCTCGCGCGACGAGGCGCGCGGCCTGAGCCGCCTGGCCGATCCTGAAATCATCGGTCTTCTGGCGCTGCTGCTATTCGTCTGCATCGTTTTCGGCGCGGCGTCCGGAAAATTCCTGAGCGCCACGACCTTCACGTCGATCGCCTTCCAGCTGCCCGAGCTTGGCCTGCTGACGCTGGCGATGCTGATGCCGATCATCTCGGGGGGCTTCAATCTCGCCATCACCTTCACGGCGAACCTTTCCGGCCTTGCGATGGCCGCGGTCCTGCATGCGTTCGGCGGCGTCGACGCCGGACCTCTGGCGATCCTGCTCGGGATCGTCGCGGCCCTGGCGACGGGCTCGGCGGTCGGTTGGCTGATGGGCGCCATCATCGCGACGACGGGGGCCCATCCGATTCTGGTGTCGCTGTCGATGATGATTTTCGTCCGGGGCTTGGGCGAGTTTCTGACGCGCGGCGGCGACATATCCGGCACGCCCGACGCAGTGCAAGCGATCGGGCAGGGAACGGTCCTCGGCGTTCCCGCGCCCATGATCGTCTTCGCTGGAGCCGTGCTGCTCTGGTATGTCGTCATGTCCCGCACGCGCCTCGGCTTCGCCACGCGGATGATCGGCTCCAATCTCGAAGCGACGCGCTATTCGGGTTTGCCGACGCGCCGCTCGTTGACGATGATCTATACGCTCTCGGGGTTCATGTGCGGTCTTGCCGGGATCGTGATGCTCGCTCGTTTCAACTCGGTGCGCGTCGGCCATGGCGAAGCCTATGTGCTCATCACGGTGCTGGCCTGCTTTCTCGGTGGCGTGGACCCGTTCGGAGGCTTCGGCCGTGTGCTGCCGGTCGCCATTGCTCTGGTAATTCTACAGGTCATCGCGTCGGGACTGAATTTGCTCGGCGCCAACCAGCATCTTGCGACCGCACTCTGGGGCGGCTTCTTGCTGCTCATTATGGTCGTGCGCTCGATCTGGGCGAGCCGTTTCCTGCAACACATGTTTGGGAAGCGCTGACGCGGCGCAGAGAAACACAGCTGTTCCATTGGCAAGAGAGGATCGACATGAATAAGCTCGGCGTTCACGCTTTCGTTTGGACGAAAGGTTGGAGCAACGAAGAATGCGCCCGCGCGATCGGGAGCTCGGCCGAGGTTGGATACGACCTTATCGAAATCACGGCTCTCGACCCCAAGACGATTGACGTCGATTTCACCCGCCGCCAGCTCGAGAAGGCGGGAATTGGCGTCACAGCCTCGCTCGGCCTCGAAGCGGATGAGGACATCTCCAGCAACGATCGCGAGAACGAGAAGCGTGGGCAGGCGAAGCTGGAGCGGGCTGTCGCCATGGCGCGCGACGTCGGCGCGACGCATATCTGCGGCATTCTGGAATCCGCGTTTCAGAAATACAAAGTTCCCACGACGCCGGAAGGCGTGAAGCGCTCAGCGGAGGTGCTGCAACGCGTCGCGGAAATCGCGGCGCGAAGCAACATCATGCTCGGTCTCGAGGTCGTGAATCGCTACGAGTCGAACGTGCTCAACACGGCGTCGCAGGCGGTTGAAATGTGCAAGCGGATCGGCGCGCCGAACGTGAAGGCTCACCTTGACGTCTATCATATGAACATTGAGGAATCCGACATCCAGCAAGCCATTCTGGAGACCGGCGACTATCTCGGCTATTTCCACACCGGCGATTCCCATCGCGGCTACATGGGCTCGGGGTCGATCGATCTCGCGGGCGTGTTCCGGGCGCTGGTGAAGTCGGGCTACAAGGGACCGATCACCTTCGAGTCCTTCTCGTCCCGCGTCGTTGGACAGCCGCTCGAAGGCATTCTCGGCATCTGGCGCAACCTCTGGGAGGACAGCCGCGACCTTGCCGAGCACGCTCTGATGTACACCAAGGCCCAACTCAAGGCGGCGCAGGAGGCGCAGAAGCAGGCCGAGCGGAGCCGCCTGCCGTGGCCCGTCGAGAGGGCAGGGGGCGACCGCGTCAAATCCGATGCGTGAAGCTCCGGTCCCGATCCCCGCCGGCGAGTCTTGATATCAGTAGAACTGGCGCCACGGTCGGAACCATGCGCGCCAACGACCCCCAGGCGAAAGAGGACATACGTTACCGCAGGGATCTGAACATAACAATCAGGGCGTGCGGGTTTGTGGTGGTGTAGCGAACGAAGAGGCGCCGCGGTTCCGCCGCGAGGCGAAAGAGCCATTCAAACCCCACGTTTTGCATCCATTTTGGCGCGCGCGGTTTTTTAAGCGATAAGAAGTCCAGCAGTCCTCCCGCAGTCTTGATAATCCCGACGCCTCGGAGTCGCTCAACATTGCGAACGCAAAACTGCTGTTCAAAGGGTATTCCTAACCCAACCCAAAGAATATCTGGTCGCAACGCGGCTATTTCAGCGCATATGTCGGGTTCCTCCGCAAGATTGAAGTACCCGTGGCGCCGACCCACGATTCGAAGCGAGGGATAGGCGCGGAGCGTAGCCTCGACCGCTTTACGGTTGACCTCTTCGCTACCGCCAAGCATATAGAAGGAAAGTCCCAATTCTTTGGCGAACCTGGCGACTTCGGGAAATAGATCCGTTGTCGCCACGCGCTCGGGGAGCGGGTTACGGGACAAAGAAGTGCAG
>Ga0209655_10000793_pt1 | contig 11983 bp, 10 predicted proteins | sample BogFormECP03_OM2_FD_188236 | JGI IMG/M metagenome (GOLD analysis project Ga0209655, IMG submission 188236) | Bog forest soil microbial communities from Calvert Island, British Columbia, Canada - ECP03_OM2 (SPAdes) (version 2) | ecosystem: Environmental > Aquatic > Freshwater > Wetlands > Bog ...
CAGATGGCCGCCAAGGACAGGCGCAGTTCACGTTCGTACCCGGCGCGGAACTCGGGGGTGCCGCGAGCCGCGTCCGAACTTAGCGCCGTGAAACCGCAGCTAGTCTTCAGCTCATCGCGGTGCGCAGACGTGAGATATTGCCTTGCAAGAGACTTCAGTCGGTCCGTCCACGCTTGGTTCTTTCTCGCCTTGATCCATCGCGGTCGTCCGGTAGTAATCGCGTGGCTGAATGCAGCGACAGCCAGATCCTCTTTGGCGGCGAAATGCGAATAGAACGCACCATGGGTGAGCCCGGCTTCCCGCATCACCGGGACGATCGCCGTGCCGTCCACTCCTTCGCGGCGCAGCCGCCAGGCAGCCGCATCCAGTATTCGACGGCGTGAGGCAGCTTTGAGATCGTCGCGGTTCCTCGTGACATTTCGCATGATGCCCATCATGCTAGATTCAAGATAGACACCATGTAAAGGTTGGGCGGAGGCAGCCTGCCGTCCGTGGTCGCCGCGACGGTCAGAACGGGATCGCCACGACCTGCTCGGTAAAGAAGTCCTCGCCAAGGTCGCCCGGCAAGTCCTTCATCGACGCTCATCACGCCGATCTCGCGTTAAACACGTCGATGGTCGCTGCCGCACACCACGTCTCACCGCGCTACCTACAGAAGCTGTTCGCGACCGCTGACATCATCGTCGCCGGATGGATCAAAGAACGCCGGTTGCAACGCTGCCGGCACGACCTTGCGGATTCAAGCGTGTTGCGGACAGCATCGGTGAACCGCGCCGGGGCGGTTCACCTTCTCCTTCATGATGGGTCTCGACGAATGTCCGCCAAACTTTCCCCATAAGGCGCACTGACAGGCTCAGGCCCGGGTTGCCGCCGTCGCCGTGGCCAACGCCTCGGCGAAGATGTCGAGATCTACAGCGGTGGCGTCCACGTGCGGCGAGACCCGCAGCACCGGGGCCGCCAGCTCGAACGGCGCGCGCCCCGGCCCGGCGGCCGTCGTGACGATCGCGTGCCGTTCGATCAATTCCTCGCGTATCCGGTTGACGTTCGCGCCGTCGGTCGGGGCCAGCGTGGTGATCGCGGACGGGGTGTCGTTGGGTTCGACGACGCGCCAGCCCGGCGCTTCGGCCAGCGCCTCGCGGGTCAGCCGGCCAACCTCGGCGAGTCGCTCGCGCACCAGCTGAGGGCCAGCGGCCACGTGTTCCCGCACCGCGACCGAAAACGCCACCCTCGCCGCGATATTCGCTTCCCCGAACTCCAACAGCCGCAGCGGCGGGATGTCGGGCAGCCAGTGCGCCGGCGGCAGCCGGGTCCGCAGCCCCGTCGCCAGCTCGGGCCGCACCGCGAGCACGCCCACGCCACGCGGCCCGGCCAGCCACTTGCGTGATGTTCCGTAGATCGCGTCGGCGTCGACTACGCAGTCGATCTGGCCGAGCGCCTGGGCCGCATCCACGACCAGCGGAACGGCGTGCTCCCGGCAGGCTGCCGCGATGTCGGCGACCGGTTGCACGACGCCCCGATGACTAGCGACTGCCGTCAGGTGCACCAGCGTCGGTGCATCGGCGGCGATCATCGCCGCGATGTCGTCGACTTGCGCTCGTCCCAGCCCGTCCACCGGCAGCGGCAGCACACCGAATCCGTTGGCGGCCATCACGGCCAGGTTGGGCCCGTATTCGCCTGGTAGACAGGCGATGACGCGGCGCGGTTCGGGCCAGCTGCTCAGCAGCAGGTCCAATGCATGCGTGGCACCGGTGGTGAAGGCGATGTCGTCGGCCGTCATCCCGGTCAGTTCGCCGACCGCGCTGCGACCGGCGCTCAGCTCAGGCTCGGCGCGTTGTGCGGCGACATAGCCGCCGATCTCGGCCTCGCGGCGGGCGTGGGCCGCCGCGAGGTCGATCGCGGCGAAACTCTGTCGCGAGCAGGCGGCACTGTCGAAATGTATGCCGGCGACGGGTGGGCGGGCCGCCCGCCACGCCCGCGCCAGGTCCGTCATTTCACTGCGAGCGAGTGGTGCCACCTTGGCTGATGCTCGCCGTTTGATGGCGGCGACGTCGACTGCGCGGCTCATTTGCCGACCTCGATGGTACCGGCCGGCCCCGCGATGCTTATCGTCAACCCGGCAGCGCCGGGCTGACAGGTGCTGCTGATTCCGAGTGAGCTGAAAAGTGCGTTGATTAGGTCGGGGCGCGGATGGTGCGGGGTGACCTCGAGGAGTGTCGCAGCCGGACGCTTCGATACCGCTGGCGTGGGTGTGCCGGCCCAGTCGATGAAGTAAGGTACCGCGATCCCGAAGTCGCTGTTGACCGTCACGATCTTCCACTCGAGCACCGCGCCGTCGGGTCGCGTACGGCTCACGGGAAACTCGCTGATGTTCACTCCGGCACCACGTGCTTGATCACGGAAGGCGCTGGTATCAATACGAAAGCACCATCCGAACGGCGCGGGAACTTCAAGGGTGCGGAATTGGCCCGCGGCTGGCGTGTCACCGCCGCGCTGCGGATCGCAGCCGATCAGCTCTAAGTATGCGTCGTTCCCGAGGGGAACAGTTGCATTGCGGGTGCCCAGTCCGTGATGGGTACCGCCGAACTCGGCGGTCAGGCCCGTGTGAGACTGAAGCCAGAGGATGAGGTCGTCCAGGTCTGGATATGCGACCGTGACGTGGTCGAGTAATGGGGTCATGAATTGTGCTCCTGTCGGATGGTGTTCGCTCGAAACCGAAGCGCTCGTCGGTCGAGATAACCGACGAGCGCCCCAGTCGCGATGGCGATCACTGTCAGCAAGCCGTTCATATGCAGCAACGGCGCCGCACGGAGCCACCATCGCTTGCGGCGTAGAGCGCACGAGCAGTTCGCCAAGATTGGTGGCGGTCATGTCGACGCTTCTTTCGGTGTTGCGTAGGTTCCCCGGGCGACAGCCGAGACGACGCCGTTAGCGTCGGTGAGGGAGGCGTCGACCACCGTGATGGTTCGACCCGCACGCAAAATACGCGCGCGAATGGTGAACGCCCCGTCGCGCGCCGGCGCGAGAAAGTCGATGGACATCCCGATCGTGGCAACAGCTGATCCGGTCAGGCCAAGAATGACGAATGTGCCCGACAGGTCGAGAAGCGAGGCGATAGCCCCACCGTGGAGCTCCACACGCTTCGGGTCGCGTGACAGACCGATGGTCGGCTCGACCGAGCAATGTATCGCGCCTTCCTCAACGTCGAGAAGCTTGATGATCAGCGGAAACGACGCATGAAATGGCACCGCAGCGAATGCTTGTTGAAGGGTGACGACGTCTAAGCTCATGGGACGAGGACGACTTTGCCGAATACTTCGCGGTCTTCGAGCAGCCGCTCGGCTTCTACAGCGTCGGCCAGGGGAAGGACCTTATCGATGATTGGTGTGAGTTTGCCGATAGCGACCAGGTCGAGAAGTTCGATCTGATCCTCCGGGACTCGGGGAATTGGCTACCTTTAGGCTTGGCGACCGAGGCGGCGCGCCGCCTGCTGGCCATTCGAGAAGTGTAGCGGGTCAGCGTTTCTGCCGATCACAGCAGGCACAAACGGGAATTCCTGCTCCGACCAGCAAATCGATAGCCCCTTTATTCGACGCTAATGATACGGAATCGAGTGGAATTACCCGGACTTTTCCGGGGCCGCCGGACGGAAATTTCCTTGTGGCAACGCGAAGGGGCGGCGAAGGTCGCCACTACCGGGGAATCACTCCCGCAGTTGGCGACGTGAGGGGTTGACAGCAGTGTATCGCGACAATACGAAATCGCTTGTGAGACAAAGTATTGCTCGTAATCATCGCGGCGAGTAACGTAAGCGCCCCAAGCACAGGAAGTCCCAAACCCGACCTAAGGGGAATACCGTGCGACAACCTGAGCTAACCAGCCTCATCGGCCTGCGAGACGGCGCCGGGGATCGGCTCCTTCTCCTACGCTTGGACCGGCCCAACGGGACGCGCGGCTACATGCTGAGGGTCGGAACGGGGAAAGTGTTCCTGACAGCCGGCGATCTGGCCCGGCTGAGCACCGTCATCCGGTTCGAGTTGGTCTCGGCGAACCAGTTCCGATTCTTCGCTCGGGCGATCTGGCTCCTGATCTTGTGCGCACTCGTGTGGCTCCTCACATCTGCAGTCACCGGGCCATTGTTTGCGTACCCCTGGTCGAACTGAAGTCAGCCGGGATGACGGATCCGGTAATAGCGATGAGGTACGTCGACCATCGGTGATGGTGGTGTCCCGCCACGACCGCTTGGAGTGGTTTAGGACCTCACGGATGAAGGTTCCACTGGCCACAATCCTGGGCCAGGGCGTCGTTGACGTCGACTTCGAGCCCGCCGACCACCGGGCCCGGACTCGAGGCGGTGCTCACTATGCGCTGGTAGAGAACCGCGGCGGGGTCGATCTGACCGTGAGACCAGGACCGGGTCTGCCAGGCCCACCGGTGGCCGGGCGTGCGCGAATTCCCGATCACGCCATCGCTGGCGGCCCACTGGCACACATTGATACCCCCGTAGACGCCGGTGCGCTGCACTCCAAGCACCGAGTTGATTCCGCGAAACCACTGCAGTGCGGTGGTGTTCCAGGTGTCGCGGTTGATGTCGTCGTCGACGGTGAAGAAGATCGGCGCACTCTGCCCGCCACCTGCCGCGGTATGCAGCTGCCAGGCGGTGCGAGCGTCGGCCACGCCCCCGGCGAACCCGCGCGTGAAGTCCGATGGCGCTGAGCCGCCCGGCTTGCCGTATTGGTAGTTACTGACGATCGCCAGCCCAGCGGCGGTCAGCGACTCGGCGTAGGGCCGGGTAATCGGCTTGGCGCCGAAGGACGAGCCGGGACGCGATAGCGAGACGTAGTTGACCACCCCGGAGTAGCCAGCAGCTCGGATGTGCTCCGCCGGAATCTGACGCATGGCGAAGTCGATCAGTTGGGGAGCGGCGGCAGACGCCGTAGGGGCACCGGCAGTTACTGACGCCGCACCCAGCCCGGCCAGCGCAGACACAGCGGTGGCGTACCGCAGTGCGTCACGCCGGGAAACCGGGCGTGATCGCCGGAGGTCGATAGTCCCCGACGAGTCCTGCATCGCGTGATGTTAACAATGTGACTGCTGTTAACGGTGTAGCCCGCGCTGGCCGAGTTCAATTCGTTTCCGCACCGTTTCATCCGCTGGCGTGGGGCCGGGTGCTGCGGAGTGACAGTGGCATAGGCGTTGTTCAGAGGGAGGGTGTTGATTGCCCGGGCTGACTGCTCACTCATGAACGACCGCTAGGCCGTGGTAAGCACATCAGAAGGCGTTCGCCCTGTCGTAACTGCTTCCTGCAGAAGCCCTTTCAATCGCGCGACTCTGAGCAGCTGCAGGGTCATGTTTGTGGATCCGAACATGGGGAGCACCCCGATGAATGTTCGGAAGGAGGGAGTTGCGCCGTGTAGCTGTTGTAGACAGCCAAACACATAAAAGCATCCCATTGTGAAGAGGGTGGCGGGTATCGAGTACGCGAGCAATGAGCGGCAATCAGAAATCATTTCGCGCGCGTAATCGATCTCATCCTGCGACATTGGTTGGCGGTTACGTAGTTTGCCCAGAACCGCTTTGTGAGCGCCTACTTCTTCCCCCAACGAAGCGGCCTTTCGATCTTCCAACCGTCTGATGAACAGGAACGCACAGGCGACGAATGTAAGTCCCAGCGCGGCAACAACTATCGTGAGGAAACCAAACAAGCCGAAATCCACCTTCCCGCTCCTATGTCTTGGCGGCGACGGGGCCGTCGGAGGGTACCGCTGGGTCTCCGTCTTCCCAGAGCAGCAGCTGACGAACCGCGGAGCGCGGTCCGTAGGGTCGAAGCATCGTGCTGGCCGGGCGCGGCCGCACCCGGATCGGCCACCAGAACCACCGCCCGAGCAGCGCGGCGATGGACGGGGTCATGAACGCGCGCACGATCAGCGTGTCGAAAAGCAGACCCAGCGCGATGGTGGTCCCGACCTGACCGAGAACCCGTAGATCGGCGAACATGAAGGAGGCCATGGTGGCCGCGAAAACGAGGCCGGCGGAGGTGACAACCGATCCGCTGCCGGCCATGGCGCGGACGATGCCGGTGTTCAGTCCCGCGCCAATTTCCTCTTTGAACCGGGAGATGAGCAACAGGTTGTAGTCCGATCCCACCGCCAACAGCAAGATGACCGCCAGCGCTAGTACGATCCAGTACAACTGGATGCCGAGGATGTCCTGCCAGAGCAGCACGGAGAGGCCAAAAGAGGCACCCAGCGACAGCGCCACCGTGCCGACGATGACGATGGCGGCGATCAGGCTTCGGGTGATAAATAGCATGATCAACAAAATCAGGCTGAGCGCCGCTAGCGCTGCGATCATGAGGTCGTAGGTGGCGCCTTCTTGGATGTCCTTATAGGTCGCGGCGGTGCCGGCGAGGTAGATGTGAGAGCCGGCCAAGATGGTGCCCTTCACGGCGTCCTTCGCCGCGTTTCTGATCGGGTCGATACTGGCGATGCCCCGGGGAGTGGCGGGATCGCCTTCGTGGGTGATGATCATCTGGGTGGCCTTGCCGTCCGGCGAGAAGAACAGCTTCAGGCCCCTTTTGAACTCGGGGTTGTCGAAAGCCTCAGGCGGCAGGTAGAAGGAATCGTCGATCTTGGCGGCGTCAAAAGCCTGGCCCAGGGCAGTCGCGGTGTCGGTGTTAGCTCGCGTTTGGGCGTTGATCCCGGAGTTGGTGGCGTAGTTGGACAGCGTCAGTCCGAGGTTTCTTTCCTGATCGGCGATCTGGGGCGGTAGCAGCGTCACCAATTTCTGCTGGCCTGCATCCAATTTGTCCAGACTCGTTGTCAGCTTTGTAAATTGTTCGCTGAGCTGGTCGATACCGTCGATGGCGTTGAAGATGTTTCTGAACGCATAGCAGGCCGGGACCTCGTAGCAGTGTTTTTCCCAGTAGAAAGAGCTGCGAATCGGGCGGAGGAAATCGTCGAAATTGGCGATTTCGTCGCGCACGTCATTGATAACGGCGATGGTGTCGTGAAAGCTTTGGGTCTCGTCGTTGGTCGAGGCGGCGAGGTCCTTCTGCAGTGCGTACTGCCGGTTCAAAATGCCGATCGTGTCGCGCAGCTGGTCGGCCTGTTTCAGCAAGTCGTCTGCACGATCTTTCTGGTACTGCAGGTTCTCGATGCTGCCCACGTTTCCCGCGCTGATCTGAAACGGTATCGAGGTGTGCACGAGGGGCGTTCCCTGCGGCCGGGTAAGCCCTTGCACCTTTTCGATGTCTGGCAGGTGAAAGATGGCTTTTGCGATCCTTTCGATGACGAGCATGTCGGCCGGATCGCGCATATCGTGGTCCGCCTCGACCATCAGCAATTCGGGATTGAGTCTGGCCTGGGAGAAATGCCGCTCGGCGGCTGCATAACCGAGATTGGCCGGCGAACCGGCGGGCATGTATGGGCGAACGTCGTAGCTCGTCGTAAATCCCGGCAGGGCCAGCAGACCCACCAGCGCCACCGAGACCGTCGCCACAAGAATGGGTCCTGGCCAGCGGACGATGGCGGTGCCGATGCGCCGCCATCCGCGCGTGCGCATCGCGCGTCTAGGGTCGAACAGACCGAAATGGCGGCCGATGGCCAGCACCGCCGGCGCCAGGGTCAACGCGGCCATCAGTGCGACAAGCACGCCGATTGCAGCGGGGATGCCGAGGCTCTGAAAGTACGGCAGCCGGGTAAAGGTCAGGCAGAACACCGCGCCGGCAACGGTCAGGCCCGAGCCTAAGATGATGTGCGCGGTCCCCCGGTACATCGTGTAAAAGGCTGCCTGACGATCCTGCCCGGTATAGCGCGCTTCGTGATAGCGGCCGAGGATGAAGATCGCGTAGTCCGTTCCGGCGGCGATCACGAGTAATGTCAGCAGATTTGTCGAGTACGTCGACAGCTCGATGATCCCCGAATTCGCCAGCACTGCAACGACTCCGCGGGCCGCGGTCAACTCGATCATTACCGTGAAAAGCACGACAATCGCGGTGACAAGGGAGCGGTAGACGGAAAACAGCATGATGATGATTACGGCGATAGTGATGAGCGTGACCTTCAGGGTGCCTTTGCTGCCTACCTCGAACTGATCGGTCACCAGCGGCGCGGCGCCGGTGACATAGACCTTGACCCCCGGCGGCGGCGAAGTGTGGGCCACGATGTCGCGCACAGAATCGACGGACCGATTGGCCAACGACTGGCCCTGATTACCGGCAAGGTTCACCTGCACCAACGCGGCCTTGCCGTCGTTGCTTTGGGAGCCCGAGGCGGTCAGCGGATCCCCCCAGAAATCCTGAATGTGCTGCACATGCTTCGTGTCCTGGGAGAGCTTTCGTATCAGACCGTCGTAGTAGTGGTGTGCGTCGGCACCGAGCGGTTGATCACCCTCCAGCACGATCATGGCTGCGCTGTCCGAATCGAACTGCCGGAACACTTTGCCTATGCGCTTACTGGCCTGCAGCGCCGGCGCGTCCTGCGGGCTCAGCGACACGTTGTGTGCTTGGGCGACCTTCTCTAGTTGCGGCACATAGACATTGGTAACTACCGCCAGGGCAAGCCAGAACGCCGCGATCGGCACCGAAAACCGCAGGATTATCCGCGGTACCGAACGCCGCTGTGCGTTGTCGTCGCTCATGCGGACTTCACCAGGCAGAAGGTGTAGGCGTTCACCGTGTTGACGATCCTTTCGTCCTTCACTTCGCCGTCGACGATGATCCGGCAGCCCAGGGAGGCGCTGTTTCCTTGTGCCACAAGGTTGCTGAAGGCTCCGGGCTGTGTCGTGACCATCTTCAACGACCACGGCAGGGGTGCGTTCATGACTTGCTGCGGCTGAAAATTGATGTCGAGGTAGTTGATGGTCGCCACCGTTCCAGGGTCGCCGAAGACCTCCAGGGTGATGTGCTTCGGGTTGTAATTGACATCGTTCCCAATGGGACCAGGGGTCGACGTGTCGTTATTCGAGCCAAAGATGCCGTGCAGCCGATAGACCCCAAAGCCCGCGGTGCCGACCACGACCAGCGCGACCAGAACTATCCAGCCTCGCTTGAGGCGGCGGCCGATCGAAAGCCTATTCATTGCATCCCGTATCGCCTAAGCTGCGCCGTGGCAGCATTGCGGTCAAGCAGCTTCTCACCGTGTTAACGTAGTACGGTACAGGTAGTAATTGCGGATTGTATCTGATGCCAGGGAGTTTTAGCGTGACTGCCGCGTCATCTGGGCTCGACAGCCATGCTGCTGCTGACGAGCTCCCGGTCGCCGAGGAGTTAGTGCAGGCCGCGTTACGGGCCGCCGAAAAGCGGGGCAAGGACGTGGCCGATGTGCCGGTGCTCGCGATCGCGCGTGAAGCTGGGATCTCGCGTAGCACACTGCTGCGTCGCCTCAGTGGCACCCGGGCAGCGTTAGACGAGGCTGTCCGCGCCGCCGGGGTGGATCCAGGTGGGCAGGTGCCGGTCCGGGCGCGGGCGTTGAACGCGGCGGCCGCGTTGATCAGCGAATCCGGTCTAGCTGCAGCTACATTGGAGGCGATCGCCACGCGTGCCGACTGTGCGGTCCACAGTCTCTACATGGCCTTTGGTAGTCGTGATGAACTGCTGCGGATCGTGTTCGAACGTCACAGCCCCATCCCTGATTTCGAGGATGCCCTCGACACCGCCACAGACGATCTCACCGCCACGGTGCGGCGCCTATATCAGGCGCTGGCGGCAGCACTGAGCCGCGAACCCCGGGTAGCGCCGGCAATCCTCGCCGAAGTGTTCGCCCGTCCCGCTAGCTCGACCGTACAGACGCTGAGCCAACACGCCGTTCCGCGGATGCTGGATGTGCTTGGGGCGTGGCTGAACGCGCAGGTGCAACGAGGGCGAATACGTGATCTGCCGATGCCGTTGCTCATTCACCAATTGATGGGCCCGATGGTGATGCACATGCTGGGCCGACCCGCCCTGGCCAACCTCGCTGTGGTCGAGCTGCCTGACCTGGACACCACGTGCGCGGAACTCGCGGCAAACTTCATGCGGGCCGTGGCTGCTGACTAACGTAAACACGCTGTCCTGCAACGACATTCGGGGCCCCATCTACTATGGCCCCACCATTCCCGCGCACGACACCTACTCATGGGATGCAACGACGCTGGCTGGTTCTCTGGACTCCTCATTCCCAACGGGCTGCGATGGTGCGCCCGCCGGGACCTACACGTACGCGTTCACGCTGTCGCGCATGTAGGTCACCGACAATTGCCAAACATTCCTGTCATCTTTGAGATTTGGGGTGCCCTACGACCAACTCGTATCGGAACTCAATAACGCCTTCGACCCGGTTCACCCTCGTCACTGAGGTGGAGGGACCGCTGGGTCGCGGACATCGGGATCTGTTGGCGCAGAACGGTATCCAGCAGGACGTCATTGACCCGTCCTCGGGCTGTTCGGACCTCTCGGGATTTTTCACTAGTTGAGCAAGCTGGCGCGGCGGGCCGGTTACCGACGGCGCGTCGAGCGGACTTGCGTGCCATTCGTCACCGCGTTTGGCGCGTCATTGCCTACCTGCGCAAAACCAATTTTGAGCGTTGTGTTCTTTATAAAGTCAAAATATCGTTCTACGGACACTCAAGCCATCGGTGGCCGCCATGAACACCCAGCTGCGGGACAAGGGGTATGCCAATGGCGGTGGTGCTCGATACTGACGACCTGCCCGCGGAAGATCGCGCCGAGGCGGTGGTCTCCGCGATGCACGATTCGTCCATAACGTCCTACATCAGCTCCGAAGGCCAGGACGGAATCGCTCAAGCCCAGGGCTTCCCCACGAGCTCATCAGCGACGCCGGTACCCGCCTGCACACCAGCCGCGGCTACAGGAGGCGGCGATTCACTTCGAAGGCAAGGCACAGCTCTGCGAGGAGATTCAGCAGCGACAACGACGTACGGCCCAGACGATGGCAATCGTAGTAAGTCAGCGACCTCCCAGATGCTGCGATCATCGAAGATGCGGCCCTCTAGCAGCGCTTCGGCCAACGCCGCCCGCTCGGCCTCGTCCTCGAGAACCTGTTGCACCGCCTGCCGGCGATAGGCGTTGGCCATCGCATTGATGTATAGATCTTGGGCCTCCCACAGTCGCGTCGTGGCAGTGATGAGGGCCTCCCGGCTGATACGCCTCGGTTGCCAACTCGCCAAATCCGACATCGCATTCCAGATGTAGTGCGAACCGATCCGGTAGGCATCCATGACCGCGGGGAGGGGCACGTTTTCAGTGGCGCGTTTGGAGCCGGTTCTGACTGCCGGAGAGGTATCGAACGGCTTGACGGCCTGCAGCCCGTCGAACACGAAGCGGATGTTCTCAACGACGTTTGTCCGGATCTCGTCGTCGGTGACGACGTGGGCGTGCTTGTAGAAGTCGATGTCGGTTCGGATGGAGGCAGCGATGGCGCGGCCCAACTCTTCGGTACGGCTCGCCAGCTTGGCTCCGATCTCGGAGACTTGCTTCTCGATGTCACCCGAAGACGTATCCCTGTCCCGTGACGGCATAGCGGCCAGCGTAGAGCGCCGCGTAGTCGAGACTGCGGCAAAACGTCGCTTGACGCGCTTTCTGCAAATTTCTCCGGTTTCGGCCGGCTCGCCGACGCCCTCAGGCCGGTCCGCCGATAATGCGCCGGTGCAATTCCTCGGTGAGGACATGGATTTGGCGGGTCAACTCGGTGTTGGTTTTGAGCTCGAGTTCCTGAGCTTCAAAGTCGTGGTCGGCCTTGGCCTGTTGGAAGGCCGCTTGGCGGTTCTGGCCGATCATGACGAAGGTCGACAGGAAGATCGCCTCGAGTGACACCACCAGAGTCAGTGTCGGCCAAGGACTCTTTTCCAAGACCACCATCCACACGGCGAAAAGGGCCGCGTGAATCCACACGAAGTTCATCGAGCCGGCGAATCCGGTGATCTGATCGGCCAGCCGCAGCTGGATTTTGGCGCGTCGTTGCTTGGCCTCCTCCAGCACGGCTGGGTG
>Ga0209655_10000795_pt1 | contig 11976 bp, 6 predicted proteins | sample BogFormECP03_OM2_FD_188236 | JGI IMG/M metagenome (GOLD analysis project Ga0209655, IMG submission 188236) | Bog forest soil microbial communities from Calvert Island, British Columbia, Canada - ECP03_OM2 (SPAdes) (version 2) | ecosystem: Environmental > Aquatic > Freshwater > Wetlands > Bog ...
TACGCCATTTCACGCCGCAGAGTTCGTTGCCCACGTAAATAACGACGGATTCGCGGTCGGATTTGTCTTTTTTCCCGAGGAAGAAGTCGGTCTGATCGACACCGTCGATGATCCTGTCCGTCGGGACTTTGCCACCAGCGATCCGCGCGAACGTTGGGAACAGATCCGTCTCATGCACGATCTCATTGTTGACCGCCCCAGCGGGCACTTTGCCCGGCCAGCGGATAATGAAAGGTACGCGCAATGAACCTTCCCACGCAGTGAAGTATGTGCCGTGCCAAGGCCCACTGAAACCATAGTACGCTGCCATAAACTCGGGTCCATTATCGGACGTGAAGATGAAGATCGTGTTGTCGCGGATTCCAAGCTTGTCCACCGCATCGAGCAACTGACCGACGTGCGCGTCCATTTCAGCGAGAACGTCGGCGAAATCGCCGTTGTGGGTTTTGTTCTGGAACTCTGGCGACGGGATTGTGGGCATGTGTGGCTGCGTGAAGGGCACGTAGGCGAAGAACGGTTTATTTGCCTTGGTCTGCCGACCCATGAAATCGATCGCGCGCTTGGTTAACTCCGTGTCCATGAGCCGGCGTTCCTCTAGGTTGTAGATGCGGACGTCCTTGGGAGCTTCGCCCTTACGGCCCTCCATGACGTACTCGGGCCGAGCATAGGGATTCGAGTCTGGGCGGAACCGCTCGTTGTCCGGCCAAAACGACTCGTCGGTAGAGTTAGGAATTCCATACCACTCATCGAATCCCTGATAGGTCGGATACCGGCCTTCGGTGTGGCCCAGGTGCCACTTGCCGAAAGCTCCGGTGGCGTAACCGGCGTCTGAAAGCATTTCGGCCATTGTGATTTCCCACTGCACGAGGCCATAGACAGGTGTTTCGATTGGCACCGAGCCGTTACCCGTGCGGATGGCGTACCGCCCGGTCATCAGAGCCGCACGGCTCGGGGTGCATTGCGCCTCGACGTTGAAGTTGAGGAGGCGCATCCCTTCTGCCGCAAGGCGGTCGATTCGCGGGGTAGGCGCGCCGCGCAGAATCCCGCCGCCGTACACGCCGGGCTCTCCCCAGCCAAGGTTGTCCATCAGCACCAGGACGATGTTGGGTTGCTTGCCCGCTGGAACGGGACTTGCGCCCTGCGCGTGGGCGTACCCAACGAACAGGCTAAAGACCAACGCGCTACGTGCGCAGAATCGAATCCAATAAGCAATATTCATTTTGTTTTCGCTCATAGACACTCACGCATGGTCGCCGCGGCCAACCGGCTTTTATAGTGTCAGTTCTACCAGTGACGAACAATCGAAACGTATATTCTGCGCCTACGCTGTGGTGCCCAGAACATGTGAATAAACGCGTCTACCGAAACGGAACATGCCCGGGAGCGGTTCTATTGAGTTTTCAGAATCGCTAGGAGACCATTCAGACCATGTATAACCTTCCGCCCCTTCGTGAGACGACCATAGTGAAGGCAGGGACCGACACGCTACTTGTGTGGAGACGAAATGGAAAAGAAGACTTTTGGATCTCAAAATTCCCCTATCCGATTGGGCACGGTGCGGCATATGCAAAACATACAGCGACCGTCCGACGCTTCATGTGGCTCCAAAGAATCTGGCGCATCGGGAAACATTTCGAATGGTCGAGAGTCAGAATCCTTCGCGCGTTCTACGTCTCATGTGCGCTTTGAATGGGCTCCGTGGCGCTTGACGCACTCACAAGCCGATCCCACTCGGTGCATTCAGTTTTGGCCCGATGCGACTCACTTCAGAATCAAAAATTTTGTACGAAATTGTACGGAATGCGGCAAATCCGTACAATTTCAACCGATTCTGCCGAGTGTTAAGATCCGTAAACCCAGTGGATACGAACATGTTGGGGGTTCGATTCCCACCCGCGCCTCCAATATATTTTTCCATCATGAAAATCCATCAGCCGATCTCTTCCTTTTTCTCGCGTGTTACTCTCGCTTCTGCCCGAATCGGCTAACTCGCAAGCGCTCACATTCCTCCCGGCAGCCGCTCTGATCTTCGCTCAGCGCATCGGAATCACACTACGCGGGGCTTGCAACTTCGCGTTAGTCACTATAATGTTAGGGCCACTAACACAATATAGCTCCCGCACCCCACCCCGGTGCGCCTTGTAGGAGGAACAGCATCATGCCCCGCGCAAAAATTTCCGTCAGGCAGCCATCCTCGACGGAACCCGTAAACGACGGCGATCGCGACGGCGACACCACCAGAACACGCGGCCACTCCGCTTCCAGAAAAGAACCGCCCGGTGGCCTGCGCGAACGCAAGAAAGCCCGCCTGCGCGAGCAAATCGTCGAAACCGCTCTGCATCTTTTCCGCCAGCGCGGTTACGAAAAGACGCGCATCGACGACATCGTGCAAACCCTGGAAATCAGCCAGCCCACATTCTTCCGCTATTTTCCCAGCAAGGAAGCGGTCCTGCGCGAAGTCGGACGCCGCGCTTTCGCCCGCCAGGCCGAAAGCCTCAAATCCGAACTCTCTACTAAAGCCACCACCGAACAGCGCCTGCGCCGCTTTTACGAAACTCTCGGAAACGTCACGGAAGTCGGACGCCCGCTCTGGCAGGCCGTAATTCTCGCCGGCGCGATGGATCCAGTGCGCTCGCCTGAACTGCGCGGCGCCGAAGCTGCCACCGTAAACCTGCTCCGCGAAATTATCGCCGAAGGCCAAAAAAACGGCGAAGTCACACGCGACTTTCCGGTCGTGCACCTCGCCGAATTCATGGAAGGGCTTTTCAATACCGTCGTCCGCCAGTGGGCCGTGGACCTTACCGGCCCGCACAAACTCACGGAGCGGGTGCGCAATGCCGTCGAATTTTTCTTGCGCGGCGCTCGACCGTAGCCGGAAATCATCGCCAATCCGCGTGCCGCTCGCGGAAGCTCGCGCCTTTTCCGCGCCAGCCTGATTTACAATCAAAAGATCACTGAGGTGCACGCCATGAAAGCTGCCGTACTGCGCGAATTCAAATCTCCACTCAGCATCGAAGAAATCGCGCAGCCCCAGCCTGCCGCGCACGAAGTGCTGATCGAAGTCGAAGCCTGCGGCGTCTGCCACTCCGATCTGCATTTGACCGACGCCGACTGGCCGCAACTCGCGCGTATCATCAAAAAACCGCTCATCCTCGGCCACGAAATCGCCGGCCGCGTTGTGGAAAGAGGCGCCTCCGTTGAAAATCTGCAAGTCGGCGATCGCGTCGGCGTTCCCTGGCTGAATTGGAGTTGCGGCGAATGTGAATTCTGCCGTGAGGGCAACGAAAATCTCTGCATCAAACAGCAAATCACCGGCGTCACCGTGGATGGCGGCTTCGCCCAATTCGTCAAAGCCCCCGCCAGTCACGCGCTGAAAATTCCCGACCAGCTTTCTTCCAGCGATGCCGCGCCTCTTTTCTGCGCCGGCGTCACCGTGTATCGCGCGCTGCAGCACGCCAAAATCCAGCCAGGCCAGCGTTTGGCCGTCTTCGGTGTCGGCGGCTTGGGCCAACTCGCCGTGCAGATCGGCGCGGGGCTAGGAGCGGCCGTCACCGCCATTGATGTCTCCGACGAAAAGCTCGCTCATGCCACAACTCTCGGCGCGTCCGCAACTCTGAACGCCAAAACCGCGGACGTCGCCAAAGAGCTGCGCCGCGCGCGCGGCGTCCATGCCGCCATCGTAACGTCCGCCGCGAAAACCGCTTACGACACTGCTTTTCTCTGCGTGCGGCCCACCGGCATTCTTCTCGTCGTTGGCCTCCCCGCGGAATCCATCTGCTTCCCGCCCATTTCGATGGCTGCCTCGGAAGTCCGCATCCAGGCATCCTCCGTCGGCACCCGCCAGGATCTGCGCGCGGTCCTGGCCATGGCCGCCGCCGGTAAAATCCACTCGCAAGTAACCACGCGCCCCCTAGCCCAAGTCAACGAAGCCATGGCCGAGCTCCGCAACGGCACCGTCTCCGGCCGCATCGTGCTCACCCCACACTAGACGCCGTCCGCCATGCTTGACGCTTTGCGTTTGTTCCACTGCGATTGACCGTCACGCCGAGTTCCCAGTAAACGTATTCGCCCTATCCGAAGCTCCAGCAAGCACCTCCCTGCCGTATCCCCACACCTCCATCTGTAATTTCGATGCGTCGCATCAGCTTTCCTGTTGACGTTAGTAACTATGATGTGATACCTACACTCACAATTCTTGGGAAATGGGTTGGACGGGGGTCGGGTGTCTTCGAATTCGGGCAAAACATTCCGCAATGATGTCTCTGGCGACATCGCGCCGGCCATGCCCTCTCACCAGCGCGCTCGCAGCCGTGTACCTAGCCTGCTCCCGTTTCCAGCCGCCCCAATCTCGCAGCTGTCCCACACATCAGGAGGAGCCATGAGAGTTCTGATCTCATTTGTCTGCGCCATTATGCTGGTGGCGTGTCTGTTGCTGGCGAGTCCAATCGCGCACGCCCAAGGTGTGGGCGCTTCCGGGAGCCTGAGCGGCACCGTGACTGATCCCACCGGCGCCGTGATCCCCAAGGGCACGGTGACGGCCGAGGATGTTTCCAGAGGCATACGCCTCTCGGCCAACGTTGATGCCAACGGCCAATATCGCTTCAGCAATCTGCTTCCAGGCACCTACGATCTCACCGCACAGATCCCCGGATTTCAAACGCTACTTCAAAAAGGGGTCGTGATCACCGTCGGCCAGATCGCGAATCTCGATTTCCATCTCCAGGTCGCGACCACTTCCTCGGTCGTGGAAGTCTCCGCCGCTCCGCCCGTCGTCGAAACCGAACGTGGCAGCCAATCCAATACAATCACCCAAGGATATATTGAGGATCTCCCTATCGATCGCCGCGACTACCTCAACTTCACCCTGCTGCTGCCCGGTGTCTCCGATTCCACTCGCATCGCGGACGATCAGGACTTTCGCGTGAAGCAGACTCCGCAAAGCGGCCTGTCCTTCTACGGCAGCAACGGTCGCGGCAACAGCGTCACCGTTGACGGTGGCGAGACCGGCGACGATGCCGGCGGCGTTCGCCTCACCGTCAGCCAGGACGCCGTGCAAGAATTCCAGGTGAATCGCAGCAATTATGGCGCGGACCTGGGTGGCGCAACCGGCGCATCAGTCAACATCGTTACAAAAACAGGCACCAACGATGTCCACGGCACCGCATACAGCTATTTCCGCAACAGCGGCCTGGATGCGCGCGATCCTTTCGCCTTTACTCAAGCGCTTGCGCCCGGCGAAATCTTCGATCCCACGACTAATTCTGTGGGTTCACCAATCAAGAATTCTCTCGGACGCTATCAGTTCGGCGGCACCATTGGCGCCCCCATTCACAAGGACAAAACGTTCGTCTTCTTCGCCTTTGAAGGCTTGCGCCAGGACGCCGAGAATTCCGTTCCGCTCATTACCAATACGAACGAGTTTCTTCCCACGCCCGCTCAGGACACCGTTATCGCCGGGCTCTTCGCTCAGGGCGCCACACCCGTGCCCTGCCTCAACCAGCCCAACGGCACTGTGCTGACCCTCCCCGCGAATCAGTGTGCGGGCGCGCTCCAGTTAGGGTTGACCACCAGCCAGCTTACCGGCCTGCCGGGAACCGGGCAAACCGCGCTGAACACTTACCTCATCAACCAGCTGGAATCCAACGGCGGCCTCTTTCCCTATACCACTCGTGAGTACCTGTTCTCAGGCCGCCTCGACCACCACATCAGCGAAGCAGACTCGATTAATCTAAGCTATCGTTACGGCCACGACCTGGAAGAAAATCCCGACGTGCAATCGCTCACCGGTTTTTCCGCAGGCAGCTCCACCCACGACTACGACAACAATCTTCAAGCCTCCTGGTACCACGTCTTCAGCCCGCGCACCGAAAATGAATTTCGCTTCCAGTGGGATTACAACAGCTTCGACGTAATCCCCAACACGCCGGCACAAGTTGGCCTGCAAATCGCCAGCTTCGCCAATAATCTTGGCACCAATATTTTTCTGCCCAATCTCACCATCCTTCGCCGCTATGAATTCGCGGACAACGTCACCCTGGTGCGCGGCAACCACACCATTAAATTCGGAGGCAATGAGATTCTCCGCGGCAATCACACCGAATCCCACACCTTCCTCCCGGGTCGCTTCGTCTTCGGTCCGCTTCCCGGCTCCCTCCTGAGTCCGCAACTTAGCGGCCTCGCAGACGGTCTAAATTCGCTGCAGAGCGCTTCTCTCGGCCTGCCGCAGGTTTATCAGCAAGGTTTCGGCGACGCGGATTATCCCGCCTACACGCGTCCGCTCACCGGAATCTATTTGCAGGATTCCTGGAAAATTACCTCCAATTTCACCCTGAACTACGGCATCCGTTATGAAATTGATTCGCAGTATAACCCCCTGAATACCTACTATGGCGACGTCGCTCCGCGTATCTCGTTCGCTTGGGACCCCTTCAAGGACCACAAAACCGTGGTCCGCGGCGGCTACGGGATTTTCTACGGCCCGGTTGACGCGCAGATTCCCCAAGTGGACTTGAGCCTCGGCGTCCTCAACAAGAATCGCAGCACCGTCGAGAATCAGCACAATTCCGCGCAGGTTCCTGATCAGGTCCTGAATGCCCAGAATACCTGCGGAATTGGGGTCACTGCGCTCGGCACCCCGGGCACCATATTCCCCGGCGACGGTTCCAGCCCGTGTAACCGTTTCATATCCATTTACGCAGATCCCCTCGGTGGCACAGGCCTTCCTTTTCTACAAAACTCCGCCACCATCTTTCAGACCCTCTTCGGCGCGGGCCTGATTCAATGCACCACCGCGGCGGCCGGCCAGAATGCGTGCATCACCCCGCAGTCCCTGCTCCCAACCACAGCGGGCGGAGTTTTTCCCCAACCGCTGGGTTCAGGCATTTTCGTTCAGAATAGCGGCCAGCTTTCGCCATTAACCGTACTCTTCAGCAATCCGCCCAACTACAGGCCCCCTTACTCGCAACAGGCTTCTCTCGGAATTGAGCGTGAGATCACCCCGGGCTTCTCGGTATCCGTTAGCTTCATTTATTCCCACACCCTCCACCTCCCGGTCGCGATTGATACCAACCTGTTGGCCGCGACTCCGATGAGTACCGTAACGTTGGCGAATGGAAAATCTGTTTCCTACCGCAACTGGAACACGAGTGCGGCAACCGACCCAGCCGCGGGTTTCGAAACCTCAGGCCCAGGTGCTGGTGGCGTTTACCCATGCGCGGTTACCCTCAATACTTTTGGTCAGCCCGTTTCGCCTTGCTTCGTGAATGTCCTGGTTACGCAGAATAACCAATACACCTCCGCGTCATCCGGCCTGTACGAGGGCGGCATTATCGAAGTCCATAAACGCTTCAACGATAATTTCTCTTTCTTCGCAAATTACACCTACAGCAAAGCCTTTGACACCGGCACCGATTTCAATACCGACTTCGGTCCGCAGGATCCCACGGACTTGGCCGCGGACCGCGCCCTCTCCGAATTTGATGAACGCAACAAGGTGGTGGCGGCCGCTGTGATCAACAGCCCTTGGAAGAACGCCTTCTTGAAAGGTTTTCAGCTCTCGCCGATCTTCCAGTACCACAGCGGTCATCCCTTCAACTTGCTCGCCGGTGGCGAGGTCAATGGGGACAACCACACCACGAACGAACGCCCCATCGGTGCTCCGCGCGACACTGGCCTTGGCCCCAACTATGTTGACTTCGACGCGCGCTTGACCTGGCAGCACAAACTCGGCGAGCGCGTCAATCTGCTACTGACCGCGGAAGGCTTCAACATCGCAAACCACACGAATTATGCCAGCGTGAACAACGAGGTAAGCCCGTTGTTGGGACTCACGCCCGGGTTCACTACTTTCAACGTGCACGGCAGCGCCGCCCTCTCCCCCAGCACGCCTCTGGGCTTCACTTCGGACTTGGCAAAACGGGAGATTCAGCTCGGCTGCAGATTTAATTTCTAATTGCGCAGCAGGACATCGCCGGCGGTCCCAGCTACAACCGCCGGCGGTACCGTCTACGGAATTTCAGGCGAGTAATTTCGCCGGAGCCTCAGGTTCACGAACATCGCAGCAACAGGAGGAGTTGATATGTGGCAACAGATCAAACACACCGCGCCTTGCTTCGCCTTCACCGCGATTCTCGTTCTTTCCATCGCAGGCAGCTCGCGCGCCCAAACGAATGTCATCACCAAGACTGGCTCGCTTAGCGACGGCGCCACCTACCTGATGCAAGTTCCTGTGAATTGGAACGGGACCCTCTTCCTCTATAGCCACGGTTACGTCGAGCCCGGAGCCGCCAATCCTGCGATGGATGTCGGCGATCCCGACACCGGCGCTTTTCTCCTCGCCAATGGATTCGCCCTCGCCGGCTCCTCCTACGCCACCACCGGCTGGGCCATCCACGAAGCTCTCAGCGATCAAATCGCCACGCTCGATTTGTTTGACACGATGTTCGGCCATCCCGCTGCCACCATCGCCTGGGGACACTCTCTCGGCGGCATCATCACCGCCGGATTAATCCAAAGGAATCCGAAGCGCTTCGCTGCCGCGCAACCGATGTGCGGCGTGCTCTCCGGTGGCGTTGCCACATGGAACACCGCGCTCGATGCGGAATTCGCGTTCAAGACGCTGCTCGCACCCACTTCCGACCTGCAACTAGTTGACATCTTGAACCCGAATGCAAACTTCACGCTCGCCGAAGGAATTCTCGCCGCCGCGCAGGCCACCCCTCAAGGCCGCGCGCGTATCGCTCTCGGCGCAGCTCTAGGCGACACCCCCGGCTGGTTCACTCCCACTTCGCCGGAACCTTCTCCGACCGATTTCGCCAGCCAGGAAGCCAATCAGTTCTTGTGGGACCAGCAGGTTGATTTTCCCTTCGTATTCGCTTTCCGCGCCGAACTCGAACTCCGCGCCGGCGGCAACGTCTCCTGGAACACCGGCGTTGACTACCGCGCGCAACTCGCAAAATCCGTGGACCGCGACGAAGTCTGGGCCCTCTATCAGACCGCCGGGCTCAGCCTCGAACAGGACCTCGACACCTTGAATCGCGCTGCCCGCATCGGCGCGAACCCGAAAGCGGTCAATTACCTGGAGCAAAATATTATTTTCGATGGCCAGATAGATATTCCCGTCCTCACCATGCACACCAAGGGCGATGGTCTGGTAGTCGTCGAAAATGAAACTGCATACAAGGACGTCGTGGACCGTGTGGACGATAACAGCCGCCTGCTGCGTCAAACGTTCGTGGATCGCGCCGGCCACTGCGCCTTCACCCCCGCGGAAACCATCGCCGCGGTTGAAACGCTCCTGCAACGATTGGACACTGGCCGCTGGCCGAGCATCGAAGCCAATCTTCTCAATGGCGACGCCGCCGCTCTCGGCCCGCAATTCAATATCTTTGCGGTCGGCACCACCATCGTTCCCACTCCGCCGGCATTCATAGATTTCACGCCAGCGCCCTATCTGCGTCCGTTCGACGCGTTCGCGCACCCGTGCTTCTTCGGCATCGGCAACGATTGCACCCAAGGCTTCTCTTTCGGCGATCAGTTCTAAAGCGTCTGTAGGCCAGGTGTGCATTCGGAGTCGAGAATCTGAGTGGCTCGGTGCGTTTGAAGTTGATCTTGAATTTGTAGCGGCCGCCTTCAGGCGGGCGTCTTCGAATTTGACGCTGGTTTTGGTTTTGGTTTTGGTTTTGATTTTGATTTTGATTTTGATTTTGAAGTGGCCGATTTTAGCGTGTGGATGCGAATCACCGTTTTTCGTCAGGGCGCGGCTTCAGCCGTGCCGTAAACGCCTTGAACGGCGAGCGGCACTAGCCGCTGACGTTGCCTTCGCATTCGATGTTGACGTTGTGAATCACCTTACCGGGCGATTCACCCTTCGACCTCGCGGCGCGGGGTCGGAAGGAAGCGACCGCCTGCCTTTTGGGCGGCCATCTTTGCATTCTCAAACTAGCGTTAGCCTCTAACATATGATATAAACACACGCTATTTTGAAAGGCTGAAAATTAACCCAGCTCCAAAACTCGCAACGTGACCACCTCCAATATCTTCGACCTCTCCGGCCGTGTCGCCATCATCACCGGCGGCTCCGTAGGCCTCGGCCGCCAGATGGCCGACGGCCTGGCCGAAATGGGCGCGACCCTGGTTCTCTGCGCCCGGAAGAAAGAACGCTGCGAGCAAGCCGCCGCCGAACTCCAAGCCGCAGGCACAAAAGTTCTAGCGCTGGCTTGCGACGTCAAAGATCCAGCCAGCATTCAAAAGGTCGCCGACGCCACGCTCGAAAAATTCGGCCGCATAGACATCCTCATCAACAACGCCGGCACTTCCTGGGGCGCGCCTGTCGAAACCATGACGCTCGAGCAATGGAACAAAGTCATCGAAACCAATCTCACCGGAACATTCCTGTTTTCGCAGACGGTAGGCCGCGCCATGATCGCGCAGCGCCGCGGAAAAATTGTCAACATCGCCTCCGTCGCCGGGCTGCGCGGCTCGTCGCCGAAATTTTCCGCCATCGGTTACAGCTCCAGTAAAGGTGGCGTGATCATCTTCACCAAGGATCTCGCCTGCAAATGGGGCGTGCACAACATCCAGGTCAACGCCATCGCGCCCGGCTGGTTCCCTACAGACATGTCCGAAAAAGTCATCGAACGCAACAAAGAATCGCTCCTGGCCGGAATACCGCTGGGCCGCTTCGGTGGTCCGCAAGACCTGAAAGGCGCCGCGATTTTTCTCGCCTCCTCGGCGTCCGATTATGTCACTGGACACACGCTGGTAGTTGATGGGGGTCAATCCGCCTGATCCAGGAAAAATAAACCATGAACATTCCACTCACTCCATTGCGTTTTCTGCGTTACGCGGCGCAACAATATCCCCGCCGCACCGCCGTCGTCTGCAATGACGAACGCTTCACCTACGCGCAAATGGCCGAACGAGTCAGCCGCCTCGCAGGCGCTCTGCGCAAAGCTGGCATTCAGCCCGGCGATCGCGTGGCTTTTCTCAGCAGCAATTGCCATCGCTTGCTCGAGGCCTATTACGGTGTCCTCGAAGCCGGCGCTGTCCTGCTTCCGCTCAACATCCGCCTTCAGCCGGCAGAACTCGGTTACATCCTCAACGATTCCGGAGCCTCCGCCCTCTTCATCGAAAAACAATTCCTTCCCGTGGTCGAAGCCTTTCGCAAGGATATTCCCACGGTAAAATTATTCTGCCAGCTCGATGGCGCTCCCGCAGCGCCGTGGCTCTCTCCCAAAAATTACGATGCGCTTCTCGCTGCCGCTACGCCGCATTTCGCGGACATTTCCACCATTGACGAAGCTTCGCTCTGTGAACTTTTCTACACCAGCGGCACCAGCGCCAATCCCAAAGGTGTAATGCTTACCCACCGCAACGTATATCTTCATGCACTGCACGTCTGCATGGGATTGCAGATCGAAAGAGGCGCCGTAGAACTTCACACCATTCCGCTTTTCCACGCCAATGGCTGGGGCGTCGCGCATTTCCTCACGCTGCTCGGCGGCCGCCACGTGATGATCCAGCGCTTCGACCCCAAGGAAATCTTCCGTCTCATCGAAAAAGAAGGCGTGCACACGCTGAGCCTCGTGCCCATCATGGCCACCGCGCTCGTGAATTGCCCCGAGCGCTCCAATTACAATCTGACGACTCTCCGCCGCATCACCATCGGTGGCGCCGCTTCTTCACCCACGCTGATTCGCGAAGTGGAAGAAAAGCTCGCCTGCGAATGTTTCTCGGGCTACGGCCTCACCGAAACTTCGCCCACACTTTCCGTTTCTCCCATGAAATCCGGCATGGATTGGCAAGGCGAGCAGCGCTTCACTGGACAAGCGATGACTGGCTACGCAATTCCCGGCGTGGAACTGCGCATCGTGGATGCGAACGACAACGACGTCCCGCACGACGGCCAATCCATCGGCGAAATCGTCGCGCGCGGTGACGGCGTCATGGAAGGCTACTGGCGCCAGCCCGAAGCCT
>Ga0209655_10000796_pt1 | contig 11966 bp, 11 predicted proteins | sample BogFormECP03_OM2_FD_188236 | JGI IMG/M metagenome (GOLD analysis project Ga0209655, IMG submission 188236) | Bog forest soil microbial communities from Calvert Island, British Columbia, Canada - ECP03_OM2 (SPAdes) (version 2) | ecosystem: Environmental > Aquatic > Freshwater > Wetlands > Bog ...
GATGAGCATCGAGACGGGCTGACCGAGCATCGCGGCTTCCGCCTCGATTCCGCCGACACCCCAGCCCAATACGCCCAGGCCGTTGACCATCGTGGTGTGCGAGTCGGTACCCACGCAGGTGTCCGGGTAGGCCACCCCGTCGCGCTCCATGACCACGTGCGCGAGGTATTCGATGTTGACCTGGTGCACGATGCCGGTGCCCGGCGGCACCACTTTGAAGTCGGCGAAGGCCCCCTGCCCCCAACGCAGGAATTGGTAGCGCTCGCCGTTGCGCTGGTATTCGATCTCGACGTTGCGCTCGAACGCGTCGGCGCGGCCGAACAGGTCCGCGATCACGGAGTGATCGATCACCAGGTCGGCGGGCGCCAACGGGTTGACCTTCTCGGCGTCGCCACCCAGATCACTGATGGCCTCACGCATGGTGGCCAGGTCGACGATGCACGGCACACCGGTGAAGTCCTGCATGACGACGCGGGCGGGCGTGTACTGGATCTCGATGCTGGGCTCGGCCGACGAGTCCCAGTTCGCAATCGCCTGGATGTGGTCCTTGGTGATGTTGCTGCCGTCCTCGTTGCGCAGCAGGTTTTCCGCGAGAACCTTGAGGCCGTAGGGGAGTTTCTCCGTGCCGGGCACGGCGTCGAGGCGATAGATCTGGTAACTCTTGTCGCCGACCGCCAGGGTGTTGCGCGCTTCGAATGAATTCACCGAATCTTTGCTGGTCACATCAACTCCCGGGATTTAGTTCTGCTCGCCGACGGGCCGTGTCGACAAGGCCAGTCTAACAGTACGCTTGTCCTGCATTCCAGCGCACCACCCCTACGCCTCGCGAGACTGCAACCATCGCGACGAGCGTCGGCGTGTTGTAGCAGCTGTTTAAGTGTCGCGCTGATGCGGGCCGGCACGGCCCCACCTCGCGCCCCCAGGGCGCGCATAGTCGCCGGGCGGCGGTACGGTCTTGGACCGTGACCACCCCGCACGCGCCCCTCTATATACCGGGCGAGATCTGCGGCACCGTCGGTGCCGATCCGGCGACACCGCCCGAGCAGTGCCTGGCGATCGTGCAGGGGCAGGTCACTGCTAAAAACATCAGCGCGCCGGCGGCCGTCACGCCGGCGCTGCTCCAGCTGGTCGACCAAGCGCACCACGACGGGATCGATCTCAAGATCGTCGTGCTCGATCACAACCCCGGGAACGACACGCCGCTTCGCGACATCGCGACCAGGGTCGGCGCCCAACACACCGATGCCACCGTGCTGGTGCTCAGCCCAAACTTCGTGGGCAGTTACAGCACACACTTCCCGCGCTCCACGCTGGAGATCGGCGAAGACAACGCCAAGACCGGCAACCCGGTGGTCTCTGCGCAGAATTTCTTGCACCAGCTCAATACGCCGCAGTTTCCCTGGACCGCGTTCACCATCGTGCTTCTCATCGGGGTGCTGGCGGCGGTGATCGGCACCCGCATCATGCAATTGCGCACCAGGCGCTCAGCAACGTCGTCAGAAGAAGCGGCAGCAACCGCGGAAGAAGCCGGCCAGAACATCTAACTCGCCGTATTCAGCTTGCGTCGTATAAAGGCGGCACCCGTACCACAGTTGCGGGCAAATCAGTCATATCACCGTACGGTCACAGTTGTCGGAAGAACACACTTGTAATTTGTTACTAAAGTTTCCATTGGTGCAGATGTGACATACGGTGCAAAGGATGCTTTTGATCTAAATCGCGCTTCCAGTGATTACTGGGGCCGACGCCGTCCGCCCGCGTTGAGCCATAGGAGATCCAAGTCGAATGAGACGCAACCGCCGCGGCTCGTCTGTCCGACTGGCCACCAGGCTCAGCCGTCGCCTTGCTCCGGCCATGCTCAGCGTGGCCGTGACGTTGTGTATCCCGGGGCTGGCAAACGCCGACCCGGGTGCCCAGCCGGACACCATGGCGAAACTGATCGCGGATGTCGCCCAGGCCAATCAGCGTCTGCAGGACCTCGGCGCGCAAATTCAGACCGAGGAGGAGAGCGTCAACAAGGCTGTGGTCGACGTCGAAACCGCACGCGACAACGCCGCGGCCGCTCAGCATGAGGTCGACGCCAGCCAGCAGGCGGTCCAGAATGCCAATGCCGCAATCATGGCCGCCCAGAAGCGATTTGACCGCTACGCGGTAGCCAGCTACGTCAACGGTCCGTCGGACGGCTACCTCAAGGCGGCCAGCCCCGACGACGTCATCGCGACCGCTGCCGCCGGCCAGACCCTGGCCGCCAGTTCCCGGCAGGTGATGGACAACCTGCAACGAGCCCGCACCGAGCAAGTGAACAAGGAGTCGGCGGCGCGGCTGGCAAAGCAGAAAGCGGACAAGGCCGTTGCCGACGCCCAGTCCAGCCAGAACGCCGCGGTGGCCGCACTGACCGACATCCGCCGCAAGTTCGGTGAACGGCAGCAAGAAGTCAACCGATTGGCCGACGAGCGCAGCGCGGCCCAAACCAGACTCGACGCCGCCCGCAATTGGTCGGCATCCGCGGGCGGACCGGGTGCCGGACCGCGGGCGGCGTCGTCCTCCGGTGACCGCTGGGATCCGGCAGCGCCGGGTTCGCCCAGCGCGCCGCGGGGCAACGGCGGCCAATGGGCCGGCGAGTGGGATCCCACGTTGCCGATGGTGCCCAGCGCCAACATCCCGGGTGACCCCATCGCGATCCTCAACAAGGTCCTGGGGATTTCGGCGACCTCTTCTGAGGTCACCTCGAATATGGGCCGCAGCTTCCTGCAGCAGCTGGGGCTGGCTCCCACACCCACCGGCTTCACCAACGGCCGCATTCCGCGGGTGTACGGACGGCAGGCCTCCGAATACGTGATTCGCCGAGGGCTCTCGCAGTTGGGCGTGCCGTACTCCTGGGGTGGCGGCACTGCCGCCGGGCCGGGCAGGGGCATCGACTCTGGGTCCGGCACTGTCGGCTTCGACTGCTCGGGCCTGGTGCTGTATTCGTTCGCCGGGGTGGGCATCAAGCTGCCGCATTACTCGGGCTCGCAGTACAACCTGGGTCGCAAGATCCCGTCTTCGCAGATGCGCCGTGGCGACGTGATTTTCTACGGTCCCGGCGGTAGCCAGCACGTGACGATGTATCTCGGTCAGGGTCAGATGCTCGAGGCCCCCGACGTCGGGTTGAAGGTCCGGGTCGCACCGGTCCGCACCAGCGGTATGACGCCCTACGTAGTCCGCTACATCGAGTACTGACGCGCGGGAAGGATTTATGCGCCGCTGGTTCAGACGCCGCTCGTCTGAAAACGCCAAGGGGTTACGCCGGGCCGGGCTGGTCTGGCCGACTCTGGCTGCGGTCGCTCTGCTGATCGGTCTGGCCGGACCCGCGAACGCCGAGGACGGTGGGTGGGATCCCACCTTGCCGCCGACGATCAGCGCGGGCGCACCGGGAGACCCGGTTGCGATCGCCAACCAGTCGTTGCAGGCCACCGCGAACGCCACCCAGACGACGCTGGATTTGGGCAAGCAATTTCTCGGCGGGCTCGGGCTCAACCTGGGCGGCAGCAGTAGCAGCACCAGTCCCAACGGGGTACCGCGAGTCTACGGCCGGCAGGCCGCCGAGTATGTGATCCGCCGCGCGTCATCGCAGATGGGGGTGCCCTATTCGTGGGGCGGCGGCACCCTGAATGGCCCCAGCAAAGGCGTCGACTCAGGGGCTAACATCGTCGGCTTCGACTGCTCGGGATTGGTTCGGTACAGCTTTGCCGGGGTGGGCGTGCTGATCCCCAGGTTCTCCGGTGACCAGTACAACGCCGGTCGCCACATTCCGCCCTCGCAGGCCAAGCGCGGTGACCTCATCTTCTACGGCCCCGGCGGAGGCCAGCACGTCACCATCTACTTGGGCAACGGCCAGATGTTGGAGGCGTCGGGCAGTGCCGGCAAAGTCACCGTCAGCCCGGTGCGAAAAGCCGGGATGACGCCGTTTTTGACCCGGATCATCGAGTACTGACGGGCGGTCTGTATCGTCGTCAAGCAGGGCTTGATGGCCCGACTTCTCCTCAGGCCGCTTCGCGGCCTGCATTGTCGCCGGGCGGGCCACGTCGACGGAATCCGGGTGGCCTGGAATAGTTGAACCAGGGCACGCCGCTGCCCCGCGACATTTGTCGTGCGACAGTCGTGTCTGATCGAACTTTGGAGGTCTGCAGCCGTGGAGGGTAATCGATGACATCAGCAGGTGGGCCGCCCCCGGGCGCCGGCGATTACTCGGGTCCGGGCGGAGCCGCGACGGGCCCGGCGCATGCGGCGCCGTCCGGCGGTGGCAACGGGCTGGCTGCCGAGGTGCACACCCTGGAACGCGCCATCTTCGAAGTCAAGCGGATCATCGTCGGGCAAGACCAGCTCGTGGAGCGAATGCTGGTCGGGCTGCTGTCCAAGGGCCACGTGCTGCTCGAGGGTGTCCCCGGTGTCGCCAAGACGCTGGCGGTGGAGACCTTCGCGAAGGTGGTCGGCGGGACGTTCGCCCGCATCCAGTTCACCCCCGACCTGGTGCCCACCGACATCATCGGTACTCGCATCTACCGGCAGGGCAAGGAGGAGTTTGATACCGAACTCGGCCCGGTGGTGGTCAACTTCCTGCTCGCCGACGAGATCAACCGGGCCCCGGCGAAGGTGCAGTCGGCGCTGCTGGAGGTCATGCAGGAACGCCAGGTGTCGATCGGTGGCAAGAGGTTCCCGCTGCCTAACCCGTTCCTGGTGATGGCGACGCAGAACCCGATCGAGCATGAGGGCGTCTACCCGCTGCCCGAGGCGCAGCGGGACCGCTTCCTTTTCAAGATCAACGTCGGGTATCCCTCGCCTGAAGAGGAGCGGGAGATCATCTACCGGATGGGCGTGACGCCGCCGCAGGCCAAGCAGATCCTGAACACGGGCGACCTGCTGCGGTTGCAGGGGATTGCCGCGAACAACTTCGTTCACCACGCGCTGGTTGACTACGTGGTGCGCGTCGTCATGGCCACCCGCTATCCCGAGCAGCTCGGCATGAACGACGTCAAGAGCTGGATCTCGTTCGGTGCTTCGCCACGTGCCTCGCTGGGCATCATCGCCGGCGCGCGGTCGCTGGCTTTGGTGCGCGGTCGCGACTACGTGATCCCGCAAGACATCGTTGAGGTCATTCCCGACGTGCTGCGGCATCGGTTGGTGCTCACCTATGACGCGCTCGCCGACGAAATCTCAGCGGAAATCGTCATCAACCGGATTCTGCAGACTGTCGGTATGCCGCAGGTGAATGCTGTTCCGCAACAAGGCCATTCGGTACCGCCAGCGATGCAGGCCGCGGGCGCGGCTAGCGGTCGGTGACCGATCCCAAAGAGCCGGCGGTGGTCCACCCGCCGTCGATGCAGCGCGGGCAGATCGACGACCCGAAGCTGTCGGCGGCGCTGCGCACCCTCGAGCTCACCGTCAAACGCAAGCTCGACGGTGTCCTGCATGGCGACCACCTCGGCCTGATCCCGGGTCCGGGATCAGAGCCCGGGGAATCACGCGAGTACCAGCCCGGCGACGACGTCCGCCGGATGGACTGGGCTGTTACCGCTCGCACGATGCACCCACATGTGCGGCAGATGATCGCCGATCGCGAGCTGGAGACTTGGCTGGTCGTCGACTTGTCGGCCAGTTTGGACTTCGGCACGGCGGTCTGCGAGAAACGCGACCTGGCGGTGGCCGCCGCGGCCGCCATCACCTTCCTCAATAGCGGTGGCGGAAACCGGCTCGGCGCGCTGATTGCCAACGGAGAGAAGACTACTCGGGTGCCGGCGCGCTCCGGACGCCAGCATGAGCAGACCCTGCTGCGCACCATCGCCACGATGCCCAAAGCACCGGTGGGGGTGCGCGGGGACTTGGCGGTGGCGATCGACGCGTTACGGCGTCCGGAACGGCGCCGTGGGATGGCCGTGATCATCAGTGACTTCCTCGGCCCGATCAACTGGATGCGTCCGTTGCGGGCCATCGCTGCGCGCCATGAGGTGCTGGGTATCGAAGTGCTTGATCCCCGCGACGTCGAGTTGCCCGACATCGGCGACGTCATCTTGCAAGACGCCGAATCCGGTGTCACCCGCGAGTTCACCATCGACGAGCAGCTGCGCGACGACTTCGCCAAGGCCGCCGCGGCGCATCGCGCCGATGTGGCCCGCACGATGCGCAGCTGTGGAGCGCCGCTGCTGTCGCTGCGCACCGACCGGGATTGGATCGCCGACATCGTCCGTTTCGTCGAATCCCGCCGCCGCGGCGCACTGGCGGGTCGCCAGTGACGCGCGTCTTTCCCCGCGAGGCCGCACACACCAAGACGGGTCTGTTATGACACTGCCGTTGCTCGGGCCGATGACGCTGTCCGGTTTCGCCCACGCATGGTTTTTTCTGTTCCTGCTGGTCGTTTTGGGCCTGGTGGCGCTCTACGTCATCGTCCAGGTTGCCCGGCAGCGCCGGATGCTGCGCTTCGCCAACATGGAGCTGCTGGAAAGCGTCGCCCCCAAGCAGCCCACCCGATGGCGTCACCTGTCGGCCATCCTGCTGGTGTCAGCGCTGGTGTTGTTCACGATCGCGATGGCCGGGCCGACCCATGATGTGCGAATCCCGCGCAACCGTGCGGTCGTCATGCTGGTCATCGACGTCTCGCAGTCCATGCGGGCCACCGACGTCGAGCCCAACCGGATGGCCGCGGCCGAAGCGGCCGCCAAGGAGTTCGCCGGCGAGCTCACCCCGGGCATCAACCTCGGGTTGATCGCCTATGCCGGGACGGCGACGGTTCTGGTGCAACCGACGACAAACCGGGACGCGACCAAAGCCGCGCTGGACAAGTTGCAGTTCGCCGATCGCACCGCCACCGGGGAGGGCATCTTCACCGCGCTGCAGGCCATCGCCACCGTGGGCGCGGTGATCGGGGGCGGCGACACCCCGCCGCCGGCGCGCATCGTGTTGTTCTCCGACGGCAAGGAGACGATGCCGACCAACCCGGACAATCCCAAGGGTGCCTTCACCGCGGCGCGCACCGCCAAGGACCAGGGCGTGCCGATCTCGACGATCTCGTTCGGCACCCCGTATGGCTTTGTGGAGATCAACGGCCAACGCCAACCGGTGCCGGTCGACGACAGCACGATGAAGAAGGTGGCCGAGCTGTCCGGCGGAAACCATTACGGCGCCTCGAACTTGCAGGAGCTCAAGCAGGTCTACGCGTCGCTACAACAGCAGATCGGGTACGAGACGATCCGCGGCGACGCCAGCGTCGGGTGGCTGCGGTTGGGCTCGCTGGTGCTGGCCCTGGCCGGGCTCGCGGCCCTGCTGATCAACCGGCGGCTACCGAACTGACGTTTCGTCGGCGCCCTTGTCGACATGCGAGGGCAGATTTCAGCCCCACCGTACCGAGGCGATAAGTTGACCGGGTGACTGACGCAGCCACCGACGGCGGCAAACCCGCATTCGTATCCCGTTCAGTCCTGGTCACCGGCGGAAACAGGGGGATCGGGCTGGCGATCGCACAGCGGCTGGCCGCCGACGGCCACAAGGTCGCCGTCACGCATCGCGGATCGGGTGCGCCCGAGGGACTGTTCGGGGTCGAGTGTGACGTCACCGACAGCGAAGCCGTCGACCGGGCGTTCAAAGCGGTCGAGGAGCACCAGGGTCCGGTCGAGGTGGTGGTGTCCAACGCCGGCGTTTCCGCGGACGCGTTTCTGATCCGGATGACAGAAGAGAGATTCGAAAAGGTCATCGACGCCAACCTCACCGGGGCGTTCCGGGTGGTCCAGCGTGCATCGCGCAGCATGCAGCGAAAGCGGTTCGGCCGGTTGATCTTCATCGGTTCGGTGTCCGGCACCTGGGGCATCGGCAACCAGGCCAACTACGCGGCCTCCAAGGCCGGTGTGATCGGCATGGCCCGCTCGATCGCTCGGGAGCTGTCCAAGGCCAATGTGACGGCTAACGTGGTCGCACCGGGCTACATCGACACCGATATGACCCGCGCGCTGGATGAGCGGATTCAGGAGGGGGCGCTGGAATTCATCCCGGCGAAGCGGATCGGTACCGCCGCCGAGGTCGCCGGGGTGGTCAGCTTCCTGGCGTCCGAGGATGCGAGTTACATCTCCGGTGCGGTGATCCCGGTCGACGGCGGCATGGGTATGGGCCACTGACGAAACCACAAGATTAGGACGGACATGGCAGGACTGCTCGAAGGCAAACGAATCCTGGTCAGCGGGATTATCACCGACGCGTCGATCGCGTTCCACATCGCCCGCGTGGCTCAGGAACAGGGCGCGCAGCTGGTGCTGACCGGGTTCGACCGGCTGCGGCTGATTCAGCGCATCGCCGACCGGCTGCCGGAGAAGGCTCCGCTGATCGAACTCAACGTGCAGGACGAAAAGCATCTGGGCACCTTGGCCGAGCGGGTGACCGCCGAGATCGGCGAAGGCAAGAAGCTTGACGGCGTGGTGCATTCGATCGGCTTCATGCCCCAAAGCGGAATGGGCGTCAACCCGTTCTTCGACGCGCCGTACGAGGATGTCTCGAAGGGCATCCACATTTCGGCGTATTCCTATGCCTCGCTGGCCAAGGCGCTGCTGCCGATCATGAACCCCGGTGGTTCCATCGTCGGCATGGACTTCGACCCGAGCCGGGCGATGCCGGCTTACAACTGGATGACGGTCGCCAAGAGCGCGCTGGAGTCGGTCAACCGATTCGTGGCGCGAGAAGCCGGCAAGTTTGGCGTCCGCTCGAATCTCGTTGCGGCGGGGCCGATCCGGACGTTGGCGATGAGCGCGATCGTCGGCGGCGCGCTCGGCGACGAGGCGGGCGCGCAGATCCAGTTGCTCGAAGAGGGCTGGGACCAGCGCGCTCCGGTCGGCTGGAACATGAAGGACCCCACTCCGGTCGCCAAGACGGTGTGCGCCCTGCTTTCCGAATGGCTGCCGGCGACGACGGGCACGATCATCTACGCCGACGGCGGCGCCAGCACGCAGTTGCTTTAGCAACCAATGGAATTCGACGCGGTTCTGCTGCTGTCATTCGGCGGGCCGGAGGGGCCCGAACAGGTAAGGCCGTTCCTGGAGAACGTCACTCGCGGCCGCAATGTGCCGCAAGAACGCCTTGATCACGTCGCCGATCACTATATGCACTTCGGCGGGGTGTCACCGATCAACCGGATCAACCGGGCGTTGATCGCCCAACTGCGCGCAGAACTCGTTGAGCGCGGTGTGGACCTGCCGGTTTATTTCGGCAATCGCAACTGGGAACCCTACGTCGAAGAAACCGTCGCAACCATGCGCGACGACGGTGTTCAGCGTGCCGCCGTGTTCACCACGTCAGCGTGGAGCGGCTATTCCAGCTGCACGCAGTATGTCGAGGACATCGCCCGGGCACGCCGGGCAGCTGGGCCGCGGGCGCCCGAATTGGTAAAACTGCGACCCTATTTCGACCACCCGCTTTTCGTGCAGACCTTTGCCGACACCATCGGGGCGGCCTCAGGCGCCTTGCCCCCCGAGCTGTTCGCCGACGCGCGGCTGGTGTTCACGGCGCACTCGATCCCGGTGGCCGCCGACCGGCGCTGCGGCCCGCGCCTGTACAGCCGCCAAGTCGGTTACGCCGCAAGGCTCGTCGCGGCAGCCGCGGGATACCGCGATTTCGACCTGGCCTGGCAATCGCGGTCGGGTCCACCGCAAGTTTCGTGGCTGGAGCCCGATGTCGCCAAACATCTTTCGGCGTTGGCCGAGACCGGGATCAAAGCCGTCATCGTCTGCCCGATCGGGTTTGTCGCCGACCATATCGAGGTGGTGTGGGATCTTGACCAGGAGTTGGCATCTCAGGCCGCGGCGGCAGGCGTGGTGTTGACGCGGGCTGCTACTCCCAACGCCCACCCGCGATTCGCCCGTCTGGCCGCCGACCTGATCGACGAATTGCGTTATGGCCGTGCGCCTGCCCGGGTAACCGGACCCGACCCGGTGCCGGGCTGCGCGGCCAGCATCAACGGCGAGCCGTGCCGTCCGCCGCACTGCGTTGCCGAAGAACCGACGGACTGATCGGCGGCTAGCCTTGCCAGGCGGCGTGCAGAATCGCGCTGAGCGCAGCCATTCTCGCTGACCGGACCACCGCAGCCAACGGACGCAGCGCGTCGGTGGCAATCTGGGCCTCCGACAGCGACTGCGTTCCGATCCGAGTCAGCCCCGTGCTGACCGTGATGATCGCGTCGACATGTGCGGCGTTTTCCAGCACACGCAAGGCACGCGACGGCGCAGGCTCGGGAACTTGGTGTTGCCGCGCGGATTCCAGCAGTTGCTCGACAAGCCCGCGCGGATCGTCGATGTCGACGCCGGTGGACCCCAGCCCGATTGTGGTCAGCGCGTCGGCCGCTGATCGCACCGCCAGCCGCAGGGCGTATTCGGCATCGCCGAGCTCAGTGTGATCGAGGACCGGGGCGCCGGGCAATGAGTAGACCGTCCACGACAGCGCGCACAATTCGGGTACGACGTGTTCGTCGTCAGAGTCGTCATAGCCGAATTCGGGCACCAGCCCGACGGCCATCCCGGGATCGTCGGGATTGGCGACGATCACTGCTTCGCCGGCGATCAAGCCATCCCGCTCGAACTGTGTGCCCGGCGCCAGCCCGCGGACATCACCGGGAACCGGCAGCACCACGGTGACCGAAGGTGCGCGTGTCGCCGGCCGGGCGGCCGCCGTGCGCAGCGTCTGCAGCAGCGACACCGCCCCCGCGTCGTGCACGTCCGGCCAGGGCAGTCCGGTGTGACCCGCCGCGACCGCGTCATAGGCGGTAACCGAATGTGTTGGTGCCCAACAAGATAACGCGTCGAGGACGTCGTCGGGCGCGGCCTTGCCGGCAAGCCAGGCGTTGGCCCAGACCGTGAGCGTTGCGCTGGGGCACCACATGGTTTCGCAGTCTAGTTGTTCGCCGTGGGCAAGGCTGGTCACGCGATATCCTGACGGCATGCCTGCGGCTCTGATCTGGCTGATCGTCGCGTTCGGGCTGGCCGGCGCGGAGGCGCTGACCGGCGATATGTTCATGCTGATGCTCAGCGGCGGTGCGCTGGCCGCGGCCGGATCCAGTTGGCTGCTGAATCCGCCGATCTGGGTTGACGGGGCGGCCTTCCTGGTAGTTTCGGTGCTTCTTCTGGTGCTGGTGCGGCCCGTGCTGCGTCGGCGTCTGACCCCCGCGAAGGGTCTGCCGACGGGCGTCAAGGCGCTGGAGGGAAAAAGCGCACTGGTCCTCGACCGGGTCGCCCGCGATGAAGGTCAGGTGAAGTTGGACGGCCAGGTGTGGACGGCGCGGCCGATGAACGAAGGCGATGTTTTCGAGCCCGGCGATCAGGTGACCGTCTTGCAGATCGACGGGGCCACCGCGGTGGTCTGGAAGAACCTGTAAGCCCTCTGGAGCAATAGGAGAAATCGTGGTCGCTGGTCTGGTATTTCTGGCTGTTCTGGTGGTCTTCGCGATCATCGTGGTCGCCAAGTCGGTTGCGCTGATCCCGCAAGCGGAAGCGGCGGTGATCGAACGCCTTGGCCGTTACAGTCGCACGGTCAGTGGCCAGCTGACCCTGCTGATTCCCTTCATCGACCGCATCCGCGCCCGGATAGACCTACGCGAACGGGTGGTGTCGTTCCCGCCGCAGCCGGTGATCACCGAGGACAACCTGACCCTGAACATCGACACCGTGGTGTACTTCCAGGTCACCGTTCCGCAGGCGGCCGTCTACGAGATCAGCAACTACATCGTCGGCGTCGAGCAGCTGACCACCACCACTCTGCGCAACGTCGTGGGCGGGATGACGCTGGAGCAGACCCTGACCTCCCGCGACAAGATCAACGGTCAGTTGCGCGGCGTGCTCGACGAGGCGACCGGCCGGTGGGGCCTGCGGGTAGCCCGGGTGGAGCTGCGCAGCATCGACCCGCCGCCGTCGATTCAGGCCTCGATGGAAAAGCAGATGAAGGCCGACCGGGAGAAGCGGGCG
>Ga0209655_10000798_pt1 | contig 11942 bp, 14 predicted proteins | sample BogFormECP03_OM2_FD_188236 | JGI IMG/M metagenome (GOLD analysis project Ga0209655, IMG submission 188236) | Bog forest soil microbial communities from Calvert Island, British Columbia, Canada - ECP03_OM2 (SPAdes) (version 2) | ecosystem: Environmental > Aquatic > Freshwater > Wetlands > Bog ...
GAGAGTCGCCAGCCTTTTCCCTTGTCTCTCGCCGAGCCATTAACCAGGCACTTGGAGATGTACTAGCGGTAGCGCCGTCTGCCCTTGGTGGCTCCCTGCACGTACAGCGGCTGACCATCGGCGTCAAAGAGCTTTCCGGCAAGGGGACTAGTAATCGATCTGTTTGATGTACCGCGACCGCGTGCGGCGTTCTGGTTGAGCCGCTGCTGCACTCTCTCCCAGAGTTCCTTCGACAGAATCGCTTCGTGCAGACCCGGATGGCGCTCCTGCTTGTGTCGGATTTCACCGATGTAAATCGGGTTGGCCAGCAGCTCGTACAATGCTCCACGGGAGAACCGGCAACCTCCCGACTTAACGCCGTTGCGCGAGACGCGGACTTTCGACTTTATCCCTCTCTGCACCAGTTCCTTGCTCAGCTGCCGGACGCACCCCAGTTCTAGGTAGCGCTTATAGATGTGCCTGACAGTTTCGGATTCCGCCGGATTAACGACAAGCCGCCGGTCGCGAACGTCGTAGCCGAGCGGCGGCACGCCTCCCATCCACATACCCTTGCGCTTGGAGGCAGCGATCTTGTCTCGGATACGCTCGCCCGTTACCTCCCATTCGAACTGGGAAAAGGAGAGCAGGACGTTAAGCGTCAGCCTGCCCATCGAGGTGGTGGTATTGAACTGCTGGGTAACTGCGACGAACGATACTCCGTGCGCATCGAACAGTTCGACCATCTTGGTGAAATCGGCCAGCGAGCGGGTGAGGCGATCCACCTTGTAGACGACCACCACGTCGATTAGACCTTCACCGATATCTGCGAGCAGGCACTTGAGCGCCGGCCGCTCCATCGAGCCGCCCGATAGTCCGCCGTCGTCGTAAGCGGTCTTTACAAGTTTCCAGCCCTCATTTGCCTGGCTCTTGATGAACGCCTCGCAAGCTTCGCGCTGGGCGTGCAGCGAGTTGAAGTTCTGCTCGAGCCCTTCCTCAGAGCTCTTGCGCGTGTAGACGGCGCAGCGCCGGGCTTTGGGCTTAGACTGTTCCATCGCCTCGCTCCTGAAGATTCGATTTCAGTCCGAAGAAGCGCGGCCCCGACCACTTGGTGCCGGTTATTCGGTAGGCGACCTCTGACAACGACTTGTACGGCTTGCCCCGGAAGACGATGCCGTCCTCGCGGACGATCACCTGATGCTGGGCGCCGTGCCACTCGCGCAGCAGAACTGTTCCCGGTTTGAGAGTCGGTTGAGGTGCCACGCGCATCGGCCGGTGTGCCGACGCAGCGGCGGCCACCTTTGCCAGCAATCGGCGCGTCGAGGGCTTAAGCGCACCGAGCGCCTTTTCCTGGATGCGATAGGCAAGGACGCGTACCAGCAGATCGCGGCTGATGCGCCGCGGCGATTCGGTGCCGTAGAGCGCCCGCCAGCATTCCTTGAGATCGGCAGAAGTAGCCTGTCGTAGCTCCGCGATTTCGTGCGCCAGTGCCGAAGTAGTTGAAGACACTTTGTGTTTCATGTGGTGCCAGCCCTCCAGCGCGGGCAGTCACACACATCGCTCTGGTTTGCCTACGAAGCCAGTCAACGTGTTCACGCTCCGTTCGCCTTCCCATCGCCTTCGCTCACGCTGGCAGGTCGCAGGAAAATGAGCGCTCACCGCTCGCTTCGTTGCCGCAACAGAGCGAACATCCGCCGTCAGCCGCTACGGCTGAAGGAGACCAGAGAATGGAACGCGCGAAGTTGGCAAATGCTAAGATGACTGAGCCGGTAAACACCAAGTCTGCACGAGGGTCACTCAAGAAGACCGGGCGTAAGCCGAAAGCAGAGAAGTTTTTGTGCCGCTACTGCGGGAGCGCCGACTTGGCGCCGAGCTTCATCAAGCGACGCGATCGCCGGTGCCGGAAGTGTTTCAGCAAACGCTATGGATCGGCGGCATCTGCCAAGAAGCCGAGAAACAAGAGGTAGCGCCGAGAGGTGCGACGAGGGATCGGGCGCTCAAACGCTCGGTCCCTTTTTTCCTTTTGAATTATCTTCTCAACCCGAGCGTGTCCTAATCCGACAAGGTCCACTGAGAGTTCGAAATGACTGCGCTCCGCCAGTCAGTCCGCGATTTCCGCATTCTATAATGAGAACCCGAAAATAGCGCGCATGCTCGCGCATTTCCTTCGACCTGAGGGCACCGGAGAAGCTTAGATTCAGCGTCAGCACCTGACTAATGCTCGATTCTCTCTGTCGAGAACCGACTCGGTGCCCTTCTCATCGCCCTTAGCCAAAGCCTTCGCCAGGACATCCCTTTCAGCGTCATTCCCTACCGGCTTTGATGAGTAGAGCGACACATTCGTCAGTGTCGTCAGCGATTTGATGATTTTCGCGAGCAATAACTTTCCTCATCGCTTTCTCTGAGGCGTCGATTATCTTCCTCGATTCCTCGAACACTGTCGTTTGCCAGACCTGCCTTGCAGCAATCAGGAAGATGGCTTCGGACTCGATCTGGAGCGGTGCGCCACGAACCTACTGCGGGCGGCGCCCGCCGGTCGCTGCAATGAAACAGCAGTGAAGGTGTGCTTGCCGCATTTCGAGCATGACCGAGAATCCCCGCCAGGCTTTTTGAGGTTGGCTGTACACTAGTGGTTACTTTTCGGGAATGTGGCAACTCACCGGAGGGTTGCCAATGGAGGTTGGTGAGGTCGATGAGTGAAGTGGGACGTGTGGTGGAGATTGGCGAATCCAAGGCACAAATCTTCGAACTTCGCGTGGTAAATGCGGTCTGGGCGACGCTGAAAGTTTCCCGAGCGGGACTGGTGCTGGAGCACCACCTTAATCCAGTAAGGATCGCGACCTGTCCAGGCCTGATGATCTACGACGGAGATGGAGAGCCGCTCAGCCTGAGGCACGGGGGGCAGCTACTCGTCAGCCATCCGGATGGTCGGGTGCGTCTGAAGCTGAGCGTCGATGACGAGGGAACGCTGGTCGACGCGGTCGACCCGCAGGGCGTAGCACGACTGGCTGTCGAATTGCGGGGACCGGGCAGTATCGGCAACAGCCCGATTCAGGAAGGCTTCTTGATACTTACTCTGAAGTCAGTCTGAATAGCGGGCCTTGTTTTGCGCGGCGACGCTGCGCGCTCCGGACTAGGTATAAGTGGCAGTATCGAAAAGGCATCATTACGTCCCGCAATTCTATTTGCACTACTTCGTCGACGCGGACGGCCTTCTTCACGTTTGCGCCAAGGACGATCTGGCTTGTCGTTTGCAGACTCCCGGGAACACAACCGTCGAGAACAGATTTTATGGGTATTCAATTGAATCGTCGGACCGCCGCGAATGCTGAACGCTACGTGATATCGAGTCGAAGCACCGCGAAGATCACAGCGTTGACTTCCGAGTTTGCTTTCACAGGGAATCGACCGAAACTCGATCGGAAAATCGTGTCGGACATTATGGGTCGCAAACTTCGAGCCAATCTAGAGCGCAACCGTCCGAGTCAAAAGAAGGAAGGTGCTTGAAGTAGGAGAGGGAAGCGCAAGGCAGCGGTTCAGAGGTCAAACTCCATCCCTAGTCGGGCAATACGAAACAAGGTTGCTCGTGAGATGGCGACGTCAGGGTTGGGAACGGTCCATCCACATCTGATAACTTCCTTTCGTACTGTTTGCGAGTCTGAGGTCTTCTAATGGCCCGACGTAAAGCGTCACAGCCTCCGAAACAGCTCGCCAGTCTGACGGTCCAGCAGAAGAAAGACGCGATCGCTTTGCTCCAGAGGCGGATCGACGAGTTGAAGAAGTTCGAACCGAAATCGATAAACAAACTCAACGACCCTCGTGTCAACGTCCTGAGCCAAGCAATCGACGAAGCTCTTGTTCGTATTTTCGGTCCCGAAACTATCGACTACGACCGTTATCAGTGGGCTTCGCACATTCGTTCGGGCGGGCTGTTTATGGAGGCTATGGGCCGTCGATAAGCGAAGTACGCGAAGAGGTCAAAGAAGGAATAGAAAAAGCAGCTTTGACCCTTGAAGGGATTATTGTTCGATTTCGCGAAGAACTGGAGACGACCGGCCAAGCGCAGAACGCGGCAGCTGAGGCACCGAAGGTCGATAGTGGTCAGATTTTTGTCGTCCACGGCCATGACCAAGGGGCGCGCGAATCCGTCGCGCGTTTCATCGAGCGTATCGGATATGAACCGATCATCCTTCACGAACGCCCAAACGAAGGTCGGACGATTATCACGAAGTTCCGGGAGGAAGCGAAGAACATTGGATTCGCTATGGTCTTGATGACACCTGACGATCACGGCGCAGAAGCGGGCGAAGCAAGCACCAAGCCTCGCGCACGCCAGAATGTGGTCTTCGAACTCGGATTCTTCATCGGGGCGCTTGGGCCCGAGCGGGTCGCCGCCCTTGTTAAGGGCGACGTGGAACGTCCGTCTGACTTCGAGGGCGTCGTCTACATCGATCTTGACGATGCGGGCGCGTGGAAACAAAAGCTCGGCGCCCAGCTTCACGCGGTCGGCTTCGATATCGACTGGAACCAAGTCATGAAGTAATGAACGAACTCGCGAACTCTCGCTGTGGGTGATCTGTGAGGAAGTTAAGCCAAAGGCAGGCGTTTGGTCGGAACGCGAGAAAGCGCCGGCAGCCTGTTGGCGACGTCCTGCCATGCGCGATCTGCGGGCACCAAGCAAAAAAAGGAAACACTGGGAAGCTTGAGAACCCGAGCGGTCCGATTCGAGTTCACGCGGATGGTATGTGCGACATGTGCCCCGCACCTCAAAATCGTAAGTTGGACTGTGGTACCAAGCACTTCCCGGGAAAGCGGGATGAGAACCTGCTGGCGAGACCTGTAGACCTGGCCTGATTTGGCCGATTCTAATCGGGGACTACCGGTTTTCATCGGTAAAGATGGCTCTGTCGTCAGCCAGAAAAACCCCACATTCGCGCGGGATGTGACCGATAGTTACCGATAGTTTTTTGCCGGGGGCAGGATTAACTATCCTGTGTGCGGCGAATTGCTGATTTTCCAAAGAAATCAGCAATTCGCCACACACAGGCTCGTCAATCGAACTGTCGCGCTGAAATCCTTGCTCGCCGCCAACAGCCGCGAAGCAGAACGGTTACGGCGGCCTGTCGACGCGGTTTGGGAAGCGCTGCGCGCGAGCGGAATCTTCTACCACTTCGTGCCGAAGATTTACGGAGGCCTCGAGTTCGGCGTCGACGCGTTCATCGACGCGATGTTGCCGCTCGCCGAAGGATGCTCCTCAACTGGATGGGTGGCGTCGTTCTGCGTCGAGCACAACTGGATGCTCGCCCATTTTTCAAAAGAGCTGCAGGACGAAACCTTTGGCGCCGGCTTCCCCTACATCATCGCACCAGGAGTCACCTTCCCGCCTGGAATTATGACGCCGGTTACTGGCGGTTATCGCGTGACGGGCCGGTGGAAATGGGGCACGGGCGTGATGCACGCGGATTGGATTCTCGCGGCGGCCGTGCTGCCTAACGGTCCGCGCCCGCATCTGTATTTTATCGCGGTCCCGGCAGAACAGGCGATCGTCGTCGACACGTGGCACATGGATGGGATGATCGGGACCGGCAGCAACGACATCGTGATGTGTGACGTCTTCGTGCCCGCGCATCGCGCCATCGATATGAAGGAGATGCAGGACGGCACCACGCCGGGCTGCAAGCTGCACGCGAATCCTGTGTACAGGATACCGATGCCGCCATTTCTGGCTGTCGCCGCGGCGATTCCGGCGGTCGGTGCGGCACGGCAGGCGGTTCGTCTGTTTCGCGAGCGGCTCTCCAGACGCGTGATCCTGGGCACCGAGACCAACCAGAGCGAAAAGCCCGCCGCCCAGATGCGGCTGGCCAAAGCGCACGTGCTCACGACTACAGCCGAGACGATGATCCGGCAGGCGGCGAGAGAGAACTTCGCGCTGGCGGAAACAGCCGCGCCCGCAAAGGCCGACCATCGCATCGAGCTGCGATGCCGTATCGCCTACGCCGTCAAATTCGCGCGCGAGGCGGTGCAGACTCTATCGGAGGCTGCCGGCGCCAGCGCTCATTCCCTCGACGATCCGCTCCAGCGCGCGCTTCGCGACATCAATACGATGTCGAGTCACGTGGTGTACGATCTCGACACTGTGCTCGAGCAGCAAGGCCGCGCGATGGTAGGCCCGCCGCCGAACACCGTGCTCGTCTGACGACGGCTCAGTCGCGCACGACGATGCCGCCATCGACGTGCAAGCACTAGCCCGTGAGGTTGGCGGCGTCAGGCGATGCGAGAAATGGCCACTGCCCACGCCAGCGCTTGCGGTATCTTGCTTTCGCCCTCCGGGCGCTACCGTCCAAGCGATGGACTGCTTGCCTTCCTGGACGGGCTCTGATTATGCCGACATCTCTCGCCCGCGCCCGTGAGCCGCAGCACCCAGAAAGAAAAACATGGCATAGTCAGAGCTCTTCGAGGAAGGCGACCAACTGGTCGTTTGGCCGATTACGACCGGGTGAGACGGCCACCGGCGTTGTCTTTGCCATCGCTTGTTCCTTGATCTGATGTCAGTTCCTCGGGGAGCGATCGTCGCGACAAGCACAGTTGCCTCAAGCGACGCTCCGCGGGGAATGTCAGCGGTTTTCACGTCCAGCACCGTGGTTGGTGGCGATGTGTATAGATGTGACTCGCCGACCGCCGTCCCGCCAATCGCAGTGATAGCCACAGCGCTAAGCAGAATCTTCTGAATCTTCATCGGGGACCTTCGCTAGCCGCAGTGGTCACCACTCAAGCCATTGCTTGAGTAACCATTTGCGAGGGGTCTATGCCGTGTAGCGAGGTATGCGTCGGCCGCCATTTTGATCGCCTGCGCCTGCGTTGGATAAGGATGATTCACGCGCGACAAGGCGCGCAGACCAAGTGCCGTATACGCCTTTCCTCGGCTTGATTAAGAGCAGCGTCACTCTGCTGCGCGTCGATGAGAGTGGTAATCTCGTCGCGACGCTGGGCACCATGTGCGATGACGGCACTCACGGCGACGCCCAACCTGGCGACGCCAATACACTGGACAGTTCACCTTCAACGAGGCCGCTGCGGGACCGATTTTCCTAGCGGTTCGCGCTGACGAGCGCTGCGTCTCAAACCAACTTGGCTTCCTGTCGCCAGTCAATGCCTCATGCGAAGAAAGGCCGCCCGGTCGCGCGATCTTATGACGCCGCTGCGTTCTGGAACTCCCCGGTCGGATCGCTGTCACCCGAGAGAGATTGGCGGTAGTTTCGCGCCGGGTTTCGCAAATTCTAATCTCTCCATCCGGCTCGAGGCTAGAGCAGCGAAGGAACACATCCGTGCGTGCCCGAAATGAATCGCAGTTCACTATTTGTGTGAGCATGAGTTTGCACAATCAGGAGGTTACAAACTAAAAGCAGCGTCGGATCGGTTCGCTTCGGAAATACTGGACTTCAATAGTATTTGTTTCGCCATTGCCCGGCGTGCTGCGCTCATGAAGGTGATTGGTAGATCGTCTTGGCGCGTGCGCTTCCAGAGCTTGTGCCCCTCGTCAGATAGGGCAGCCGCATAAAATTCGAATAGCCGGCCCTTCAATGCAGCACCACGAGCACCGTACATTCCTGAATCGCTCGGTGTCACTGACACAACCGTCACGCCGCTGTGCGCCAACAGTCCCCTTGAATCTTCTCCGGCGAGAAATACCAAACGCTGTCCGGTTTCTGGTTCCAACGGCGGTTTAATCGCCATGAGCTCTTGGCGGTGCAGAAGGAAAATTACCAGAGGCCAACCCTGGATGGCTGCGCGAATCCGCGCGGGTATGTCAAGTTTCCGAGCTCGGTCACGAATCCATCCAGTCTTCTTCATGAAAAAGTTCTCAGTGTAGGGCGCGATTGGCTCGTGTTCGCCGACTACGCCATAGACTGGAGATACGAATATGACCGAAGCTGCTCCATTGCCGAGCATGCGCCGAACCTGCCCAACTCCCGCCATCACTGATTCGTGATGCGCCCCGGTGAACATTTCCGCCGCCGAACGAAGATACTTCTTCGGTCGCGAGCCTTCCGACGCTGGAATTCGCCGCTCGGTCGTGTCGCGCGCGGTAGTGTGCGCTGAGTGAATGGTCTTTTCACTCGTAGAGAACGAGACGACGAGGATTTTAACAGCGGGCTCTGTCTGCCGCTTGGCATTCATCGTTTGGGTGCTCGGGATAGGACATCGTTTACAATCTTTCCTCTAGCCGACCCTACCATTTCTCGAGATTTCGAAGGCTTGATCGCGCCGTAGAGCAACAGTCGCTTCATTTCGCGTGCGAAACGCAAGTTCAAGAGGCGCTCGGCTGTCCGGCTGGTCTCGCGCCGCTTGACCCGTAGCGACCACAGCAGCATCGCTGAAAGCACTATCTCGCCCAGCATTTCTGCGTCGATTCCCTTCCGGGCTATCGGGCTGCGGGCGAAAGCGTGCATCGCTCGAAAATAGCGCTCACTGCCCTTTCTATTGGGAAGGGGCGCTTGCGCAAGCGTCTGATACATCCAAAGACGGCAAATGTCGGGCTTCCGCGCGAAATAACCGATAATGTAATCAACCAGAGTATTCGGCGGCAGGTCGACTTTGAATATCTCGCTCGCTTGCTCCGCTACATCTGCCATTACGGTTCCGATGAGCGAGTCGCGGTGATGAAAGTGTTCATAGGCTGTGGCGCGGTTGATGCCAGCCTCGCGAGCTACTTTGGAAATAGTCACCACATCGGGTCCGTATTCTGCCATCAGACGCCGCGTCGTTTCCATTATCTTACGGCGCGTATCATCTGCGTCACGCCGAGAATGTATAAAATCTGGAAGCTTCGGCACCGTCGTGACTCCTACATGATCCCCGTGGATTAATCAACGACAGGGCTGTTGGAGATCGGGATCGTACGTTCGGAAAGACTCCAGAAAGGAATCTTGCCGATCAGAGAGCTTCAGTCGAGGGCGCGCGGCGCCTCGAAGATTTGCGCCCGCGTCGCTGACTTTTAGACGGGTCTTTCGTGAGTAGTCCATCCAAGATGAGCTTGGATAATTCCTTCATGGCGTGGTTCCAGCCAATTCTGGTACCCGTCAGAAAATCGTCTTCTGACAGTCTGCGGGCGGCTCCAATCACTGCATAAGCGGCAACGGTCGGATCTACCTTTCGAAATGACCCGTCTGCGACGCCGGCCGCAACGACGCGTTCAAGGAGCTCCAACCGGGCAGCCTCGGTCTCGCGTAAGAGTCGGACCCCGCCCGGAAATCGTGTAAGATCTGTAACAAATTGTGTAGCGTGCAGCCCGAATGTGCGAACGGTGGCACCCAGGATCGCGCCAATCGCAGACGTCCAGTTGGGGGCGGCTTCGGCAGCTTCGAACAGATTTTCATTCAACCGCATGAGGTGTCTCGAAATAATGGATTCGATAAAGCGGTCGCGGCTGCTTGCCAACTTGTAGATTGTTCGTTTTGAACAACGCAACCGCCGCGCCAATTCGTCCATGCTGAAATGTAGGAACCCCTCCTGAAGAAAAAGCTCCTCGGCCTCGCGGAGAATCCGGCCGAGGCGGGAGGACGTTGGGTCGGATCGAACAGAATCATTCATACCAAAGATTAGCTGTAGCCTAACCTTACCGGCGATAAAAAGCCCTAACCGGCAATATTTGGCAGATCTTCTGAAATTGCTTGAACTAATTTTAAGGTACTATTGGCATTAAAAAAGTATCCTTAGTCGCAAATGGAGACATGGAATGAGGCTCATGAACTCCGCGGCCCACCAAAAAGATTTCGATTTTAAACGGCCTCATGATCTTGCTTCTTCTGAACGTCGGAACGGTCTGCGCTCAAGTTAAACCAGATGATTTCATCGCACCGAACAACGCGTCAAAGGTGAAAGATTTCGTTTCACCTGGCGTGTTCTACAAAGTGCCAGCACGGGATGACAATGAAAATCGTCCCGACCCTATATAGACTGGCCGCCTCCTTATAAGGACGCGACCGAAAAGTATTCTTCGCAGGTTACGCTATCGAAGGATCATCGCGAGGCCACCATGTGCTACCTGCCCGGCATCGAAACACCTGAGCGCGAATGCTGGTACATCAACATGGGCGCGGTGGATAAAGCGTTCTTCACCACCGAGGCGCTGGTGAAGATGTCCGAAACCGGACACAAATGTGACTATTTTTTTCAATAAAACAATTGAGTCAAGACCTGGTCTTGACGACTAGAGGGTAATATTGATACCGAAATAATACCGATAGGGTCAGTCACGCTGGAGGACGGAAATGGGTATTGGCAGGTCACTTCGTCGTTTTGCGATCTTGGTGTCGCTCTCGCTTGCGGTCCTTGCTGCTGGAACGGCCTTCGCTCAAGTAAAACCAGGCGATTTTGTCACGGCGGACAACGCGTCAAAGGTGCGAGATCTCGTTTCGCCGGGCGTGTTCTACAAAGTGCGGCAGGGGATGACAATGAAAATATCCCCTACCACGCGAATCGATTGGCCGCCTCCTTATAAGGATGCGACCGAAAAGTACTCGTCGCAGGTGCAGCTCTCTAAAGATCATCGCTCGCTCATCGGCTACGTAGCCGGCCAGCCGTTCCCCCTCATCGACGCGAACGATCCCGATGTCGCGACCAAGGTCGTCTGGAACAATGTGTTTCGCCCGATCACCACCGACGACTACGACCTACGCTATTACGATTGCGACACGGTTTACACGGGCCTCAACAAGCCTTTCTCTGAAATCTGGTACTATCAGACAGGGCACTACGCCGGGTATGATCTGGTCGGCAGGACCGAGGTCGAGCCGCTGCCCGTCGATCCCGACTTCAAGAACACCAACCGCCTGTGGTTGTTCCTACTGGGTCCTCAATTGGCGCCTCAGGACGGTCGCGGCACCAGCCTGCTGCGTTATCGGTACGACAACCCGACTCATGGCGACGACAGCTGGACCTGGCAGAGCGGGTCGCGGCGCCTGCGCCGTCTGAACGAGGCCATTCTGTCGACCGCGAGCGGCCCGTACAGCTGGGACCCCGATCACTATTCGGGTTTCAATCCCAAGACTGAACAGTACGACTATAAGTTAATTGGCGAGAAGGAGATGCTGGCGACGGTTGAGGCCGAGCATTCGCCGGAAATCCGATGCGCCACCGACGGCGGCGGCAGCGCATGCCCAGAGCGATGGCAGATGCGCCACATGTACGTCGTGACTGCGGAGCCCCGTCGTAGCGTGAACAACGCAGCGGCGCTCGATTCGAAGACGGTCATCTACATGGATTCCGAAATGTGGTTCGAGCCGTATGTCGACACCTACGATCGCCGCGGCGAGCTGTTCCGCAACCACATCTACTGGCTGGCGTATCGCGACCGGCCGGTGCCCGACGCGAGAGTCGCGATCTATCCTTTCAAGCGCGAATTCGTTGTCGGCGCCTGCTCCACCGATGTGCAGAGTAGCCAGGCATCGATGTGCTACCTGCCGGGCATCGAGACCGCCGAGCGTGAATGCTGGTACATCAACATGGGCGCGGTCGATAAAGCGTTCTTCACCACCGAGGCGATGGTGAAGATGTCCGAAGTCGGCCACATGTAGTTCGACGATCCTGATCCTGATTGCAGGAACGCCGGCAGGAGCATCCGCTTCTGCCGGCGTTCTCTTATCTGTCTCCCGTTCGAGTGCGAGCGTCGATTGTCGCCGCGTCAGCGCATCGCCAGCATATAAACTGCGCCGCCGAGCAGCACGAGGATGCCCGGGTTGATATGGCGCCAGGTCAGGATTCCGAACACTGCCACCGCAATCGCGAGCGTCGGCAGGTCGACGACCGAAAGACGTGCAATCGTGTACGTTCCGGAAATCATCAGTCCAATAGCAACCGGCGCCAGTCCCCGTTGAATCGACAGTCGCCACGGCCAGTCGCCCAGACGAATCCACAACCGATTTACGGAGAGCGCGATTATGAAGTCGGGGACGAAGAACGCAATG
>Ga0209655_10000799_pt1 | contig 11941 bp, 10 predicted proteins | sample BogFormECP03_OM2_FD_188236 | JGI IMG/M metagenome (GOLD analysis project Ga0209655, IMG submission 188236) | Bog forest soil microbial communities from Calvert Island, British Columbia, Canada - ECP03_OM2 (SPAdes) (version 2) | ecosystem: Environmental > Aquatic > Freshwater > Wetlands > Bog ...
GTCAATATCCACAGCACGGGCACATCGGGCCGCGCGACGGCGAGCGACCGCAGCGCCAGTAACGTTCCGTTATCGGCCCAGTGGATATCTTCGAGCGCGATCGCCAGCGGGTGCTCGACCGCCGCCGCACAAATCGCGTCTTGAAGATCGTGCACCACCCAATAGCGCAGATCGGCCGAAGTACCGTGCCGGCGGAGGGTTTCCGCATCGCCAATCGGGGGATCGGCGCGCAGCGTGGCCATGAACAGCGAGAAAAACGGCACCGTCTGCTGATACTCGAACGCCTCACCCAACAAGGTGCGCACCCCGACCTTGCCGGCCAGCACCATCACCTCGGTCAGCAACCGACTCTTCCCGATGCCCGGCGGGCCCTCAATGACCAGCACACCCCCCCGGCCCTGCCCCAGCGCCTCAATCAGCGCGCCGATCACATCCAGCTCGCTTGAACGCCCGCGAATCGGCGGGATCACGCGCCGCTGGCCGCCAACATCAAAAAGGCCGGTTGAAGGCCCCACAAGGTGTCCTGCCTGCCGTTTGCTGAACCGCCACTACAGTGCACGTCAGTGCAGGCATCCGCCCACGTCACTGCCCGATTTATGCGCGAAATAACATAATTGATAGTCATTATCGATAATGTAATATAATGTATGTATTGAACGTTAATCAGCTATGCTGCGCGGGGTGAGCGACTCGCCGGTGACGCGCGGCAAAGAAGTTTATGACGTGCTGCGTGCCGAGCTGCTCAACGGCATGCTCAACCCTGGCGACAAGCTGCCAATGGTGGAGCTGGCGCGCCGCTTCTCGGCGAGCCAATCGGTAGTTCGTGAGGCACTGACCAGGTTGGCCGAGCAGGGTCTGGTCGTTGCTGCACCGCAGCGTGGCTTTCGGGTGCGGCAGCTTTCCGTCGAAGACATCGCCGGCCTCACGGAGTCGCGTGTGGCGGTTGAATCGATCGCGCTGCGCCTGGCGATCGAGCGTGGGGATGTGCGGTGGGAGACGGAGATCGTTGCGGCGCATCACGTTCTGGAGCGCACACCGGTACTCGACGCGGACGGACGGTTCCATGAGCCATGGGCGGGTGTGCACCGTGACTTTCACCGGGCCCTGACCGGGGGCTGCAATAATGCTCGCCTACAGGGTGTTGTCCTGGCTTTGCGTGATAGTGCTGAGCTGTACCGGCGGTGGTGGTGGGCGTTGGCCGACGATCGTCAACGCGACTTGGCCGCCGAACATCGCCAGCTAAAAGATTTGACCCTGGCGCGCGACGCCGACGCCGCCACCGAGGCTCTGGTGCACCACATCAAAGCGGCCCCGGAACGACTGATCGCCTACGCGCATGAGCACGGACTGGCCGACCTGAATATGCCACCACCGACTGAATTACCTCGCACACGGCGTCCAGGTAGACGACCGCGCCGCAAGTGACCGCAAGGTCCTCGCCGACACGCAGGGCGCTGCTTGACGTGAAACGGCATCCGCCCGTTGAAGCGCAGGTCGATGCGGGTAATTATGCAGGCAGGTCGCCACGGCCCGCACCACCGCTTTCGACGCGCTTGAGCGGCCGGATTGCTAAGCAGCAGTTTGGTTGGCGGGCCCGGGTGATCCCCGTCGCGGCGATGTGGCGACAGGGGAATGGGGACCCGCCGGCCGTGTTTCACACCCTGATCTCCGTAACTGCCGCCGTTTCACTATGAATCAAAACCGAATTAATAATGATATAAATGAAATTTATCGTTACACTGAGCAAGTGTGGCGAGAGGTCTCAAACCCGGGTGCCTCGGCTGGGCCACGGCAACCGGCAGACGCTGTCCTGACGGGCATGGGAGTCCGTCCGATGACGAACCCATCGGTGTGATCCGCGCGCACCCAACGGTTCTGGGCGGCACCTCGCGCTGACTACTGGGCCGGAGAGGACCCGGCGCGACATCGCTGAATGGAGGTCATCGTGAATCTCGCATTGTGGATCATCGCGGGCGTGCTCGCCTTCGCGTTCGCCGGGAGCGGGGTCATGAAGCTGGTTCAATCCAAAGACAAGCTCGTCGCATCCCCGACCGGGGGCTGGGCAGCAGACTGGAACCCTACGTCGATCAAACTGATCGGCGTAGCCGAGATCCTCGGTGCGACCGGACTGATCCTGCCAGCCGTGCTGCATGTGGCGCCGTCCCTCGTCCCGCTAGCCGCCATCGGGCTGATACTCGTGATGGTCGGCGCCGCAGTCACGCACGCCCGTCGCCACGAATTACCCAATATCGCAATCAATGTGGTGCTGCTGTTACTGGCCGCATTTGTGGCATGGGGCCGCTTCGGGCCGCTCCCCTTCAGCGCGTAGACCTGTGCTCAGCGCATGTAGTGCTGCGGTCGGTAGAACCGTCGCGATTCCCAAATCACTTATGCCTCACCCGTTCTCGTATACCACCCCATAGCCGGTGCCGACGGCGGCGTCGACGCGCCCTGCACGTCGCGTCGGTCCGTCGGGACGCAGCCGCGGTCCACGGCGGCGACCAGAGCCGATCTACCAGCAGGAGGAAACCCGTCATGACCACCTTGGACGCCGAACAGCAGGATGCCCCCTGGCATGACGCCGGCCACAAGCTGCGCGGCAGAGTCGCTTTCGTGACTGGAGGAACGCGCGGTATCGGTGCGGCGATCTGTCGTAGTCTGGGCACCCAGCACGCCACCGTCGCAGCCGGTTACGCCCGCAACAGCACGCAAGCCAAGGAATTCGCCGACGACTTCGTGCAGCAGCTCGGCGTGCGCCCCAGCCTGCATCAGGGCAACGTCGGCTCCGCCGCAGACTGCCGGCGTACCATCGCCGAGGTCATCGACCAACACGGTCGGCTCGACATCCTGGTCAACAACGCTGGCATTACTATCGACCGGACCGTGGCGACGATGACCGACGAGGACTGGTACACGGTGTTGGCGGTCAACCTTTCCGGCGCGTTCTTCATGTCCCAGGCCGCCCTAGCCCACATGGTCGCGCGAGGCAGCGGTCGGATCATCAACGTCTCCTCGCTGGTCGGCGAGACCGGCAACATCGGCCAGGCCAACTACACCGCCTCAAAATCAGGATTGTTCGGGCTGACCAAGACCCTCGCCCGGGAGGCCGCCTACCAACTGGCCAAGGCCGGCAACAACCCCGAAGACGGCATTGGGCTCACCGTCAACACCGTCACCCCAGGCTTGATCGCCACTGACATGGCCGCCGCGATCCCGGACAAAGTCATCGACAAGCTCAAGCGACAGATCCCCGTCGGCCGCCTCGGACAGCCCGAGGAAATCGCCCGCGTGGTGCACTTCCTCGCCGCCGACGCGTCGGCATACATCACCGGCCAAATCTGGGGCGTCAACGGCGGAATGGATATGTGACCCAGAACCGCTGCGAAGCGCTGCGGACCGTCAGAGGTTTTCTCCGATTGTGTCCCGGCTAAGCCGCGAGAACCCTGCAGCATCTTCAGGGTCAGGGGTGACCACCACCACGAGGTCACCGCCCTCGACCGATCCAGTCTTCGACACCGCAACCCGCGCAACCGTTCCAGCGTTGGGTGCGGTGATCGCGGCTTCCATTTTCATCGCTTCGATGGTCGCGACGGGCTGGCCCGCGCGGACTATATTGCCGACGGTCACACCCATGGTCACCACGCCGGCGAAGGGCGCGGCGATGTGCTCGGGATTGTTGCGGTCGGCCTTTTCCGCGGCGGGTATGGCGCTGATGATGCTGCGGTCACGTACCGTAACCGGGCGCAGTTGACCGTTGATGATGCACATCACGGTCCGCATACCGCGGTCATCGGGATCGGAGATGGCCTCCAACCCGACGAGAAGCTCCACGCCACGTTCCAGCTCGATCCGGTGCTCCTCGCCCTGGCGCAGCCCGTAGAAGAACTGGTTGGTCGACAGCCTCGATGTATCTCCGTAGAGTTCGCGGTGCGCCTCGAATTCCCTTGTCGGACCGGGGAACAGCAACCTGTTCAGAGTTGCCTGCCGTTTCATCCCCGGCGTAGCCAAAGCCACTTCATCTTCGGCGGTCAGTTCCTGCTGGGACTTTGCGGACGACCGTCCTGCCAACGCTTTGGTACGCAGCGGTTCCGGCCAACCGGCGGGCGGGTCGCCGAGTTCGCCGCGCAGAAATCCGATCACTGAGTCGGGAATGTCGAATCGTGCTGGATCGGAGGCGAATTCGTCGGCATTCACGCCGGCACCCACTAGCGCCAGCGCCAAATCGCCGACCACTTTCGACGTTGGGGTGACTTTCACGAGCCGCCCCAGCACTCGGTCGGCGGCCGCGTAATTGGTCTCGATCTCCTCGAAACGATCCCCGAGCCCCAGGGCGATCGCCTGTTGACGCAGATTCGACAGCTGGCCGCCGGGAATCTCGTGGTGGTACACCCTACCCGTGGGTGCCAGGATACCGGATTCGAAGGGGGCGTAGACCTTTCGCAGCGCCTCCCAGTACGGCTCGAGATCGCATACCGCGGCAAGGGACAGTCCGGTGTCGTAGGGCGTGTGCGCGGCGGCCGCCACGATCGAGCTGAGGGCAGGCTGGCTGGTGGTTCCGGCCAGTGGTGCGGCGGCACCGTCGACGGCGCTGGCGCCAGCGTGCCACGCCGCCACATAGGTGGCCAGCTGCCCGCCGGCGGTGTCGTGGGTGTGCACATGCACGGGCAGGTCGAAGCGGCTGTGTAGGGCACCCACCAGGACGGTCGCGGCTTGCGGTCGCAGCAACCCAGCCATGTCCTTGATAGCCACGACGTGTGCCCCGGCCTCGACGATCCGCTCGGCGAGCGCGAGGTAATAGTCGAGAGTGTAGAGGCGCTCTCCGGGGTCGGACAGATCGCCGGTGTAGCTCATGGCGACTTCGGCGACCGCGGTCCCGGTGTCGCGCACCGCGTCGATGGCCGGCCGCATCGACGCGACGTTGTTGAGAGCGTCGAAGATACGGAAGATGTCGATCCCCGTCTGTGTCGCTTCTTCGACAAACGCTGATGTCACCAGTTCTGGGTAGGGCGTGTAGCCGACGGTGTTACGCCCCCGCAGCAGCATTTGCAGACAGATGTTCGGGAGCGCTTCGCGCAGCGCAGCTAGCCGCTCCCAGGGATCTTCCTTGAGGAATCGCAGCGCGACATCGTAGGTCGCGCCGCCCCAGCACTCCACCGAAAGCAGTTGCGGGGTCAGCCGGGCGATGTAGGGCGCCACGCGGAGCAGACCAGACGTGCGCACTCGCGTAGCAAGCAGCGACTGATGCGCGTCGCGAAAGGTGGTGTCGGTGAGCTTGACCGATTTCGCATCGCGCAGCCAGCGGGCAAAGCCGTCGGGACCGAGTTCGTCGAGTCGCTGTTTGCAGCCGGGTGGTGGCGGCGACGAACGGTCGATCTCCGGCAGCTTGTGGTGCGGATAAGTCGCCGTTGGGCGCTCGCCGTGCGGGCGGTTCACCGTGACATCGGCGAGGTAGTTGAGGATCTTGGTGCCGCGGTCGGCAGGGCGCCGCCCGGTCAGCAGGTGTGATCGCTGCTCGATGAACGAAGTCGTGATATTGCCCGCTTCGAAGTCGGGGTCGTGCAGGACCGATTGCAGGAAGGCAATGTTGGTCGCTACGCCCCGCACCCGGAACTCGGCGATCGCCCGGCGGGCTCGACGCACCGCCGTACCGAAATCCTGGCCCCGGCAGGTGAGCTTGACGAGCAGCGAATCGAAGTGCGCCGACACTTCCGCACCGACGTTGGTGCCTCCGTCCAACCGGATGCCTGCACCACCGGGGGTGCGATACGCCGTGATACGACCGGTGTCGGGCCGGAAACCGTTGGCGGGGTCCTCGGTGGTGATGCGGCACTGAAGCGCAGCTCCTTGGGCCTGCAGCCCCGCCTGGCTAAGTCCAAGATCGCGCAGCGTCTCGCCGCCGGCGATCCGCAGCTGGCTGGTGACCAGATCGACGCCGGTGATCTCTTCGGTCACGGTGTGCTCCACCTGGATCCGCGGATTCATTTCGATAAACACGTGGTTGCCGCGCTCATCGAGCAGGAATTCCACGGTGCCCGCACAGGTGTAGTTGATCTGACGGGCGAACGCGACGGCGTCCGCGCAGATCCGGTCACGCAGCTCGAGCGACAGATTCGGCGCGGGCGCCAACTCGATCACTTTCTGATGGCGCCGCTGCACGCTGCAGTCGCGTTCGAATAGGTGCATGACGTTGCCGTCGTTATCAGCGAGGATTTGCACCTCAATGTGGCGGGGATTGAGTACAGCCTGCTCCAAGTACACGGTGGGATCGCCGAACGCTGATTCGGCTTCACGGCTGGCTGCCTCGATCGCCTCGCGCAGCGCGGCGAGCTCGGTGACTCGGCGCATGCCTCGGCCCCCACCCCCCGAAACCGCCTTGACGAACAGCGGAAATCGCATCGCCCCTGCGGCACTGAGCAACTCCGCCGCCGACGTCGACGGTGCCGAAGAGTCGAGCACTGGCAGACCCGCGGCCCGGGCCGCCGCGATCGCGCGTGACTTGTTGCCCGCCAGCTCGAGGATATCTGCGCTGGGGCCGACAAAGGTGATTCCGGCGGCGGCACACGCGGCCGCCAGATCGGGGTTTTCTGAAAGGAATCCGTATCCAGGGTAAATCGCATCAGCTCCGGCGTGGCGCGCGGTCGCGACGATCTTGTCCACCGACAGGTAGGCCCGCACCGGGTGACCGACCTCGCCGATCTGATAGGCCTCGTCGGCCAATCGGTGGGGCGAGTTGCGGTCCTCGTAGGGATACACCGCAACGGTGGCGATGCCCAATTCGTAGGCGGCGCGGAAAGCACGGATGGCGATCTCTCCGCGGTTGGCGACCAAGACCTTCGAGATCATGCGAGGCCAAGCATTCCCGGTTGTCCGGCGGTCGTGGCAGTTCCATCGGATCGGCTCACGCGGGAGAAGCTCACTGGCAGGCCGCGATTCGGGTGGTCTTTTGTTCGGCGGCTACGACCAGCGTCCGCTCGATAGCAGTACCCCTGATGTGCGTGATCATCTGATTCGCTGCCCGCTCATGCCGATACGTCTCGAGGCCCTCGATGATGGAACGCCCAAGGCGCGGTTCGCCCATGACAACTCCTTTGCGTTGTCAGTAGATCAGCGCGGGCGTGCGCGGCGGTCAACTGCGCCGCGAGGTCGTCGGGCTTGATGAACGACGGGGCCCCGCATACCACTGCTATGCCTTGACATCTGTGCCAGTGCTCGACATCAACCTCCTCGGCGTGCCGAGGTCTGCCACCCCAGTGGGCACGCCGATCTCCGACCCGACAACCTGCATGCGCAAGCCCGCAATTCTCGGCCGAGGCCGCTGCCCGCCATGGCCGGACAATTCACACATTAGAATCACTATTTCGATAGGTCAATAAAATAACAATATTTTTGGGACGGGAGACGAGCCGTCGTGTGCCGCGACCTGGCCGCGTGTCCCGACCCAGCCCGCTACTGACAACGCTGAATGGGCGGGGCACGCGGGCACGCATGGTCGAACTTCGATGTCCTGCACGCCGTATCGGCGTTTAGACTCCAGGAGCAGTCGCGCTCGGCGGGATCCGGTATCGGGGCGGCTCTACCCGTAGTATACTGACGATATTAGACTTAAATATCGCTAAAAGATGGAACAGAGGACAGGCGTGGTGTCTGAGTGGGCGTGGGTCAGATCACATCACCTGTTAGGTGCGCGACACCTCAACGGTGCAGGGACACGTGGAGAACCGTACGCCGCGAATTCACCACGCTCCGACAAGTGAAAGCACACGATAATGCCAATCCCCACGACCACACCCGCCACGCTCGGCCTGCTGCTCACGAGCGTCCCGGCAGCGTTGGCCGGCCGAATGAGGGCCAACGCCGCGGGCTTGCCACCTCTCGGCCCGGCGCCGAGTAGCCACGTGCTGGAGAACTGACCGTGCGCGCTATCGCAGAAATTGCGAAGTCCTCGGTGGAGGCGTTGGGCGAAGACCGCTACATCGCAGCCGGCGGCCAGCGGATCCGGGTGAACGTGCGGCCCGGCGTCGGTGTGCCGCTGGTGCTGTGCAACGGCGTCGGGGCCAGCCTGGAGGTGTTGGATCCGCTGGTGGCGCAGCTGCATCCGGATTGCGCGGTGGTCAGGTTCGATGTTCCGGGCGCCGGAGGTTCTCCGAGATCTGTTGCACCCTACGGGATTCCGTACCTTGCCTGGGTGCTGGGCCGGGTACTGTCCAAGCTGGGGATGAGCGTTGTCGACGTGTTGGGATTATCGTGGGTGGCGCGCTGGCGCAGCAGTTCGCCCTCCAGAACCCACGTCGATGCCGCCGCCTGGTGCTGGTGGCGACGGGCACCGGTGCGCTGATGGTGCCCGGACGGCCACGCGTTCTAGCGAAAATGCTGACCCCGCGCAGATTTTCGGATCCAGACTATGCCGGATCCATCGCCGCAGAACTCTACGGCGGGACTGTTCGCGCCCACGGCGATCATGTGGCGCGACTGTTCGTCCGGCAGTTGCACGCCGGATCGAAGATCGGCTACCTGCATCAACTGCTCGCGGGCGCGGTATGGACCAGCGCGTTCGCGCTGCCCGTGCTCCGGCAGCAGACCTTGATCGTGGCGGGCACCGATGATCCGATCATCCCGGTGGCCAACGCGCACATCATGAAATGTCTGTTGCCCCGTTCGCGGCTACATCTTCATTCGGGCGGTCATATCGACCTCATGCACAACGCGGCCGAACTCGCGCCCGTCATCGAGACGTTCCTGCGCCAACCCGGACAACGCCCATGAACTGACGGCCGTGGTAACGGGTCTTCAGCTCCGCGGCCGCGATTCCCAACAACTGCCCGACGGGCCCACGCTCGGCGGCCGAACAGTTAGGGACCCGTTATGACCGCCACCACGCGGCGCCTTGGCGCCGCCCTCGCCGTGGCCGCTGTCCTCGGCATCGCAGAGCTCGGGCGTCGTGATTATCGCGCCTGGATCGCCTTGGGCGAAGGCGGAATCGCGCCCGGCGCCCGCGGCTGGCTCAAGGTCACCGCCCTGCGATTGGCCGCCGCCGACCCCACTGATCTGTCCAGGCTGCCCGCCGGCAGCGCGCATCCGAGGCTGCGCAACTTGCCCTGGCGCACGGGTCCGCGCCCGCGCGTCGGTGCGCATCCCATTCCGCACCGACAACTCGACCAGGAAAGTCCTGCGTCGATGGTGGCGGACTTGGACAATCTGTTCGCCGCCCTACGTGAAAGGCATGCGCCCGCCGTCGTGGAGCGCGAGAGCGGCTACGAGAAGCACCATCCCGCGCTGTTCGCCGACGCGCTGCAGTCGGCCGGTGCCTCGCCGACCGGAGAAATCGCGCGCACTACCACCGACCGCAGGGATCGATGCACCTGCACCTGCGCCCGGAGGACGCGCGCGTCGTAATCGCACGAGGCTGGGGCGAGCTGCACGGCCTGTCTGGCAAAGCGGGTCTGCCGACAAGCTATGCGATGATCTACGCGCCCCGCGACCGCCAGGAGCTAACCGTTATCGAAGCCATCCTGACCGCTACCATCGAATGGGCCACTACATGAATCCCGTTTGCGCGCTGGCCCGCATTCTCATCGGCTCCAGCTAAGCGGCACTCGGTCGTGTTAGTCGAGGATTCGGCGGCGACTCGGTGGTGATCAGGTCGAGGAGTTCGTCAGCGCGGCCCGCCAGGGTTTATCCGGATGACGTAGAACAGACCCCAGTCAGGCGGCAGTAGTGCAGCGGTAGGTCAGGCGGCTGCGGTCCCGCCCGTTTGACCCGCGACATGCGAGGTTCTAATCAGCCTGCCACGATAGTCCATTGAGGTCATCCAGGCCGTGCTCATATACGTAGGCGAACAGCTGATCCGGCACGCGCTTTATGTGGTCCGCCAAAGCCTCGATGGCGGCGTCGGCGTTGCGGGCTAGCGTCAAATCCATGAGCTGGCGATGTTCGGCCGCCAGGTCGCCGCGGCGATCGGTAGCCAACGCCCACCACCACCGCCGGTACAATTCGGCAGTGTCACGCAAGCGCAGGACAACTTCCTGCAGACGGGCATTGTTGCAGCCCGCAGTCAGGGCCTGATGAAAGTCGCGGTGGCGGACACCCCACTCTTCACGGTACTTCCCGTTGTCGTCCACTAGGAGTGTGCGCTCCAGGAATTGGTGGGCCGCAACGATCTTCGTCTCCCACAAAACATCCCCACGCTCGATCGCCAGGCGCAGCGCCACCGGTTCAATCGCCGCACGTGCTTCCGTGAGGCCGACGAAGTCTTTGACCGAAAGCTTCCGCACTTGATAGCCGCGCTGCGGTGTCGCAACAGTCAGGCCCTGCTCGGTCAACCTGGTCGGTGCCTCACGGACCAGCGACTGGCCCACTGAGAAGCGTGATTTAGTCATCCAACTCACCCCTTGCCTGCTAGCCGAGATAGCTGACGCGACTGCGATGGTCATGGCATCGCGTCTGGCAAGTGCTACCTCCGAACAGCACCGGCAGCATTCGACACGCCGCACTCAACATCGATCGCTCGGTTCCTCGTGTGCTCACCCGGCGTGGTGTGTGGCTTTGCCTCGCCCGTCGTTCGAGTGAGAACGTGATTAGTTGATAACGACTACGGTGGCCGCGCGGGCAGCCCAGCACCATTGCCTGGCGGGCAATCTTTAAGGCCAGGAAGGGTAATGGCTAAGTCGCCAGGATCTAAGTGGTGGGGTGGTCGGCGTCGTCCATGAGTTTGCTCAGCTGGGCGCGGGAGTTGATACCGAGCTTGGCGAACGCAGTGCGCAGATGGGCTTTCACCGTGTGAGGTGTGACGTGCAGCCGCTGTGCCACCGACCGGTTGGTCGCGCCCTGCGCGACCAGGTTGACCACTTTGAGCTCGGCGTCGCTGAGGCTGCCCCAGCCCGTTTTCGCCCGCGGGTGGCTGACGACACGACGTTGCACACCTAGCCGGCGCAACTCGCGGCCCACCCGGCGCGCATCGGCGAGCGCTTCGTGGCGCAGGTAGGTGTCGAATGCGGCGTTCAGCTGATCGACCGCCTTGTCGGGGTGGTCGGCGTGTGCCAGTTCAGCGCCGGCGTCCTCGGCGGCCGCGGCGTAAAGAAGCGGCCGCGACGACGACTGCAGCAGCTCCGCGGCAGCCAGCAGTGCCTGGGCATCACCTTCGAGCATTCCGCGCGCATACCCGGCCACCCCGGCGAACAACGGGACCGCTGGGTGCTCACGCTCGAGCAGGTCAATGGCCTGCAGGACACGTGCGCGCAAACCGGCATCGCCGGCCGCCGAGGCCACCCGCGCACTCAAGATCACCCGATCTAACACCTGGGGCCACAGTGGTGACCCGAATAGGGTGATGCCGCCCAGCCAGCGCATCGCGTCATGGACGTCGTCGCGCTGCCACGCCGCCAGCGCCAGCACGTGCGCCGCTACACAACGCACCACCGATGAGCCGGTGGGGTAGGCGTCGCGCGCGTCATTAACCATCTGCTGCAACAACGTTCGGTCATCGGTGCGCACCGCCACCTCGGCCAGCACCACGATGCGCACCATGTCCCGCTCGGTCACGGCTGTCCGCTGCGGGGGCGGAAGGGATTCAGCTGCGACGCGCGCGGCAGACAACCGACCCGCAGCTAGATGGGCCAGCCCATCAAGCGCGGCCCAGATATCAAGGGCCATCGCGTTGCCTTCGCGGCGGGCTTGCTGTATTCCGTCGGCGACCTGAGCCGCAGCCTCATCCACCCGGCCGACCACCACCAACAGCATTGCGTAGTGCATTGCGGCAAAGTCATGAGCCGCGGCCGCATCACTCGTACGCGCGAGCGCGCAAAGCTCCCCGAGGCGGCGTACCGAGCGGCCCGCGTACCCCTCCCCATCGTCGAGCACAGCGAGGGTGAGGTTGGCCAGGATCGTGGCCTCGAGATCACCGGTCGATGCCGCGGCCGCGGCCGCCTCGTCGGCCGCCGCGCGC
>Ga0209655_10000801_pt1 | contig 11935 bp, 12 predicted proteins | sample BogFormECP03_OM2_FD_188236 | JGI IMG/M metagenome (GOLD analysis project Ga0209655, IMG submission 188236) | Bog forest soil microbial communities from Calvert Island, British Columbia, Canada - ECP03_OM2 (SPAdes) (version 2) | ecosystem: Environmental > Aquatic > Freshwater > Wetlands > Bog ...
CCCCATCGCTGCGCTCTGCATCGTCGTCGGCGCGCGTCACGGCGCCACCTTCACGCCGAAAGCGGTGGCCAAAATGTTGATCAGAAACAGGGCCATGAACGCGAAAACTACGGTCTCGTTGACGGCGTTGCCCACCGCAGTCGGCCCGCCCCCGACGGAAAGGCCTTTGTAGCAGGCAATCAGGCCGGCTGAAAGTCCGAATAGCATTGCCTTGACCAGGGATACGATCACCTGAGGTAGGCCGGTGAGCAATGTCATACCGAAGACGAAGGCACCCGGCGTGACGTGCTGGACGTACACCACGAAGAAGTAGCTTCCCGCCAGTCCGACGACCGCGACCACCGAATAAAGCATCAACGCAACGAATGTCGCGGCGATCACCCGCGGTACTACCAGGGCCTGGATGGGGTTGACGCCGATGACCTTCATCGCGTCGATCTCCTCGCGAATTGTCCTGGCGCCCAAATCGGCGCACATCGCGGTTGCGGCCGCACCGGAAACCACGATTGCCGTGACGACGGGACCCACTTGGGTGATCGAGGCGAGCGCGGCACCCGCACCGGACAGGTCGCCGGCGCCGACTTCGATCAGCACGATGTTCAACGTGAAGACGATCAGGACGGTATAGGGGATCGACAACACGACCGTTGGGACGATCGACACCCTGGCCACAAACCAGATCTGATCGATCAGTTCCCGCCAGGCGAACGGTCGTCGGAACGTGGCGGCGGCGGTTTCGCCAACCAGGACGATGAAGTCGCCCATGGCGACGGCGGGCTTCGACCAGTCGACGCGCGACACGTTCGGTGCCGTGAGGAATGCAGACACCGGCTTACCCCGCTCGCCAAATTTGCTCGGATAGCCGACGCCGGAACGGGCTCCGCTGCCGTGAGTCCGACAATTCGGACCTGAGCATTGAAAAGTCCTGGCGCGCGGTTGTCGTTTGCGGTATCAGTAGAGCATTCATCGAGTTTGCTCGTTCTGCCGATAATCGATACGGCTCATCGCGCTCCTCTTCCTCAAGGGGAAAGCTTTGGGTCACCCGGCTATCTGCAGGCATGGGCGCATGCGGCAGCGCGACGAGAACGCCGCTAGTTGGCTACACACACAGACCACGTCGGAAACTTACGGAATCGAAGCTCCGGGCGCGATGGTTGCAATCAACTAGAAGATATCTGACCTGCGGAATTTCGCCCAGCGATCAGCCCAAGCGTTTCAAGCAATCCTTTTACTCAGGAGGAGCTGAACACGGCCCGCCACCAGGCAGTTCGCCAGATTCAACCGACGTTGGTACCGCCCTCGGCGATCCGGCGTACGGCGTTGAGTAAGACGTCGATCTCCTCGAACGTGTTGTAGAACGCGAACGACGGGCGAACGGTCGCCTCGAGCCCCAGGCGCCGCAGCGCCGGCTGGGCGCAGTGGTGGCCCGCACGCACCGCAATGCCTTCGGCGTTGAGCGCCTTGCCCACCTCGAGCGGCTCATGTCCGGCCAGCACGAACGACAGCACACTGGCCTTCTCGGTCGCAGTGCCCACCAGTCGCACACCCGGAATGTCGGCCAGTCGCGGCGTCGCGTACTCGAGCAATGAATGCTCGTAGGCCGCGATGCGCTCGATGCCCAACCGCTCCACGTAGCGCAGCGCCTCGGCAAGCCCGACGGCGTCGGCGATATTGCCGGTACCGGCCTCGAACTTCGTCGGCGGCCCTTGATACAGCGAACGTTCCGTCGTGACGTCGGCGATCATGTGGCCACCGCCCTGCCACGGCGGCGTCTCGGTCAGCGCCTCCTCGGTGCCATAGAGCACGCCAATTCCGGTGGGGCCATAGATCTTGTGTCCGGAGAACACGAAGAAATCCGCGCCGAGTTCAGCAACGTCGACCGGTACGTGCTGGATCGACTGAGCGCCGTCGATCAGCACCCGCGCGCCGTAGCGATGACCCAACTCGACGATCTTCTCGACTGGAACCACCGTGCCCAGCGCATTGGAGACCTGGCTGGCGGCTACCAGCTTGGTCCGCGGACCCAGCAGTTCCTCGAACTCCGACAGCAGCAGGTTGCCCGCGTCGTCGATCGGCGCCCACTTCAGGATCGCTCCTGTTTTCTGTGAGATCAGTTGCCAGGGAACGATATTGGCGTGGTGCTCCAGGTGGGTGATGACAATCTCGTCGCCGGGTTGCAGGTGCTTGCCGCCCCAGGCGTGCGCCACCAGGTTGATCGCCTCGGTGGTGCCACGCAAGAACACGATGTCGTCGGCCGTTGGCGCGCCGATGAATTCGGCTACGGTGTCGCGGGCCTCTTCGTAGGCATCGGTGGCCCGCGCCGCCAATTCGTGTGCGGCGCGGTGAATGTTGGAATTCTCGTGCGCGTAGAAGTGCGACAGCCGGTCGATCACGACCTGCGGCTTCTGGGTGGTCGCCGCGTTGTCGAACCAGATCAGCGGCTTGCCGTTGACGGTCTCCTTCAGGATCGGGAAGTCGGCCCGGATCGCGTTGACGTCGAACACCTCGTGTTCGTCTGGTAACTGCGGCACCGGGTCGGCTGCGGTCAGGAAGTGGTAGTTGTGCTCGTCGCCGGCCGGCGCGTCCGGCGCAACCGGTAGTGCACCAGACCAGCCGAGCTCGGGAACCGACGGCGCCCCGGGGAGCCACTCGACACCGGAATAAGGCGCCGAACCACGCGGAGCCACCGGAACGGTGGGCACGGTTCCGGCCAACACACCGGGCACCGTCGGGACGATGCCCTCGGTCGGCACCGCGAACGCGCTGATGTCACCGATGCCCGGCGGCAGGTACGGATCGGCGACGCTGCCGGTGGTTTCGGCGGCCGACGGCACGGCCGTCGTGTCGGGCACGTTGCTACGCGGCGCGACCGGCACGGTCTGCGGCGGGGGTTCGGGTTCAGGAGACGTCGGAGCCGGGACATAGACGTCCCCGGCGCCCACCACCGGAACCGGCGTGGGGTAGAGGTCGGCGCCGCCCACCGCGCTCTGTGCGGCCGAGGCGGCCGCCGTCGTGTCCGGCACGCTGCCGCGCGGGGCCACCGGCGCCGACTGCGGCGGGCTGTCGAATCCCGGGCGGACGCTGACCGCATACAGCTGGCTGGCCAGCGCGGCGAGTTCCGCCGCGCTGATGGGCAGGTCGCTTTCGGCGTCTACCGCGCGGTGCTCACTTCTTGTAGGCATGGAATTGGTCCACGGCGACGCCGTCGAGCACGGCCAGCGCATCGTCAGTCAGCACTGCCAACGACGTGTAAAGCGTCACCAGGTATCTCGCGATCGCCGATTCGTTGATGCCGGTGAACCGGACCGACAGCCCCGGCGCCTGCTCGCCGACCAGACCTGGCTGGAACAGGCCCACCACGCCTTGGCGTTCCTCGCCGGTGCGCACCAGGATGAACTTCGTCTTGCCCTTCTCGAGCGGCACCTTGTCCGACGGAATCAGCGGAATGCCGCGCCAGGTGATGAACTGCGCGCCGAACAGGCTGACGACCACCGGCGGCACACCGCGGAAGGTGGCCTCACGCCCGAACGCCGCGATGCCCTGCGGGTGGGTGAGGAAAAAGCTGGGCGTCTTCCAGACTTTGGTGATCAGCGCGTCAAGGTCGTCCGGTGTCGGGGCACCGCCCAGGGTCTGGATGGTCTGCTCGGGAGTCGCCTGCGCCAGCAGCCCATATTCGGGGCTGTTGACCAGTTCGAATTCTTGGCGCTCCTTGATGGTCTCGATGGTCAGCCGCAGCTGCTGCGCGATCTGGTCGTGGGGGCTGGAGTACAGGTCGGAGACCCGGGTGTGGATATCGAGCAAGGTCGAGATCGTCCTCAGCGTGTACTCGCGAGGGCTAGTCTCGTAGTCCACGTAGGTCTCCGGCAGCGGCTCTTCGGTGCCGCCGCCGCCCTCTTCGGCATGAATCGCAACCCGCTCGGGGTTGACCACCCGGTTGACCCGGTAGATGCCGGCTTCCACCGGCACCCAGCTGAGCAGATGAAGCAACCACCGCGGGGTGATCGTCGAGAGTTGCGGAACAGTCTTTGTGGCGTTGGCGAGTTGCCGGGCAGCGAGATCGCCGAGTGCCTGGGACTCATTCTGAGCGGACGTCATCGTGGTCCTTCCATTGCTTGGCCGAATTCTGCAGCGGTGGCGGGGCAGATCCATCGTCGCCCACCATGAGCGCACCGCGCGCCGAGCCTAGGCAAGTGTAGGACTCGAGCAAAAGATTTACAGCGGGGCTGAGCCAAACGTGCAGAGAACAGCGATGCCCTATAGTGGGGCTATGCAACACCCCGCACCGCTGCGCCTTGTCCCGTCGCGCTGCTTCGTCGTGCACTGTTGTTGCTGTTGTTGCTGTTGATTTCCTGACGCCTTCTGACGCTGTAGAAATCCCCGCGCCGCCCGTCAACGGGTGATTCCGCCGGTTTGCCCGGTGGCATCAGGTCGCGCACCACCCAAACGTCTTTCAGGAAGATCAACCACCCATGACTGTGTTGTCGATACCCAACCGTGCTGTGGCACCGGTGGCCAGCCGTCCACGCACCGTGGTCCGGCCGGCCACCGAACTGACCCAGATGACCCGCTACCGAGGCGGCACCTACTCCCACACCGTGGACAGGATCGTCTTCACCGACGGCAGCTGGGCACGCACGGATCTGATCAGGCTCAATCCCAACGTGCCCGCCTACTCGCTGGATTTCACCGGTATCGCGCCGCACTATCCGTCGCGCTATCAACCGGGCAGCTGGTCGGAGCTGCCGCATCTGCTGGCGTCCGGCCACGAAGCTGAGGTCGACTGGATCCTGCGGAACTCCTTTCCGATGCGCCCCGCCGCCGAGCTCAGCCGACGGGTGCGCGCTGCCGGTTACCCCATCGGACCGGCGAACATCGGCGAACACGAAGCGATCGCGGCGACGCAGGCCGCAATCTGGCATCTCACCAACGGGCTGGTCCTGGAAACTCGGCCGCTCAACGTTCCGATCGCCGTGCATCGTGCGGCCGGACCAGTGATCACCTTCGAGTTCGACGGCGAACCTCAGCTGGGGGGCTATTCGGTGTGGACAGCCGCTGACACCGCTGGCGAGCTGAGGCTGCAAAAATCAGCCAATGGCCTTGTGTGGCAAGATGTTTCCGGATCGCTCTTGACTACGGAAGCTGGCGGCGGCCGCTACCAACGCACGCTGGGCGAGGGCAGCACGCTGTCGGCCAGCAGCCATGGCCGCGGCGGGCGTGGTTACCGCTACTACCGGCTGATCGCGACAGCAGAGACCGGAACACCCAAGATCGAGCACGTCAACTTCTGGCTGACCGGCGCTCGGCACTACCGCAACGCCGACAAGGTCGTACACCTCTACAACTATCTGCTCGCGGGAGCACGCACAGCCCTGCACGATGCGGGCGAACCACCACTGATCGATACCCGCGCCACCGCTGAATCCGAGCTCATTGGACCTTTCCAGCTCCGAATTCCCCTGACGCTCAGCACCACCGACGGTCACAGCCTGGTCGACGCGGCCGGGTTTTCGATCGACGGGAAGGTCCAGCCGGGGACGGACTTTTACCTACGTCGAGCGCCGGGAACGTCGGCTGCCACGTTGACCGCAACGGCTCCGGAACATCTGCCCGGACGAGTGCTGACCGGGGTGGCGCTGGACGGGGCGTCGTACCGGTTCACCCCCGTTGCGCTAGCCATCCCCACCGAGATGGCCATAGAGTTCGACATTAGTTGGGAAGCCCACGAGCCCTGGTCCGACATCGTTGGAGACGGATGTAAGTGAGTATCGCCGAGGACGTCACGCAACTGATCGGGCGCACGCCCCTGGTCCGGCTGAACCGGGTCACCGACGGCGCGGGCGCCGATGTTGTCGCGAAGCTGGAATCGTTCAACCCGGCCAACAGCGTGAAGGACCGCCTTGGGGTGGCCCTGATCGACGCCGCCGAAGAAGCAGGCCTGATCAAGCCGGACACCATCATCCTCGAGCCGACCAGTGGCAACACCGGCATCGCGCTGGCGATGGTGGCGGCGGCGCGCGGGTATCGGATCGTGCTGACGATGCCCGAGACGATGAGCGTCGAGCGGCGGAAGCTGTTGCTCGCCTACGGCGCCGAACTCATCCTGACCCCCGGCCCCGAAGGCATGCCTGGCGCCATCGCCAAGGCCGAGGAACTGGCCAAAACCGACCAACGGTATTTCGTGCCTCAGCAGTTCGAGAACCCGGCGAATCCGGCGATCCACCGCAAAACCACCGCAGAGGAGGTGTGGCGCGACACCGACGGCAAGATTGACTTTTTCGTGTCCGGGGTTGGCACTGGCGGCACCCTCACCGGTGTCGCGCAGGTCATCAAGGAACGCAAGCCGTCGGTGCAGTTCGTGGCCGTCGAACCGGCCGCGTCACCGGTGCTGTCCGGCGGCCAGAAGGGCCCCCACCCGATCCAGGGGATCGGCGCGGGGTTCATCCCGCCGGTGCTGGATATGGATCTGGTCGACGAGGTCATCACCGTCGGCAACGACGACTCGATCAACCTCGCCCGACGGCTGGCCCGCGAAGAGGGGCTGCTGGCCGGCATCTCCTCGGGTGCGGCCGTGGTGGCCGCTATACAGGTGGCCCGGCGTCCGGAGAACGCCGGAAAGCTCATCGTGGTGGTACTCCCCGACTTCGGCGAGCGGTATCTGAGCACCCCCCTATTCGCCGACGTCGCCGACTAGCCATGCTCGCGGCGATTCGGCGTGACATAGCCGCGGCAAGGCAGCGCGATCCGGCCGTCCCGAGCACGCTGGAGGTGATCTTCGCTTACCCGGGCGTGCACGCGATCTGGGGCCATCGGATCAGCCATTGGCTCTGGAACCGCGGCGCACGGGTGCCCGCGCGGACGCTCTCGGAACTGACCCGCATTCTGACCGGAGTAGACATCCACCCGGGCGCGACCCTCGGCCCCGGCCTGTTCATTGACCACGCGACCGGCGTAGTGATCGGGGAAACGGCGGAAGTCGGCGAAGACGTAATGATCTATCACGGCGTGACGCTCGGCGGCAGCGGCAGGGATACCGGCAAACGGCATCCGACGATCGGCGACCGGGTGGTCATCGGCGCCGGAGCCAAGGTTCTCGGCGCGATCAAGATCGGCGACGACAGCCGGATCGGCGCCAACGCCGTCGTGGTCAAGGAAGTGCCCGCCAGCGCTGTCGTGGTCGGGGTTCCCGGTCAGATCATCAGCCGCGCCCGGCCGGGGATCGGGGACGACTCAACGATGCCCGACCTGGTCGGCGTGAGCCTGCAGTCGTTGCTCACCCGGGTCGCCAAACTGGAGGCCCAGAACGACGGCAGCCCTGCGACTGGGCGCGTCATCCGGCCGCCGGAAGCCGGCGTGTGGCACGGCGAGGACTTCTCCATCTAGAAACGCGTCATGCGACGCCGGCGTCCTGCCAGGCGCCGTACCCGCCCAACAGGTCGGCCACGTCGTAAAAGCCTGCAGCCCGAAGTACGCTCGCGGCGACCAGCGAGCGGTAGCCGCTGGCGCAGTACACGACCACCGGCGCCGTGTGATCCAGACTTTCGATCGAATCGGCAAGGACCGGTAGCGGAATCTCGCGTGCTCCAGGGATGACGCCGTCCGCCGTCTCCCCCGGGTTGCGCACATCCACGAGCTGCAGACGGGGCTCCAAGCTGAGCAATTCGGCAAGCTGGCCGGCCGTGAAGCGCAGAGCGGTCTCGACGAGATCTGGCTGGTGCTTGAAAACACTTGCCAGATCATCTAATTGGCCGATGACCCGGTCAAAGCCCACTCGGGCGAGGCGAGTCTTGGATTCTTGCCCGCTTGCAGCATCGCCAACCAGCACGATGTCGCAGTCGGGCGGCAAGACGGTACCGACAGATTCGGCGAACCGGCCCTGCAGGCCGACATTGACCGCACCGCGAAGGTGACCGCGGGCATACTCGGCCTCGTCCCGGCTGTCCAGCAGAACCGCCCCCCTGAGGGCGTGTTTGCAGACATCGTCAATGTTCAACGGCGGCGGTGCATTTCCGTCCAGCAGCGGATGCTGCTCACGATTGCGCAGCGAGTCGAATTCGAAGTAGCGCGGTCGCGGAGGCTGGTCCTCGGTGAGAGCGGCAACGAATCGGTCAGCGCCGACGATCTGCAGCGCATAGTTGGTCCGACGTTGCTCACCGATCGTTGAACTGGTCTCGCTTGACAGCTGCTTGCCGCACGCCGACCCGGCCCCGTGCGCGGGGAAAACCCGTGTGGCGTCGGGCAGTTTCAGGAGTTTGTCGTGCAGCGACTCATGCAGCGCCCGGGCCAACGTCTCCGTCGACAGCCCGGTGCCCGCGAGTAGATCGGGACGCCCCACGTCGCCGACAAACATGGTGTCGCCGGTGAGCACTCCATAGGGCACCTCATCGTCGAAGTGCTCGTACACCACGACGCATATCGATTCGGGAGTGTGACCCGGTGTCGCGAGAATCTCCAGCGTGACTTGGCCCAGCGAGATCCGCTGACCATCGCGCAACGGCTCGACCTCGAACTCGACGTCGGCGTCCTCGCCGTAGCAGATCAGCGCACCGGTGGCGGCCGCCAGCTCCAGGTGACCACTCAAAAAGTCGGAGTGGATGTGCGTTTCGATGACCCTTTCGATACGCAATCCATGCTTGGCCGCTTCGCTCAAGTACTCGTCAATGTCGCGACGAGGGTCGACGACGACGGCACGGCCACTGGTCTCATCGCCGATCAGATAGGACCCTTGCGACAAGCAGTCCAGATAGTGCTGCGTGAAGATCATCTCGTTCCGCTCCCCTGGCTCCTTTACAACTGTTGCGCATCTTCGGCAGCTCTGCTGTGCGGGCAGCGAAGTCACCCGGCGATGGCCGCCGCGACTGCCCACGACCAGGGTGTTTTCCCGCTGCAGCGCGGGTCGGCAGCTTTCAAATCACGCTGAGTCCGGCGATTGCTTACCGCAGAAGATTCTCAGCTACCGGCATCACTGCGATAATCCGCGCTCTAGCTGCGATAGCGCGTCCTGCGAGCTTTGGGCAGCAATCCGCAAATGAAAACTCGACAGGACAACTCCGCCGATCTGGACGATGATGGACCGATGCGACTGCCTCTCATGCTTGCCACCGTCGCGGCCACCATCGGCCTGGCCGTGGCCGTACCGGCACTGGCCGACCCCCCTCCCGGCCCCGTCCCCGACGATCCCGCTGCTGATTCAGCTTTTCTGGACTCGCTCAACAAAGCGGGCATGACCTATCGCAGCGGCACGGACGCCGTCGCCGCGGGCAGGATGGCCTGCAACATGATGATCTCGGGGCGATCGGAAAAGGACGTCGTCGACGAGCTGTCCATGCGCAACCCCGGATTGAACAGCGGCGGTGCCATGAGGTTCGCGGCGCTTGCGTCGAGCACCTACTGCCCGGACTACCTGAGCAAGTCGAGCCAGCACACCACCCAGCCGCTTATCCCCGGTCTTGGTCCCAAGCCACTAGGCCAGTAAGAAACGCCTGCTCCCCCGCCTGGACTCGGACCAGCCGAATCTGTTTGGCGTAGCGATGCGGGCACTGCCGGTGACGACGGGTGAGCAGTCGCTGGATGTGCGATGGGTGTCAGTTGCCTGAACAGTCGCTACGCCGTAATGAATATTTATCGCCTCGATCGATTAAGTGGCAACATCAGCACTCCGGGACCCGATGAAGCAAGTGCTATTCGGGACCCAGTGAAGGGAGCGATCAATGACTCGGGCAAGATCATCCGGCGCCCGCAGCAGGATCGCGAAGATCGCGGTGGCGGGGGTGCTGATCGGTATACCCGCGGCCGCTGTGAGCATTCCGGCGTATGCGGCGCCCGGTTTCGGCGGCGCGCCGACTGTGCTTCCAGCGCCGCTGCCAGCGGATCCACCCACCACTGCGCCAGTGCCGCCCCCGCCCCCGCCGGCGGCCACCGAGCAGGAAGATTGGTGGGGTTACAGCCAAGGCTTTTGGGGCTACGGCCAAGGAGGATATGGCTGAGGAGTGGGATGTCCGTCGGCCCATCGTTCGGCAAGTATTGGGCGCCCATATTTTCGGGCCGAACGGCCTTTGCTACCAGATCTGGCACATATCTGGCACGCGATCTGAAAAACCTACTCCGACCTGCATCGGACCTTGCTCCCCCGCCTGGACTCGAACCAGGAACCCTTCGGTTAACAGCCGAATGCTCTGCCAATTGAGCTACGGAGGACTGCCCCGTTCCGCGCGCCTGGTGGGCGCGGATCGAGGGATGACTCTAGCGTACTGGCGCTTCTGACGCCCAACCAGATTGATGGCCCACTCCAGCGGCACCTGCTCGCGAGGATGGGGCAGGATGGACACAAAAGCACCAAAGTCGGGAGGACCGCTTTGATCCGGTATGCCGTCGTACTGGGACTGGGCTACGTGTTGGGCTCGAAGGCCGGACGGCGCCGCTACGAGCAGATCGTCGGCACCTACCGCGCCCTGACCAGCAGTCCCGCCGCCAAGTCGGTGATCGAAGGCGGGCGGCGCAAGATCGCGAATCGGGTCTCGCCCGACACGCGGATGGTGACGTTGACCGAGATCGACAACGAGACCACTGTCGTCGAGCCGCAAAGACCGCGCCGTGACAACCGCAAACGCGGCGAAGCCGGACGCAGCGGGTCGTCACCTAAGTTCAGCGCACCCTGACCGCGAGCTGACTAGGTGTACCTGGACATGACGTTGGTAGCGGGCGTGTCGGCTTGATGTGAGGAGAACCCCCGGGTGGGGTGTGGCTTGTCGAAGGCCCATCACCCGTCCGGAGGTTCTCGTGTCCCACCGTAATGCCCGCACCACTTTCCATGGCCGAAGGTTGATCGTCGAGCGGTTCGCCGATGGTTGGCCGAAGGCTCACATCGCCGCGGCAATGGGTATTTCCCGAAAGTGTGTCGGGACGTGGATCGCGCGGCATGACGCCGAAGGTGAAGCCGGCCTGCGTGATCGTTCGTCGCGACCACACACCATGCCCACCCGCACCCCCGACGCAGTCGAGGACCAGATCGTGGCATTGCGTCGGATTCAGCGCCGCGGCCCAGAGGCGATTAGCGCTGAACTTGGCGTGACAGCCCGCACGGTGTCGCGGGTGCTGCGACGCCGCAATGTGCCCTATCTGCGCGACTGTGACCCGATGACCGGAGAGCTGATTCGCGCCTCTAAGACCACCGCGGTGCGTTACGAAAGAGAACGTCCGGGCGAGCTGGTGCACATGGATGTCAAAAAGCTGGGTCGAATCCCTGACGGCGGCGGCTGGCGTGCCCTCGGCAGGGACAAGATTGCCCGATCTCCCAAGGCGGGCAGGGGATTTGACTACGTGCACTCACTCGTCGACGACCACTCCCGATTGGCCTACTCCGAGATCCTGGCTGATGAAAAAGGCCCCACCTGCGCGGCATTTCTACGTCGCGCCGCCGGGTATTTCCGCGACCACGGCATCAACCGCATCGAGCGAGTCATGACCGATAACGCCTGGGCCTACCGCTGGTCAATCCGCGAAGTCTGTGACGAGTTGGGTGCCCGGCAGGTGTTCATCAAACCGCACTGCCCCTGGCAGAACGGAAAGGTAGAGCGACTTAACCGCACCCTGCAAACCGAGTGGGCCTACCGCCAGGTCTTCACCAGTAACGCCGAGCGAGCCGCAGCCCTTGCACCCTGGATCGAGAACTACAACACTCAACGACGCCACAGCGCACTCGGCAGCCTCCCACCGATCAGCCGACTGCTACCAACCTGATGGCTCGGTACAACTAGGCGGTGAGGTCGTCGCCGCTGGCCTGCTGCAACAGGCTGCGCCGATACGCCTCCATCGCGACCAGGTCGCCGAACAGCGCGTGGTACTCGTCGCCCTGCTCGACCGGTGACATCCGCTGCAGTTTCGACTTGACCTCTGCGATCTGCCGGCCGACCCAGACCTCTTGCAGGCGGGCCAGCAC
>Ga0209655_10000802_pt1 | contig 11930 bp, 8 predicted proteins | sample BogFormECP03_OM2_FD_188236 | JGI IMG/M metagenome (GOLD analysis project Ga0209655, IMG submission 188236) | Bog forest soil microbial communities from Calvert Island, British Columbia, Canada - ECP03_OM2 (SPAdes) (version 2) | ecosystem: Environmental > Aquatic > Freshwater > Wetlands > Bog ...
CATGCTGGCGGCATTCACAATGATCAGTTCGAGTTGGCTGCCGGAGACGTCGCTCGGCAGCGGCACGTCGTCGAGCCCCGTGGTGCCTGCGGGAAAATAATCCAGCAACGTATCGATGCTGATGTGGCCTTCGCTCCAGCGCTGCGCCAGTGTGCGGTCCTCAAGAATAGCAAGCGGCAGCGCGTTGAATCCCGTTTTCTTCAATCCGACGCCCTGGATTCCAGCGCTGATGGTTCGCGCGGCGGCGATGGATTCCGGCGAACCGACCTGGTGACCGGAAAGGGTTTCGATCGCCGCACCGAGGGAATCGTCTTTCGAGGGCTCTGGCGAGAGATCGATTCCCACGTAAGCCCAACCGGTTTCGCCGTCCACACGCCCAGCGAGATCCTCCACGTCGTACGCGCCCGCGCCAAGCGCTTCGGTGACCCGATTCTTGGCGGCCTCCGCGTCTGGCGCGCCATTTACGGCGCGAACGACAAGATTGGCGGATTGCAGCGCCACGGCAAATTGGTGGCCGAAACCATCGACGTAGGCAGCGGGAGAACCCGGCGTAAGCGGCGGAACCATGGCCAGCGCGGCGAAACGCAAAGTGCCCTGACTGTTCGGCGTGCCCTCGGAAAGTTTTTTGATGATGCGCGCGGCGGCGCCCGCGGCGTTGTTGTGCAAGCCATCTTTATCGGCAACTACAATGCTGCCACTCAGAAACTTTGTGTTGAGCAAAATGCTCGTGAGCAGCTCGGCTTGGGCGGCGCCGTCGCGTGAGTGATACATCGCCGGGCCGATGGAGATTTGCAGGTTATCCTTGGCGGCCAGAGCGTCAAGCTGCTGAAAAAATGCCAACGCCTGCGCGGAATCAAGTCCCTGCAGGTACTCCGGGAAAGGCTGCGTGGCAATTTGCAGGTTCTGCACGGTATAGCCGCGCGATTCAAAAACCGTGCGTGCGAAACGCAACGATTTGTAGGCGTCGGCGATTTGCGCCTGATAATCCGCACGGTCAATGTTCAGAAAGAACGTGATGGCGCGAATTTTGGAATTTTCCGGCCCCGGCGGCGGCGCGTGTGCAGGTGCGGCGGCGGGCGGCGTTTGCGCGCGTAGCGGCCCGGAACAAATTGTCAGCAGCGCAACGGTCGCAATGGCGAAGATGCGAACGTAAAGGGATCGCGCGAAACGCGTCATAAACGATCTCCCGAGAATGCCAGACTAGTTTAGACGAACGCGGAGATGCCGGTGATGCGTTCGCCGATGATCAGCTTGTGGATGTCGTTGGTGCCTTCGTAGGTGTAAACGCTCTCGAGATTGTTCATGTGGCGCATGATGCAGTAATCGTCGACGATGCCGTTGGCGCCGAGAATGTCGCGAGCCTTGCGCGCGGTTTCGAGGGCCATCCCCACGTTGTTCATCTTCAGCATGGAGATGTGCGAAGGATCGACTTTGCCCTGGTCTTTGAGACGGCCGACGTGCAGCGCGAGCAGCTGACCCTTTACGATTTCCGTAATCATCCAGGCCAATTTTTCCTGGACGAGCTGGTGACCGGCGATCGGTTTGTTCGCAAATTGTTTGCGCGTCTTGGCGTATTGCAACGCGGTGTCGTAGCAGGCCATGGCGGCGCCTAGCGCACCCCAGCCGATGCCATAGCGCGCCTGATTCAGGCAACCCAGCGGACCTTTCAAGCCGCTGATGGTGGGAAACATATTTTCTTCGGGAATTTCGCAGTCCGTGAACGACAAGCCGGAAGTTACGGAAGCGCGCAGCGACCATTTTCCGTGTACGTCCCAGGCTTTGAATCCGGGAGTGCCCTTTTCCACCAGAAAGCCGTGAATTTTTTCGTCGTGGTCCGCGCGCGCCCACACCACGGCGACGTCAGCGAGGGAGCCGCTGGTGATCCACATTTTTTCGCCGTTCAGAATAAATTTGTTTCCTTTTTTTACCGCGCGCGTGAGCATGCCGCTGGGATTGGAGCCGAACTGCGGCTCGGTGAGGCCGAAGCAGCCGATGGCCTTGCCTTGCTGCAAGAGCGGCAGCCATTTATCTTTTTGCGCGTCGCTGCCGTAGGCGTAGATGGGATACATCACCAGGGCGCCCTGGACGCTGACGAAGCTGCGCAAGCCGGAATCGCCGCGTTCGAGTTCCTGGGTCATCAGGCCGTAGGCGACGTTGGACATGCCCGCGCAGCCGTAGCCATGCAGATTGGCGCCGAAGAAGCCCAGTTCGCCGAGTTGTGGGACCAGATGTTTCGGGAACGTAGCCTCGCGGCTGTGTTTCTCGATGATGGGGATAATTTCGTTTTCGACGAACTGGCGCGCGGTCTGGCGGACCAATTTTTCCTCGTCGTTGAGCTGCGAATCAAAATCGATGAAATCGACACCGCTAAATCCAGCCATAGATTGATTGTAGCAAACGTTGGGTGACGAGAGCGTCGGGTGTCGACGGCGCCGGGTTCCGAGAGCGTTGCCTGCGGAGGGCGTTCGACGCTCGCAACGAGTGCGATTTTTTTGGAAACTTGGTGTACCCCACCCACCCCCGGTTTTGCGTAAGAGTGCGTAACTTATTCATTGTGCTGGCCTTATGGTAGAACCTGGATTGAAAAGAGTGTGTAAGTTATTGATTCTACAGGGGCGCGCTTTTTGCCACACACTGAAGAGTGCGCAACATATTGAATTTAAATTAGTTAGTCCGGATCAGCTGGGCTTGATTGGTTACCTTGCTGATGCTCGCGGGTACGGCGGAGTGGACGCGGATATATACGGAGATAGTGTACCAGAGAGCTAAATAAGATCAAGGGAAAAGTTGGGACTGGGCGAGGGTCGATAAACAAGCGGCTGGCCGGACTAAAGTCCGGCACCTACAGAGGCCGACCAAAATCTACTTGGGAATTGGCGGGGTGGGCGCGGTCGTGTAGAGTCTTGATGCTTGTGCTGGGAGAGTTCTTCGCGAACGTGGGGGAGGAGATTCGAGATGCTGGTTAAGCGGGTGGTGGTAGGAATGGGCTTGACGGTGTTGGCGTGCTTGGCAGCGGTGTCGATGTTTACGGGGAATTTGCGGGCGCGAAGCGCGGCGGAGTCTTCGTGGGGCTTCGCGGACAGCAACCTGGATAAGAGTTGCAAGCCTTGTGACGATTTCTACCAATTCGCGATGGGCGGGTGGATGAAGGCGAATCCGATTCCGGCGGAATATGCGACGTGGGGCACATTCACGGAGCTGCGGGACATGAACCTGACGGCCATGCGAACGATCTTGGAAGCGGCCAGCAAGGGCGAACGGACTGCTGGTTCGTCCGCCAAACGCGGCGCCGGGAGCAGCGCGAACGACGTGAATGAACGGAAGATTGGCGACTACTACGCGAGCTGCATGGACACCGCGGCGATTGAGACGGCGGGGCTGAAGCCGATCGAGGGCGAACTGGCGACGATCGACGCCATTAGCGATCGAAAATCGCTGGACGCAGCGATCGCGAAACTGCAGCGCGAAGGGGCCAGCGTGGTGTTTCGCTTCGGCTCCGGGCAGGACATCAAGGACAGCACGCGAGTGATTGCGAACGCGAGCCAGGGCGGGCTGGGGATGCCGGACCGCGATTACTACTTGCGCGAGGACGAAAAATCGAAGCAACTGCGCGCGGACTACGAGCAACACGTGGCGCAGATGCTGGAGCTGGCGGGCGACGCGGCGGATAAAGCGGCCGCGGAAGCCCACACGGTGATGACCATCGAAACGGGGTTGGCGAAGGCCTCGCGGACCCGCGTGGAACTGCGCGATCCGGCGAAGAATTACAACCTGATGCCGCTTGCGGAAATGAAGAGCCTCACGCCGGAGTGGTCCTGGGGAAGCTACCTGTATGCCGTGGGCGCGCCCGCGGTGGAGCAGGTAAACGTGCGGCAGCCGGAATTTTTTAAGGAGATGAACCAGGAACTGGCGAGCGTGGCGCTGCCGGACTGGAAAATCTATCTGCGCTGGCATGTGATCCACGACGCCGCGCCGGGACTGCCGGAGCGATTTGTAAACGCGAACTTCGATTTTTACGACAAGAAGCTTTCCGGGACGAAAGAGATTTTGCCGCGCTGGAAGCGCTGCGTACAGTCAACGGACCGGAGCCTGGGAGAAGCGCTCGGACAAGTCTATGTGGAGAAATATTTTCCGCCGGCGGCAAAGGCGCGCGCCAAGGAGCTGGTGAACAACCTGATCGCGGCGCTGCGCGCGGATATTCCAACGCTTTCGTGGATGGGGCCGGAGACGAAGAAAGAAGCGCTGGCGAAGCTGGAAGCGTTCAACGTGAAAATCGGGTATACGGATAAGTGGCGCGATTATTCGAAGCTCAGCATCAATCGCGCGTCGTATGCCGGCAACGTGCGGCGCAGCAATGAATTTGAATACGCGCGGCAGCTGGCCAAGATTGGGAAGCCGGTGGACCGCACGGAGTGGGGCATGACGCCGCCGACGGTGAACGCGTACTACAACTCGAGCATGAACGAGATTGTGTTTCCGGCGGGCATTCTGCAGCCGCCCTTTTACGATCCCAACGCGGATGATGCGGTGAACTACGGGGGAATTGGCGCGGTGATCGGGCACGAAATCAGCCACGGCTTTGACGATCAAGGCTCGAAGTTTGACGGCCAGGGCAATCTGCACGAGTGGTGGACGGCGGAAGACCGCGAGAATTTTACCGCGCGCGGCGATTGCGTGGTGAACCAGTTCAATGGCTACGAAGCGGAGCCGGGTCTACATCAGAACGGCAAGCTGGTGCTGGGCGAAAGCATCGGCGATCTGGGCGGGCTGGCCATCGCCTATGCCGCATATGAAAAATCGATTGAGGGGAAACGGCCGAAGGATATTGATGGATATACGCCGGAGCAGCGATTCTTTCTGGGATGGGCGCAAGTGTGGGGAACGAATCAGCGGGCGGAGGCGGCGCGGTTGCAGACGAATACGGATCCGCATCCACTGGCGCGTTTCCGCGGGAATGGTCCGATTTCGAACATGGAAGCGTTTGCCAAAGCCTTTGGCTGCAAAAAGGGAGACGCGATGGTGCGCGAAAACGTGTGTAAGATCTGGTAGCGCACTTGGTTTGGTGCCAATTCATTCCACAGCTTGACATGCGTTAGCGCCAGTGCGAGCATGGCCGCACTTATGGAGTATTCGACCCTCCTGCTGGCCGCAATCGCTGTTGTTCTCATCGTTGTGTTTCTCTCGGGGATTCGCATTTCTCAGGAGTACCAGCGCGGAATCGTTTTCCGGCTGGGACGCTACAACGGGCTGCGCGGTCCCGGACTGTTCTGGATTATTCCGCTGGGTATTGAGCGTGCGGTGATCATCGATATCCGCACTCGAACGGTGTCGGCTGAACAGCAGGAAACCATCACGCGCGACAGCGTCACCATTAAGGTCAATGCCGTGCTGTGGTATCGCGTTACCGATGCCGCCAAGTCGGTCATCGCGGTTTCGGATGCGGGGCATGCCGTCTACCAACTGGCGTTGACCAGCCTGCGCAACATCATCGGCCAGCACGACCTCGACGAGGTGCTGCAGGAGCGCGACAAAATCAATGGTCTGCTGTGCGAAAATATCGTCCATCTAACGACGCGCTGGGGCGTGGAAGTGGAGAGATTCGAGATGAAGGATGTGGAGTTACCGGTGGCCATGCAGCAAGTGATGGCCATGCAAGCGGAGGCGATCCGCGAAAAGCGTGCGCGCATCATCAAGGCCGAAGCCGAGCTGGAAGCGTCGGAAAAGCTGTCGGCGGCCTCGGCGCAAATGGCCGGCAATCCCGCGGCCCTGGAACTACGGCGCATGCAGATGGTCGCAGAGGTGGGGGCAGAAAATAACAGCACAGTTGTATTGATGATTCCCTCGGATTTCGTGACCCTGTCAAAGTCCCTTAGTGAATACCTACAAGAACTCGCCGCTACAAAGTTCAAACCAAAAAGCTAAATTCGAGCAAACGGCCGTGTAGTAACTTCTGTCAGGTTATGTAACCGGAAACTGGCATGCTGCGTGGATGCCGGGTGGCTTGACGTGTGGACGCCTGGCGGTGAGACTTTCTGTGCGCGGGATGGAAACGGAAAAATTGCGTGCGATGAGGGATTGTGGGGGAAAAACGAGTGCGAAAACTGCAGCGGCAGCCGGAGATTTTGATTTTTGATGTGGATGGGGTGCTGGTGGATGTGCGGGGGACGTATTGGCGGTCGGCGCTGGAGACGGTGCGGTATTTGACGGGGAAGCGCGTGACGTATGCAGAGCTGCATAAGTGGAAGAGCAAGCCGGGGTATAACGACGATTGGCGGATGACGGCGGATTGGGCGACGTCCGTGGGGAGGCCAACGACCTACCAGCAGGCACAGGAGGCATTTATTAAATTTTATTGGGGAGCGCCTGGCGGGCCGTTGGGGAATGTGCGGAACGAAAAATTGCTGGTGACGCCGCGGCAGATTGCGGCCTGGGCCGGGCGTTATGAGTTGAATCTATTTACCGGGCGCAACCGGCGGGAGTTTACGTTCACGTTCAAGAAGTGGGCGGGGACGCGGTATTTTCGCCGGGTGATTACCATGGATGACGTGAAGGAGATCAAGCCACATCCGGAGGGGTTGTATAAAATTTTGGGGAAACGGGATCCTGGTTCGGCGCTTTATTTGGGCGATAACATTGACGATGCGCTGGCGGCGCGGGACGCTGGGGTGCCGTTTATGGCGATTATTGCGCCGGGGGAACACGGGTATCTGGCGCGGGCTAAGAGATTTCGGGAATTGGGAGCGCTGGGGCTTTTGCCGCGGGCTACGGATTTGAATCGGTGGCTGAAGGACTAGTCAAGAACGGCGAGATCTGGACAGGACATCAATGGAGCACCGGGCGGGATGCGATAAATTAGCGGTGGTGCCCCGGGGTTAGGCCGCGAAAGCGGCGTCAAGCCGCCGCACTCCAAAATGATTAGCGGAGTTGGCCGGGTTCTAGGCCTTTTTTGCGGGCTTCGTCGAGCAGGGCGTCGATCTTGGATTGAAGATCGAGCTTTTTGGTTTGCAGGGTGACGACTTGCTGGGCGATGGGCTCGTTGTTGTAGCTTTTGTGAAATTCGCGGTCGGCGGTGGCTACCGGTTCGCCTTCGCTGAAATTTTTCAGGGTGGCTAGCTCTTTGTCGAGGTCCGCCATTTGATCCTGGAATTTCTGCATTTGTTTGCGAACGCTGGAGATGTAGGAGGCGTCTGGCGGGGCTTGCTGGGAATTTTTGTTTTTCGGACTCTTTGCGTCGCCGACTACGGAGATGGGAGAGCTGATGCCGGAAACATCGTCGTCGGTCCAGACTTTCTTGGTTTTCTTGACGGCAGCGGACGCAGGCGGCGCGGAGGCATTGGTTGGCGCCGGGTCCGTCGTAGCGGCGGCGCTTGCGGCAGGCGCGGTGGTTTGTGGCACCGTGGTGCTCTGCGCTGCGGGCGTCGCGGCCGGTCGAGACTGCGTTGCATTGGCCGAGGATGCTGAAAGCGTGCACGAAACTGCGGCTGCAGCGTAGAGAATAGCGATTTGCGATGCGAAAACGAGCGGGTGCTTCAAAGTGGGCCTCCAGTCGCTCTAAAACGCGGACTTTCAGCTGGTAATTGAAGTATAGCGGGACGACGCTGGCTTGCGCTGACTAGCGCACTGCGATTGCTCTAGTCGCTACTATTCGCAAAGGGCGACGACTATCGCGGCTGTTCCAGCCTACTAACCGCTTCATGACGCCTATTTAAAAGTCATTCACCGCGGAGTGCGTCTTTGGCGGCCAGTTCCTGGCGGATGGCTTCGAGGGCTTCTTTGGGCGGGCCGATGCGGCGGTATTTGGAATAGAAGGTACGCTCGTGGAAAGAGAAGCTGCTGAAGAATTTGCGGCCGTCAAAATCGTACTGCGAGAAGGAGGGAAACCATAAGCCAGGGGCGAATTCGTAGCGCTCCTGCATGAAGTGGCTGCCTTTGTTAACTTTGGCGAGGAAAAGACCAACGGAGATGTCTTCGATGACTTCGCCCTCCACGCGGGCGAGTTGGTTGGACTGATCGTCGATCCAGACAAAGCCGCGAACTTTGGCGAAGATGGCTGTGGAGCGCGAATTGGGGTGGAAGGCGGGATTGGGTGTCATGCTGTATTTGGAGAGCATGCGGTCGCCGCGGAGTTCCTGGCCGACGAAGGTGAAAATGAAGGCGGTGCGGGTGGCGTCGATCAGGTCGTCGCGCTCTTTGTGTTTTTTGGCAATTTTCTCGTAGGCATCGTGCTGGGCGTGGCCATCTGCCACGGCGAAGTCGAGCGAGCTGACGAGTTTTTCGAGGGCGACACGGTAGGCGGCTTGGTCAACAGGGGTACCATCGGGGCCGACGGCAATGTGGGCAACGCCGGTACCGGCGGGGACGACACGGGAGATTTTGACGTCGGGTGGGGCCTCGGAAGACGCGGTCTTTTTGATTTCGACGCGCTCGATCCGTTCGAAAAGGTCCAGGGCAGCGTCGTTGGCCTTTTGATGTTCTACGATGGTGGCGAACTTGGAGCGCTGGTCAGGGTCCTCGGACGTGGCGGTAGCGGCGGGCTGCTGAGGCCTGGCTAACAAGGAGCCGGGCATGACCGTAAGTACAATCAAAAGAGCTACATACAGACGCATTGGCGCGACGGTCTCCGTGTCGGCGATGGAGGTTGGATTCGGCGGCGTCTCGAACTGTTGCATCATATCGATGGCTGGCGGATTCCGCTCGGCCGGGTATCTCAGGTCGTAATTTTACCGACTTTTCTTACTCAGAGGGATACGAAATTGATGGCTGAGGTGCAGGATCGGCATCCTGCCAGCACATGAGCGGAGACGAGTCTGGGAGATACCTTCAAGAATGCCGGAAACCATGTAAAGCATTTATTCGTATAAACTTATGGTGGCTGGGGATTGCTGGAAGAGCCGCCAGGCCACTTGAATCCCAGAGGTGGAATCAAATGGGACAGGATACTTGGGAGAGTTCGCTGTCCTGCGCTCTTCGGCGCTCTCGGGCGCTATCAAGCGTAGCTTCCCCTGGGTGAAAGCAAAGGGTGGCGCCGTACGTCTAACTATTAACAGGACGCGAGGAACGAAGTGGCAGGTTGATGCGTATTACGTGTGAGCGTTCGGTAGCGCGTAGAAGTGTGCCGGCGGGCAGCAAGCGGTAAGTTAGAAGCGTCAAATCAGGGTGGAGGATGGATTGGGAGTAACTCCGATAGAACGGTGGAGTGCGGTGTCGCAAGCGGCGGGTGTGCCCGCAGCGACGACGCGATTCGCGCGCTTCCGTGGAGGAGTGGTCACCCTTTTCGAGACCTTTCGCCTGGCACTGGAATCGCTGCGGGCGCACAAGCTGCGGAGCTTTTTGACGCTATTGGGAGTGATCTTGGCGGTGACCACGCTGGTAACGGTAATGAGCGTGGTGGCGGGAATGAACACCTACGTGGCGGATCGCATCGCCAATCTTGGCGCAAATGTCTTTCTCGTGGACCGCTTCGGGATTATCACCAGCCAGGATGAATGGGTGAAGGCGCAAAAGCGTCCGCTGATCGAGATGGACGATTTTCTGCGGTTGCGCGCGTCAATGATAACGGCCAGCGCGGTGGCGGCGGAAGATGACCGCCGCGTGCAAGTGCGCTCCGGCAACGTGAAGATGGACAACAGCGACGTGATGGGAGTGACCTACAACTTCGCGGACGTGCGCAATATTAACGTGGCGCAGGGCCGCTTTCTATCGCAAGCGGACGACGACCATCACTCGGAAGTGGTGTTTCTCGGCTCGGATGTGGCCAAGAAATTTTTTGCCAACGTAGACCCCATCGGGAAGACGATCAATGCGGAAACCCACAGTTATCAGGTGATCGGGGTGGCGGAAGCGATCGGCAGCGCCTTCGGGCAATCGCAAGACAATTACCTGATGATGCCGATCGGGACGTACGCGAAGGAGTGGCACCGGCAGAGTGACTGGCTGACGATTTTTGTACAAGCGCCATCGGCGGAAATGATGGCGGCTTCAGAAGACGAAGCGCGGATGTTCATGCGCGCGTGGCGGCACCTTCCTTATAGCGCGAAGGACAATTTCGCGATTCTGGGCTCGGATTCAATCATGAAATTGTGGCATGACATCACCGGGAATCTGGCGATGATGGCGGTGATGCTGGTCAGCGTGTTCATGGTGGTGGGCGGCATCGTGATCATGAACATCATGCTGGCATGCGTGACGGAAAGAACACGGGAGATCGGGATTCGCCGTTCGCTGGGCGCGCGCAAGAAGCATATTTTGCTGCAATTCATGACGGAGTCCGCGGTGCTGGCGACGGTCGGCGGAATGCTGGGCGTGGCGTTGGCGTATGGCGTGGTGGCGCTAGGGCGCTCGGCGACCTCGATTCCGATGGAGATGCCGCTTGCGGCCGTGATTACGTCCTTGGGCCTATCCACGGCGGTAGGACTTTTCTTTGGAATTTACCCGGCGATGAAAGCCGCGAAACTTGATCCTATCGAAGCGTTGCGGTCGGACGGCTGAGGAGCGGCAATGGCACAAGCCTACGGCGAAAATCTGAAACAGGCTTTGGACACGCTGCGCACCCACAAAATGCGCAGCGGCTTGACGGTGTTCGGCGTGGTGCTGGGCGTCAGCGTGATCATGCTGGTGGCCGGGCTGATCAATGGTTTCGATCAAACGATTCAGGAGCAGATTAAACAGTTTGGTTCGGACACGGCGTTCATTTCGAGGCTGGACCAGGGACACAACGGCGATGTTCCGCTCGAAGAACGCCAACGCAAGCCGCTGACCCTTGATGACGAAAACGCACTGCTGGAACGATGCACGCTGGTCAAGAATGTGACGGCGTTCATTCAAACGGACTGGAGCCACCCGCACAGCGTGCGCACGAAAGCCGGGGAAGTGACCGCTATCGATTACCGCGGGGTGCAGCCGAATTTCGGCCAGGTGTATGCAAACGCCGCAACGCTCGACGGGCGATTCATTGGCGAGGGCGACGACCTGCACAAGGAAAAAGTGGTGATGCTGGGTGAAAACGTCTCGCCGGTACTGTTCCCGGAGGGCCACCCGGTCGGAAAAGACGTGACGATTGACGGGAGCGATTTTCTGGTGATTGGCGTGGTGGAGAAGCCCAAGGGGGGCTTCGGAATTGGGGATGAAGACCGCCGCGTATTGATCCCCTACAGCACGTTTAGAAAGATTTATCCGGATGCCAACGAAGTGAGCATGCGCGCGCAGGCGTATCCGGCACGGCTGAATGAAGCCGTGGATCAAATCAGAGAAGTTTTAGAGCGACGGCGCGGGGTGCCGTACGGCGGGAAAGACAGTTTCTCCATTAACACCGCCGAGGAACAAGTGGCGGAATTTCATAACATCATTTTGATGGTGTACGTGGCAACGATTGTGCTGAGTTCCATCGGATTATTGATCGGCGGCGTAGGCGTGATGAACATCATGCTGGTCAGCGTGACGGAACGCACCCGCGAGATCGGCGTACGCAAAGCGATCGGAGCGCGCAACGGAGATATCACCTGGCAATTTCTGCTGGAGGCCATGACCTTGACCGGGGCCGGCGGGCTGATTGCGTTAATTTTGGTAAATGGTCTGGTGCTGCTGATTCGCTTGACGCTGGATTGGCACGGCGTCGTGCCACTGTGGGCGATTCTCGCCGGATTGATCGTTAGCGTGGGCATCGGGCTGATCTTTGGGGTATGGCCGGCGACCAAGGCCGCGAAGCTCGATCCCGTGGAAGCGCTGCGCTACGAATAATCGCTACGAATAGTCCGCTATGAATCCGCTTGCTTACGTCTCGGGACCCAACGGTCTGTAGTTTTCCAATAAATGGGAGAACGCAACCGCGGCAAAACGCAAGAGTAGTGGAGTAGATGAATACATCGCAAGATGTCCGAAAGAGGCGCAAGGCGATTTGGCGAAGATCAGAGCCGCCATACGGGCGGCAGCGC
>Ga0209655_10000803_pt1 | contig 11928 bp, 8 predicted proteins | sample BogFormECP03_OM2_FD_188236 | JGI IMG/M metagenome (GOLD analysis project Ga0209655, IMG submission 188236) | Bog forest soil microbial communities from Calvert Island, British Columbia, Canada - ECP03_OM2 (SPAdes) (version 2) | ecosystem: Environmental > Aquatic > Freshwater > Wetlands > Bog ...
TGGAGGAACATGAGATGTCACGAATCCTATTGATTGATGATGACGCGGCATCCAGAAAACTGATGAAACTTCGCTTGGGCGACCCTTATGAAGTGATTGACTCCGGAGACGCGACAGAAACATTGGCGCTAGCACTCGAACACAAGCCGGACGCCATTCTGCTGGATCTCATGCTTCCGAAGGTTTCGGGCCTCGAACTGTGCCAGACGCTGAAGTCGGTCAGCGTTACTCAGCCCATTCCGATCTTTGTGGTTACGGGCAGCTCGTTTGAAGATCACCGGGAGCAATGCCTTCATCTGGGCGCCGAGGATTTCTTTGAAAAACCCTTAGACTTCGCCAGATTACGCTCTGCGCTGGATGGCGCGACCCGCGAACCTCGGCGCGAACGGCGAGCTGAGCCGCGAATTCGTCTGAAGGCAGTGGTAAAGCTTCGGGGAACTACAGAAAACGGAAAGGAATTCGAGCTGCTTACTACAACCGAGGACGTTAGCGGCGGCGGATTTCTCTGCCGCTGTGCGATTCCGTTGCCACCAAGCTCGATCGTTGAAGTGTGCCTCATGAGCCGCGAAGGTGAATGCCGAATCGGGCGTGCGGAATTGAAGCATATGCGCTGGCCGAATATGCCTTGGCAAGCCTGCGGTTTCTGCTTCGTTGAGAAAACTGGTCCCTGGGTGATCTAGAGCGGGAGAGCCAGGCGTGGATATCTTCAGTAACAGTGGCGGCCGGGCAGCCAAACTAACGCTTGCTGAACCCGCTTCGCTACAACCTGTCCCGACCGTTAAACTTTTATCAATCAATGAGAGTTTGATTTCCCCTTATATACAGCAAGGTGCGCTAAAGGAGAACCAATGCCATCTGTTCACAGAGCGGCTCGCGAAGCAACCTCGACCACATACGCGGCGAATCTATTGCGTTCGGCCAGTCTCAGTACGAATCCAAATCTGCCTACCAACGTTTGCATTGTTGGCGCGGGCGGCGTGCTGGGCGATTGGTTCCTGCTCATATTCCTTAGCGATGACGCAGCGACGCGATCCCGGCCGCGCCGTCGGCCGCGATCTGCTCAGACCAAGCTGCAACAATGAGGTGTAATTCCGTAGTCGCAGTGGAATCGGAAGCTATTGACACTGGAAAGGACTGAAAGTTGTTAGTAGCTGTCGCTCTATTTATTCCGCCGACGGATACCCCTTATTAGCGAGCGCTGGAGATTTGAATCGATGCTGGCCAAGAAACTTTTCACCGTTGGAGGATTGGCGACTGGCGTTGAATTGACCATGAAATCCCAGACACATCCTCGCCGTAGCGATAAGGCCTTGCTGGATCCTCCCTTTCTGGTCAGCTACGACTCCTTTCTCTCGCTGTTTGAGCAGCACCCACATCCCATGTGGATATACGACCTCAAGAGTCTGCGCTTCCTGGCCGTTAACGATGCCGCGATTCAGAATTACATGTATTCCCGCGAAGAATTTGAAACCATGACGATCGAAGGGCTCGATTCCTCAGACGGATTGCCCGTCTGCAGGGGCCGCCTGGCGGATGTGGCCTCGGAATCGAGCGCCCCGAGAATTTGCCGCCATCGCAGAAAGGACGGCACGATCCTCGAAGCCGAGATTACGTCTCACGTCATGATGTTCAACGGCCGCAAGGCGCATTTGGTGCTGGCATCGGACGTTACGCGACGAGAACAGACTCGCGAGGCCCTGCAAGAAACCCGGGAGCGGTATCGCGATCTCTTCGATCACGCCAGCGACATTGTCTTTACTACCGATCTGAAAGGAACGTTCACGTCCCTGAATAAAGCAGGAGCGATTGTTACCGGATTTTCATCCGAAGAAGCGCAGGGAATGGACGTTGCGCGAATTCTAGGCCCGCGGTCACTGGAAGTGGCGCGCGACCTGCATGCAGAAAGGACGATTGAGGGCCGGGAAGCGACGTATGAAATCGAGATCGCCAGAAAGGATGGCCAGCTGATAACTCTGGCGATGAGCATGTCGTTGATCCGCAAAGACGGCGAACCTACCGGGGTACGAGGGATCGCGCGCGATATTACCGAACAGAAACAACTTGAAGAACGTCTGCGCCAATCGCAAAAGATGGAGGCTCTCGGCCGTCTGGCGGGGGGCGTCGCGCACGACTTCAACAACCTGCTCGGAGTGATCATCGGCTATGGCGAGATCCTGGCCGAGCGCCTGGATTCGCAGGGGCCTCTTTGCAATTACGCCGGAGAGATGCTTAATGCCGGACGCCAAGCTGCATCTTTGACGCAGCAATTATTGGCGTTCAGCCGCAAACAGGTACTGCAGCCGAAAATTCTCGACCTCAACGCTTCCATCACCGGCATGGAGCAACTTCTTCGCCGCCTGCTTCGCGAGGACATTGACTTGATCTTCAAGCCATCGGTAGAACTGGGCCGCGTGAAGGCTGATCCTGGGCAAATCCATCAGGTCATGATGAATCTGGCCGTCAACGCTCGAGACGCCATGCCGCAAGGCGGTGAGTTGAGAATTGAAACGGCGAACGTGGATCGGGAAGTTGGTTACACGCGCCAAGATCCGTACGTCGCCGCCGGCCACTATGTTCTTCTGACCGTCTCTGACACGGGAATCGGCATGGACGAAAAAACAAAAGCCAGAATTTTCGAGCCCTTTTTCACGACCAAGCAATTTGGCAACGGCACCGGCCTTGGACTCGCGACGGTGTACGGCATCGTGAAGCAGAGCGGTGGCCATATCTCCGTGCAAAGCCAACCGGGAAACGGCTGCACCTTCAAAATTTTTCTGCCTCGCGTCAAAGAGGCAGGGCCGGAACTTACTGTGGGCGGCGTCCAAACGAAACGGCTGACAGGATGCGAAACGATACTACTGGTCGAAGACGCGGAACCCTTCAGAAAGCTGGTGCGGATGCTTCTGGAAAGCAGCGGTTATTCGGTGCTTGAGGCCAGCACTTGCGCGGAGGCGGCGCAGCTTGCGGCGCAGCATCGAGGGACGATTAACCTTCTCCTGACGGATATTGTCATGCCGCAAATCAATGGTTATCAGCTCAGCGATCACGTACGTTTTCTTCGTCCTGAAATGAAGGTTCTATATATGTCCGGCTACGCTGCCCCCGCAGGCCTCGGACAATCCCGATCGCAATTCCGGGACCGAGTGCTTCCGAAACCATTTTCCAAGGATGCGTTACTGCTGGCGGTGCGGCAAATGCTGGACGAAACACACAGCCAAGACCAAGTGGGGATGCCCGACCGCTCTTCTGGCCAGCTAAGCCAAAACTGCACTGGCTAAGGACAAACTTATGGACCTTGCGCGGATCCTGGTAGTGGACGACGACGAAGCCCTCCGGAAGCTGCTGAAGGAGCGGCTGAAGGATAGCTACGAGATCTTGGATACAGCTGACCCAACCGAAGCCCTTTCGCTCGCTTTAGACCGTCATCCAGACTGCATCTTGCTCGATCTCTTGATGCCGGGTCTGACTGGATTCGAGCTGTGCAAGACTCTCTCGTCGCTGAGCTTGACGCAAAGAATCCCGATTCTGGTACTCAGCGGAAACCCCGTCGAGCTGTATCGAGATTATTGTTCGCATCTCGGTGCGGACGATTATTTCCAGAAGCCAATCGATTTCGTCCGGCTGCGGGTCCGCATCAATCAGCTCCTCAACGAGGGACTGCTTGAACGCCGTCCCGAACTACGACTCAAGATGCAGGTGGCGATCGAACTGCGGGGACTCAATCGCTTCGGGAAAGCCTTTCACGAAGTGACGGAGACCCAGGATATCAGCGTCACGGGTTTTCGATGCGCGTGTGCCGCGCCGCTAGGCCAGAAATCCGTGGTCGAAGTATTTCTGCGCGGCGGTTCCGCCAAACGGCGCGTGGGGCGCGCTGAAGTGGTGCATGCGCTACGGAGCGGTCAGGATGCGGCACAGTACGGTTTCCACTTCATGCATAAACCATCCGAATGGCTGTTGTAGCAGCAGGCCTATATCTTTTCCGCGTCTGCCTGACCCTTATGTATGAGCGATTGATGGACCGCTTTCGCCTCGCGCCTATTTCTCGCGCATACGCTTGTTTGCGAATCCCTGGTACGAACTGAGGGCAAGATGACGAAAGGTAAAGGGCGCTTCGAGGTTCTGTTCGAAAACAATCCACACCCCACCTGGGTATATGACGTGGAAACGCTGTGTTTCCTGGAAGTAAATCGCGCCGCCATCAGGGATTACGGCTATTCGCGCAACGAATTCCTGGCCATGCGCATTACCGACATCCGGCCGGAAGAAGACATCAGCGCGCTGATGCTGCAGCTGAAGCAAGACCGCCCGGTAGTCCAATCGAGAGAACGGAGATACCGCTGCAAGGACGGCCGGGTGATGCCGGTTCAAGTGACCTCTCACCTTGCAGATCTAAACGGCCGAAGAGTCGCCGTGGTCGTAGCCGAGGACATCACTGAGCGCAAACAGGCGCAGGACACGCTGATCCGTTCGAAGGACGACGCCGAACGCGCCACGCGTTTCAAAGACCAGTTTCTTTCGACGATGAGTCACGAGCTGCGGACTCCCTTGAACGCCATCCTGGGATTCTCCGAGCTTATTTCCGATGAACGCTACGGCACGCTGAATGCGCGCCAGCAGCGTTATATCGAACACATCCACACGAGCGGCCGGCACCTGCTGCGTCTGATCAACGATATTTTGGACCTTTCCAAGATCGAGGCTGGGCGCCTGGAACTAGCAATCGAGAACGTGCGGATCAGCCACGTGTTCGGCGAAGTGGCGAGTGTGATGACGCCCTTGGCTGCCCGCAAGTCGCAAACACTCGTTCAACACGCCGACGCAGGTCTCTGCGTACGCGCGGATGCCACGCGTCTGAAGCAAGTACTTCTCAACCTGCTTGGCAACGCGATCAAGTTCACACCGGAGGGCGGGCGCATTCAACTGGCCGCATCTGTGGATGAAACTCAGATTCGCCTGGAAGTGCATGACGACGGCCCGGGCATTCCTCCTGACGAGCAAAAGCGCATCTTCGAGGCATTTTATCGTTTGCGCCGTTCGGGCGAAGCGATCGAGGGAACGGGACTCGGCTTGGCCATCACGCAGCGTCTGGTGGAACTCCACGGAGGCGAGCTGGGCCTGCGGAGCGAAGTGGGCAAAGGAAGTTGCTTCCATTTTTGCTTGCCGCGCGCGGCGGAAATCGCGAGGCCGTCGGAATTACGCAACAGCTCGTCGCGCAATCCCCGCCAAGCGCCGCGCGTTCTGGTGATCGAGGATGACGCCGCAAGCGCGCAACTGATTCATTCGCAGCTTGCTTCCTGCGGATATGACGCGATCTGTTGCCAGGATCCGCAGCGTGCGCTCGAAATCGCCGCGGAGATTCAACCGGACGCGATTACGCTCGATATCTTTATGAAGCCGGTTAACGGGTGGGAGGTGCTCGCTGAATTGAAGAACGACAAACGCACCACAAGCACTCCCGTAATTGTAGTGACGATTGTAGATCAGCCCGCGATGGGCGCCATACTGGGCGCTGACGAGTACCTGGTAAAACCCGTCGAAAAGGAAACTCTGGTTGCCGCAGTGGAGCGCTGCATTCGGGCACGTGGCGGAGCGCAGCCAAGCCAGCGCATTCTGCTGGTGGAAGACGACGAGCTGACGCGTGAAGTAATCGCGGAAATGTTGCAGAGCCACGGCTACGACGTGCAGATTGCCGCCGACGGGAAGCAGGCCCTTGCCAAGGTCAGCATGTCCCTACCAAGCCTGGTAATCCTGGACTTGCTGCTGCCGAAGATGAGCGGTTTCGAATTGATCGCGGAGTGGCGCTCTGACCCGCGCACCGCCGAACTTCCCGTCTTCGTCGTTACCAGCAAGGATCTGAGCCGCGATGAGACCAAATACCTCCGTGCCAATGCGGAATTCCTTTTGCACAAACAGCAAGACTGGCACCAGGCACTGATCCGGCAATTGCACCGCGCCGTGCCGAAGCATCAGCAGGAAGTGTCATGAACGAGCGCGTGCTGGTAGTCGAAGACAACGCGTTTAATCTTGAGATGCTGAGCGATTGGCTGGTCCTGGAGAATTATAAGGTCATGTCCGCTTCGACTCTATCGGAAGCGATCGCGGTGATTGAAAAACACCCACCCCACATTGTCTTGCTCGATGTTCAACTCGGTGCCGAGGATGGATTGTCACTGGCTGCGTGGCTGCGGCAACATCGCATCTTGTGCAACACGCCGGTGATCGCCGTGACGGCTCACGCCATGGTTACGGAGCAAGAGCGAATGCTGCAGGCCGGCTGTAACGCCTGCATCTCCAAACCGATCGAATTTCAATTGCTTCACGAGCAGTTACGCAAATGGCTGCTGATCGCGGCAAAGATGGAACCGACGGATGATCCGCTAGTGGCGTTACCTGCCGCTTCATCGCTTCAGGAAACGAAAGGAGGAAAGCATGCCGAACAAGATACTCGTGGTAGACGATGACCCTCCCACATGCGAACTCATCACCGAAGTATTGAGCGCGGCGGAGGTGGATGCCTTCAGCTTGACGGACAGCAGCGCTGCCGCCGCACGGTTACGCCAAGAGAAATTCGATGCGGTGTTCCTGGATGTGCGCATGCCCCACCCGGACGGAATTGAACTAACGCGCCAGATTCGGAAGTCAGGCCTGAACGTGCGAACACCGATCGTGATGATCACGGGCGAGGGTGAGCAGCAATTTCTGACGCGGGCGTTTGAGGTGGGCGCCAATTTTGTGCTCTTCAAACCTGTCGACCGGCAAGCATTGCTGCGCTTGCTGCGTGTGACACAGGGTCCGATCGATCGCGAACGCCGGCGTTTTACGCGCGTGAGCGTCCGCTGTGAAGTTTTCATCACGTTGGGACGGGAGCGGGTTCGATGCATGACCGTGGACCTGAGCGCCAGCGGCATGCTCGTACAAGGCGATTGCCGATTTCCCGTAGGTTCGCGCATTGAGTTTAATCTCAACCTCGGCAGCAACAACCGGATCGTGCGCGGCACCGCTGGCGTGGTCCGTTTCGTGGGAGACGGCTTCATGGGCCTGGAATTTCAATCTCTTTCGCCGGCGGACGCGGAAGCGCTGCAAGAATTTCTCGTCCCCCACATACTGCACCTCGATAGATCCGCCAAAGCCTCCCCATCGGCGAGTTTTAAGAACTGACTCATTCGATTGCCTTCTGCCGGTGGGCAGAGTCCCGGCACGCTCACGCTCCACGTCTGCTCATCCATTCGTGAATCTCATCGTTATGCCTCGGCGTTGACCGAAACAAATTTGCAATCGTCCTATATTTCTTGCACGGCTCGATGCTCTTGAGAACAGGCGCAAATCTGAACGAGCTTTTTGATCAGGCGACAAGGCCTGCAAGTTCGCACCGCTTCCCAACGCAGGTGGCGCGGCAGCCCAAGTCTGGTTCGCAACTGAGGAGGGGCAGAACCCATGCGATTCTCTCGAGCGTTTTTCCTTGCTCTATTTTTTTGGGGCATCACCACTACAGCGCAAAATATTCATACCGCCGCCGGCGGAGCACTGCCTAACGGGGTCTCCGCCACGTCCGCCAGCGTGGCACTACCCTACGGGCTTGCGATCAACGGCGCGGGAAATCTTTTTGTCGCATGCTCGGCTCAGAATGCGATTTGTGAAGTAAGTTCCGGCGGAACATTGACCATTGTCGCGGGAAATGGCGGAGGCGGTTACGCCGGTGACGGCAGCGCCGCCACCAGCGGCGAATTGAATTTTCCCTCTGCTGCCGCTTTCGATCAGGCGGGAGATCTTTTCATCGCGGATACTTCGAATAACGCTATTCGCCGCGTGGCTGCAGGAACGGGCGTCATCACCACGGTGGCTGGAACGGGTGTGGCCGGCTATTCCGGCGACGGCGGCGCAGCCACCAGCGCACAGTTGAATTCTCCAGCCGGTGTAACCGTGGATTCAGCGGGAAATATTTACGTCGCGGACACAGTCAACAACGTCGTCCGGCGCGTGGACGCGGGGACGAATTTCATTACCACGGTCGCCGGCACCGGCGTCGCGGGCTACTCCGGCGATGGCGGCGCAGCCACCAGCGCGCAATTGTTCGGCCCTTCAGGGATTGCCTTCGATCAGGCGGGAAATCTTTTCATTGCCGACTCTTCCAATAACGTGGTGCGCCGCGTAGACGCCGAGAGCGGCATTGTGACGACCTTCGCTGGAAACAACGTCGCCGGCTACAGTGGCGACGGAGGAAGCGCACTCACTGCGCAGCTGGATTTCCCGTCGAGCGTCGTGCTGGATGCTTCGGGAAATCTCTATATTGCGGATTATTCCAATAACGTCGTCCGGCACGTGAACGCTCAGACAGGAATCATCGCCACGGTCGCGGGAAACGGCGCTACGGGCTACGGCGGCGACGGCGGATCAGCCACCAGCGCCGAACTGAACTCACCCGCGGGAGTCTTGCTCGATCAGGCAGGCGATCTGTTCATTGCCGACACTTGGAACAATCGCGTTCGCCGCGTGGATGCCCAAACGGCGGTCATCACGACCGTTGCCGGCAACGGTTTCGCCAGCTTAACTGGAGATGGGGCTCTCGCAGTAAACGCGGGATTAAGTGTTCCCTCTTCAGTCTTCGTCGACGCAAGCGATGACCTCATAATTGCGGATTTTGCGGACAACTGTGTCCGCGAGGTGAATGCGCAGTCCGGAATCATTACCCTCATCGCGGGAAGTGGTGTCGCGGGCTACAGTGGCGACGGCGGAAGCGCCACCATCGCGCAGCTGAATACTCCATCCGGTGTATTTCTGGACCAACAAGGAAATCTGTATGTCGCGGATTCTGCAAATAATGTGATTCGCCGCGTGAATGCCCAGACCGACGTCATCACCACTGTCGCGGGCACCGGTACCGCCGGCTATGCCGGCGATGGCGGGCCGGCCACCAGCGCACAGCTGAACTATCCAACCGATGTGGCTGTAGACGCGGCGGGAGACATCTTCATCGCCGATTACCAGAATCAATGCATCCGCGAAGTAAACGCCCAGTCGGGGACCATCACGACCGTGGCGGGGAATGGCACTGCGGGTTACAGCGGAGACGGAGGCAGCGCCACCGGTGCGGAGTTGAATTATCCATCTGGTATCGCTCTCGGGCTTACCGGAGATCTTTTCATTGCTGACTACGTGAACAATCGAATTCGTCGGGTGGATACGCGATCGGGACTGATCACGACCGTCGCCGGCAACGGAACCGGTGGTTATGCCGGAGATGGCGGCGCAGCCTCCAGCGCAGAACTGAACCTGCCGTCGGGTGTTTTCATTGATCAAGCGGGCGACATTTTCGTCGCGGATTCTGCCAACAATCTTGTGCGCCGTGTGGGTGCAGGCACCACAGTGATTACCACCGTTGCCGGTGACGCGGTTGCTGGCTTTAGCGGCGACGGTAGCGTGGCCACCAGTGCGGAGTTGAGCTTTCCTATGGGCGTTGCCGTCGATGCATCCGGACAAGTGTGGATCGCGGACTCAGCGAACAATCGCATTCGACAGGTAGATGCTCCCGCCGCAGTGCAGCTCGCGCCTACGCAACTGGATTTTGGCGATCAAAACGCGGGAACCACGAGCGCTTCTCAGAGTGTCACGTTGACGAACACGGGAGGCTCTCCTCTTGGAATCACCAGTATCGGAACCACTTCCCAATTTAACGAGACGGATGATTGTCCGATCCTGCCGGAAACACTCGCTGCCGGAGACAATTGCTCCATTAGCGTCACTTTCTCGCCCAGTTCCGCGGGATCAGCAAGCGGGTCGCTTTCGATAAACGACAATGCTTATAGTTCACCCCAAAGCGTCTCGTTGCAGGGAACCGGCACGGAGGAAAGTGAATCGGCAATTAATCTAGGAGTCGCGCCGGGCTCGTCCAGTACGTCCTCCGTGATCGCGGGCCAGCCTGCCTCCTTCACGCTGGTCGCATCGTCCCCGACTGTGTCGCAGTCGAGAGTGAATCGGATCGCTGGCCTCACCTCCACGATGGTGTCTTTCACCTGCTCGGGCGCTCCACAAGGAGCTACCTGCAGCCTGTCTCCAACAAGCGCGCCACTCACCTACTCTGCAACGACGATTGTCGTCACCGTAGCCACGACTGGTCGGTCACTAGCCACGCCCAAAGCCGTGCGGCCTCCCGCCGACCCGAAGCAAATCCTTCCAGTGCTGCTTGTGCTGCTGCTGTTGTCCGTGATCTGGACGATAAAGCTGGCGGGCACAAGTCGGTTCCAGTTTGGCGTGCGCAACCTGGCGCTAGCTGCCGCGCTTGCCTCTTTGCCTCTCGTTTGCGTCGGCTGCGGTTATGCGGGCCACCCTGGCCAGCCGGACACGAATCAGATCACCGCAACGCCAGCCGGTTCCTACACGATCACGGTAACCGCCACAAGTGGCGGCGCAAGCCGTGCGATCAACTTGACCTTGATCGTCAAATAAGAAAAAGCCTGGCAACAATACCAGAGCCAGCAATTTGCGCGACTGCCCTCATGGGCCGAACCAAGAGATTACCAGGGAGAAAAAATGAAAAAAGGACAACGAACACATCGATACGAAGTGCATTTGCCCATAGCGGTGCGCGCGCCTGGCCATGCTCTCGCGGCTGGCGTAACGGATTTCATGTCAAGTCGTGATGTGCGTTTTCGGCTGGAAAAACCGCATACCATAACGCGAGGAACCACCGTCATATTGTTCGTAAGCTTGCCTCCAGAGTTCACGTCGGCGAATCAAGTTCTGATTTGCGCGCGCGGACGGGTATTAAATGTGGAGCGCACCTCCCGCCGGGGCGCGCCGTGCTCGGAATTCACCGCTGCCATGGAATCTTATGATTTTGTGGGACAGGACGTATTGAGGGACCAAGCGTTCCCTGATCTGTGAGATACCCTTTCGCAGAACGCACGGGCGACGGGCGGCTCTCGGAGCGGCTCCGAGGGTTCGCTCGCGTCCCCGTGAACGCGCCTTCCCGGAATGTTGTGCGCTTTTCCACTTACTATCGTTTGGCAGCCGCTCGCGCAGACATAATCCTCGGTCGTGGCGATACTCTCTTTTCTTGTTTTAACCAAACGAACGTGGCACGCGTCCTGCGATATGAATTCGAGGGCCCGCAAACGAAAAGACGAGCTTCGGCGGCTTGTTTTGTCGCGCCATTCCCGCGCTGCCGAGAGTAAATAATCCGTACTATTGCCCGCGACACATACCGAAACCAAAATTGAACAGTAATACTTTCGAAAATGACGCGCTTTCCGGTTTACGCGCAACAGGAGCAATCGTAACCATGAGGCGTCGGATCGCGCCTTTCTTACTTATTTTCACAGGCTTCTGGGGACAGGCCGCGAATGCCCAAGGCATCGGCAGTGGCCTGCTCTCTACGATCGGCCAAGTGGCGCCCGCCTTGGCTCCGGGTCCACCACTGGGAGTGATCGTTCGCACGAACCTTGGCCTCGCGGGGCTGCAAGCCGTGTGCCTCTCCAACGGTTGCACGGTGGCCGGCAATCTGGACGGAAACGTCGGGATGGTCTTTCTGGTGACGCCGGCTCCGGGACTTCTTCCAAGCCTTCTTGCGCAAGCTCTGGAGCTTGTGCCGGGAATTAACGACGCCGAACCCGATCAGCTTCTCACCATTCCTCCGAATCAAACCAATCAGACGGCTTCAAGCACACCTCCGCAGGGTTTGTGGGACACCACTCCGGTCAACTACTACGGAAATACCGTCACCGACGGATACGTGAATCAGCCAGCGGCTCAAATCATTCGCGTCGCTCAAGCGCAGAGTGTCTTCAATGTCAGCGGAGTAGGAATCGTTGCGGATATAGATACCGGCGTGGATCCCACCCATCCAGCTTTGCAAGGCGTCTTACTCGTTGGTTACGACTTTACACGCAACCAACCCGGCGGATCGGAACTCAACGATATATCGATGTCCGC
>Ga0209655_10000804_pt1 | contig 11926 bp, 11 predicted proteins | sample BogFormECP03_OM2_FD_188236 | JGI IMG/M metagenome (GOLD analysis project Ga0209655, IMG submission 188236) | Bog forest soil microbial communities from Calvert Island, British Columbia, Canada - ECP03_OM2 (SPAdes) (version 2) | ecosystem: Environmental > Aquatic > Freshwater > Wetlands > Bog ...
TCGAGTTCGCCGTCGAAATATCCGTCCAGCAGTAGCTGGTTATTTTCGCAAGCCACGTTGCTCCTCCTTCGCGCGCGCATGCAGTAAGCGTTCGCGCAATTGCGTGCGAGCGCGAGCCAATCCAGACATCACCGTCCCGATCGGCACTCCCGTCACCTCGGCGATTTCCTTGTAGGACATACCCTCGAGTTCACGCAGCACCAGAACCTCGCGAAAATTTACGGGCAATTCGTCAAGCGCCTCGCGAAGCATGCGGCTATCGGCCGATCTTAAAAGCGCCGCTTCCGCGCCGGGTTCCTCTGTAGTGCCGGCCGTATGAACCTTTTCGTCGAATTCCTCCGCCAATTCAGCGGGGCGGTTCTTCTCGAAAAACGAATAGCTGGTATTGCGGACGATCTTCAGTACCCAGGCGCGGGCGTCGCCCCCCTGGTAGCCGCCGAAGAATTTGAACGCGCGAAGATACGCCTCTTGGACGATGTCCTCGGCATCGTGAGGGTTGCGGACGAGCCAGCGCGCAAGGTTGTACGCTGCATCTAGGTGCGGCAGTACAACCTGCTCAAAACTCCCCGCTTGGCCTGACCCGCGTTTCTCTTCGCCCATACGAGCATTACATTCTCAGTCTTCCAGACCGGATATCAACCTAATTTATTCCCGCCAACTGCCCTTAATTAATGTTCGTAGCCGCGATGCCCTTTATCGCAATTGTCGGGAATATTTGGCGCGCTAGGCGTGTCTAGATAGGGGAACGCAGCGCAAAAGGGCCTTTCGGCCGACGCGGCTGCGCAACCGGAGGAGAGCATATGTCGGACTACATTGAAAAGAATCAAGATAACGATGGCGTGGATCGTCGCGGTTTCCTGAAGTGCATGGCCTGGGCTGGCACTGGCACTCTTTGTGTCCTCCAGGGCGGCGTTTTGAAATCATTTGCCATGACTGATGTATTGCAAAAGAACGTCGGTAACCTGAAAGGCGATCTGAGCTTCGTTCAGATCAGCGACAGCCACATCGGCTTCAGCAAGCCGGCGAACCCGGATGTGACCGGAACGCTCCGCGAAGCCATTGCCAAGGTCAACGCGCTGCCCACACCTCCTTCGTTCGTTCTTCATACGGGCGATTTGACGCACCTCTCAAAGCCTGAGGAATTCGACACACTGTCCGAATCCTTGAAGAGCCTAAAGACCGAACGCATCTTTTACGTTCCCGGCGAGCACGATGTTCTCAACGACAACGGCGCGATGTTCCACGAGCGCTTCGGCCAGGGGACGCAAGGCGATGGCTGGTACAGCTTCGATCAGAAGGGAGCGCATTTTATCGGCTTGGTCAACGTGTTGAACCTGAAGGCTGGCGGTCTTGGCACTCTTGGCCACGCGCAGCTCGAATGGCTCGAAAAGGACGTTGCCAAATTGAAGAGCAGCACGCCCATCGTAGTCTTCGCGCACATCCCGCTCTGGTCCGTTTATCCGCAATGGGGCTGGGGCACCGATGACAGCGAACAGGCGCTTTCCTACCTGAAGCGATTCGGCTCCGTAACCGTGCTGAACGGACACATTCACCAGACCATGCAGAAAATCGAAGGAAACATCACGTTTCACACCGCTTGCTCCACGGCCTTCCCGCAGCCTCAGCCGGGACAAGCCGATTCTCCGGGCCCCATGAAAGTGCCGGCTGAAAAGCTGCGCGGCTTGCTGGGTATCACCGACGTGAACTTTGTTCGCGGCAAACACACTTTGGCAATCGTGGATTCAACACTTTAAGGATAAGGAGATTTCACATGAGAAGCACGAAAACGCAACAAAGCCGGACTGCACGGATTCTCGGAACCGCGATTCTCGGAGCGGCGGCTGTTCTTTCGCTCTCGCTCGCGAGTGGCACTTTGCGGCCGCGCTCCGTCATCGCTGCTCAGGAAAAACCCGGCGCGACCACGGTGACCATCGATAACTTCAGTTTCGCGCCCATGCAGCTCGAAATAAAGGCGGGCACCGAAGTTACATGGATCAACAAGGACGACGTGCCGCACACCGTTGTGAGCGACGATCACAAGTTGTTCAAATCGCGGGCCCTTGATACCGACGAGAAGTTTTCGTTCACCTTCAAGGATCCCGGCACATACGAATACTTCTGCTCGGTCCATCCGAAGATGACCGGCAAGATCATCGTGAAGTGAGGCTCAGCCGTGCACCCATTCAACATTCGCGAAGCGCTGCTGGCTAAACACGCGCAACACGTGGTGTTAATCCACTTCCCGATCGCCCTGTGCATGGCCGGTGTGGCGTTTGACTTCGTCGCATACTGGACCAAGCGCAGCGCTCTCGCCACCGCGGCCTATTACAATTTCACCGTGGCTGCAGTTTTCACCGTGCCGGTAATCGCCACCGGCCTCCTCGCCTGGCAATTTCAGCTCGAGGGACAACGGCTCAAGGGTATATTGCTGCAGCATCTGATTCTCGGTGTCGTCTCAAGCGTGATGATCTGCTTAGTCTGGTACGTGCACTTCCGAGCCCGCCGCGCTCCGGAAAATACTTTGCCCCGGTATTGCTTCGCAATCGAACTTGCGGCCATGGGCCTCGTCGCGATGACCGCTCACTTAGGCGGATATCTCAGCGGCGTCAACATATCGGGTTAACCTCTCCCGCAGCCGCTCTTGAAAAAGGGTTTTGGATGTCCCGCCGCACGATAGCGCGGCGTGCGGACGTCTCCGAGTTCCCGATGCGTGGCTTGCATGGCGACCTCCGAGCCCCTACGATAAGAGTTGTGAAGGAATTCGTCCCGCACAAAACATTTCGCAATCCTCACCTCATGACCATCGCGGCGAATTTCTGGCCTCGCAAATTCTCACGTCTGAGCAAAAGCGTTTCGCGCTTGTTCGAAGTTGAGCCAGACACGCAGGTTCGCGGAGAGTGTCATTGGCAGGAGACCCCCCAATCTCATCCGACCTTGGTTCTGCTTCACGGCCTGGAAGGATCGAGCGAATCCGGCTATATGCTCGGCAGCGCGGAGAAAGGTTTCATTGCTGGATTCAACGTGGTTCGGCTGAACCAGCGGAATTGCGGCGGCACCGAAAAACTGACGCAAACTCTTTACCATTCCGGCTTGAGCGGCGATATCAGAGCCGTGCTGCTTGAACTCATCGAGCGCAATGGCTTACCCGAAATCTTCGCTGCGGGTTTTTCCATGGGCGGCAATCTGGTTCTCAAGATGGCCGGAGAGTTTGGTGACGCCGCGCCTCCGCAATTGCGTGCATTTATAGCCATCGCCCCCGCTTTCGATTTGGCCGCTTGCGCCGACGCTCTTGCCGAGCCTCAGAATTTTCTCTACAACCGTCATTTTGTGAAAAGGCTCAAGAAGCGCATGCGTTACAAATCCGGCTTATTCCCCGATCTTTTTCCGCTCGACCCCGCATCCTTTCGCCGCATCGGGACTGTCCGAAATTTTGATGACGTGGTAACGGCGCGTTTCTGCGGGTTCCAGGACGCGGCCGAGTATTACGCTCGTTCGAGCGCAAGGAACGTTATTGCAGCCATCCGGCGGCCTACTCTCATATTAACCGCACAAGACGATCCCTTCGTTCCATTCAGGCCATTTCAGAATTCCGCGATTCAAGCAAATCCGCATATCACTTTGATCGCGCCGCCTCACGGAGGGCATTGCGCGTTCATCTCCCAAGAAGCAGGTCGGGGCCGCTTCTGGGCCGAATCCCAGATGGTGGAGTTCTGCTTGAGCAAAACCTCTGTCAATGTCCTGTAGCGGCGTTCGGGCTTTTGGTCTGAACGAACAGCGATCACGCAACGGGCATTTCAAGGGAAGGCTGAAATTCGCGAGTCAGTAGATGTGCGGCGCCGGACTCAGCGATCACCATGTCATCCTCGCAACGCATCCCGTAATCTCCGACGACATAAATTCCCGGCTCGTTCGAAAATGTCATTCCGGGCTTTAGAATCGTGCGGTTGCCACGGACCAGGTAGGGAGCCTCGTGTCCGTCCATTCCAATTCCGTGTCCGAGCCGGTGCGAGAAATATTTATAGTCCGGACCAAACCCGGCATCGGTAATCACTTTGCGCGCCGCCTCGTCCACGGAACCACACTCACGGCCGGCGGTTGCCGCGGCCAGCGCGGCATCCTGCGCGCCCCGGACGATTTCGAATGCGTGCTGCAGCTTTTCAGGCGGCTTGCCGATCACTCCCATTCGCGTGACGTCCGACTGATATCCCTCCACCGTGGTTCCGTCGTCGATCATCACGCCTACACCTTCGCGAAGAACTTGCTCCTCACGCGAGCCGTGGGGAAGCGCGGACGAAGGTCCGAAAAACACGGACGCCTCGCCTCTAAGCCCCATCCTGGCGTAGCCTCTCATAACCAGATCAGCGACGTCCCGCTGCGTCATGCCTTCTCGCAACGACGCGAACGTCGCTTTATACACGTCGAGTGTTGCACCGCAAGCAAGCCGCATTAGATCAAGTTCATGCTCGCTCTTCTGCGCGCGGCACCCAACCGTAATGGGATCGCCGCTCGTATATTCCAGCGACGATGCTGCATGCCGCAGTCCATCGTAGAAAACGTAACGCGTCGTCTCTTCCACGCCGACATTCCCGGTGCGCACGCCGCGCTCGCCGAACCATTTTGCCGCAATCGCGTACGGGCTCTCGTCCTCCTGCCACACGCGTATTTCAATCGGCAGGCGAAGCTGTTCGCGCAACCTTCCTTCTTCAAATGCCGGGCAGACGATCAACGGGTCGCCTTGGCGCGGGATCAATAGTGCGAGGATGCGTTCGCTTGGCCACCAGTGGATGCCCGCGTAATACAGGAGCGTCGTCCCAGGCGTGACGTATAGGGCCTCAAAACGCGGGTTCACATCGCTCATCAACTGCTGTGCATGCGCGATGCGTCCCTGTAATTCTGGGGCGCTGATCGGCTTCACGCGATCGCCCAGCGGTTGCAACTTGTCGAACGCCGGTGGCATTTGTTCTGACGGGCGCGCAGCGCCGGCACCTTGTGCCCCGGCTTCGGTTAAGCCACCGAAAAGGCCGCCGCCTAGAACTGCTCCCGACGCTATCGAGGCAGCCTTGAATAAATCGCGCCGCGAAATTTTCATTTTGTGCCCCGCCTGGACGAATTAGTGGAAGTGCGAGATAAGTACCGCATCGGTTGCGTTTATGCCGCTCGAGTAAAGGATCTCCTTGCCGTCGGGAGAGATCGTAACTGCCCACACCTGCGTCTCAGCAGGAAAACTCGCAATGCGTTTCGGAGCGACGGTTGGCGCGCCGGAGCCGCCGATAGGTTGCGCCCATATATTCGCAACCTCGTCTTTGTACACAGCGTAGATCACGTTTTTCCCGTCCTTCGTCCATTCCAGCTTGTGTCCTCCATCGCCAGTTCCAGCGATAGTTTCGTTGGGGACGTCGTACTGACTGCGGATCTCGCCGCCCTCCAGACCGACGATCGCGATCTTCGGAGCCTTCCCGGGGTCGGGCCGATAGAAGGCGGCCATGGTCTGATTGTCAGGCGAAATCCGAGCGGACTGCATGAATTCCTTGGTCAGGGGAGTGGGTGTGCCGCCGTCAATGCTGACTCGCATCACGCGGCCGACGCCCGAAGCGTCGGAGTAAAGAACGAATTTTCCGTCGGGCGAGCAAGCAGGGAGGATATCGAGATCTCCGGTGCTGAGCTGCTTCGAGTTTCCGCCATCAATGTCGGCGCGCCAGACGGAGATGCCTTGCGATTGATTACGCGCGCTGTACACGAAATGCTGGCCGTCGCCGCAGGCGTCAGGCCACAAAGGCCCGGCTGCACTTATCGCCAGATCGTGAAGATTGCTGCCATCTGGGGCAACGCCGGCAAGCCGAATCGCCCCGCCGGAATAGTAGCCGTAAATTATTTTGTCGCCGGGCGCCCAGGTGACGCCGCCCAGCCCGTCAGCCCTCCCGACTCCGCTAGTAACTTGCCGTGGCGATGAAAACGAGATGACGCTTCCGAAATTCGTGATCGCAAGGTTCGCCATCAGAGATATCTGAACGGTTGCGAGCGCCGAGCCGTCAGCGGTGATGGTCGCTCCATTATAAAAATTCAGATCGTTCGTTATCCGGCGCGCTTCAGCGTCCGGATAACTGACCTGCCAGATCTGAGGATTTACTGACCTCTTGTCGGCAGGGGCGGCAAACGCAATGGCCGAACCGTCAGGAAACCAGGCCATTTGGCGGGGACCGCTCCAATCTTTTGATCCCAAGCGGGTTTTAGCACCCGAATCCACGGCTACCGTCTCCAGAAAAAACTTCTGGAAGTCGCCGGTGGCAGTTTCGGACACGGCGATGCGCGCACCGTCAGGAGACCACGCAGGGCCGTTGGTTGAAAAAGAAGCCGAATCCTTCAAGCTCGAAAGAATCTTTTCATTGCTGCCATCCGCGTTGGCAATTATCAGATTCGAGGTCTTCTCTTTGCTCGATTGGCGCACGAACACGAATCGCTTGCCATCAGGCGAAAAACTGATGGGGCTGTCTACGTCCACAACCCTTTGCGTCGGTGTCCCGCCTAGTGACGGAACTTGGAAAAGAGTCCCGAGCCCGAGCGATTCGTCGCGTTTTACGAAATAGAGATAATTCCCATCAACCGAGAACGTCAGCCCGGCAATTTCCTGCTGCGTTCCGGCAAGAACTTGCGCGGAGCTGCCCGTACCCAACTGATGGACCCAAAGTGCATGACCGCCCTTATCGTCCTGGACGTAAGCCAGCCATTTACCGTCGCTCGATATTGCCGCGGAGTGGATGTTCCCGGTGGAAGTCACCGGCGTGATGGTCATTTGCGAAAAAGATGACGGCGTTTCGTGGTGCGAGTTACGGTAATGCAGGAACAGAACGACCATCGCGGCGAGTCCGAAGATCACCGGGACAATTTTCCCAAAAGTGCTCCAGCCTGATTTCGCCGGCGCCGCTGCAATGGCCGCAGTCTGTGCAGCCGCGGCAGCAACCTGAGAAGAATGCGGCGCAGAGTAACTTCCAGATCCGGGGCCCGGGCTCGCTCCGGACCACGCCGCCGCAGTACCGCTACCCGCGCGCCCGGAATCCGAATCGCGCTTCAACCGCTTCAAATCCCCGCGAAGCTCCGCGGCTGTTTGATATCGTAGGTCGCGGTCCTTCTCCAGCGACTTCCCAATGATTTCTTCCAGCTTCGGCGCTACGTTGGGATTCAAAGAAGATGGCGCCGCCGGTGTTCGGTTCAAAATTGCATCGAAGATCACCGCAGAAGTATTTCCGTTGAACGCCGCCTGCCCGGTAGCCATCTCATACAGCACCACCCCCAGGCTGAACAGATCGGTGCGAGCATCCAGTTCTTCTCCTCGAGCTTGTTCGGGTGACATATACGCAATCGTACCGATCGCGGAACCCGGGCTTGTGAGCAAAAGATTGTCCGAAGTAAGTTCCGACGCTGTGACCCCGCCGCCCACCGGTTCCGCGATGCGCCGCGACGCCGATTGTTTTGCAAGCCCGAAATCCAGAATCTTCGCCTGCGAACGCGTGGTAATAAAAATATTGGCAGGCTTGATGTCGCGATGAACGATTCCGCGCGCATGCGCCGCATCCAACGCATCCGCGATTTGCGTGCCGAAATCCAGCAACGCATCCGCTGCAAGAGGCCGCCCGGCGATTCGTTCCCGCAGCGTCTGCCCCTCCATCAGTTCCATCACCAGAAACGGCCGGCCATTGTGCGAGCCCACGTCGTAAATCGTGCAGATTCCGGGATGGTTTAGGGAAGATGCTGAGCGCGCTTCGCGCTGGAATCGCTCCAGTGATGCGGAATCGCGTGCCAAGTCTTCAGAGAGAAACTTCAGCGCTACCTGACGGCCGAGCCGCGTGTCTTCCGCGCGGTACACCTGGCCCATGCCCCCGCTGCCGAGAGGATCAATGATGCGGTAATGCGATATTGTTTCGCCTATCATTCGCGCAATCATCCTAAACAACTCGCGACGACCGCGCAAGCAGCGACCTGCGATTCAATACATGAACGCGCGACGTCGTAACACGCTTGAAATCGCCGCGGAAGCTGTCGTAAATCGGCATGTGCCAAAAATTGTCCGCTCACAAAAAAGCCTATCTGCGCCAGCAACTTTTTTTGGTTGCCTGGGTTTCACACTCAGCAGCCGAATAGGGCCTCGGCCCTCGGCAATTATCGAATACCTAAATTAGGAGAAAATTAATGTTGAATCGCAAAGGTATGGGTGTGTTCGCTTCATTGTTTGCAGCGATTTTGCTTTCCAGTTGTGGCGGAGGTATGAGCACTTCTTCGCCGGCTCCCAACGCCCAGGCCTCAGTATTTACCGTCGGCACGGACGCTCCGCTTCCGAGCGTCGTATCGTGCCAACTTATGGTAACGGGCATTACGATTTTCAACGGCACAACAAATGTAAGCGTCCTCTCCACGCCGCAAGTTGTGGACTTCGCTCAGTTCAACGGCCTTCACCAACTGCTCGATCTCAGCGCCGTGCCCAACGGCACTTACACTTCGGCCACGGTAACGCTTGCATCTCCCGTGATTGGCTATATCAACGTCAATCCGCCGAACGCGCCCACGGCATCCACAATTAATGGGTCGCTCTCGGTCTCATCCGTGACTGTGAATTTCCCTCAGCCGTTCGTTCTGCAGGCTGCCGATCTCGTCGGCCTTCGCATGGAGTTCGACCTGCGCCAATCTCTGCAGCTTGACGGCAACAGCCAAGTGACTGGTGTTGTCAACCCTGTATTTGAAATGAATCTTCTCAACTCGACCGATGCCGGCGTTTCGATCGATGATTTCCACGCAGGCGTCATTGGCATCACCGGTCCCAACACCTTCACAGTCCAGGGTCCTCATGGACGGCAATGGCAAGTGACCACCGATGACAGCACTGTCTTCGACGATCCGGATATCGCGATGAGCTCCTTCACCACGAACACGATTGTTTCGCTCACCGGGACGATTGATCCCGTATCGCATGCGATCGACGCATCCGAAGTGGAAGTAATCTCCAATGACAAGTTCTTCCTAGGCGGTTTGCTCACAAACGTCAGCCCCGTGTCGCCTCAACCGGCTACGCAAGCAGACATTTACATCCGCGAAGAACTACCTGCTATTTCCGGAATTGCGGACGGCCAGATCGAAACTCTCAGCTTAAACGGGAGCGAGCGTTACAGACTCGGAAACATTAATCTTCCGCTCACTACGCTCCTCTTCAACAACACTCTGCTGACTCCCGGACAGCGCGTTGATATCGGCGGCGCACTCGCAACGTCCAATGGCACGGAAACTCTAACCGTCCATCGTGTCATTCTGCGGCGTCAGGGCCAGTCGGGATCGTGGGTCGCGGGCAGCACCGTCGTGCAGTCCGGTAACGCCGGAAGCTTCCAGTTAACTGACGACTGGACCGCGGGCATTCTTTTGCCGGCTCCGCTTACCGTGCTCACAACCAACGATACAAACTTCATAAATCTGAGCGGTCTTGGCGCCCTCGCCGGCGCAGGTCCCATTCAGATTCGTGTGGTTGGGTTCATACTCATCAATCAGGCGAATGGTCAGCCCGTAATGGTGGCTCGCTCGGTTGAACAACTCGTTTCATAACTGACCCGGAAATCCGCGTCAGCGCCAATGTCCCGTCTCCGGTTCGCCGGAGCGGGACATTGGCATTTTCGTTTTCGACCTTGCAGCATTGCAGTGTTGAGTTAGAATCGCGGCGTGCAGAACCCGCGAACATTCTCGGAATTTTGGCCTTCCTACGTCTTAGCGCATCGTCAACCGCTCACGCGCGTTTTTCATTCCGTGGGAACTCTGAGCGGCTGGGCGCTCCTCCTCGCGGCTATTGTTTTCCGGCAGCCGTGGTTCATTCTGGCGGGCTTGCTGGTTCCGTATGCTTTTGCGTGGATTTCCCACTTCTTCGTCGAACACAATCGTCCCGCTTCATTCGATCACCCGTTGTGGTCCTGGCTTGCCGATCAAAAAATGGTGGCTCTGGTTCTGACGGGACGTATGAATCAGGAAGTGCAGCGGTTTACAGTGTCCGAGGGTCCGGCAACATCACACTAAATATTTCCCCAACTTAAAACTCTTCGTTAGATTATTCCATCCGGCCCGCTATCACCTGCTTGCCGCTTGAGTGAATCTCGATTGCGAGCGGCGGGCGAATGGCCGACCCCTGCGCAACCTGCCCTCGCACCAGCCTTCCCGCCGAATTCGTTCCGTATCGCGTCATATCGAAAACGGTGCGGTTGCACGGATCGCCTACCATAGGGTGCTCTGCTCTGTAGTGATACTGGTTCTCGATTTTCTGAAGATCCGTAACATATTCCAGATCGCAAGTGCCGAATGGCTCCCGTAACAGGAATCCCCAGAGGTTTCCGCCCGGCATTCGTATCACGATCGCCTTGGTTTGCTCGCCCGTCGATTGGTCGCGATATATAAATCGCTTTGATGACCATACTTTTTCAAGTTCATCGGTTGTGGCGATTTCCCCCGGGCCGGTAGGCAGTTGCTCCGCTGGTGGGGCTGCTTCTACCGCAATCGGCGCGCTTACACGCACCGGAGCAGGCGCCGTTTCCTCCGAGGGACGGTCGCGGCTCAACCACGCGATTCCGATTCCAACTACAATTGCAGCCACGATTGTGACGGTGAGCCACTTCGGCGGCATTTGCATTTCGGACAGTCTAAATTTCGAGGACCCCGTCTTGCCTCCCGGTCCTGCCGCAGTCGGGACGCCGGGGATATTCGGCTGAGTAGGTTTAAAAGGATCGTACGGCTTGTTTTCGTCAGACATAGTGGGCTGGAAGGGATACTCAGATTGAATCGTCCAGCATCCGAATGCAAGAGGCGAGGATGCGCCGGGGTTTACCTTTTCGCATGAGGTACTACGCCGGAGAAATGCAGCCGGAATCCCTGAGGATTAATTCACGCTAAGCGGGGCGTTTGATTCGAACCGACTGGTTCGCGACGTATTCGTGCACATTCGATAGAACTAACAACAACTCGAGCATGCGGTCTCGCTGTTCGGGGTTCGGCTCGTCCGCCCCTTCCTCCAGATTCTTCACCACCGCCAATGCATCCGAGAGCAGCCATTCCAGCCCATCCGAATCCAGCGAGCGCCCTTCGCGGCAGCGGCCCAGCGCCTCATCCGTGCGCACAAACGCTTCATCCACAAAATGGTCCAGACACAGTTGCGCGCTAGTCAGCGCCGCTGGAATCCGACTTGCACACCCAGCCCTGTGACAGTTTCCGGGTACGGCGGCATTCATCACATACACCCCAAATTCTCGAGTAGTTACTACCTCAAGGTACGGCGAGATTAACACATTTTTTTAGCAGCAAGCAGGCATGCGCCGAAAAGCACAATAGCGAATCGAAACACGGGTCACACAGGAAAAAGCCGGGAGAAAAAAGCAAAAGTTGAGGGGCGCTCGCCATACGCCCCTCCCGATTCTAGCTTTGTCAATGAATTTGAATGCTTCCTGAACTCGTGCTCAGTTCCACCACCGGGCCGCCTGCTCCTACTTTGCCTTGCAGCTCGCGAGGGCTGATTTTGCCCTGCACGCTTATAGTATGCGTCGTCTCGATGTTCCCCGAACTTGTTCGCGCCACAACGTTGAACGCAGCCTGCGGCGGAAAATCCACAGTAACGTTTCCCGATCCGGTCCGAAGCCGCCAGTCGCCGGTGGGATCACCCTGAGCGGTGATGTTGCCGCTGCCCGTGCTGACCTTCGCTGCGCCTTTCACACCCTTCATCTGGACGTCGCCAGACCCGGTGCTAATATCCACATCGCCCGCGGCTGTCTGTTCGAGTTTCACGTCGCCGCTTCCGCTGGATGCCGTCAGTCCGCCGCCAATCCCAATCGCGCGGATCGTTCCGCTGCCCGCAGAAGCATGAGCGCTTCCGTGGATACCATCCAGTTCTATGTCTCCCGACCCAGTTCGCACG
>Ga0209655_10000805_pt1 | contig 11921 bp, 12 predicted proteins | sample BogFormECP03_OM2_FD_188236 | JGI IMG/M metagenome (GOLD analysis project Ga0209655, IMG submission 188236) | Bog forest soil microbial communities from Calvert Island, British Columbia, Canada - ECP03_OM2 (SPAdes) (version 2) | ecosystem: Environmental > Aquatic > Freshwater > Wetlands > Bog ...
GAGCCCCTCCAGAAATTCCTGGCTCAGCCCTAACGCGCGAACGTCCACTGGGGAGTCGTAGGGGCGGGTCTCAGACCCGCCCGTTGACCAACCCGCCAACCAGCGCCTTAGGTGCTCTACGCACCCGCGGGTTCCCACTTAACCACACTCAAATCTTCCGCAACCATCCCACACCCCCAGGAATCTGATACAATGTACTTGGAGTCATGGTCCGGGCCTGACCCCGGTATTTTCGGAGGAATCCAGAATGGTACAGTTAACACCAGTAGCCATCACCAAAGTGAAGGAAATCCTGACGCAGCAGAATCCCTCTCCCACCGGCCTGCGCGTCGCAGTCGTGGGCGGCGGTTGCTCGGGTTTCAGCTATCACATGGCTTTCGAGAACCAGGTCAATCAAAACAGCGACAACGTCTATGAATTCGACGGCCTGAAAGTTCTCGTAGATCAAATGAGCGAAATGTATCTCGACGGTGTGCAGATTGACTACATCGAGACAGTCGAGGGTTCGGGCTTCAAGTTCAACAACCCGAACGTCAAGAGCACCTGCGGCTGCGGCAGCTCTTTCAGCGTCTAATTACGCTAGCTAAGCCGGCAACAGCGCTCCGCCGAACCTGAGCTTGTCCATGCGCGGATACGCATAGCTCCCGAAGGACACATCCTTCGGGAGTTTTTTTTGCCCGCGAGCCGACGGCTCAGGTTTTGACTCTGTAGCCGCCAGCTGTAGCTGGGCGCCGTTGACGTTGCCGTCGACGTTGAATTTGTAGCGGCCGCCTTTGACTTGGTTTTCGTAGCGGCGCACTTCAGTGCGCCATCGGCGACGCGCCTCGATTTCGCAAACTATTCGCGGCTTTCGCACCCGAGGACGAACAACACGATGTGTCTCGCACACCCTGACCACCGCTAATGAAAATCGCTCTAGCCCAGTTCAATCCCACCGTCGGCGACTTCGAAGGCAATTCCAAATGCATCCTCGAGCTCGCCGCCGAAGCCAAATCCCGCGGCGCCGAACTAGCCGTCTTCTCCGAACTCTGCGTCTGCGGCTACCCCCCGCAAGACCTCGTCGAGCGCCCCTCCTTCGTAGAACGCAACCAACAAGAGCTAGTGCGCCTGGCCAAAACAATCCCAATCCCATCCCTAGTCGGCTTCGTGGGCGATGCGATGGACAAAACCGGCAAGCCCGTAGCCAACTCCGCCGCCCTAATCGCCAACGGCAAAATCCTCTTCGAGCAGCGCAAAATGCTCCTCCCCACCTACGATGTTTTCGACGAATCGCGCTACTTCCAACCAGCCCACAGCCAGCTAGTATTCCCGCTCAACGCCGAACAACTAGGCATCACCATCTGCGAAGATTGTTGGAACGACGAACGCTTCTGGCCCTACCGCCTCTACGATCGCGATCCCGTAGCAGAAATTGTCGGGAAGGGAAGTAGCCTGCTCCTGAATCTCTCCTCCTCCCCCTACACAATTGACAAGCGCTCGCTCCGTCACGACATGCTGCAAACCATCGCCCGCGAACATCGCGTCCCCGTCGTCTACGTCAATCAAGTCGGCGGCAACGACAGCCTCATCTTCGACGGCTCGAGCGTCGCCTTCATGCCCGATGGACGTGTAGCCGCCCGCGCAAAATCCTTCGAAGAAGATCTCGTCCTTTTCGACAGCGTCACAGGCGAAGGCGATATCCGCCCCCTGATCGAGAACGAACACGAAGCGGCATTCGGCGCTCTGGTCATCGGAACGCGCGATTACGTCCGCAAATGCGGCTTCCGCAAAGTAGTCGTCGGCCTTAGCGGTGGCATCGACTCCGCCCTCGTAGCTGCCATCGCCGTAGAAGCTCTCGGAGCGCAAAACGTAACCGGCGTCGCCATGCCCGGCCCGTATTCGTCCGAAGGCAGCTTCCGCGACGCCAAACAGCTCGCCGAAAATCTCGGCATCGAATTCCTCACGCTACCGATCACCGACGCCTTCAACAGCTACCGCCGCACGCTAGCCGGAACCTTCGCCCGCCTCCCCGAAGACGTAACCGAGGAAAACATCCAAGCCCGCATCCGCGGCAATTTCCTAATGGCGCTCTCCAATAAATTCGGCTCGCTGGTTCTCAGCACCGGAAACAAATCCGAAATGGCAGTAGGGTACTGCACTCTCTACGGCGACATGGCCGGTGGCCTGGCAGTAATTTCCGACGTCCCCAAAACGGTAGTCTACGAATTATCCAAATTCGTAAATCGCAAAAGGGAACTGATCCCCCACGAAACTCTAATCAAGGCTCCCTCAGCCGAGCTGCGCCCCAATCAAAAAGATCAGGACACCCTCCCCGACTACGCCATCCTGGACCGCATCCTAAAAGCCTACGTAGAAGACGTCCGCAGCCCCGAAGAAATCGCCGATCACTACAATCTCCCCCTGGACCTCGTCCACTCTGTAGCTCTCCGCGTTGACCAAAATGAATACAAACGCAAACAAGCCCCCCCAGGCCTAAAAGTCACCAGCAAAGCCTTCAGCGTAGGCCGCCGCTTCCCCCTAGCCCAAAAATTCTCAGTCTAAATTCTCTTTCTCGTCCCCCGCCGACGCCGTACAATCTCAGGGCTTTTGCTGTCGTACCATTCGCACAAATGCGCAAAAATACCGGGAGCCGAAAAGATGAATCGTTGGTCCTCAATACTGATGTCACTGATAGTATTCACTGCAACAATTCCTACGCGTGCTCAGTCCGCAACCGCCGCACCGCCTCCGTCCACAGCAGACGCACAAATCCTCAAAAATACCGAGTCCTTCGTACGCGAGCTATTCGCCTGGGGCCCCGATTTCAAAGTCAAAATTGGTCCGCTAGCCCCGTCGCCCTCACAGTATTTCTACACAGTCCCCATCGAAGTCACCGTAAACGGCCAAGCGGACAAAGGCACAGTCTTCGTCAGCAAAGACGGCAAAACCTTCCTCCGCGGCGAAATGTTTGACACCGCCGCAAACCCCTTCGCCGACAATCTCGCCAAGCTCCATACAGAAGGGAACCCGTCCGTGGGCCCCGCCGACGCCCGAGTCACCGTAGTAATCTTCAGCGACTTCCAATGCCCGCATTGCCGTGAACTAGCCAGCATCCTAGCCACCGTGATCCCCGAATATCCGCAGGTCCGCTTCGTCTTTAAGGACTTCCCCCTCACTCAGATCCACCCCTGGGCCGAAAGCGCCGCCATAGGCGCCCGCTGCGCCTACACGCAGTCGCCAAAAGCCTTCGCCCCCGTAGATGCGCAGATTTTTGCCGAACAGGACCTACTCTCCGCCGAAAATATTTGGGAAAAATTGATCTACTCCGCCACCCAAGCCGGCCTCGATCCCGACGCCTTCAAAACCTGCATGTCCTCGCCCGAAGCCAAAGCCGCGGTTGACGCCAGCCATCAGGAAGGCGAAGCCCTAAACATCACCAGCACGCCCACACTCTTTGTAAATGGCCACCCGTTGATCGGCGGAGACAAAGCCACCCTGGAGCAATACATCAAATACCAACTCTCCGCGCCCTCCTCCGCATCACCACCAAGCCATCCCTAGGCCAAGCAGCCGCGTTGTATTCAGCGCGGGCTGGGTGCCCTGGCTCACGCCAGCCTGCATCCAATCCCGCAAATGCGAAAGCGTAGCCGGCCCCCAGCAGTAATCGCGCCGGCGCGCGGGTCATCACCCAGGCCAGACACGCCGACCGAGGCTGCAAGACGCGGAACCGATCAGCACGCGAGCCCGCCACGAACACAACCTGAAATCGCTGCCGCCACCAGCAGCGTACAGACCACAGTAGTAGCCCAACACCGAACGCGCCCGGAAAGCGCGTTCTACAAACCGCAACGGTGGTTGGAACAACCTGCAGCTCCACGTACGGCAACCGTAATGGTGTCGGGAAACACATCCACCTCTACCTGCGGAAACCGCTCTGCGCAAAACACAGACGCGGCTCGAAACACTTGAGCGGTACCTACGGCAACCACAGTCTGTAAAGGACAATACCGCCGCCAACTAATTGTCCCCATGCCCGCAGCAAGCGCGGCGTCCAGCGCACAGTCGCGGATCAAAACATATCTAAAGCAACCGCAAACCCCAAAGCGAAGCAGCAGTTTCACCGTGGCAACGGCAGCGACGCGCAGTTTCGTGATCACAAGATTGGCCCGTGCCGCAGAATGCAAGCGCCCTCCGCTCGACCGCACGAACCGCGACCCCGCATGGAGGAAAGCCCGTATTTGATGCATGCTCCAGGCTGGCTCTGTCGCCACCGATCACAGGAGTGTTCGCATTTGATGACTGCTTCAGGCCGCCTCTGGGGTCACTACCGATTAGACGACGGTTCGCACTTGAGATTGCTCCACGCTGGGCTCGTCGCCGCAGGTTCGCCGGGGGCAATGACCGAATCCGTAACCCCAATCCACAAAACACCCTCCGGCCCCCCAGCCGCAAACTCACCCAGAAAGATTCGGCCACGCCACAAAGCTCTCGCCCGGAATTCCACCCCCCCGATCATCCGCCCCGAGTCGCACAACAAACAACAAAGCCCCAAAACTGCTCGAATACCAGCCATTTCCGCGCGTCTGTATACAACATAATACCCATTCCCGGAAGTAAAGGAATATTATGGGGTTGCCTAAGATGCCGGGTCTCGGAAGGAGGCTGGTTTGCGGCGTTCGGCGGGCGACGGGAACGCGTCTTGGGGAACGGACGTGGGGCAGGGGCTAGATCTTCTACGGAGGCTGGACATGGTCGTATCTGATTACGATTCGGTTGCGCGTGGCAAGTGCATTGCGTCGTAGCAAGTTCGTTGCGTCGCCGCAAAGGCTTCTTGGCGGCGTGACGGGAGCGGCTGCAGTGCGGCGCGTCGGGGGAGCATCTGGTTTGGATGGCGGGCCGGAGGATTGGGATGATCGAACGTTGCTTCAGGCGCAACGGTATCGAGTTCGCGGCGGGATCCTGCGTGAGCTCGTCCGCCGAACGAAGTGCCAGGGTTCGAACCTCGATCAAGGTGGCAGGGATGGGATGCGTGACCGCGCGGTTTGGAATGTCCCACGACTGTGTTTCGGGCAGCGCATTTGAACTGGAAAGCCAACCGCGATCGCTTGCGAGGTCGATGGCTTGGGAGTTCTGTGGCTTGGAGGTTCTGTGGCTCGCGACAACCTCGTCTTGCTGGATGGCAGTTCCCTTCCGTCACGCTACAGAATACTGGGGCTAACGAGATTGTCTGGGCGCGCGGCTGTTGGCACGAATCAGAACGCGGTTCACGCGCGCGACGGCCTAGCGGAAAAACGCGGAGTAGCGGCGCAGGATTAGGGCGCTCGGAGGCAGTGCGCATGGGGGAATCGTGCTACGACGTGATACGGCGGAGAGGATCGTTCGGGGGAGGTGACAGTCGAAGTGTTGATGCGGATTGGTCAGTAGGCGATCGAGGATTGAAAGACCGGCGGGGGCTAGAGCATTCTAGTGGAACGGGGTGGCGTTGGACGAGTCTTAAAAGTTGACCGTGATTCGCCGGCTTCAGCGGCAGTGGCCTGTACCGCACACCGCGGCTGCTCCGGCGCCGGCGCCAACGACGAACCAAAGCGCGTTGCGGCGCAGGCGCTGCCCGAATGTCCCGCCCTCTGCGGTGGCGACGGCAGCGTCACGTTCGCGCGTGACGGCGGTCAATCTCGCGGCATTGTCTGCGGCATTTTGCTTCGCGGCGGCGAGTTGGACCTGGCACGAGCGGCAGTCCTGTACGTAGTCGAACAAGGGCTTCAGATCGGCAGCGGGAATCTGAGCGGACGGAGCGTCGGGGAGATCTTGCTGGCTTGTTGGCGCGGCGAGCGCGGGGGGTTCTAGGCCGGGCGAGGTCTCTGTTAGCGACGGCGGCGGAGGAACCGGCGAGGGGCAGCCCTTCTTCGCGACGCAAGGAGCCGTTTTGGACTGCGCAGTTCCCTGCTGGGTTGCGGGCGATGCGCTTTGCGGCGGAATTAGCGTGATGGGCTGGGGGAGCGAAAGAAATTTTGGCAGATCGTGGAGTACCTGAGCGGGAGTTTGCGTCTGCCGCTTCAGCGCTTCGAGCGAGCGTGTCCTTCAGCGTAACGGCTCGATCGCGTTCGCGCGTATCGGCAGCATCGAGTGCCTGCTTTTGGGTTGCGATCGTTGCTTGCAGGCGCAGGCGATCATCATGCTCTGTGAGCCAGGCATGGAAAGCCATTGCGGCTAGTAGCACGGCCAGGAGAATTCCCGAGATTTCCAGCGTATTTCGCAGGGGAGAAGTGAATGGTAATTCGTGGCCCGAGAAGCGTGCGTCGGCGGTCGAATTTAGCGTCGATTAGAATGTGATTCCGGATTGACCACAAGGGAGTTACGGGCGTTCTTAATCGCGGCGCAGTCGATTAGAATTGGCGTAAGTGGCGAGTAGCGATTCGCGATTCGTGAGCTCTATTCCAATACAACTCGGCATTGACAAGCTTCTTTTCCGCGCCATCGCGAGGAAACTGCGTCCGGCTGAGGTCCGATTCGCGCGTCACGAACCAAATCGACGTCCGGCACGGAGCCGCTCGTTTCGCAAACCTTTTGCCACTGCCCCTAACTTGTACTTTCGTCCAGTTGTTCGTCGGCCTTGTCCGCGCGCATCATATCGGCAGGAGTTCAGCCCGTCTCAGCAGCGGCTTGCAGGCACAGCTGCTACTACCTCGAACACCTGGAGAGAACCGATGCGACGCGCTTCGCTGGGGCTCGTGCTAGCGCTCGTCCTGGTGCACGTGAGCTGCACGGGGACGACAAAATCCGGCGGAGGTTCGACACCGCCCGCGCAAATCGCAGTCAGGGTTACGCCGACCGCAGCGAACGTGCGCGCTGGTGCAGGGCAGCCGTTCACCGCTACGGTTACGGGGACGACGAATCAGAGCGTGACCTGGTCCGTGAACGGTGTTGTGGGCGGAAACGCTGCGCTCGGAACGATTACGAATACGGGACTGTACACCGCTCCGGCCATTCTCACGAACCCGAACACGATCACTATTAGCGCCACGTCCGCCGCGGACTCCAGCGCAAGCGGCACCAGCGATGTGACGCTGTGGAATGCCACGCCTGTACTCAGTAACGTGAGTCCTGCTACGTTCGCGGCTGGTGCATACACGCTCACCGTGACCGGAAGCAAATTCGTGAGCGGTACGCAAGTGTCGTTCGGTGGCGCCGCGATTACCACGACCTATGTTTCGGCGACGCAGCTGAGTGCGACGGGTTCAGCGCCGAATGCTGGAACATTTGCAGTGAGCGTCAACAATCCAAATCCGGGAAGCAGCAGTTCTGGTGCAATTAATGTGACGGTGACATCGCAATCAGGCGGCAATCCCCCGCCGCCCAGCGCGTGCAGCGCTATCAGTCTGGGCCAGGGCGGCAGCCTCAATAGCTTCCTTCCCTTCCCGACGGACAACTTGTGGAATCAAAATGTTGCGAGCGCGCCGGTGGATCCGAATTCCGCAGCCATCATCAATTACATCGGCGCAACTGATCCTGTGCATCCAGATTTCGGCTCAGGCGAATACAACGGTTCGAGCATCGGCATACCGTATATCGTGGTGGACTCGTCGCAAGCGTCGGTGGCCATCAATTTCACAGCCTATGGCGACGAGAGCGATCCCGGACCAATGCCCGTGCCAGCGAGCGCGCCGATTGAGGGCTACCCGAACCCTGGCAGCGGCGATCGCCACGTGCTGGTGCTCGACAACAGCAATTGCTGGCTGTACGAGCTGTACAGTTCGTATCCGCAGACTGACGGCAGCTGGAACGTGGCTTCGGCTGCGGTGTGGGACCTGCTCGCTGACGAACAGCGGCCGCTTACATGGACTTCCGCGGACGCGGCAGGGCTTTCGATCTTCGCAGGCCTCGCGCGTTATGACGAAGTCGCCAGCGGCGCGATCAATCACGCGCTGCGTTTCACGCTGCAGAACAGCCGCGCCGCTTTCGTGCCGCCAGCATCGCACTGGGCTGCGACAACCACGAACGCAAGCGCCGCGCCGATGGGCATGCGGTTGCGGTTGAAAACCAGTTTCGATATTTCGAGCTTCTCTGCTACGAACCAAGTGATCCTGACCGCGCTGCAACAGTACGGCATGATCATGGCGGACAACGGTTCGAACATGTACATCAGCGGCGCGCCGGACGATCGTTGGGACAACGACGACCTGCACAATCTGGATCAGGTCACCGCAGCGGATTTTGACGTGCTGCAGATGAACCCCATCTACATGCAATCCAATCTGCCGACCGGGGCGGTGCCGGCCATCGCGAGCTTCACGGCTAGCCCCGCGACTGTCTCTGCAGGCACAAACGTGACGCTATCGTGGAGCGTCACGGGCGCTTCGTACTTCGACGTCACGCCGCAAGTTGGCGCGATACGAGGCAACAGCGTGGTGGTCACGCCGTCGCAGACCACGACTTACACGTTGAACGCCACGAACGAGTTCGGGCGCAGCACTTCGACTGTCACCGTCACCGTGCAATGATTTTCCCAATCGTTGGAACGATACTTCGCACTCGCCTCTGGTTGCGCGCTTACTTGACCGTGATAACCAGGTTAGAGGGTGATGCCGGGGTGATTTGCGCGGAGGGAGCGACTGCTACGGCGGAATAGATCACGTTGCCGTTGGGATCGAGACCCATGGTGCGGGCGTAGAAGGCTACAGGACCGTATGGCGGGCCTTGGGTGAATTGCACACTGACGCTGGTGGCGCCGCTGGCGGCCGTGGTGGCGGGATCGGGCGCGATGCCTATTTTCACGAGGGTGGTGCCGCCGTCAGGCGTGGTGCCGTATTCGAAACCGGGCACACAGTTTTTTGTCACCGCCGTCGAGCAGACCGGATCGACCGTATAGTTGAAGGACCAGTTCAAGGTGATCGTTGCGGCGTGCGCGACCACAGCGGCCATCAATTGCGCCAAGACTGCGATCGCGATCAGCGCCATACATCCAAATCTGCTTAGAAATGTGTGTTTCGTTTTCATGTGGAATGGCTTCTTGATTGGAAATGCGAATACTGTCGGGGCAGTCCGGCGTTAGCGCAGATCTCCAAAATTTGTGAGGTCACGCGAAGGACGCAATCGCATCGCGCGCAGCCAGTGATAACGCGCCGAAGACGTCCACCAGGCGAGAAAATCCGTGAGGCTCCAGATGATTTTGACCCTATCGGTTCGTCTGCGTCATTTGTAGCGCGTCATCTGTAACGAGGCATGCGCGCCAGCACCTGGATTGCGTAATCTGGATTGCCGCCACCGTTCCAGAGCGCGAGGCCACGAGGAACGGTGCGGCCCGCAGCGGCCAGCTTGACCGAAAAGACGATGCAGCCAAACGTAAGACCTGCTGACGGATCGCCTAGCGCGCTCAGAAATGGTCGCTGGAATCCGTGTTCGCGTGCTACCTGCCCCATCACCTGCATCAGTCCCCAGGAAATTGAGCGCGCGATTTCTTCGGTGGGAGGCAGTTCGAGCGGCGCAACGTAGCGGGCGCGAAATGCCGGCTCGTAGCGGATGGCGTGAGCGTCCCAGGCGGATTCCTGTTCTACGACCGCGCATACCAGTGCCGGATCCAATCCATGTGCAGAGGCAATGGTGCGGGCCAGAACGACGATTTCAGTGGTGGGGGCCATTCAAATTCACCCAGCGAGTAGGCGGTTCCGGCGGCGTTTCAATGCCCTTCTCGTCGCACAGTTTTTCCAGCAGCCGGTAGATGTGCGGCAGATGGCTGGTGGCCATGTCCTCGACAAAAGTGCGCGTCATTTCGTCGTTGCGGATGCGCCGGTAGAGCCAGCGGAGGAAGAGCCACCGTAAGCCAGCAGGGATCGATTAGTTCGCGCATGAACGTAGTGATCCCCGTGGACAACTCGCCATTTTTTGAGCCGCACCGTTGTGGGCAGCACCGCCGCGGCCTCCATCGACAGATTGAATTTTCGGGGTCCGATTCCCACCGCAATGGAGACGCGTCTTCTTCGGCGCGTGCTCCCGGCGCATCGGATTGCGTACGGCAATTTGGTCCTCGGAATAGCACCTTGCATATTTCTCCGCGAATTGGTTTGTACCTACTAGCCGCGACTGCGTCGATTAGCCGAATAGCGAAGCAACGCTGCTGCCCAACCCGAGCATTCCGCCCAATCCCGCGGTGGATGATCCGGTGGAAGCGCGCTAGCGCACGCCGAGCAGTTCTGACGGCACGCCCATCGCCTTGCCCAACAGGTTCGTGTCCACTCCGTAGGTCTGGCCAAGGGCGCCCAGTCCAGCGAGTTGCTCTTTCAACTGCTGGTTCGCGAACGTGATCTGGTTCTGCTGCGCTTGCGAGGCATCGGTCTGCGCCTGTTCCCCGCCGAGTTGCGCGGTCAAGTCGCCATGGCCCGCGGAATTATTTGTCGCGGCGGTGCGGTTCGCGGCCTTTTCTTGCAGCGCGTTGAAGGCCGTGTTTGATGCGCCCAGGCTTTGCTGGGTGATGGCCGATTGCTGCTGCGGCGTGTAGCCCTGGCTAGTGAGCAAGCTCTGTATGGTGGGCATCAGCAGCGAGCGATTCTGCGCGTCGGACTGGCCCTCCTGCGAGATCATCTGATTCTGTTGGGCTAGTTGCTGGTCGGTAAGATTGCGTGTGGTCTGCTGTGCGCCGCGAGACATACGATTCCTCCCTCGAATTATTTTCAGTATCGGCGAAACGTTTCGGAGTGAAACTGCACTACTGGGCAATGGATTTGTGATGCGTTCCAGTTAGGCCGGGCCCGGCATAAAGACATCGGTGCGCGATATCGCGCTTCTGTGCGCGCCGGACTGCTATCGTGGGTTCGTTCGCAGGCGGAAGCAATACGGCGTCCACGCGTCGTCGCGGTTCCAGCCTAGCTTTGTAAGCCTGCGGCCGAACTGTTTGGCGATGCGCGGCCGCAACCATGCGTGCGCGTCATCCAGCCCGCGCGCCAGCAGATCCTGCTCTCCGGCTCGATGCAATGCCAGCAATCGCGCGTAACGCTCCTGCGGATTCCCTGCCGACGAACTCCCACTCGCATCGCGGTCCATCAGCAAATACATTTCGCAAGTCAGGCGCGCCAGTGACGCCATCACTACTTGCCTGGCGTCGTCCTCCAGCACCAGTTTCGAGACAATAATCGGATCGCGAAGGTCGGGGAAAGCGTAATCAAATCCCTGCTGAGCGTGAATTCGGCGCAGTGGTTCCAGATCCGCTACCGTGTATGCGCGTATGAGCATCGTGCTAGAACACGCGATGGCGGAGCAGTGGATGAAACCGCGCAACGGCTTCCGCCGCATCGAACGTTGTCGCGCCAGGCGCAACACCATACGCCGCGAGTGCTTCCTGAGCCGCCGGCGAGATCGGACGCTGAGCCAAGGGATACGGCAACGCCTGGAATTCCGCGTCGTCTTCGAGCGCCAGGTGCGCGCCTTGGTCGGCTTCAATCAGCGCGAGGATCTGCGCGGTTTCGGGTAGCGCCATTGCAGACGAATCCGGTTCGCCCATCGCAGGAACTGGCTCGCCGTTGGGCACAAGAGCGAGCCAATGCGAGGTATTCAGTCGCGCGGAGTGGCGCTGCAGAGCTCCGAGCGTTGTGTGGTGTAGTTCCCCGTCGCCGCGACCGTGCCACTTACATGGATGCGTTTTCCGTCGTCCCATGTGTCTACCACTGAGAATGTCAGTGCCACGTTTCCTCCAGTAGGTGCGTCGCCACGTCGGCATACTGAACCTGCGCAACCCCGCCATCTTTTCCAGGCCCGGAAGCATGCGGTCGATTAGGTCCCCGGCGCGCGTCCATACCTCGTGCCCACCCGCTTCGGTTGCTCGCGGACCTTCTGACTGCCGCTACAAAACCTTGCTGTTCGCTGATATGATGTTCAATTCGTGACGCAACCCGAAAGCCTGCAGTTGAATCCTAAGCGTCGAAGTTCTAGCCAAAGTCCAAGAGGGGGAACCT
>Ga0209655_10000806_pt1 | contig 11906 bp, 10 predicted proteins | sample BogFormECP03_OM2_FD_188236 | JGI IMG/M metagenome (GOLD analysis project Ga0209655, IMG submission 188236) | Bog forest soil microbial communities from Calvert Island, British Columbia, Canada - ECP03_OM2 (SPAdes) (version 2) | ecosystem: Environmental > Aquatic > Freshwater > Wetlands > Bog ...
CCGCGCTGAGCAGCGATTGCAATTCCTGCTCGCGCTCTTCCTGCATTTGCTTTCCGATTTCGGCGAGCGCTGTCTGCAAACGCTGGCTGGCGCCGCGGCTGTAGAGTTCGGCAAGCTGGCCGAGGCCGATCGCCGCTTTGCGGCGCGCTTCCGAGTCTTTATTGCGCACGCACGCGGCATAGTGCAGCAAAATATCGCCCGCAGCATCGGATTCGCCGCGTCCCAGCAGCTCTTCGACGAAACTCTGCACGTTGCGCGGCGGAATGCACCATGCTTCGGTGGAGAGCAGCACCTGCTTCTTGCCCGACTCCGGAACCTGGGCCCAGAATTGGCGATCGAGCAAATCGGCGTGGGATTCGACGGCGATCCCGGCCTTGGCCATTTTATCTTCGCGCGCGCGCAGCATTTTGCGCAGCGCGTCCACTTCATGGCCCATCTTTTCGAGCAGTTGGCGCACGGCATTCACGCGCACTTCGCCGCGCTGAAAGCGATCGAGCGCGAAACGAATCGCCAAGTCCTCGGCAAGTTTGACGAGCGCGGTGCCGTCGAGCTTGGCTTTCGGCGTGCTGGCCATCACTCCCGCGAGCGCTTGCCGCAAAGTTACCTGCGCGTTTTGCGGCAGATGCGCGAGCTTTTGCTGCCATGCGGACGCGTCGAGATTTTGTGTTTTGCCCGAGCCTTGCGTGGCTTCTCCGAATTGCGAGAGAAGCCGCAACAGGCTGTGCATTTCGGCTTCGTTGATCGGAACCGCTTCCTGCGAGACGCTGCTCGTCGCACCCGCGCTGCTCGCTTCGCCCGTCGCGAGTCCGCCGAAAAATCCGAACGAGGCACCCCCAGATGAAGCGCCGTGTCCTGTGACTGCGCCAGTGCCCGCGCCATTTCCGGAGCCGTTTCCGGCTGTCGCGGAAGAGCCCGTGCCTGTGCCGGAACCAGAACCCGAGCCGCCGCCGGGATGCGTCGCGCCTTCGGCTGCGGCGATCAGCTGAATCATTTTTTCCGGGCTGCGAAACCATTCCTGAATCGTGTCGGCGTCGCCGCCGAGGGTGCGCACCGTCAATTGCGCGGCGACGCGCGCTTCGGAATAGGCGGAGTCCTCCGCTACGAAGCGAATTTCATTCACGCGAATCGCGCCGCTCGAATCTTTGCCCGAGAATTCGCTCAGCTTCTCGGCGAGCCCCTTGGATTTCGACCCGCTCTCCATGAAGGCGCGAATAAATTGCGCGAATTCATGCCGCTCCAGCCCGCGCCCAAAGCAAATGCTGGCGATCCCGGAAGCGCTCAATAAATTGGCAAAACTGCGTTCCGCCGGAGTGGTTTCCAGCGGCACACCATCGAGCAAAAGCTGCGATCCGGTGGCGCCCAGCAGCAAACCAGCCGGCCCTGCCGCCGAAATGGCGTCGGTAAGTTCCTCAAGAGCGGAGTCAAATTGGGAAGCCGAGCGCACATGCTCGAGCCCATATAGGCGGGCGAACTTAAACAAAACATTGAGGCTACGGACAAAAGCCCGTGCGTTCGGTATGGTCGGTGCGCTAGGCATAAGGACACTTGGGCGGCACACAGTTCATCCGCCGATGGTACTGAGTGTACTAGGACTATCGGCGAGCGAAATGGTACGACCGTACTATCGTTGCGAACCGTGTATTTTTGGGAGGCGAAGCAGGTGAGGAATTGCATGGTAGCGGTTTCGATTCGAGATAGGATTCCAACGCCAGTCTTGGAGCCGAGGGGGGCTGGCTGAGAAATGCCCAGCACTAAAGCGCTTCGTAATTGGTCGCTCCGATATGAAGTCTCGAAAAAGTATGCGCTTTAGCGCGTGCATGGGCTTTCAAGTCAGATCCGAAATTAAGACACCACCCCGCACCGGGCGTACAATTGCCCGGTGCAAACGGACACATCAAAAGTTCGGCAAGGCGAAGAACTAAACGTCGCCGTCCTGGCAGATTATTTGCGGGATAAACTCGAAGGCGTACAAAGCGGCATAACGGTGGAGCAATTCCCAGGCGGCCATTCCAACCTGACATACTTGATAAAGCCCACCAGTAGCACAGCCACTCCTGGCTGTGTAAGCGCGTCCACGCGCGAATTTGTCTTACGCCGAAGCCCCCTAGGCCCAGTAGCCCCAAAAGCCCACGACATGGCCCGCGAATATCACGTTCTCCAAGCAATCCACCCGCATTTCCCGGAAGCCCCCAACGTCTATCATCTCTGCGAAGACCCGAAAATAATCGGCGCCACCTTCTTTATAATGGAGCGCCGCCAAGGCACAATCCTCCGCACTAAAATCCCCCCAGAACTAGAATCCATTAAAGATTATCCGCGCAAGGTAAGCGAAGCGTTCATAGATTGCCAAATCCGCCTGCACGCAATAGATGTAAAAGCCACAGGCCTAATCGCTCTAGGCAAGCCAGAAGGTTTCATAGAACGCCAATTAAAAGGCTGGACCGATCGCTGGAATCGCGCCAAAACCGAAGACCTCCCACAAATGGATCGAGTGATCGAATGGCTGGCGAAAAATCTCCCGCCCTCGCCAGCGCCAACGCTAGTTCACAACGACTACAAGCTAGATAACGTAATGCTCCGCGCCCCGAACTTCGATCAAATCGAAGCAGTCCTAGATTGGGAAATGACCACAGTAGGCGACCCACTCTCCGATCTAGGCCTAACTCTGTGCTACTGGTCCTGGGCCACCGCCCCAGAATTCCGCGCCATGGGCCTGCAAGCCCCATCCTCCATGCCCGGCTGGTACTCCCGCGATCAATTCGTCGCCCGTTACGCAGAAAAAACCAACCGCGACCTAAAACTTCTCGGCTATCACGAAGTCCTCGGCGTCTTCAAACTAGCCGTAATCCTCCAACAAATTTATTATCGTTTCCACGTGGGCCAAACCCAAGACCAGCGCTTCAAAGATTTCGACGCAAGAGTCCGAGTCCTAGCCCAACTAGCCGAATCCATAATGGAAAAACAAAAATGAACCCATCAACATTCGTAGGGGCCGGGGTTCACCACCGGCCCGTCGTAGCACTGGGTTTACGCCGTTGATTTTAGTAGGGGCGGGGGTTCACCACCCGCCCGGTGTAGCATTGGGTGTCCGCCGTTGATTTTCAGATCGCGTGTCCCCACACAGGCTTTGCAGCCCCAAGGACACTCCGATCCACCATATAAATTATCTATGCGATGAATTCATGAGCCGCCTCTATCTAATCCGCCATGGCCAAGCCGGCACGCGCGACAATTACGACGCGCTATCCGATCTCGGCCGCCAACAATCCCGCCTACTAGGCGAATATTTCGTCAACCAAGGCCTAAACTTCACCTCCGCAATCAGCGGCCCCAACGCCCGCCAAAAACAAACCGCCGAAGAAGTCAGCAATGCCTACAAGCACGCAGGCCTGAATTTCCCAGAATTAACAATCGACGAAGGCTGGAAAGAATTCGATCTAGATCACATCTACCACGAACTAGCCCCCCGCCTAAGCGCGGACGATCCGCAATTCCAAAAAGATTTCGAAGCCATGCGAGAACAAGTCCGCGCCAACAAAGGCGACCCGCAAGCCGAAATCCACCGCCGCTGGACACGTTCCGACGGCAAAGTAGTTCAAGCCTGGATCCACCAGCGTTACCCATACTCCGGCGAAAGCTGGAAAGCCTTCCGCGAACGCATAGCCAACCGCCGTGCCCAAATCCAAGCAGGCCGCGAGCCAGCCAACATCGCCATCTTCACCAGCGCCACCCCCACAGCCATCTGGGCCGGCCTAGCCCTAAATCTAGACGAACCCCACATCTTCAACTTGGCAGGCGTCCTGCAAAATTCCGCCTTCTCAGTCCTACGCCAAAGAAACGAAGACCTCCGCCTCTTCTCCTACAACGAAGTCCCCCACCTCCCGTCCCTGAAAATGCGGAGCCACCGCTAATGCCGGCGCGTCCCCGATTCTACGTAGCGGTGGGCTTCAGCCCAGCATCTTCCGAGCGCAAACGTACCCAACATCTCCGCACCACCGCCGGCCCACCGTATAAATTCGATCTGATTTATTTCGCCGCTGTATTCCAAATCAAATTTAAAGCACCGCAGCTCCAACCACTCGCGCAATCAAAACAAAATTCCAAAACCTAAAAAGAGGCCGCCATGCCCTACGAACCAACCCAAAAAACCAAACTCCTAGCCGCAAAACTAACGAACTTCATGCAAGAACACATCTACCCAAACGAAGCCCGTTATCACGACGAAATCGCCAAAAACCGCTGGCAACCAACTCGCATCATCGAAGAACTAAAACCCAAAGCCCGCACCGCCGGCCTCTGGAACCTATTCCTACCCAACGACGATCAAGGCGCAGGCCTCACAAATCTAGAATACGCCCCCCTATGCGAAATCATGGGCCGCAGCGAAATGGCCCCGGAAGTCTTCAACTGCTCAGCCCCTGACACCGGCAACATGGAAGTCCTGGCCCGCTACGGCACCCAAGAACAAAAAGAAAAATGGCTAACGCCGTTACTCAACGGCGAAATCCGCTCCTGCTTCGCCATGACCGAACCCGATGTAGCCAGCAGCGACGCCACCAACATCCAATCCAGCATCACCAAAGATGGCAACGAATACGTAATCAACGGCCGCAAATGGTGGAGTTCCGGCGCAGGCGACCCCCGCTGCAAAATCGCCATCTTCATGGGCAAGACCGACCCTAAAGCCGAGCAACACAAACAACAATCCATGATCCTGGTGCCGATGGATGCTCCAGGAGTAAAAATCATCCGCCTGCTAACGGTCTTCGGCTACGATCACGCCCCGCACGGCCACGCCGAAGTTAGCTATGAAAATGTCAGAGTGCCCGCTAGCAATATTCTGCTCGGCGAAGGCCGCGGCTTCGAGATCGCGCAAGGGCGCCTGGGCCCCGGCCGAATCCATCATTGTATGAGGTGCATTGGTGTCGCCGAGCGCGCGCTCGAAGCAATGTGTAAGCGCGTAAAATCCCGCGTAGCCTTCGGCAAACCAATCGCCGAGCAAGGCACCATCCGCGCAGATATCGCGAGCTCAAGAATGGAAATCGAGCAAGCCCGCCTGCTAACGTTGAAAGCCGCCCACATGATGGACACCGCCGGCAACAAAGCCGCCCGCGCCGAAATCGCCATGATCAAAGTAATCGCCCCAAACGTAGCGTTGCGAGTCCTCGATCGCGCCATCCAAGCCCACGGCGCCGCCGGTGTCTCGCAGGATACTTTCCTAGCGGCAGCCTGGGCAGGCGTAAGAACGCTACGCCTGGCCGACGGCCCCGACGAAGTCCACATCGAATCCATCGCCAAGCAAGAATTAAAAAAAACATGAAAAATCGCAGGCGTCGTAGCAGTGTTTTCGTAGCGGTGCGCCTTCAGGCCAGCATCTTACGACCACGATCGCCCCACATCCCACCCTCAACGACGGACCGACATTTTTGCCTTTGCTTTTGCGTTTGTTTTTGCAGTAGCCTTTTCCCCGTCTCAAATCCCAAATGAACTCATCTCATAAATGCTTTTTAGGGGGTCGGTGCTTTAGCTCCGACATTAAATCGCCGCTAGAATCTTGGGCTTTAGCCCCTGAGGACACTCCGATCCGTCGTTCAAATTATTTATGAGATGACTTCACTTCAAATCTCCGCGCCGTCGCCTTTTCTTTAACCTCTACCTCCCAAACCCCGCCTGCAATTTCCGCATCCCCCGCAACCATCTCTCATAATCGTTAGCCTTATGCCGGAAGTATTCCCCCACCTCCGGATGCGGCAAAATCAAAAACTTCTCCTCCTCCAATCCGCGGATCACCAAATCAGCCACAAGCTCAGGCTCCACAGCACCCGGCCGCAAAAAATGCGAGGGCCCCGTATCCGAATCCAAAAGCATCCCAGTCCGCACCCCCTGCGGACAAATCGCGGACACGCGAATCCCCCGATCCCAATAAGTAATCGCCAACCACTCAGCAAATCCCAAAGCAGCATGTTTAGTCACCGAGTACGGCGCCGACCCAATCAAAGTAAGCAACCCCGCCGCAGAAACCGTCTGCAACAAATACCCGCTCCCGCGCTCCAACATCCCCGGCAAAACCGCCCGCGCCGCAAACACATGCGCCATCACATTAATTTCCCAAATCCTCTGCCAGTCCGCGTCCCCTGCTTCCGGCCCGCCCTCCACCATAATCCCCGCATTCGAACAAAAAAGATCGATGGACCCGAATTTCGCGGTCACCTCGCGCACCAGTCGCGCCACGTCGCCATCGCGAGCCACATTCACCTCAAATGCCGCGCCCCCAATTTCGTTGGCCACGACGGTAGCCGCGGCCCCATCCAAATCCGCCACCGCGACAGCGCGCGCGCCTTCGGCAGCAAACTTCCGGCACATCGCGCGGCCAATGCCGCTCGCGCCGCCCGTAACTACCGCTGTTTTTCCTGCCAGTTTCATTTTTGTCTCCGCCGGCGAACAAAATTCCAGCCGATACGATATCCTTCCCACCGGAGAATGTCATGCCGCCAAAAATCCTGGATTCACCGCACGAGCTGAAAAATCTAATCGGCAAGGAACTCGGCCCCACCGACTGGTTCACCGTAACCCAAGACCGCATAAACAAATTCGCCGAAGCCACAGAAGACCGCCAATGGATTCATCTGGACGAACCCCGCGCCAAAAAAGAATCCCCCTTCGGCGCCACCATAGCCCACGGTTTCCTGACTCTCTCGCTAACCAGCCATTTCATGAAAGAAGCAATCCAAGTCCGTTCAGGCGTACGCCTGGCAATAAATTACGGCCTGAACAAAGTCCGCTTCCCGGCCCCGGTAAAAGCCGGCGCAAAAATCCGCGCGAAAGTAAAAGTTCAATCTGTGAAAGAATTGCCGGACTGCATAGAAGCAATATTCGAAGTGACAATCGAAGCGGAAGCCGCCCAAAAACCAAGCTGCGCGGCGGAATGTATCGTCCGCTACTATTTCTAACAAACTCAGCCGTCGAAATATTCCGAAGCTTTCGTAGCGGCGTGCTTCAGCATGGCATCTTACGACCACCGCCGACGGCAATGCCCCCAAAGTCCGGCGGATCCAAGCGTCCAACAAAATGCGCGCCTCGACGGTAACGCGAGGCACCCGACAAACTGAATCAACCGCATCCGTCGCCCAACCAAAAAATGCCAGGCTAAAGCCCGCCGCTACGAAACCTCCGATCGTCCGCGTAGCCACGTATGTGGTTCAGCACACGTACGATTGACCGGGCGTTACATGTGCGCAATACTGGTTGTGCTCGCGCCCCAGTTATTTCCCCCCTTTCCACTGGGAGCATTCACAGATTGCTGTTGATTCGTGTGGATGACTCCGAATGTTTGAAAACTTAAACGCGCTTCCTCGTTCTTACGACGACCGGCTCGTCGGCCTATCGATTGTTATCGCTATTCTCGCCGCCCATACTGCGCTGGACTTGGCCGGACGCACGGCGGCAGCTACCGGCCGCGCCCGCGCTGCGTGGCTCTGCGGTGGCGCCATCGCCATGGGCTTCGGAATTTGGTCCATGCACTACGTGGGAATGTTGGCCCTGAATCTCCCCGTCCCGATTCTCTACGATCTACCTACGGTATTTGCGTCGCTGCTCGCAGCTATCTGCTCCTCGGTGATAGCTCTCCTCGCCGTAAGCGGCAAACGATTCAGCGCTCGCGCCATTGCCGCCTCCGGCCTAGTCATGGGCGCGGGCATCGCCGCCATGCATTACATAGGCATGGCCGCCATGCGCCTCCCGGCGGAATGTAACTACGATATTTCCATCGTCATTGCCTCCGTGGCCGTCTCCGTCGCCGTGTCAGCCGTGGCTCTGATGCTCTCTTTTCATTTCCGCGCGGCGGCCAATTCATTCAATCCCGGAAAATTAATCAGCGCCGTGGTGATGGGATTCGCCATCGCCGCCATGCATTACACCGGCATGTCCGCCGTCACCTTCACGGCCCAGCCACTGACCCAGGACGTCTCGCACGCCATCAGCATTTCCACTCTCGGAATCGCTTGCATCGCCTTCGTCACCTTCGTGCTTTTCAGCGTCGTAGCTGTCACCTCCGTTCTGGATCGCAGCCTCTCCGCCAACGCCCGCCAGCTCGCCGCGAGCGAGGAACGCTACCGGCTGCTCTTCGAGCGTTCTCTTGCCGCCGTTTACCGCTCCAGCCTCACAGGCGAGATTCTCCACTGCAACGAGTCTTTCGCCACTCTGCTCGGCTATGCCACCTGCAAGGATGTGATGGCGGCTCCTCCCGGCGCTCTCTATTTCAATTTGGCCGAGCGCGCGCTGTTCATCGAAAAGCTTTCCGTCACCAAACAAATCAGAAATTACGAAGGCTGCCTGCGCCGCGCCAACGGCAAACCTCTTTGGATCCTCACCAACGTGAATTTGAATTTCGACGCGGTACTGCGCCAGGACGTACTTGAAGGCACTTTTGTGGATATTTCCAGCCGCCGCAAAATCGAATCCGAATTGCGAAGAACGAAGGAGCTTGCCGAAGCCGCCAACGAAGCCAAGAGCGCTTTCCTCGCCTCCATGAGCCACGAAATTCGCACCCCCATGAACGGCATCATCGGCATGACCGAGCTGGTCCTGGACACCGTGCTGAACGCCGAGCAGCGCGAATACCTGAACCTCGCCAAGTCCTCCGCCGATTCCCTGCTGCTATTGCTCAACGACATCCTCGACTTTTCTAAAATCGAAGCCGGCAAACTCGAAATCGAAAAGATCGATTTCAATCTGCGCGACTGCCTCGAAAACGCAATAAAATCGCTGGCCTTGCGCGCCCACGAGAAAGGTCTCGAGCTGGCCCTCGATGTTCCTCCCGGCGTGCCGGAAAAACTAATCGGCGATCCCGGCCGCCTGCGCCAACTGATCGTGAATCTGGCCGGCAACGCCATCAAATTCACCGAGCGCGGCGAAGTGGTCGTTCGCGTCGACATTCGCGAGTCCACGGGCACCGAAGCCCGCCTTCTTTTCACCGTCGCAGACACCGGCATCGGAATTCCCGGCGATAAACTCGGCACGATCTTCGAGCCTTTCTCGCAAGCCGACGGCTCCATGACCCGCAAGTACGGCGGGACCGGCCTCGGTCTCAGCATTTCCACTCGCCTCATCGAATTAATGGGCGGCACCATCTGGGTGGAAAGCCTGCCGAATAGTGGCAGCAAGTTCTTCTTCACCGCCAGTTTCGGGTTGCAAAAATTACGCTCGGAGTCAGGCACGGTACAAATCCCCGCAGCGAGCGACAATCTGCGCGGCGTGCACGCGCTCATCGTGGACGACAACGGAACCAACCGCTGCATCCTGGTGCAGCAGTTGGCGCAGTGGAAAATGATCACCACCGACGTAGACAGCGGCGCCAAAGCCCTCGAGGCCATCACCGAGTCGCTGGCCACCGGCAAGCGATTCGAACTGGTGTTACTCGACGCGCAAATGCCCGGCATGGACGGCTTCGAGTTAACCAGACGCATGAATCAAATCCCCGGCGCCGCCGGGGCCAAGGTGTTGATGCTCACCTCTGCGGGACGCCGCGGCGATGGCGAGCGCTGCCGCCAACTCGGCATCGCCGCCTATCTCACCAAGCCCTGCAAGCAAATCGATCTGCGCGATGCGATTCTCATCTCCCTCGCAGCCGAACGCCAGCAAGGTGCCGCCCTGCCACCGCTCGTCACCCGCCACTCGCTGCGCGAAGGTCGCCACGGTCTGCGCATCCTCGTCGTCGACGACAACGCCGTGAATCGCCTGCTCGCCGTACGCCTGCTCGAACGCCGCGGCCACATCGTGAATGTCGCCTCCAACGGGCGGCACGCCCTCGCTTCCCTGCACGGTTCGCTGCACGACCTCGTTCTGATGGACATCCAGATGCCCGAGATGGACGGCTACGAAGCCACCGCAGCGATCCGCGAACTCGAAAAGTCCACTGGCGCGCACATTTCCATCGTAGCCATGACCGCCAACGCGCAACCCTCGGACCGCGATCGCTGCCTGCGCGGCGGCATGGACCATTACGTCGCAAAACCGCTGGACGCCACCGAGCTCTATCGCGTCATCGACTCTTTCTCTTCACGCTCCCTTCCGATTCCGAATTTGCCGGCCAGCGAGCCGGCCGCTCTTGCTCCCACCTTAATTGGAGGCCAACTGAAATGACGGTCAGCGATACGCGCGTACCCGCGCCAATTTCTTCAAGCAACGCCGCCAAGCGACGCACGCAACGAGTGCAGATCGCCATGCCCATCCGCGTCACGGGCGGAACAGGAGAGAACGCCTTCGACGAACTCGCCGACACTGCCACGGTAAGCGCCCACGGATGCCTGCTTCGCCTGAAAGGCACCGTGGCGCGCTTGGACGAACTTCTCCTCGTGAATCCGGCGACGCAACAGCAGGTCCTCGGAACGGTAGTGTTCGTCGGCGAAAGCAAGACCCCGCCAAGAGAAGTAGGCATCGAATTCGCGGTCGCATCGCCGCTGTTCTGGGGCATCACGTTCCCCCCAACCGATTGGGACCCATCGGAGCGCAAGCTGCCGTCAAACGCGACGCATCAACCGTCAGCCCCGAAGCGGCGCCGCTGATCGCAACCAACACACAAAGCCAAATCCGGCCACGGCCCGCGCCTTCGTAGCGGCGCGCTTCAGCGCGGCATCTTCATCCGTGATCGACACACAATCCCAACTCGCGCCCAACGTTCCTTGACCCCCCTTCCCCGATGCCGTAAAGTCCGCCACGACCCTAGTACTCCACTCCTAAGAAAGGCAAAACCATGAAAATGCAACGCGCACTAGGCCTAACTCTCTGTTTGTCTCTGCTCCTGCTCGGCGCCAGTGTTTATGCTCAAATGGCGCGTCCCGTTCACAGTGGCAGCGCGTATGTGCTCTCCTTCATTCGCGTAGTCCCCGGAATGAATCCGGCCTACGACAAATATCTGGCCAGCGACTGGAAGAAAGAACAGGAAGCCCTGAAAGCCGCGGGCATCATTCTTTCGTACAAAGTAATCAGCACGGAAGCTCACTCGCCGGCAGACTGGAACTTGATGTTGATGGTCGAGTACAAAGATCTAGCCTCGCTAGAAGCCAACGCCGACAAAGCCGACGCGTTACTGCAAAAGACCTTCGGCGGCGACGAACAAGTAATGCAAGGCTACAAAGATCGCTCACAAATCCGCGAAGTAATCGGCACGCGTCTAGCTCGCGAAGTGATCCTAGAACCAAAGTAGGGGCCGGGGTTCACCACCCGCCCGCCCTGGCCGTGGGTGTTCGGTTTCGCCGTTTCCGCAAACCCAAAACCGCAAACCCAACACCACCCCGGGGGCGTGGTAAACCGTTTCATTTGCTTCTTCGCGTACCGCCTTTCCACCTCCGTATTCCGCCTTTTCGTCCTATCGCCTCCATCCTTTTTTACTGTTACCTCTACAGTCAATGTCGGCAGCCGAAACGCAGCCCGCAGAACCGCACAACCCGAAATTCTGCAAGCCCCAGCGCCTGCAGGAAAAAAAGGGCCTGGGCTGATGATTCAGCTCAGCAATATACGGGTCTGGGCTGATGATTCAGCCCAGCACTATAAAGGACAAACAAAGCCATGAACCCCAACTCCAGCTTGAATCAAAACGCACCCGGCAACACCCTCCGCGATGCCCTGCGCCAGCAAATCAACCCGGCACAAGTGGCCGATGCCGAAGCTCGCGCCCTAGCCATCCTGGCCGCACAACCAGCGCAAGAATCGCCCCGTCCGCACACCGAATCTCCCAAAGCCGCCCGCCACTCCCGCAAATGCAAGATCTGCAACAGCCCTGACCGCGAATACATCGATCAGGCCTACATCCACTGGGTTCCCCTCCGCAGGATCGTCTTCGAATACACAGACGTAACCTCAGAAGTCTCCCTCTACCGCCACGCCCTGGCCACCGGCCTCTTCTCCCG
>Ga0209655_10000809_pt1 | contig 11893 bp, 8 predicted proteins | sample BogFormECP03_OM2_FD_188236 | JGI IMG/M metagenome (GOLD analysis project Ga0209655, IMG submission 188236) | Bog forest soil microbial communities from Calvert Island, British Columbia, Canada - ECP03_OM2 (SPAdes) (version 2) | ecosystem: Environmental > Aquatic > Freshwater > Wetlands > Bog ...
ATGTTGATTCCGCCGAAGGGATTTGAAGGCTGGAAGATTTGGACTGTGGGCGATGACATTGCGTGGATACGGCCGGGGAAAGATGGCGTGTTGCACGCGATTAATCCTGAGGCTGGATTTTTTGGCGTGGCGCCGGGGACTTCGGCGGCCACCAATCCGAACGCGATGGAGACGCTTTCGCGGAATACGATTTTCACGAATGTGGCGCTGACTCCGGAAGGCGGCGTTTGGTGGGAAGGCATGACCGAAGAGCCGCCGGCCGAGTTGCTCGACTGGCAGGGCAAGAAATGGACGCCGAAGATCGCGAAAGAAACGGGAGCGAAGGCGGCGCATCCGAACGCGCGCTTCACAGCGCCTGCTTCGCAGTGCCCGACGATCGATCCGGCGTGGGAAGATCCGAACGGAGTGCCGATCAGCGCGATTATTTTTGGCGGGCGGCGCGAGAAGACGATTCCGCTGGTGTATCAGGCGTTCAATTGGAGTTCCGGAGTTTATATCGGCGCCACGATGGGCTCGGAGATGACTGCGGCGGCGACCGGCACGGTCGGCAAAGTGCGCCGCGATCCCATGGCCATGCTGCCCTTTTGCGGTTATCACATGGGCGATTATTTCCGCCATTGGCTGAAGATGCCGAGATCGCTTAGCGCCACGCCGCGGATTTTTCACGTGAACTGGTTCCGCAAAGACGCCGACGGAAATTTTATCTGGCCGGGCTACCGCGAAAATATGCGCGTGCTCAAATGGATCGTGGATCGCGCACGCGTGCGCGCGCCCGGGGCGGAGACGCCCATCGGCTGGATGCCGCGCTACGAGGACATGGAATGGAAGGGCCTGAAGTTCTCGAAGGAACAATTCGAGCAGTTGCAGGCGTTCGATCGGACTGCCTGGCAGCGCGAAGTGATGGATCACGAGGAACTTTTTATCCGCCTGCACGATCATTTGCCCCCGGAAATGATCTACGAGCGCGAATTGCTGATCTGCAGGCTGTGAAATAGTACCTCCGGCGTCAGTAGGTTTCGTAGCGGCGCCCTTTAGGGTGGCATGGGATGTAGCTGAAAGATGAGTCCGCCATCGAGCACGGTGTTGGCTCACGTTGCGCTCGTAAGATGCTGGCCTGAAGGCGCACCGCTACGAAACCGGCCTCGAAATTACCTGGTGAAAATTAATAGAGTGAAGCTATCCGGCAGGATTGCTGGGCGCGGATTGGGATCGCCGGGCGTTGGGGCTGGCGGCGGGCCGAAGCCTGCGGTTACCAGGTAAACGGTGTGGGTCTTTGGATCGAGCGTCATGGTGCGCGCGCCTCTTTGCGTTGCGACATTTTCTACCACCGTGTACTTGTCGGGCGAGTCCTGGTGCGCGACGGTTAGCGTGCCTTCGCCGCATGACGCAAAGACGAAGCCGATCCCTGGATCGAAGGCGCTCGCGTCAACGCCATCGCCGATGGGAATTGTGGTCACCACTTTTCCGCTATCGGAATCTACGACTGCCATCATCCTGTTGTTGCAGCCGGCGAAGAGCCGCTTATGAGCCACATCGAACGCCAAGCCTGACGGTTCCTGGCAGGGGGCGAGCGGCCAGGTATTCACAACTTTCAGCCCGTGTGAATCGATTTCGCTGATTTCGCTTTTGTCTTCAATGTTCACGAAGATATGCCCGGCGCCATCGGCTTGAGCGAATTCGGGCTTGCCGGCGAGCGGAATGTTGCCGATGACTTCTCCGATGGTGGCATCGATGACGGTAGCATCGTGGCTGTGGCCGTTGAAAGTAAAGACGCGGCGCGATGCGGAATCATAAAGAATCGCGTCGGGATTTTCGCCTTTCGCATTGATTTCGCGGATCGTTTTCAGCGAATTCAGCTCGAACATGGTGACCGTGTTGGAACCGCCGTTGCTCGTGAAACCGCGATTCAGCAACGGAGCGAGCGCGATGCCGTGAACTCCTAGCGTGCTCGGAATGTCGCCCACCTTCTTGCCCGCCGCATCGACGACCAAGGTATGCGTTCCCCTCGAGATAAAAACGCGGCGTCGTAGCGAGTCGAAAGTTAAATAATCCCAGCCGCCTTCGCCGCCGAGATTCAGCTTCTTGGTCAGGCGATATCCCGATGGGGATGAAGTCACTTTTTGAAGAGACGCAGCGTGGGCGCGGAATGACGCCACTGCACAAATGCAAACAACTGCGGCGATCAGCGAACCGAGTATCAAATTGCGAGTTCTACTCACGATTGGCCCTTTCTCTCACTCACCTCTGTCCTGGCCCTGAATATAGTTGGATGCGCGCAAAGGGAGTAGGCGGCAGGGCTATGATACCGGAGAGCGTCGACTGCGTGGCGCCATTCGGTGCGCGAGCTAGAAATTTGTGGAGAGGCGCAGGGCGTAGCTTCGCGATGGGCCGATGGCGTTGCCGGAGAAAAGACCGCCGAAATCGATTACGTCGAGGACGTTTGTCAGATTTTGCCCGTCCACTTGAAAGCGGACATTTAGCCGCTCCGATTTGTAAACATCCGCGCCAGCCGAGGCATTCACCTGGAATGACGGATAAATGCGGCCGCGGGCGAAATTGATGCGATTCAAAACTTGCTGGCCATATTCTGCGAGGACAGTGGATGGATCACCGTCGAATTCGAATGGCAGTCCAGTGTCATATTGAATTCCTCCGGCGATCCAGAAACGCGGCTTGACTTGGTAGCGAAGGCGTCCGCGAATGGTATTGCGCTGATCCTGCGAATCGGGGAAGTGGCCGGTGATTTGCGCTGCTGCAGCCGTCGCGTCGTCGCCGAGGAAAAGTCCGCCGGTGACAGGAAACCACGCATTGCCAACGATCCAGGAATAGCTCAAAAAGCCCGAAAAGCCGCGCCATAGCGGCACATCGAGTTTCGCTTCCGCGCCATAGAGGATGGCTTTGCGGAAGGCGATTGGAAAGCTGATGGTGGTGTTATCGATCTGATCGTCGTCGGCGTAATTGTTTACGAGACGGCGGAAATAATTTACGTCCAGTCGGATTTTTCCGAAGAAAGTCTTGGTCAAACCTGCTTCGTAATAATTCCCAACTGATGGCTGCACCGGCAAGCGCAGGAAATTTCCGGGATCGAGAGATTCGACGGCTGTCGAACTCGAAAGCAGAATGTTTTCGAATGACGGCGTCTGAAAAACGTGATCGTAAGAAAAATGCAGGACGAGATTGGCGGACGGGAAATAGCGCGAAGCCGAAAGGCGCGGGTCCACTCCGTGTCGGTTGAGCAAAAGCTGATAGTGATCCCAACGAAGCCCGGCGCTAATGGTCCAATTGCCGAGACGGATCAAATCCTGCACGAATGCGGACTGCTCGAGGTCCGGGTGATTTCCCGCAAAGGCGAAAGTGAGCGGAGTGCCCGGATCGAATTGGCTCGTATCCATGGGGATATTTGGAATGATGTAGTTGAAATTCTCGTTCAGGAATGTGTTGTCCGATTCTACGCCCGCTTTCCATTCGTGGCGGCCGTGATGAATGGTGATGCTGCCTTTGAAATATCCCTCGCGGAAGGAATTGTGCTGGAAAACGAGAATGGGAGTGGAGTCGGCGTTGGATTGAAAACTATTTGCATTGTCGCGCACCATGCCGCGCAGGCTGGCGACGATATCCGGCGAAAAAGTGTGCTCGTAGGAAACGATTCCCATGGTTTCGATGTTCTGGGCATTTTGCAGTTGGCAGGGCGGCCCCGAAACTTGTCCCGGCGCGAAACACCAGGTTTGTTGCACTTGCTCATTCGGAAGCTCGTAACGGGAGAGCTCGTGACGGACGATTAGACTCAGACGGTCTTTCGAAGTGAGATCGCGCTCGTAGTGCGCGGAAAAATCGCCCGTCGTGCCGGTATTCGTAAAGTTCTGCGGGACGACCGGATTCAGATAATGATCCGTCATGCTGCCGCTGGCGCTGCCGCCGAAAGTATTTTTGCCCCAGACGTATTGCGCGTCCGCGAAAGCGCCAGCGGAATCGAAACTGCCGCCCGAAAGCACGACCTGGCCATGGAATCCCGGCTGCGGATCTTGCAGCGTGTTGACTTCGACCACTCCTCCCATTTTTCGGCCGTACTCGGCGGGAATTCCCGCAGTGTAGATGCTCATGGATTGCACATCATCCGCGGCGATTTCCGGGCCGAAGCTGGGCGAGCGATTGTCGGTGAGCGGAATTCCGTCCACCACAAATTGAGTTTGATATTCCGAGCCGCGCGGATGCAGCACGGCATTGCCTTCGTAAAGCCAGCCGGGCTGCGAATTCACCAAATCCTGCAAGGAACGTCCGGGGACCGAACCGAGTCGATTTTGAATGAGGTCCGCGCCAATCTGACTTACGGCGCCGGATTGATCAGGATCGATCAATGTATTCGGCGCAGTGACGGTGACCAACTCATTTGTCGAGGCGAGTTTGAGATGGATGGCGTGAACGGTGGGAATCGAAGTGCGGATTTCGATCGACTCCGAACTGACCGCAAAGCCGGGCTGCTGAATTTCGAGCTCATAAATTCCGAAAGGCAGGCGCTGCACTTGCAGGTTGCCTTGATCGTCCGTGGGCAGATTATTTCGATATTGATTTGCTTCGCTGATGATTTGAACGGAGGTCTTCACGCCGAGGCCGGAGGGATCGGTCACTCGAAGATGCAATTCACCGTGATTGCTTTGGCCAAACAGGGGCGCGACGCAAAAGAAAAAAAGTAGGGCGACGATTTTCGTGAAACGTGGGGTGAAGCGAGTCACACGAAAAGGATATACCCTCGCGAAGAGATTTTGAAAGGATGACTGGACGCGCCAGTGTCGTCGCGGCGCAGGCCTCATCTCGAAGCGGTTTTCGTAGCGGCGCCCTTCAGGGTGGCACGGGATGCGGCTGAAAGGTGAATCCGCTGTCGAGCACGGAGTTGGTTTACATTGAGCCGTAAGACGCTGGCCTGAAGGCGCACCGCCACGATGGCATCTCTCGCCGGCGTGCTAGGCGTTGGCGCGCGGCTTAAACGCGAAGACTGCGACGACGATCGCGGCTAGAACCAGAACGTAGAGTCCCCAGCTTGTCGAGATCGCATCGGACAATGTTTGCTGCGCGGCTTTCGCCATTTCCGCGCCGAATTCGCCCATCTCCTTCGCCGACTGCCCCAGCGCGTGGCTGATTTCCCATTTGAATTTGAGGTACGCCAGGACGAGAAAAGCGAGCGGCGCGGCATTTAGGAATTTTGCTTTGGGATGTGGAAGAAACGGAGCGACGAACGGCGCGAGAATCGCGAGAAAACCGATAACGCTGAAGAACCCATGATCCACCGAAAAGCCCGCCATCGAATGTCCGAAATCGATTCCGAGAAATTCCCAGTAGGTGAACGATTTTGTATCGACGATCATGTTCACACTGAAAGACGGAAGGAAAAACCAGGCGAACCACAGCAGCACCGTGGCAATCAGCGGCACTTTACCCATGCGCGCCGCCAGAGCGCCCACTCCCTGCTTGGCAATTTCCGCTGCCTGCTTTCCTCGCTCATGCGCCACTCCGCTGAATTGATCGAGTTTCTCTTTGGCCAGCTGCTGAGAATCTACGGTGGACAGGCCGACGATGCCGCCGCTCGCGTCGGTCGCCACGTCCACAGTCATGTTCACTGCCGGTGCAATCGGCGATCTCCAGATGCCATCGAGATTGAACGGTCTTTGCTGGCCGTTGAATGAAAGCAGCCCCGGGCTGGTATCCGGAACTTTGACAATCGTTCCTCGGATTCTCGGTGCAGTTTCTCCATTCATGACACACCTCCGGCTAGGCGAGAATTCTGATTCGAGATTTGGCCGAACGTCTGCGGAGATTCGCTACTACTTCTTTTTCAGCAAGCCGATCATGGCGCCCGCGGGCGGCGCTAGTGAGCCATCGCTCTGTTTGGTGAACGTGGTCGTTTCACCGTGGCAGGTGATTGCGACTTTATCGCCGTCCGTCGTGTAAGTGCACGGCTCGGCCTGGCCCATGGCGCCGAGCGTGGCTTTGCCGCCGCCTTGCAACTCGAGATTGATCATGCCGGTCTGATCGGAATATTTGCCTTCGACGCTGCTGAAGCAGCCCGAAAACATTTGGCTCATAAAAGTGACCGATGATGCGAGAACGAGGATCCGAAGAAATGAACTATTCATAGCGCCCCTCCCAAGGATGATTTCAATTTCGGCCTAACCGTCAATTCACCGGCTCGCTCAGGATGCGAATTTTCAGCCGCTCCAGACTAACGAAATTATTGCTGGCGCGCTCTGATTTGTTGCCCGCGCTCGAGGACGGATGCTAGGATTCGGGCTTAGGCTGCTGCAGAGCGCCGTTCCTCTCGCGTCCCGGGCCCGTGAGCCGTGACCGTCCAGTAAGCAATGCGCGAAAGCGCGGGCAAAACCGTCATGCCGCATATCAATAATCCGGGGCCGGGATTCGACGCCGGCGATTTGGGAGCGTCGCCGGAGGAAAGGCGCGCGCTCGATCGTCTCTTCAGCGAAACTTATGAGGAACTTCGGCGGCTGGCTTCGAGCGTACGTCGCGGCGATCCGAGCGCGACACTGAATCCTACCGCGCTGGTCAACGAGGCCTGGCTGAAGCTGGCGAACTCGCCCGAGATTGCTTCCACTTCGCGGCTGCATTTTAAGCGCATTGCGGCGCGGGCGATGCGGCAAGTGCTGGTGGAAGCGGCGCGGCGGCGAAATGCTCGGAAGCGCGGCGGGCCTGAAGGCGTGATGGTCACCTTCGATGAATCTTTGGGAGACGGGGCGCAGCTTGGGAATGATCTGGTCGCGCTGGATGCGGCGCTCGAAGAACTCGCGCGCGTAAATCCGCGCCAGGCAACCATGGTCGAGTACCGCTTTTTCGGCGGCCTGGATATCCCCGAGACGGCGGAGTTGCTGGAGATTTCTGAGGCGACCGTTCTTCGCGATTGGCGCGCGGTAAAAGCCTGGCTCGCGAGCCAGCTGCATCGTGCGTAGGGGGGCGGGTTTACCACGCCCCCGGGTTAGCGTTGGGTGTTGGTTTTCGATTCTGGCCGTGCACGCGCGGTTTCTGCAGCGCGGGAGAACACCAAGAACCAAACCGGGCGGGTAGTAAACCCCCGCCCCTACTCCTGGAAATGGACAGCGCGCACTGGAAACAGGTGCAGGATTTATTTCATACGGCGGCGGATCTTTCGGCGCCGGAGCAGCGCGCATTTCTGAAAAATACCTGCGGCGATAACGACGGACTCGCCGCCGAGGTTCTCGCTCTGCTCGCGGAAGACTCGCACGGCTCTTCGCTTCTCGATCGCGACGTTGCGCAAGTTGCCGGCCAAGTTTTCGACGAATCCTCGACGCCTTCATTCTCATTCAAAGAGTTCGGGCCGTACCGCATCAAGCAGATGTTGGGCGAAGGCGGAATGGGCGTGGTTTATCTCGCCGAACGCTCCGACCTGGGCACGCTGGTGGCGATTAAATTTCTGCGCGATGCGTGGCTTTCGCCCGCGCGGCGCGAACGCTTCGCCAGCGAGCAGCGCACTCTTGCCCAACTGAATCATGCTTCGATAGCGCGCCTCTATGACGCGGACACCCTTGACGATGGAACTCCGTGGTTCGTGATGGAATATGTCGAGGGCGTGCCGCTGGCGGAATATTGCCGGCGGAATGGGTGCTCGATCGAACGGCGGCTGGAATTATTTCGCGCCGTCTGCGAAGCGGTGCTCTACGCGCATCAGCAGGCGGTGATTCACCGCGATTTGAAGCCCTCGAATATCCTGGTTAAGAACGATGGTTCAGTCCGCCTGCTCGACTTCGGCATTGCGAAACAAATCGAAAATCTCGAGACTCCGGTGGAGCAAACGCGAGATGGATTGCGCCTCATGACGCCCGCTTATGCGGCGCCGGAGCAATTCCGCGGTGAGCGCGTGGGAATCCGCACGGATGTTTATTCTCTCGGCGTGATTCTCTATGAATTGCTCGCGGGACGTCTTCCCTTTGATTTTTCGGAATGCGGCGCGGTGGAGGCGGAGAAAATTATCGCCGAAAACGAACCGGAGAAGCCTTCGGCGGTGGCGAGTCGCGCGAAAGAATCGCAGCTCGCGACGGATGCCCGCGTTCCGTCGGCCAGCAAAGCGACTTGGGCCGACCTCGACGTTCTTTGCCTCACAGCGATGCACAAAGACGCCGCGCGGCGATATCAGTCCGTCGAAGCGCTGATTCGCGATATCGATCACTATTTAAGAGGCGAGCCTCTCGAAGCGCGGCTCGATACTTGGCGGTATCGCGCCGGAAAGTTTGTGCGCCGCAACCGGCGCCCCGTTATAGCAGCGGCCACGGCGGCCGTGCTGATCTTGGGCGTGGTCGTTTTCTTTACGGTGCGGCTGGCGATCGCACGCAACGCGGCTCTGGCCGAAGCGGCGCGCACGCAACGCATCCAGCAATTTATGGCCAATCTGTTTCAGGGCGGCGATGAGGCGGCCGGCCCGTCCGATGACCTACGCGTGATCACGCTGCTGGATCGCGGCGTGCAGGAAGCGCGGGCGCTCGATGGAGATCCTCAAGTTCAGGCTGAGTTGTACGAAACGCTCGGCGAGATTTATCAGAAGCTTGGCAAGCTGGATCAAGCGGAATCGCTGATGCGCTCGGCTCTCGACGAGCGCAAATCTATTTTCGGCGCGGACAGCCGCGAAGTTGCCGAGAGTTTAGTCGCGCTCGGATTGCTCCGCGCGGATCAGGCCAAGCTCGATGATGCCGAGCAGCTCGTGCGCGACGGCCTGGCGATGAGCAAGCGGCGTTTGCCTTCCAATCATCCCGATGTGGTGAAAGCCACCGCGGCTCTTGGCAAAGTGCTCGAAGACCGCGGCGAATACGATCAAGCCATTCAAGTTTTGAATGAAGCGGTGCGATTGCAATCGTCGGGCGCCGCCGACGCCACAGTGACTCCCGAACTTGCCTCGAGTCTTTCGGAATTGGCGAATACTCATTTCTATGCCGGGCATTACGATACTTCGGAAACGCTCAATGAACGCGTGCTGGGAATGAACCGGCAACTCTATGGCGAACGGCATCCGCTCGTTGCCGACACACTCATCAATCTCGGCGCGATTCAATTGGATTTGGGTCATTACAAAGAAGCCGAAGCATTCGACCGGCAAGCGCTGGAAATTGATCGCGCATTTTATGGCAACGATCATCCCGAGACTGCTTCGGCGCTGACGATTCTCGGCCGCGCTCTGGTTTTCGAAGGACGCTACGATGAAGCCAGAGATTTGCTGCAACAAGCACTCGCGATTCAGGAGCGCGTTTACGGTAAGGTGCATCCGCGCGTCGCGACCGTGCTGAACGATCTGGGCAGCGCCGCGTTGCATCAGGGCAAGCTCGACGACGCAGAAGCGGATTTCCAACGCATGGCCGATATTTGCCGTCAGGTCTATGGCGACAAACATTATTTGGTGGCGACGGCGCTCTCGAATCTGGCCAGCGTCTATATGGAACGGAAGCAGTACGCGCGCGCCGAGGATATTTATCGCGATGTGGTGCGGCGTTATACCGAAGCGCTTTCGCCCAATCATCCGAATACCGGCATCGCCAGAATCAAGCTAGGCCGCTCGTTGCTTCGGCAGCAGCGCTATTTTGAAGCAGAAGTGGAAAGCCGCGCAGGCTACGAAATCCTGATCAAGCAAACCAATCCGACAGTCAGTTGGCTGCAAAATGCCCGACAGGATTTGGCGGAAGAATACACGGCGCTCGACCGTCCGGCGGACACCGCGAAATTCAAAGCCGAGTTCGCGCTCAGCGGCAGCGAAACTCCTGCGGCCGCAAAGTAGCCTGTTTTCTCAGGCCATGACTTCAGTTATGCCGCAAGTGCCGCAAAACCAATACAGCTTTAGCCGCTGAGCTTCTGTTTTTCGAGTTTCCACATGGACTCTGAAGCCCGCCGCTACGAAGGTACTTCACACGCATCGGTACGTTGCTCCAGGAATTTGCGCTCCATCGAATTGCGCGCTTGCTTCATGGCGGCGCGAAAATGCTTGCGCGCGGTTTCGCGGTGGCCGCTGCGCAACTCGAGCTCGCCCAGCGCCGCAAAATAGAATGGATAGGAACTCAGCCGCTCAAGATTGGCGATCGCGCGGATTTCCTCGAGGCCGCGCTGCGGCCCTTCAAGTTGCGCGATAGCTATGGCGCGATTCAGTGCAACGACCGGCGACGGACGCAGCCGCATCAGCGTGTCATATAGCGACGCGATGTGCTTCCAATCAGTTTCCTCAACTCGCGCAGCACAGGCGTGAACCGCGGCGATGGCGGCCTCCACGTGATATTCGGTCAATTCCGCACCGCTGGCCGATAAATCGAGAAGCCGTTGCCCTTCAGCAATCAACTTTGCATCCCAGCGCGAGCGATCTTGATCCGCGAGCGCGCTCAAGTTTCCGGAGGCATCAAGGCGGGCAGGCGATCGTGCAGCGTGCAGACACATCATGGCGGAGAGCGCGTAAGTTGCAGGAATTGCTGCGAGGGGATGATCGAACAGCAATGCTGCTAGGCGCATCGCCTCCTGGCACAGCTCGACGCGCACGGCGGACTCTGCAGACGCGCCATGATAGCCCTCATTGAAAAGCAGATAGAGCGCGCGATGAACGGCGGGGAGTCGCGCGGCAAAATCCGCAGCGTCGGCGATTTCGAAAAGCCGCTTTGAGCCCGCGAGAATTTTCTTTGAGCGTGTAATGCGCTTCTCAATCGCCGCGTGGTTGCTGACGAACGCGCCGGCAATCTCATCGACGCTGAAGCCGCACAAGATATGCAGCACCAACGCCACCTGCGCTTCCTCCGGCAGGCGAGGATGGCAGCATGAAAACATCATGCGTAGCTGATCGTCTTTGATGGCGTTCGGCGCAAAGAATTCGTCGACGGTGGGCCTGAGCGTCCATTCGGATTCCAGCCAGCGAGTCAGTTCGGGCGCGAAAGTCAGCGCCGTGCGCTCGCGACGCAAAATATCAAGCGCGCGATTCTTCGCCGTGGCCATCAGCCACGCGGAAGGATTTTCCGGCGCGCCGCGATATTTCCACACTTCCAGCGCGCGGCAGAAGGCGTCCTGCACCACGTCTTCTGCCAGCGCCAGATTCTGCACTCCGAAAATGCGCGTGAGCGTGGCCACCATGCGCCCCGCCTCGCGGCGGAAAAGATGCTCGTCAAGCTGCATTACATCTTCATGACCGGTCGCACTTCCACCATGCCGCCGGATTCAAAGATCGGACACCCCAGCGAAATTTCGACCGCCTGAGCGATATCCTTCGCTTCGACGAGCGAGTAGCCGCCGACGATGTCCTTCGACTCGGTAAAAGGGCCGTCAATAACGGTCTTCTGCTTGCCCTTCACTACCTTGCCGGTGCGATCGAGCGGGTGCCCGGCATTCTTGAGTTGACCCTTCTCCCCCATTTCCTTCATCCAGGCCATCCATTTCTGCATGGTCTGCTGCATTTGCTCGGGCGAAGCAGGCGGCGCGCCAGTCAGTTCGTTACGATACAAAAACACAAATTCGCTCATGTCGATTCCTCCTCGATTTGCCGTTCAGATTTGCACTTCGAGGATAAGACGTTTGAGCGTCACCGCAGCGGACATTTTTCTTTAGCGGCCGACGCGATCAAGCGATGATTCGCCCTTACGCGTGGGCCGCGCTAGCCAGCTCCTGCATCTCTTTTTCGTCGAACTTTAGTGCGGCTGCGGCTACGTTTTCTTCGAGATGTTTGACTTTAGAAGTTCCGGGGATCGGCAGCATGACGGGAGAGCGCGAAAGCAGCCAGGCGAGCGCTACCTGCGATGGCGTGGCTTTCAATTGCTCGGCTACGCGTTGGACGGGGCTGCTTCCACCAGAGAGTTTGCCGGCTGCCAGCGGAAACCACGAGATGAAAGCCATTTTTTCTTTTTCGCAATATTTCAGAACG